>Ga0335077_10001947_pt1 | contig 24648 bp, 22 predicted proteins | sample Lox_Sample_31_FD_207151 | JGI IMG/M metagenome (GOLD analysis project Ga0335077, IMG submission 207151) | Soil microbial communities from Loxahatchee National Wildlife Refuge, Florida, United States - Lox_Sample_3.1 | ecosystem: Environmental > Terrestrial > Soil > Wetlands | place: USA... | reverse complement strand
TCCGGAGCCAGCTGACCCAGCGCATCGCCGACGGCGAGCGGGCGCTGCGCATCGCGCGGGTGGGGCTGGCGGCGACGCTGGCGATCGAGCCCGAGCAGCTCCAGCTCCGGGACGAGCCGCTCCCCGACACCTCGCAGATCAAGGCGCCGGACCTGCCGCAGGCGCTCTCCGACGCCGTGAGACAGCGTCCCGACCTCAAGGCGCTGGACAGCGGAATCCTGGCCAAGGAGGCCGACGTGCGTGCCAGCCGGGCCGAGCTCTTTCCCCAGGTGGCGCTGCTGGGTCAGTTCGCCTGGTCGCGGGCCCCGGGACGCGACACGATCACCAACCCCTACGTCGGCGATTACTTCAACGCGCTGACGGCCTACGCAGCCCTTGGAATCCGACAGAATCTCTCGTTCTGGACGGTCATCACCCGGACCAACAAGAAGGAGGCCGAGCTGGATACCCTCCGCAAGCAGCGCGAGGGTGCGGTACGCGGCATCCGGCTGGAGGTGGAGACCGCCGTGGCCGAGCTGAACGCGGCCATCACCAAGCGAGAGGCGTCGGCCAAGGCCGTGTCGGCGGGACGGAGCTGGTTCCGCAGCGCGACGCTGAACTTCGGGGTGGGCGTGGGCGACAGCCGCGACCTCATCGACGCCTACCGGGGCTACGCCGAGGCGCAGTACGGCGATGCTCAGGCCACGTTCGACCTGCTCGCGGCGCAGAGCCGGCTCGAGCAGGTGACGGGCCGGGCTCCGGTCCTGCCCGAGCTGAACTGCATGATGCCCTGAGGCGTCCGCGGACCGGCGCAGGGCTTCAGTGCCCCGGCTGGGCCTCGGCCTCCTTCACCGCGGGCGGCGCCGCGTCCGGTTCCGCGATGCCGGCATCCGGGCGCTGCGCCACGGCCCCGGCCTGCGCCTGCACGGGTTCCGGCCGGCGATCGAACAGGACGAAGTCGGCGTAGTCCGCCTCGCTGCGCGAGTTGGTCGCATCCCCGTCGGTGAGAACCCCCAGGGCCACGAAGTCCGGAACGTCCTCCAGCTTGCCGCCGTAGTAGCGGGCGAAGTCCCGTCGCGGGTCGACGGTCTCGGTCTGCCAGGTGTCGACCTCTCCCCCGCTCCGGAGCACCACCTCGTGCTTGGCGAAGAAGAGATTGTTGGCGAGCTGGCAGCTCCGGTTGACCGGACCGACCGAGTTCCAGACGTACTTGATGACCATCACCTTGAGCCCCGCCTTGAACGTGGCGAAGACTCCGGCCGCGGCGTCACCGACGTCGGGATTGCAGTCGTCTCCGCCCTTCGGGAAGGCGTGAACCCGCCACCGCCAACGCACACCGGCCAAGGTGCGGCGAAAATGCTGGGGGGTGTCGATGCCCCGGACCATGGTGTCGAATGGCGGCCGGTACCGGGCGGCGAGGTACGGCCCGTCCGGGCCGGACTCGACCCTGTAGTAGTCGTCCTTGCCCGAGCTCTGTCGCACCACCTGGAAGGTGTGGATGTCGACCGAGGTGCCGTCGGCCGGCGACGCGGAGAGCACCAGGCTGGCCAGGACGGGAAGCAGAGCGCGTCTCCTCGGGATCCGCGGAAGCGAGGGAGCCTAGCAATGCGGTGCGGCGGGCGCGCGGGCCGAGGGCTTTCCGAGCGCGGCCGGGTCGTGGTACTCCCCGCGGCCCCCGGCTAGGTAGCTCAATTGGTTAGAGCGACGGTCTCATAATCCGTAGGTTCCCGGTTCGATTCCGGGCCTAGCCACTCCTCTACAGACAGCTCTGAACGATTCACCGTGCGGAGTGGTCCCTCCCGAGGGTCTCTACTTCAGAAGCTCGTCTTCCCAATCGCGACCTGCGCGATGTTGTCGCCGAGCTCTGCGAAGTTGAACACCACCAGGTGCCCATCGCCGCTGATGGAGAGGTTGCCCTCGACCTGGATCGGCGCTCCCGCGCTGTCCAGCGTGACAAGGACCGTTCTGGGTGTGCAGCCGGGCACGGCGCCGGGATTGAAATTGGGTGCCGTCCCGAACTCCAGGCAGGTGTCGCGCGCATAGCCAAAGGAGAATCCGTTTGGAACTGGCGGAGTCACCACCAGGTCGTTCGCACTTGCACCAAACACGACGAACCGCCCCGTCGAGTCGAGAGCAAGATTACTCGCGAAGGTCGGAAGCGCCGTGGCCTTTCCGTTTCCGGCCACGGACACCAGGACGGTCGTCGGCACGCAGTTCGCCACTGCGCCGGGATTGAAGTTGGCTCCGATGCCGAACTGCAGGCAGGTGTCCCGGATGTAGACATCGGGGAGTCCGTTCTGGTCGTTCTGCACCAGCCCGTTTGCAGTGACGAACTCGACGTAACGCCCATCGTCGCTCATCGAGGCAAACTCGCCGGCATCCGTTATCGGGGTCGGAGCTCCATTGCCGACCGAGACCGTCGTGGTCACCGGCGTGCAGTTGGGCAGGCCCCCTCTGCCGCCGAATTGCTGGCATGTGTCCCGGATGTAGATCTGTGAGCCTCCGCTCGGCATGTTGGTGCCATCGTCGAGGAACAGCACGTACCTGCCGCCGTTGCTGACCGCGAACGGCGCCCCTGTGCCATTCGTTTCATTCCCGCTGTTGTCCACGCCGACCAGCGTGGTCGAGGGCTTGCACCCGCTGGGGGCTCCCAGACACGTATCGCGAAGGAAGGCCGGGAAGCCGATGCTGCCGCTGGCCCCGAACGCGATGAAGCGAGCGTCGCGACTCACGACCGGCTGTTGAGAATTCAGCGCGTTGCCACTCCCATCCAGCGATTCCACCAGGGTCGAGGACGGGCAGCCGCCGATTCCAACCCCACAGATCTGCCGCTCGTACACGGAACCCAGTGGAGCTGCCACGCCCAGATTCGTGGAGAAGGAATCGAAGACAACCACGCTGCCATCTCCGCTGATATTTCCCACGAATAGAGGCGAGTCGCCATTCCCTGCGTTGGGCGGCATCGAGTTGTCCACCGACACCATCTGGGTAAGAGGCGTGCAGGATGCGGAGGCACCGATGCAGGTATCGCGCACGTAGAACTGGACGCCGGCGGTCGCAGGAACCGAGGGCGATGCAACCAGGTCGGTCGCGCTCGACCGGAACGCGACGTACCGGCCGGTCGTGCTCGCAGCAAACGGCCACTGACTGAACTGATTGCCGCCCCCGGTCGCGGCGGCGTTCTCCGACACCAGCGTGACGAACCCGGTGCTCCCCCCACTCACGGTGAGCTGTGCCGTGCCGGACACATTCGTCGTGGGATCCGTCGCGGTGATGATCACCGGCTGAGCGCTCACCTCCAGACCGATCGCCAGTCCAGGGGAGCCCACGTTTCCGGTGAGGACGCTGGCGACGGCCGGCGCGCTGGAGGTCCAGTTGACGCTCGCCGTGATCGGTCCCTGGGAGCCGTCACTGAACGTCCCGGTGGCAACGAATTGAATCGACTCACCGACCGTGACCGACGCGGTGCTGGGCCCGACGAAGACGGAGGTCACCACTGCATCGGTCACGGTGACCGAGGCGACTCCGCTGAAGCCTTGAAAAGCGGCAGTGATCGTCACCGGGGTTGCATTCGCAGCGATGCCGGTGGCCGCGCCTTGGCTCACGACGGCCACCGAGTTGTTGGAGGAGCTCCAGGTGGCCACGGATGTGACGTCGAAGGACGTTCCATCCTGTTTCTTGGCGAGCGCGGTGAATTGATACGTCTTGCCGACAGGTACCGATTGGGAGCTGGGACTGACGGTGACCGCGACCAGCGGTGAATTGAGCAAGATGACGGTGGAATCGGATGCGCTACCGAGGGCCGAACCGCCGCCGGACACCGTCACCTTGTTCACCTGGGGCGATGTGGCGCCGGTGGCCACATCCATCGAAACCGTGATTGGAGGAAAACTCGCGCCCGCGGCGAGCGCATCGTTGCGAGTGCACGTGGTGCCGCCCGAAGCGCAGGTCCACCCCGTGCCGCCCATGGAAACGAGCGTCAGACCGGATGGCACTTCCTCGGTGACTGTCACGGTGCCGGTGGTGGGCACGCTCGCCGGATTCGACACCATCACGGCGTACTGAGCGCCCTGCTGGCCTTGCGTGAAGTTACCGCTGTGTGTCTTGGCGATACTCAGCGACGCCGGAGCGATGTCGGTCGGATCGGACGTCGTCGAGGGAGCTGAACCACCGCCCGATGCGGTCGCACTGTTCACCTGAGGTGAGGTGGCATCGAGAGCCACCGCGACGGTCACAAGGATCGGAGGATAGCTTGCTCCGTTTCCTGCGAGCGGATCGCTGCGGGTGCAGGTCGTGCCACCCGGCGGGCATGACCAGCCCGTGCCGGTCATCGAGACAATCGTCTCGCCCGGAGGTGGCGTTTCGGTGACTGTCACCGTGCCGGTGGTGGGGCCGCCGAAGCACGACACCCCAGGGCACGAGGAGTCGTTGAACACGGTCAATGTGTACTGGCCCTGCTCGCCCTGCCTGAAGTCGACGGTGTGAAGTTTCTGAATGCCCAGAACCGGCAGCGGTGTCCCTGACGGATAGTCGATGAAAGTGTCGTTTGAGTAGGAAGCCGGGCTCGATCCGCCGCCCGACACGGTGACCTTGAGTTCCTGGGGCGAACTGGCGTTCGAGCTCACGTTGACCGTGACGGTGATGGGGGGATAGCTCTGGGACGAGTCCAGTCGATCCTGCCGTTCGCAGGTATTTGCTCCGTCGAGGCCCGGGCACGTCCAACCATCTCCACTCATCGAGACCAGGGTCAGGCCCGAAGAGATGGTTTCTGTGACCTCGACCGCACCGACCGTGCCCACGTCTCCGTCGTTGGTGACACGCACCGTGTACTGGGCGCCGTTCTGGCCCTGTCTGAAGTGCGCCGTGGGGGGGATGGAGATGTCGAGCTCGGCAGTTGGGAGCGGAGGGGGAGGCCCGCACGCTGGCAACATTCCGAGGACGACCGCGCTCGTAGCCAGCGCCCGGATCAGCAGGGACTTCGTTCGCTCCGATCCCATTTCTCCTCGTCACCTCCGCTCAGTCGGCCGAAAGAGACGTCAGGGTGCCAGCAGGCTCTCAATCGCCATCGAGGTGCGACTGCTCGGACAGTTTCGCCACACCACCTGGACCCAAAGGAGCGACACGGGGGGGTCTTGAGGGCCTCTGCAACACCAGAGGGGAGCCCAGAGCCAACGTTGCCGGCGGGCGGTGACCGTGCCGACGGTGACTGCCCCTTGCCTAGACGTAGGGTTCCCGCGCGCGTCGGCGGATCGCGATCCGGCAATCGGGCGATGGCGCAGAGGGCGACATGGAAGACCGGCAGACACGCGCGGAACTCGATCGGCACTGGGCGGCGTCCGATGCCGGCGATTTCGAGACCGAGCATTCGATCTATCGCGAGGACGCGGTGCTGGATTACCCCCAGTCGGGCGAGCGGATCCGCGGCCGATCGAACATCCAGATCACCCGCACCAGACAGCCGAGCAAGAAACGCTTCGCCGTCCGGCGAATCATCGGCACCGGTGATCTTTGGATCACCGAGTTCATCCTGACGTATGACGGCAAGCCGTCGTACACCGTCAGCATCATGGAGTTCAGGGACGGCAAGGTTGCCCGAGAAACCCAGTACTTCGCAGACCCGTTCGAGGCCAGCGCGTGGCGCGCTCCCTGGGTCGAGCGAATGGACGGGGAGTCACCGCTCCCGTCCGCCCCGGCACGCTGAATTTCAGCCCGGTCGCTCATCGAAGGTCCGTCTCTGAACGGGCCCTTGGAAAGGACGCTCACGGTCATCGCGGCACGGGCGATCCTGCTCCCGCCGGCATGGGTCAGATCCTGATCGTCGAGGACGACGCCGACATCCGAGAGTCGCTCTTCGAGAGCCTCGAGGGCCTCGGCCACGCGGTGACCCTCGCCGCGAACGGACGCGAGGCGGTCGAGGCGCTGGCCCGCGTCGGCCGTCCGTGCCTCGTCCTCCTCGACGTGATGATGCCCGAGCTCGACGGCGCGGGGTTCCTGGCCGAGCTGGTCCGGCGCACCGACGTCGAGGACTTCCGGGTGGTCGTCATGTCCGCCGATCCGGCCAGCATCCGGCGGATCAAGGGGCTCCCCGGCATCGTGCAGTTCCTCGACAAGCCGATCGACCTGGACGAGCTGCTCGCGCTCGTCGAGTACCACTGCGGCGCACCCCGCGAATGACCGTGAAATTGACAAGACTCCAGGACGCGGGAACCTCGGGGGCACCGCCGCGACAGCCCTGTCGCGCCGGAGAGGAGTCGGTTGCATGGAACCCAGCCCCACCATCCCCGAGCCCGTGGCTCCAGCCGAGCAGACCGGGGATCCGGACGACGCCAGCTTCACGGTGAGCACGCACGTGCTCGTCCCGGAGGAAGACGTCCGGAGGCTCCGGGCCCTCTCGGCACGCACCCGGGTTGCCCAGAGCGATTACCTCCGCGAGGCGGTCGAGGACCTGCTGAAGAAGTACGGGGTGATGCCGTGACACCTCCGGCGGGGGAGCTGCTGCGGCAGCGCGAGCCACCGCCTCGTGACGTCCGAGGGCGTCCGCCTCCCCGGGTGGAGCCCCCACCTCCGTCGCGTACCGAAGGGATCGTCCAGGCGATCCTGAACTGGCTCGATCGACCGCTGTAGAGTCCGGCGCCATGCGGCGCGCCCTGTGGCTCCTGCGTCGCCGCGCCGCCTTCCGCCGCTAGCTCGCGGTGGAGGGCGCGTCCTCCTCCCGCTCCAGCCGTCCGGCCAGGTCGCGGAACGACAACTGGTCGACCGAGAGGAAGATGAGCCCGAGGCCGATCTGCTGCGTGGTCTGGCAGAGCCAGATCACGTTGGCGTAGGCCAGACCCGGCCCGTTCACCACCGAGGCGGGAAGGAAGATGGAGAGCCCGAGCTTCACCGCGGCCTGGAAGGTACCGACCATCCCCGGTGCCGCCGGGATCATCACGCCCACCACCAGGAGACACATCGCGACGTAGGTCTGGACGAGGGTGAGCTGGAAGGGGAAGGCCTGCATCAGGACCCACATCCCGAAGCCGTTGAGCCCCCAGTAGACCAGCGTCCAGACCAGGAAGGCCGCGAGCTCCGACAGCCGGTGTCCCTGCTTCAGCGCCCCCACGAAGCTGTCGACGATGCCCGAGGCGCGCTCCCCCAGCGCCGGGGAGATCCTTCCCAGCGTCCCGCGCACGAGCGCCACCGCACGGTCGTGGTTCCAGGCGGCGAAGAGCAGGAAGAGAAACCCCCCGAAGAAGACCGCGAACATCAGATTCGCCCCGTACCGGGCGAGCCTCAGCGGCGTGGGCTCGCCCTGGACGACGAAGAGCAGTCCCCGGAGGAGGAGCGCGACGAAGACCCCGTCGGCGATGCGCTCCAGCACCACGCTGGTCATCGCGGCGCTGCGGCGGATGGAGCTGCGCTGGGCGATGAGGAAGGGCCGGGCGAACTCGCCCAGCCGGAAGGGCAGGACCAGCAGCATCATGAAGCCGATGGCGCTGGCATCGTTCAGGGCACGGAACCTCACCCGCTCCTGCGAGGCCAGCAGCGCTCCCCAGCGGGCGGTGCGCGACAGGTGGATGAGGAGGAGGATGGCCAGGTAGGGCAGCACCCAGGCGTAGTTGGCCGAGCGCAGGCTCGCCCACAGCTCGGCCCAGTGGGTGTCGCGGAACGCCCACCAGCCGAAGACGAGGGTGACCGCCAGGCTGCCCAGCAGCTTCAGGAGACGCTTCACGGGGTGCCGCCGTCTACCCTACCCCCATCGGGGATTTCCACCGGTTCCCCCGCCAGGACCCGCACCGGCCCGTCGCGGAACAGCCGCCCCACCGCGGCGTCCCCGGCGCAGGCACGGAGGTCCGCCAGCGCCTGCTCGATCCAGCGGGGAGCTCCGGACGGTGCGTGGAGGTCGGTGGCGGCGACGGCGTAGAGCCCCTCGTCGAGGAGCAAGCGGGCGGTGCGCCGGGCCACCGGTCCGTACCGGCCGCTCACCGCGCCGAGATCGAGCTGCAACCGCGCGCCCAGAGCCACCACCTCGGCGGCGCGTCCCGGCCGCTGGAGCTCGAGGCAGCGCTCGGGGTGGGCGAAGAGCGGGATCACCCCCCGCCGCATCATCTGGAAGACCAGGGTGGGCAACGCGGGGACCGGCGAGGAGTACGGCAGCTCGACGAGCACGTACGGGCCCCGGTGCACCGGCCGGGCAGCGGGAGTGCCCAGCCCGTCGAGGAAGCCCTCCTCCACCAGCGCGTTCTCGGCGCCCAGCTCGAGGACGAGCGGGATGCCCTCGTGGGCCAGCGCGCTCCTCAGCGCCTCCAGGCGCTCCCGGCAGACCTCCACCGGGGCGCAGCCGGCGCGGGCGTGGGGGCTGACGGCGACGGTGGACACCCCGATCGCCACCAGCGCCCGGGCCATGGCCAGGGAGTCCTCGGGCGTGCGGGCGCCGTCGTCCACTCCGGGCAGCAGATGGCAGTGCAGGTCGACGTAGCCGCTCATCGCTCGGGCGGCTCGTCCGCGGCCGGCGGCTGCTCCTCGCCCTCGGCGGGAGCCGAGGGCACCCGGTACTCCTCGCCGAACCAGCGGCCGAGGTCGATGCGGCGGCAGCGAACCGAGCAGAACGGGAATGCGGGGTTGCTCCCCCGCGGCTCCGCGGGCTTCTTGCAGACGGGACAGGGGGCGTTTCGCGGCACGGGCCTCTCCCTTCTAAGGCCGGAGGCCCCCCCGTTCCAGCCGCCGGGGTCGGGGCCGGCGCCCGTGGTTCCCTGCCCTTGCAATCCGCCCCGAAGCAGGGCAGGCGGGTCGGCCCGAGGAGAGCCACATGCGTGCCGTTCGCATCGAGCAGCCCGGAAGCGCCCGGGGTCTGCGTCTGGTCGAGGTCGAGGAGCCCGTCCCCGGACCGGGGGAGATCGGGGTCGAGGTCCACGCCACCGCCCTGAACCGAGCCGACTGGCTGCAGGTCCTCGGGCACTATCCGGTGCCGCCGGGAACCCCGGCCGACCTCCCAGGGATGGAGTACGCCGGCACGGTGCGGGCCGCCGGGCCGCGGACCTTCCGCTTCCGTCCCGGTGACCGCGTGATGGGGCTCGTCCCCGGGGCCGCGTTCGCCGAGCGCCTGGTGACCCACGAGCGCGAGGCGGTGCCCGCGCCGGAGGGCCTGTCCCTCACCGACGCGGCGGCGATCCCCGAGGCTTTCTTCACCGCGTTCGACGCGCTGGTCCTCCAGGGACAGCTGGGCCCCGGCGAGCGGGTGCTGGTGCACGCGGTGGCGAGCGGCGTGGGAACGGCGGCGGCTCAGATCGTCCACGCCGCGGAAGCGACGCTCCTCGGGACGGGGCGGAACCCGGCGAAGCTGGAGCGGGCTGCAGCCCTCGTGCCCTTCACCACGCTCCTGGTGGACCGGGAGAATCCCCGGTTCGCGGAGCGCGTGCTCGAGCTCACCGGGGGCGCAGGGGTCGACCTCGTGCTGGACCTGGTCGGCGGCCGGTACACCGCCGAGTCACTGGCCTGTCTCGCCGCGCGCGGCCGGATGCTCCTGGTCGGGACGGTGGATGGCGTCCGGAGCGAGCTCGACCTCCGGATCGCGCTCGGCAAGCGGGCCCGGATCACGGGAACGGTCCTTCGCCCGCGGCCAATCGAGGAGAAGATGGCGCTCGCCCGGGCCGTGGAGCGGCACGTGGTCCCGCTCTTCGTACGGGGGACCTACCGCCCGGTGGTGGACCGGGTGCTGCCCATGGAGCAGGTCTCCGAGGCCTTCGAGATGCTGGTGGCGGACCGGAACGTGGGGAAGATCGTGCTCTCCTGGAGCGGCCGATGAGCTTCGACCCCGGCGCGCCGGGACTCGCCGGCCAGGCCTTCGGGCTGCCGCACACCGTGGACGAGGCCCGGGTGGTCCTGGTCCCGGTCCCGTTCGAGGCGACGACCAGCTACGGCGGCGGAGCGGCGGACGGTCCGGCGGCCATCCTCCGGGCCTCCGCCCAGGTGGACCTCTTCGACCTCGAGACCGGCCGTCCCTACGTCGACGGCATCGCGATGCTCCCCGAGGAGCCGCAGATCCGAGCCTGGAACGACGAGGCCAAGCGACTCGCCCGGCCAATCATCGATGCGGGCGGGGCCCCCCCCGGCAGTCCGGCTCTCGCCCGGGTGAACGGGCTCTGCGAGGAGCTCAACCGCTGGCTCGAGCGCATGGTCACCCGCCTCGTCGCTGACGGGAAGCTGGTGGCGACGGTGGGCGGCGACCACGGCAGCGTCTACGGGGCGATCGCTGCCCACGCGCACGCCTACCCGGGGATGGGCATCCTGCACCTGGACGCGCACGCCGACCTGCGGGACGCGTACGAGGGCTTCGCCTGGTCGCATGCCTCCATCTTCCACAACGTCGTGAAGAGGCTCCCCGAGGTGTCGCGGCTGGTGCAGGTGGGGCTGCGCGACGTCTCCGAGCAGGAGCTCGCGCTGGTGGAGGCCTCCGGGGGCCGGGTGGTCATCCACACCGATCCCGAGCTCAAGCGCCGCGCGTTCGACGGCGAGCCCTGGGCGCGCCAAGTGGACCGGATGGTCCGCGACCTGCCGGAACAGATCTATCTCTCCTTCGACATCGACGGGCTCGATCCCACCCTCTGCCCTCACACCGGCACCCCGGTGCCCGGAGGACTGTCCTTCGCCGAGGCGACGGCGCTGGTGGCCGGGGTCGTGCGCTCCGGCCGGCGCATCGTGGGGATGGACCTAGACGAGGTCGCCCCGGGTCCGGAGGGCGACGAATGGGACGGGAACGTGGGGGCCCGGCTCCTCTACAAGATGATCGGCTGGGCGCTGCGCTCGCAGCGCGGAGGTGAAGGTCGCTGATGCGCCGTTCGATGGTCGTGGCACTCGGGCTGCTGGCGCTCCCGGCGGCTCGGGCAGACGTGGCCCGGCGCCGCTCGGCCGTGGTCGACGTGGTGCAGAAGGTCGGACCGGCGGTGGTGTTCATCGGCACCGAGCAGGTGGTGGACCGGCGAATGCGCGGCTCGCCGCTGGAGGAGTTCTTCTTCGGCGAGGAAGGACGCCCGCAGCGCCAGACGGTCCAGTCGCTCGGCTCGGGGGTGATCATCGACCCGGGCGGCACCATCGTCACCAACGACCACGTCATCCGGGGCGCCTCGGCGGTGCACGTGCTGCTCGCCGACGGCCGGCAGCTCGACGCCGAGGTGGTGGGCGCCGATGCGCAGAACGACCTGGCCGTCCTTCGCGTCTCCTCGAAGGCGCCGCTGCCCGCGGCGAAGCTCGGGACGTCGGCGGATCTGATGATCGGCGAGACGGTGGTGGCCATCGGCAGCCCGTTCGGGCTGGCCAAGACGGTCACCTCCGGCGTGCTCTCCGCGGTGGGCCGGAGCTTCAAGGCCAACGACCAGCTCTACATCGACTTCCTGCAGACCGATGCCGCCATCAACCCCGGGAACTCGGGCGGTCCCCTGCTCAACCTCGACGGCGAGGTGATCGGCATCAACACCGCCATCTTCAGCGGCGCGCAGGGAATCGGCTTCGCCATCCCGGTCGACAAGGTGCGGCGCATCGTCAACGAGCTGCGGAGCTTCGGGAAGGTGCGCCCGGCCTGGGTGGGGATCAACGCGGTGGACCTCACCGAGCAGGTGGCCCGGCGGCTGGGATGGGAGCGGAGCGACGGGGTGGTGGTGGATTCGGTGGACAGCGGCAGCCCGGCCGAGTCCGCCGGGGTCCAGCCGGGCGACGTGCTGGCCGAGCTCGGGGGCACCCCGGTGCAGGACGCCGACGAGCTCCAGGCCAAGCTGCGCGGGTATCCGGCGCGGGCGTCCATCCCGCTGCTGCTCTGGCGGAACGGACAGCGCCTTCGGGCGACGGTGACGCCGGTGGAGTTCCCCTCGAAGCAGGCCGACTCCTTCGCCTGGGATCGCCTCGGCCTGAGGCTGACCCCCTCCCGGGGGACGCTCGGGGTGGCCGCGGTGCGCGAGTCGAGCCAGGCGGACCGCTTCGGGATCGAGCGCGGAGACCTGATCGTCCGGATGAACAACGTGGCACTGGACTCGCTCGACACCTTCCGGGAGGCCCTGATTTCGGCCCGCCACGCGCGCTCCGTGCTGCTCGTCGTCCGGCGGGCGGGTCGCAACTACCTGGTCACGTTCCGGCTGTAAGGGTCGGCAACGACCCTGATCTTCGGCGGGTGTGACTCCTGGACACAGGTCGAGGGGGCTTGCATCCGGCCGATTTCTCGGCTCTGGAGCTGCGCAGTAGAGTGGGCGTTCAGCGTGACCCGAATCGTCCCCACGTACCGCACAGCGGGGCCGCTGCTCGCGGGCACCCGATCGAGCGCCATGCTCGGGCTCGAGGAGCGCGAGGCGTCCGCGCGCCCGGTGGTCCTGGTCTGGGCACCGCCCGATCTGCCGAGGGACGAGGACCGCTTCTCGCAGCTGCAGCGTGACACCCGGCGGGCGGCGACGCTCGAGCATCCACACATCGTCAAGGTGCATGGCCTGGCCACGCTCGAGCAGGGGCTGGCACGGGTGGTGGAGTACGTGGACGGCGAGTCGCTCCGCGACGTGCTGGAGCATACGGGGAAGCTGTCCCCGGCGATCGCCGGTCGCATCGCGGTGGATTGCGCGCTGGGCGTCCACTACGCGCACGTGGCCGGCAACGACGACGGGACGCCCCTCATCCACGGTGACCTGAGGCCGGAGACGGTGATGCTGGCCTTCTCCGGGCGGGCGAAGGTGGGCGGGTACGGCGCGCTCGCGGTCGCCCCGAAGGAGCCCAAGGGGCAGCGGGTGGTCAACCGGCGGCGCTACTGCGCTCCGGAGCAGATCATCGGGGGCCGTGCCGCCCAGACCAGCCAGACCGACGTCTTCCTGCTCGGCCTGGTGCTCTACGAGTGTCTCACCGGGCGGATGCCCTGGGACCGCGAGACCGACTTCGACCAGGCGGTGATGACCTCACCGCTCCCCGTCGAGGGGCTTCCCCCGCCGGTCCAGGAGCTGCTCCGCAAGGCCACCGCCAAGCGCGCCTCCGACCGGCACAAGACCGCGCTCGCGTTCCGGGACGCGGTGGACCAGGTGTTCGCGCCGCTGGCCACGCCGGCGCAGCTCTCGGAGCTGCTGGAGCACCACTTCCCGGCGCAGGACTCGCCCCGCGCGGCGCGAAAGCAGGTCCTCGACGCCGCGCTCGCCGCGCACGCCCGCGCCTGGGCCTCCCAGGCCCCGAAGGCGTCCGAGGCGCCGACCATCCCCATCGCCCAGCGCGAGCTGGCGGAGCTGGAGAAGCCCGCGTTCGACTGGCGCTCCAAGCTGCCCCTGGTCTTCGGCGTGGCCGTCGCCGGGGCCCTGGCCGCCGCGTTCTGGTTCCAGACCCGCCACGCCGTTCCAAAGCCGATGCTCCTCGTCCCCCCCGGGCAGGAGCAGGCCGCGGGCGCCGTGCCTGCCGCGGCCGGAACGCCCCGGACACCGCCGGCCGCGACCCCCGGGACTGGGCCAGCCGCCCCGGCCGTTCCGCCCCCCGCGGTGGCAGCCGTCTCCCCTCCTCCCGCGCCGGCGTCGCAGCCCGCGTTGGCCCCGGCTTCCCCGGTCAAGCCCGCGGCGGGAGCCCGCAGCGACTTCCTGACCACCGGGCTCGACCTGGTCACCGATCCTCCGGTGGACGTCGCGCTCGACAAGAAGCCCTTCGGCCGCACGCCGATCGTCATCCCGGCCACTCCCGGTCGGCACGTCCTCACCCTCAGCGACACCGCGAAGGGCATCAGCCAGTCGCGGGTGGTCACGGTGAAGAAGGACGGCGTCACCCCGCTCCGGCTCACCGTGGGCCGCGGCACCCTCTCGGTGCGCGCACCCCAGGGTGCCCGCGTCTTCGTCGACGGGCGTGTGGTGGGCAGTAGCCCCATCGACGACCTGCACCTCTTCGAGGGGACCCACCACCTCAAGGTCACCCTGGGCGACGCCATCTGGCAGCAGTCCTTCGTGCTCCGGAGCGAGCAGAGCCTCCGCTACGACGTGGAGCTAAAGCCCACCAACGGCGGCTGAGCGGGGGCTTGATGCCTCCGGATGGCGCCGCCTGTCCGCGGCGCCCCGTATGCTTCGAGCTTCCGTGCCCGCCTCCCTCGCGTTCGCGCTCGGAGCCTCCCTGGTGCTCGGCGCGCAGGCGCCCGATGCCGGCGCCGCCCCCTCGGGCTCGGCGGCGGTCGTCGCCCTGGGCAGCTGCGACAGTCCAGCCAGCGCGATCAGCGCCCGCACCTTCCGCACCCTCCTCGCAGCCCGGATGGGGACCGGGCTCCAGAGCGAGGTCGACAGCGCCGCGCCGCTGGGTGGTCTCGCCACCCGGACCCTGACCGACGTCCAGCATGCCGTCACCGAGGCCCGCGCGGCGTTCTACAAGGGGAAGGTCAGCGCCGCGGTGACGGCGCTGGAGGGCCTGTCGAACGAGGTCAGGCGCCTTCCTCCCGGGGATGCCCGCTGGGCCGTCGAGCGCGACATCTGGACGCTGCTCGCCCAGGCCCGCGGAAAGGGGGCCCAGGCCGAGGACGCGCTCCGCCACGTCTTCCGGGTGGAGCCCGACTACCAGCCCGACACCGCGCTCTACCCTCCGTCGTTCCGCAAGCTGGCCGACGGGGTGCGGAAGCAGCAGGCCCGCGCGCCGACCTCGCGGCTCGACGTCGCCATCTCCCCGCCGGGGACCGACGTGTACGTCGACGGCCGGAAGCTGGGGAAGGCGCCGGTGAGTCTCCGCCTCCCCGCGGGCAGCTACCGCATCGAGGCCGACTTCGGCCGTCGCTCGCTCGCGCGCACGGTGCAGATCCCCGAGCCGCCGGCGCTCGCTCCTCCGGTGGAGCTGGGCGCCGAGGTCGAGGGGGCGCTCTACGCCGACGGTGGCCCCTGCCTCGAGCCCGGGAAGGACCCGGCCGGGGCGCTGACCCGGGCGGCCGCGCTGCTCGGGGTGAACCGGCTCTTCGGCCTCCATGCCGAGGGGCCTCCGGACCGGCGCACGCTCGAGCTCGGCGTGCTCGACCGCACCGGAGCCGAGGTCGCCGAGGCGCGGATGCGGCTCTCGGCTGGCCAGCCCGAGACCGAGGCCCTCGCGCCGCTGGCCGACTTCGCCGCCACCGGCCGGATCGCCCCGGGGGTCGAGGTGACGAAGGGCGGAGGCCAGCACCCGCCGACGGCGGTGGAGGGCCACCTGGTGGGTCAGCTCCTGGGCACGCCTCCGCCAGGCGGGTTCAACCTCGAGGCCTACGGCGTCGAGGGTCACTTCGTCCGCGAGACGATGCACTTCACCGGGGCGCGCTTCGAGCTGCCCGACGTTCCGGCCCGGCGAACGGTGCTCCACGTCGTCACCGACGACGGCCGCGTGGCGCTGGCCGTGGCCGACTCCACCCGGGGCGAGACCCGGAAGGACCTGACGCTGGAGCAGCCCTGTGTCGTGACGGGCATGGTCCGGGACGAGACCGGCCGGCCGGCCGGCGGGGCCCGGGTCTTCGCCACCCTCCGCGCCTCGGGAGCCTGGCGGGCCGGCAAGGCGGGGCCCCGGGGGCGCTTCGTCGTGAAGGAGCTGGTACGGGGGGACTACGAGCTGTTCGCGGGCTCGGCGCGCGCGCGCCTGTCGGTGGCCCGCTTCACGCTCGCCGGCGCCTGCCGGGCCGAGCTGCCCGCGGTGGTGGTCCCGCGGGCGGCGCTCGCCGTCGACGGCGAGGACGCCTCCAGAGAACCCTGATGCCTTCCGCGGGGAGCTGCCGGAGCGAGCAGGCCTCTCCGGCAGCTCCGGCTGCGATCAGTGATGGCTGACCGAGTCGACGAAGGCCGGCGGATTGGGTGTGCCGAGGCCAGTCGCCACGTCGTAACCGTCGTGAACACGGAGTGTGGAGTCCGTTCCGAACGTGATCACGAACCACCGGGTCGAGAGCGGGCTGTTGTAGAGCGCGCTGTAGAAGTCGGGCAGGTTCTGGAGCGGCGAAGCGAGATCCGAGGGGATCTCTGGGGAATTCCCAGCGGCGTCCTTGATGAGCCCGCTCACGTTGGCGTTGGAGCCGACCAGCTGGACGTCGGTGATCGCATCATCGTCCAGCCGGTAAAGCCGCGCCGCCGCGTTGCCGAGCAGGTGTCCCGCCCGCTGCGTCGCGATGGCCCAAAGAGCGGAGAACATCGGACAGGAAGCGCTGGTCCCCCCGATCACGTCGATGTAGAGGCCCCCCTCCGGGTCGCCTGTGAAGATGATCTCCACTCCCGTGTACGGATCCGCGACCCACGAGATGTCGGGCTGCATCCGCCGGTACCCCGGAAGTTGCTGCTGATAGAAAGGCTTGAAGTATACGTCGCTCACTCCTCCGCCGCCCCCTCCGTTGAATCCCTGGTTGCCGACTGGGTCGATCGGCGCATTCCCGTTTGCAGCCGTGTCGGCGATCTGGGTGAAGTTGTTGCCCCAGGCGGTCTGGAAATCGATCTTCCCGTTCTTCTTCAGACCGACGCTGACGCCACCGACCGAGGTGGCGAAGGGTGAGCCCGAGGGCCAGGAACCGTTGGCGATGCCGATGTCGAGCACTCCGTCGCCTCCGTCACCCGACGAGAAGTTGACGGAGATGCCGGCGCTGGAGATCGCCTGGAAAAGCCCGTCCACCGCCTGCCGAAACTCGGGATCCGTCGCGATCTCGTAGCTCCCCCAGCTATTGGAGATCGCGGTCACACCAGGGGTCGAGGCTGCCTGGATGATGCCCCCGAAGAGGTTCGCAAAGGAATTGTCCGGGGTGACGACGAGGAGGATCTTGGCACCAGGAGCGATCGCGTGGACCCACTCCACGTCCAGCGTCGTCTCCAGCGCCCATACGGAATTGGGCGTCCCGGAGAACACCGTCTCGGTCGGAGTTCCGATGATGGTGAGGTCGGCCGGAGGAAGCCCCATCGCCTGGGAGAAGACGGCGAGGTCAAACGCGATGGTCTTGGAGCCGAACGCATCGACGATGGCCACCGTCTGTCCGCTGCCATCGAGTCCGCGGCGGTAGAGCTTGTCGAGCGAGTACGCCGTCTGGATGTCCCCAGCCGAGTAGCCGCAGGGCGGGATGGTCCCAGCCGCCGTGTTGGTGATGTCCTGTCCGTAGCGGTTTCCGAAGTAGACCGCGCTCGCATCCGACGAGCTGAACTTCACCGTCTGCGGCGGCCGGAAGCAGCCGGCCGAGAACACGATGCCGTTCGGGTTCGCGCTGAGGAGCGCCGGGCTGAACGTTCCCTCGGGGCCGCCCGGCCGCATGTTCATCGGCTGAGGACGGAAGTCGGTGAGACCACCCACGTGACTCACGAGCGCGTTGACGTTCGCCGGAAGCGTCGGTCCGCTCACGTTCGCCTGGAACGTCTTGGAGGCGAGCTGGAACTCGTGGAGCTCGGCCTTGAGCGCCGCCTGGACCTGCGCGGCCGTGCCCGTCGCCTGGACGTAGAGGTTGCGTGGCCCGATTCCGAGCACCGTCAGGCCCTGTGAGCGCAGGAAGTCGCTGACGGTCTGCGCCTCGGCCGCGGTCGGCAGGTTCGCGGGAGAGAACGCGGCGGCAGACCACTGCTGGTAGCGGGCGGACGACGGATCGTGAACCGCCAGAGCGTTCTGCTCGAGCGACGAAGCCTGATGCATCTTCAACCAGAGCGAGACGGTCACCTGCTTCGAATCACTCGTTCTTCCGAGGTCACGGGCACCCGGGATCTTCGGCCCGCCCCTCGCCACCGCCAGCGAAGGACTGCAGATGGCCAAGACCGCGAGTGTCGCTGCTCGCCTCCAACGACTGTCGATGTGCATGATTCCCTCCCGGGTAGACCGGCCGCGGGAGCGTGCCCAAGGCTGCTACAGCCATGCAAGGTGACGTGCGTGGGGGGAACACACCACCCCATGTTTTCGCCATATAGATGCAACTAACTGTACCGCAGCGTGCGTGTCAGTTGCGGGGACGGCGCGTCGTTGTGCGTTTTCGGCGATCTCCTGCCCCTGGATGGCGTGAGCGCGGCCGTTGCAGGTGCACGAATCCAGTCCGGCCGCGTCTGACGGTCGAAGACGCTTGTCACAGCAACCGTTGACCTGTCCTCCGAGGTGAAGGCGGTCAGCCGTCGGGATGGTGGCTGAGCGCGACCCGGTTCCCCTCCGGATCGCGCACGTAGAGGGTCCACCGCGTCTCGTGGACCAGCGGAATCGCGCGGCGCTCGAGCTCCGCCCGCACGCGTGCCCGGTCGGAGCTGGGGATGCGGAGCGCGATGAGGAAGAGCCCCGGGCGGCCGTCGCGGAACGCCGGATCCGGCGCGGGCCGGGCCTCCACCCGCTCCAGCGCGAGGAATCCGCCGCCGCCCACGTCGAGCCAGATGCTCCTCACCGCGCCGTCCGGCGCGAGGTGCCGCTCCCGCTCGGGGAGCCCGAGCACCTCGCGGTAGAACCGCGCCACCTGCTCGAGGGCCTGCACCTGGATGGCGACATGGTGGAAGCCCTCGACGTTCACCCCTGCCCTCCGGGGCTCCAGGGCGCCACGGGACCGACCGGGCTCGCTTCCACCACCTCGGAGCCGACCAGGGTGGCCCGGGGAACCGGCGGCGGTGGTGCGGGCGGAGGCGGCGGGGGCGCGGGAAGTCCCCCCTCGGCGTCGAGGACGAGCGCCGCGAACGCATCGAGGCGGACGAGGGTGGCCAGCGCCTCGACCAGCGCGACCAAGAGGAGCGCGACGCCCCCGGCCGCCGCCGCCGCTGCTCCCGGGCCGGGCGTGCCGGCGGCCATCACCTGGATGCCGCCGACCAGCATTCCTGCCGGAAGCGCCGTGACCAGCCAGGCGAGGACGACGAAGCCGGGCCGGGCCAGGAGGAGCCGGAGCGCCTCGCCGGCGGCGACCGGGAAGCGGACCGGCCGCACCACCGAGGTCACCAGCCCGAGCTCGAGCCAGAGGGCGGTCGCGGGGAAGAGGAACGCCCCGAGGGTCAGCACGCCGGCCACCCCGGCCGCTCCCAGGAACGACACCACCGGGCCGCCGAGGACGAGCGCCGCGCCGCTCGCGACCAGCACGGCCCAGTACCAGGCACCGAGGACGACCTCGAGGACGGCCGCGGCCACGGCCCAGGCGAGACCCCGGACGCCTGCCACCGGCGGGGAGACCCCGGGAGTGGCCCCGGAGACGAACCGGGCCGCACCGGCCTGCACCGCGAGGGCCAACACCGCGGCGCGGGCGAGGGCCGCGGCGAGGACCAGCCCGGCTCCAGCGACGAGGAGCGTCTCTTCGAGCTGCAGCTCGGGCTCGGCGGTGAAGAGGGCCGGCCAGAGCGCGCCCTGCGCCGCTCGGGAGATGCCCAGAACGCCGGCCAGGGCGAGCAGCGGGACCAGCGAGGAGATCGCGACCCGTGTTCCGAGGCGGAGCAGCCACCCGGCGCCGGCCGCGGGGCGCTCCGACGTCGACTCCGCGGTCATCGCGCCGCGTCCGTGCTCGCGGAGCCCGTGGCCGGCGGGGGTGACACGGAGCTGGTCGGGCGGCCGTCGGTGGGACGTCCGGCCTGCTCCAGGCCTCCGCGGTTGCTGATGGTGACTCGCACCAGCTCCTGGAGGACCTTGTTGCGCTTCACGTTGCCCAGCACGGTGCGCAGGTCGTCGTAGACGCTCGGGTCGACCACCAGCGCCCCGAGCGTCCCCTCCCCCGCGCGGATCTTCCCGGTGATGATCCGGAGGTCCTCGGACATGGCGCCGAGGTTCTCGAAGAGGTTCCGGGCATCGCCGTAGACGAGCTGGTGCACCGCGCCGTTCTGGCTGGTCCGGGCGTCGTGGAGGAGCACCGCGAGCTCGCCTGCGGCGTCCCCCAGCGCGCCCACGGTCTTGGCCGCCTTGGGGTCGTAGAGGAGCGCGTGCAGGGCACCGTTCCCGGTGCGCGCGCCCTCGAGGACCAGGCTCACCTGTTCCAGGGCCTTCTCGGCCTCGGTCGAGACGTCGGCGAGCTTGGTCAGGAGGCGGTGGGTCTCGGCCGCGCCCCGCGGATCGTAGATGAGGGCATGGAGCGCGCCGTTCCCCTTCTCGATGCCCTGGAGGATGCTCCGGACGCTGGCGATGGACGCGGTGAGGTTCTTCGTCACCTCGGGGTCGGCGAAGGTGTCGGTGAGCTTGCGGACGTTCTCGCTGCTGGCAACCAGGTTGTCCATCAGCGCGCCGCCGTTCTTGAGCAGCGAGGCCAGGTCGCCGGACGAGCCACTGGGGATGGCGCCGTTGGGAGGGATGGGATCGCCCTCGGACGTACCGAGGGAGATGTCGATGGCCTTGTCCCCCAGGACGCCGCGTCCGCTCACCCGGGCCACGCAGTCGGTCCGGACGCGGGGGGCGAACGTCTTGGACATCTCGATGATGACGTCGATCTTCTTGTCGCCCAGGTCCGGGGAGAAGGAGATGGACACCACCCGCCCCACCTCGAGACCACCGAGCCAGACCGGAGAGTCGCGCTTGAGCCCCTCCACGTTCTCGAAGAACGCGTGGTAGCGGACCTGCCGGTCGAAGAGCCGGTTCTCCTTGCCGATGATCAGCACCACGAACCCGAAGAGGAGCAACGCCAGCCCCACGAAGAGGCCGGCCCGGACGACGAGGCGCTTCTCCTTCTGGGTGGCGGTCTCGGTCGTCGCCATCAGTCCACCCGGGCCTCGCCCTTTCGCGCGTCGAAGAAGGAGCGGACCTCCTTCAGGGTGCTGGCCTTCATCTCCGGCACCGTGCCCACCTGGACGATGTGCCGGTTGGCGAGCATCGCGATGCGGTCCGACACGGTGAAGGCGCTCTGCATGTCGTGGGTCACGACGATCGACGTGCAGTGGAGCTTGGCGCGCATGCTGCGGATCAGCTCGTCGATGGTGCGGGTGCTGATCGGATCGAGCCCGGTGGTGGGCTCGTCCCAGAGGATGACCTCGGGGTCGGTGGCGATGGCGCGGGCCAGCCCCACGCGGCGCCGCATGCCTCCGGAGAGGTCGGACGGCCGCATGGCCTCGATGCCCGGGAGGTTGACCAGCCCGAGCACCCGTGCGACCCGGGCCGCCCGGTCCTCCAGGGGCATGTCCGGAAAGTGCTCGCGGAGCGGGTACTCGATGTTCTCGCCCACCGAGATGCTGTCGAAGAGCGCCGAGGCCTGGAACACCATCGCCACCCGCCGCCGGACGGGCAGGAACTCCTTCTCGCCGAAGCCCGAGAGGTCCTGTCCGTCGAAGACGATCCGCCCGCCATCGGGGTCCATCAGGCCGATGAGGCACTTGAGGAGGACACTCTTGCCGGCGCCCGAGCCGCCGATGACGGTGAGGGTCTCGCCCCTGCGCACCTCGAGCGAGAGGTCGTCGAACACGACCTTGGGGCCGAAGGCCTTGTGGATGCCCTCGAAGCGAATGAGCGCCTCGGACGGAGCGGGCGCGGTGGCGGACGCGGTCATGTGATGGTGAGGAGCAGCTTGGTCAGGAAGAAATCGGCGAGCAAGACCGCCACCGAGGCGACGGCCACGGTCTCGGTGGTGGCGCGCCCCACCCCCTCGGTCCCACCCTGGACGTTGAAGCCCTTGTAGCAGCCGACCACGGCGATGATGAGGCCGAACACCACCGACTTTCCGACGCCGGAGAGGAAGTCGCTCTCGTCGACGGTGTCCAGCGCGGAGGTGAAGAACTGGGCGAAGGAGATGTCGTACTCGAACTTGGTCACTCCCGCAGCGGCCAGGAAACCGGTCACGTCGGCGAGGACGGTCAGCATCGGCATCACCACCAGGCAGGCGTAGACCCGGGGGACCACCAGCTTCTTGATCGGGTCGGCCCCCAGGGCACGGACGGCGTCCACCTGCTCGGTGACGGTCATCGATCCCAGCTCGGCGGCGATGCCACTGCCGATGCGCGCGCCCACGGTGAGGGCGGTGAGCACCGGGGCGAGCTCGCGGAAGAGCGTCAGGACGACCACCTTCCCCACCGTGTGCTGGACCCCGAAGCGGGCGAGGAAGAAGCCGAACTGGATGGCGATGACCAGCCCCGCGAACGCGGCGGTCAGGGTGCCGATGCCGACCGAGCGGGCCCCGAGCGACTCCACCTGATACACGACGGCAGGCAGGCTCGAGGGGGGCTTCACCCCGCGGGCGAGCGCCCGGCCGGCGAGGACGAACATCCCCCCCATCTGCTGGACGCCGGCGCGGAACTTGTCGCGGAACGGGAGGAGGCTCTCCAGCTCCTGGCCCACGATGGACCCGAGCGAGTCGCGGTCCGACTCCTCGGAGCTGTACTCGTCGTCAGGCGCGGTCACTTGACGCGCTCCGTGGCAAAGCCCTGAACCACCCGCGCCAGCGCCTGGGACTGCTCGTCGTAGGCGCCGTTCGGGCTGGTGTAGGTGAAGTCGTAGACGCAGCCGTCCTTCTTCAGCGTCCAGAGGCCGAGCTCGACCGGGACGCCATCCAGCTTCGCGCGCCAGCGGGAGAAGAGTGCCGCCCGCCCGTCCAGCATCTGCTCACGTTCCTCGACCCGCTCGGAGTCGGTGAAGCCGACGAGCTGCTGGCGGCGCAGCGCCGTGAGGGAGGCCTCCTGATAGTCCTGACACATCGAGCTCACCGACAGCGTGTGACCGGACGAGTCTCGCACCCATGCCACGTCGACGTCGCTGAGCGACACCCGGCGCCAGTCCGATCCTGGATCCCCGAAGCGATAGCGGGTCCGCTCGGTGCTGACCTCCCCCCGCTGGACCCTCACCCCGGAGCAGGCGCCGACGGCCAGGGCGCCGAGCAGGAGAGCACCGAGAAGACGAGGGGGCACGGGTGATTCGAGACCTTCCCACAGCCTCCCGCGACCGGTGCAGTCCTTTCGGAATCCGGCGAAAGTGTTGACTCTGCACGCCCGTTCAGGCAGGGTGCAAACTCGCTCGGTGGGCGTCCTGCGGAGGGCACGATGGAAGAGCTGACCGGAAGACAGCGCGAGATCCTCCACTTCATCGTCCGGCAGACCGAAGAGCGTGGCTTCCCTCCCACCATCCGTGAGATCGGCGAGGAGATGGACATCCGGTCGACCAACGGGGTGAACGACCACCTCAAGGCTCTGGAGCGCAAGGGGTATCTGCTCCGGGGGGAGCAGCAGTCCCGGGCCCTCGTCCCCACCAAGCGCGCGCGGCTGGTTCTCGGCATGGGGGCGCCGCGGCGGGACTCGGGGATGATCGAGGTGCCCTTGCTCGGCAAGGTGGCGGCCGGAGCCCCCCTGCTCGCGGTGGAGAACGTCGAGGACTCGGTCCGGATCGACAGCTTCCTGCTCGGCGGAAACGGCAAGGAGGTCTTCGCCCTCCGGGTGAAGGGGGATTCGATGGTCGACGACGGGATCCACGACGGGGACTATCTCTTCGTCCGCAAGACGGCCTCCGCCCGCGAGGGAGAGATCGTCGTGGCGCTCATCGAGGACGAGGCCACCTGCAAGCGCTACTACCCCGAAGGTGATCGGATCCGCTTCCAGCCCGCCAACAAGACGATGGCGCCGATCTACGTCCTCCGCTCGCAGTTCCGGTCGACGATGATCCTGGGGCAGGTGGTCGGGGTGTATCGGAAGGTCCACTAGGCGCTGAGCCGCGGGGTGGTTGGGCAGGATGGGTCAGGCCCGGGCTTCTGCTCGTAGGGAACGCCTGTCAGGGACCGGATGTCACGCTCGGCCGAGCCGGGCCCGTACGCTCCGCCTGAGCTCGTCTCATCGCGCGCGACGCGTGCACGGGGTTCCGTTCGCCATTCGCCGGGTAGGCGTCCCTGGCGGTCAGGAGGCGGGCGGCGGCCCGAGAACATCCAGCGGGTCCACCGGCGCCCCGTCCTGGCGCACCTCGAAGTGCAGGTGCGGCCCGCTGGTCTTCCCCGACTCTCCGACCGTCGCGATCACCTGCCCCTCGCGCACCGACTGGCCTGTCTTCACCCGGAGATCGCGGTTGTGCGCGTAGACCGTCACCAGACCGTGGGCATGCTCCACGATGACCAGGAGCCCGTAGCCCTGCTGCGGTCCGGCGAAGAGCACCGAGCCCTCGGCCGCGGTGCGGACCGGCGTGCCGGCCGGAGCGGCCAGGTCGATTCCGTCGTGCGGTGACCGCCCCTTCCGCCCGAACCGCGCGTAGAGCACGCCCCGGAGCGGCCACTGGAGCGGCCCCGCACTCCGCCGGACGCTCGCCACCGGCGCCTTCCCGACCTGCGACGGCGGCGGAAGCGCCCCGAGGACGCTCGACTCGATGCGACCCGGCCCCCGGCGCCCCGACGCCGGCGCTGGCTCGGACCGCTGCCCGGCCCCGGGCTCGACGGGTGCCCGGACGTCCGTCTCCGCAGCGGCGGACGGCTCCACCCCCGGAGGACGGAGCGCCCCGGCAGGCCTTCCCGCCGCATCGAACGCCGCGGCCAGCGCCGGAGGCAGCACGTGCGATTCCTCGGCCATCGCTGCCGCGGGCGCCCCCTTCCCCGCCGGCGCAGGCACCACCAGCACCTGGCCCACCCTCAGCGGCGCCGCGACCGCGATGCCATTCATCTCCGCCAGCGCCGCCGGCGTGATGCCCAGCCCCCGGGCAATCCGGTACAGGGTCTCGCCCTGCGCCACCCGGTGCGTCCCCGGGGCCGGTACCGCCATGGCCGTCGCTGCCGGCCACTCGTCCACCAGGTCCGGCTCGGCATGGGCCGGAGCGAGCACCACCCGCGGCCCGTCGGGCGTCATCCGCCGCGGCGCGGGCAGGTCGTCCATCCGGAGCGAGCTCCGCGGCCGCTCGCCGCTCACC
>Ga0335077_10001946_pt1 | contig 24654 bp, 16 predicted proteins | sample Lox_Sample_31_FD_207151 | JGI IMG/M metagenome (GOLD analysis project Ga0335077, IMG submission 207151) | Soil microbial communities from Loxahatchee National Wildlife Refuge, Florida, United States - Lox_Sample_3.1 | ecosystem: Environmental > Terrestrial > Soil > Wetlands | place: USA... | reverse complement strand
TCTCTCCAGCTCGAATGGGGAGATCCGGTAGTCGGAGGCCTTGAACACGTCGTCGGTGCGCCCGATATAGGTGAGGTAGCCGTCCTCGTCGCGGGATGCCACGTCGCCGGTGTGGTAGTAGCCACCGGCCATCGCCTCCGCCTCCCGCTGCGGGTCGCCCCGGTAGCCGGTCATCAGCCCCAGCGGGCGGGCGGTCAGGTCCAGGCAGAGCTCCCCCTCGGCCGCGGGCTCGCCGGTGACGGGGTCGACCAGCACCACCGTGTAGCCGGGCAGGGGACGGCCCATCGAGCCCAGCTTGACCGGCTGGCCGGGGGAGTTGCCGACCTGGGCGGTGGTCTCGGTCTGGCCGTAGCCGTCCCGGACGGTGATCTGCCAGGCCCGGCGGACCTGCTCGATCACCTCGGGGTTGAGCGGCTCGCCAGCGGCGACGCACTCGCGCAGGGTGGCGGTGCCGGCCGAGCCGAGATCGGACTGGATGAGCAGCCGCCAGACGGTCGGCGGCGCGCAGAACGTGGTGACCCCGCACTCGCCGAGGGCGCCGAGCAGGGCCTGCGCCGAGAACCGCTCGTGGCCCAGGATCAGCGCGGTGGCCTCGGCGTTCCAGGGGGCGAAAACGTTGCTCCACGCGTGCTTGGCCCAGCCGGGGGAGGAGATGTTCAGGTGCACGTCCCCCGGCCGCAGGCCGAGCCAGTACATGGTCGACAGGTGCCCGGCCGGGTAGGACGCGTGGGTGTGCTCGACCAGCTTCGGCTGGGCGGTCGTGCCCGAGGTGAAGTAGAGCAGCAGCGGGTCGGTGGCCCTGGTCACGCCGTCCGGGGTGAACGCCGGCGACTCACCGGCCGCGTCCGCGTACGGCAGCCAGCCGTCCGGGGTCGCGCCGCTGTCCGGGCCCGGGCCTACCGCGATCGCGGTCCAGCGGCCGCCGAGGCCGTCGAACCTGCCCGCCAGGCCCGCCTCGGTCACCACGTGCCGGACGTCGCCGCGCGCGATCCGGTCGGCGAGGTCGGCCGTGCCGAGCAGCGTGCTGGCCGGGATGATGACCACGCCGAGCTTCATCGCCGCCAGGATGACCTCCCACAGCGGCGCGATGTTGCCCAGCATGAGCAGGAGCCGGTCGCCCCGGCGGGCGCCCAGCTCGCTCAGCCAGTTGGCGACCTGGCTGGACCGGGCGGCCAGCTCGCCGTAGCTGAGCTGGGCGGCGGCGTCGCCGTCGGCGACGATCCGCAGCGCGGTCTGGCCGGGGTGCCCGGCCGCGATCACGTCGAACCAGTCCAGCGCCCAGTTGAACTCCTCCAGCACGGGCCAGGAGAACTCGCGCCTGGCCGCCGCGTAGTCGTCGCGGTGGCGCAGCAGCAGGTCACGGGCGGCGCGGAAGGCGGCCGCGGACGGGTGTGGCTCGGTCATGAGGTTCATCGTCGCAGCTCTGGCCCGGCCGCGGGAGGCCCTGGGACATGGGCGGGTGCCCGTGGGCATCCCTTGTGCCCGCCGCCACGTGCCGATGGATCGCACGGGCGGTGCGGCGGTGCTAACCGTTCTGCATGAGGAGCGGGTTGAAGGAGCCGGTGGTGCCGCTGCAGCCGGGCCGCCCAGACGATCGCGTCGCCCGGGGTGGTGGAGACCGACGTCAGCAGGCTGGGGCTGCCCTGGTCCGGGCTCGCGACCGTGGTCCACGCTCCAGTTCAGGGTCAGCGTCTGCGCCTGGGCCGCCCCGGTGGGGATGTCGTAGCCGACCGCCCACAGGTCGGTCGCGGAGCTTTCGGTGACGCCGGTCAGCGCGTTGTCCTTGCCGGGCGAGGGGGCTGGGCACGATGCTCCACGCGGTGCCGTTGTAGTGCTCGATGAGCGTGCTGCTCGGCGAGCCGCCCAGGCCGATGACGTCGTCGCCGCTGCCGCCCACGGCGGGGGCCCCGCGCGCTGCCGCCGGGACGTCCGGGGGGCGCGGTAGCGTTCCAGACGTGCCCACCGGAGACCTCCGCGAGCCCGCCCGGGATGATCCGTCCCCGGAGGACCCATCCCCGTCCCTGGGCGTGGATGGCCCGTCCCCGCCCGTGGATGGCGCGTCCCCGGGTGCGGGCGCGCCGGCGTCCGTGCCTGGCCTGCTGACGGCGGCGGTGGGCGCCATCGGCGGGACCGCCCGGCCGGGGCAGGACGCGATGGCCGAGGCGGTCTGGCGCGCGATCGGGACCGGGGAGCACCTCGCCGTGCAGGCGGGGACCGGGACCGGCAAGTCGCTCGCCTACCTGGTCCCGGCGGTGGCGCACGCCGTCGGCCAGGGTGCGTCGGTGGTGGTGGCGACGGCCACGATCGCGCTCCAGCGGCAGCTGATCGACCGCGACCTGCCGCGCCTGACACCGGCGCTGGCGCCGCTGCTCGGCCGTGAGCCGACCTTCGCGATCCTCAAGGGCCGCCGCAATTACCTGTGCCAGCACCGGCTGCGGACCGGCCCGCCGGATGAGCCCGGGGAGACGCTGTTCGACCCGGCCGCCGTGTCCGCCGTCGGCCAGCAGGTGCGGCGGCTCGGCGAGTGGGCGGCCAGCACGGCCACCGGGGACCGCGACGACCTGGTGCCGGGGGTCGAGGACCGCGCCTGGCGCCAGGTCTCGGTGAGCGCCAGGGAATGCCTCGGCGCCCAGCGGTGCCCGTTCGGCTCCACCTGCCATGCCGAGCGGGCCCGGGAGGCGGCCGGGCGGGCGGACATCGTCGTCACCAACCACGCGCTGCTCGCGATCGACGCGCTGGAGGAGTTCGGGGTGCTGCCCGAGCACGATGTGGTGATCATCGACGAGGCGCATGACCTGGTGAACCGGGTCACCTCGGCGGCCGCCGCCGAGCTGTCCGCGGCCGCGGTGGAGACTGCCGCCCGCCGCTGCGGCCGGGTGCTCACGGCCGAGGAGGCCGGCCCGCTGCGGGAGGCGGCGGAGGCGGCGGAGCGGGTCCTGGCGGGCGTCCCGGCCGGGCGGATCGACGACCTGCCCGCGCCGCTGGCCAGCTCGCTGGCCACCATCCGCGACGCGGCAGGCGCGTGCGCCGCACAGGTGCGGGCCAGCGGCTCCGACAACGCCGCCGATGCCGAACGCCTGTCGGCGTGGCGGGCCGCCCAGGCCGCTCTCGACGACGTGGGCGCGACGGCCGGCCGGATGCTGGCCGCGTTCGGCCCCGACGTCGCGGAGCGGCCCGATGTGATGTGGATGGACCGGCCGCCGGACGGCGATTCCCGGCGGCCGCCCACGCTGCGGATAGCACCGCTGCAGGTCGGCACCTTGCTGGCCGAGCGCCTGTTCCGCCGCCAGACGGTCGTGCTGACTTCGGCCACGCTGGCGCTGGGCGGGTCCTTCGAGCCGCTCGCACGGCAGTGGGGCCTGCCTCCGCCAGGGGCCGCGGCTGGCCCGGGCGACGGCGTGGCGCCAGCGGACGGCGCGGCACCCGCGGACGGGGCGGCGCCTGCGGACGGCGCCTCCTCCGCCCCGCCGGGCCTCGCCTGGTCCGGGCTGGATGTCGGGTCCCCGTTCGACCACCGGCACAGCGGCATCCTGTATGTCGCCCGGCACCTGCCTCCGCCGGGCCGCGACGGCCTGCCCGAGGCCTACCTGACTGAGCTGCGTGAGCTGATCGAGGCCGCTGGCGGCCGCACGCTCGGGCTGTTCTCGTCCATGCGGGCGGCCCGGCAGGCAGCGGACGAGTTGCGGGGCGAGATCAGCCAGCCGCTGATGTGCCAGGGCGAGGACGCCACCGCCGAACTGCTCCGCCAGTTCACCGGCGACGAGGCGAGCTGCCTGTTCGGCACCCTGTCCCTCTGGCAGGGGGTGGATGTGCCGGGCCGCTCGCTGCAGCTGGTGGTGATCGACCGCATCCCGTTCCCGCGGCCGGACGACCCGCTCGCGTCCGCCCGGCAGCGGGCGGTGGCCGCCCGCGGCGGGAACGGTTTCATGGCGGTGGCCGCCGCGCAGGCGGCGCTGCTGCTCGCCCAGGGCGCGGGCAGGCTGCTGCGCACGACCGACGACAAGGGGATGGTGGCGGTGCTGGACCCGCGCCTGGCCACCGCCCGCTACAGCGGTTTCCTGCGGGCGTCGCTGCCGCCGTTCTGGACGACCACGGACCCGGGCATCGCCCGCGCCGCCCTGCGGCGTCTGGCCGCCCAGCCCGGCCCGCCGTGACGGCCCTGGACGCAGCCGGGCCGCCGGACGAAACCGCTGTGCCGGATCGTCCGCGGGCCGGGAAAGGGCCGGGTACTGGCCGGGCGGGTGCTGGCCAGACGGGTGCTGGCCGGGTGGACGCGGCAGGCCGGGTGGAACTGCTGCGCGACCCGGACCGGCCGCGGGCGTGGATGCTGCTGGTGGACGGCGTCCCGCAGTCCCATGTTGATCTCGATGACCCACGGCACCTCGAGCTCGAGTACGTGCGGCGGCTCGGGCACCTGATCGACCTGGCCGCGCCCGCGGGTACGCCGCTGCGCGTGCTGCACCTGGGCGGCGGCGGCCTGACCCTGGCCCGTTACGTGGCCGCGACCCGGCCCGGCTCAAGCCAGCTGGCGGCCGAGGCCGATGCGGAGGTGGCTGAGCTGGTCCGGCGGCGGCTGCCGCTGCCCCGGCTCGGGCGGCCCCGGGCCGGGACCAGCACCGGGACGGGGACCAGCACCGGGGCCGGGGCCAAGACCGGGACGGGGGCCAAGACCCGGGCCGGGGCCGGCCGGATCGCCGTCCGGGTGGCCGATGCCCGCGCCGTCGTGGAGCAGGCCGCCGCCGGGTCGTTCGACGCGGTGGTGGCGGATGTGTTCGCTGGCGCCCGGACCCCGGCCCACCTGACGTCGGTGGAGTTCACCGCCGCCGCGGCCAGGGCACTGGCGCCGCCGGGCATCTACGCCGTCAACATCGGCGACGGCCCGCCGCTCGCGCATGCCCGTGGCCGGGTGGCCGCGGTGCGCGCGGTGTTCCGGCACGTCTGCGTGATCGCGGAAGCGGCGGTGCTGCACGGCCGCAGGTTCGGCAACCTGGTGGTCGCCGCCTCCGCTCATGAGCTCCCGGTCGCGGGACTGATCAGGCGGGCCGCGGCCGACCCGTTCCCGGCGCAGGTGGTGGCGGGCGCTGAGCTCGGCCGGTTCATCGCGGGCGCCAGGCCGATCACCGACACCGGCGCCGGGCCGTCCCCGTCCCCGCCGCCAGCGGTGTTCAGCTGACGGCGGGAGGGTTACCGCGCGGCGGTCCATGGCGCGGCCGGTTACCGCGCGGTCTGCGGCGTGGCTGGGGTTACCGCGCGGCGGTCCATGGCACGGCCGGTTACCGCGCGGTCTGCGGCGTGGCTGGGGTTACCGCGCGGCGGCCTATGGCACGGCTGGGTTGCCGCGTGGCGGCCTCCGGCGCGGCTGGTTACCGGCCGGGGCGGTTACAGGACGTCGTGGCCGGGGTGCGGCTCGTCCGGCACCGTGCGCCGCTGGGCCGGGATGCTCCCGAGGCGGCCGGCCTGGTAGTCCTCGAACGCCGTGACCAGCTCGTCCCTGGTGTTCATCACGAACGGCCCGTAGGCGGCGATGGGCTCGCGGATGGGCTCGCCGCCGAGCAGGAGCAGGTCGAGCTGCTGGCCCGGGCCGTCCTGACGCTGGCCGGCGGCAAAGGTGACCGCATCGCCGGGGCCGAACACGGCCAGCTGGCCGGTGCGCACCGGGCGGCGCTCGGCGCCCACCGTGCCCGAGCCCGCCAGTACGTAGGCGAGCGCGTTGAAGTCACGCCGCCAGGGCAGCCGGACCTGCGCCCCGGGCGCGACGGTGGCATGCAGCAGCGTGATCGGCGTGTGGGTGATGCCCGGGCCGCTGTTGCCCGCCAGGTCCCCGGCGATGAGCCGGAGCAGCGCACCGCCGTCGGCGGAGGACAGCAGCGCGACCTGGCCGGCCCGGATGTCCTGGTACCGGGGGTTGGTCATCTTCAGCCTGCGGGGCAGGTTCACCCAGAGCTGGAAGCCGTGGAACAGCCCACCGCTGGCGACCAGCTCCTCCGGCGGCTCCTCGATGTGCAGGATGCCGCCGCCCGCGGTCATCCACTGGGTGTCCCCGTTGGTGATCCGCCCGCCGCCGCCGTTGGAGTCCTGGTGGCGGAAGATCCCGTCGATGATGTAGGTGACGGTCTCGAAGCCGCGGTGCGGATGCCAGGCGGTGCCCTTCGGCTCACCCGGCGCGTAGTCGACCTCGCCCATCTGGTCCATGTGGATGAACGGGTCCAGCCGGGCCAGGTCCACCCCGGCGAAGGCGCGGCGGACCGGGAAGCCCTCGCCCTCGAAACCCGCTGGCGCCGTGGTGACCGATGCGACCGGGCGCTCGGCCGCGGCAGCGGGATCGGGCTCGGCGACGCGCGGCAGGACCAGGATGTCTTCGACGGTGACCGCAGGCATGACAGCGCTCCTCTGCTCGGGCGGTAAGCCGGTCGCCCCAGGGCGGCGGTGCCGCCCGCGAGCCTCGCCCCCACAACGATAGTTGATCGCGCAACATTCCCGCGGGCGGGTGGGATGCGGGGCCCTAGCCGGGCGGGATGCGGGGGCCCAGCCGGGCGGGATCCGGCCCCCCGGCCGGGCGGGATGCGGCCCCCAGCCGGGCGGGATCCGGCCCCAGCCGGGTGGCCGGGTGACGTGGGGGTGGCAGCCGGGGACATGCCGCGTCACGCGGCGCACGGTTTGGCTGCTTCCGGGGCTCCCGGCCCGCGATCGGGCTATTGTCAGCACCTACGAATCAGGGAGTGGGGAAATGAGCAAGGGGACCGGGGAAGCGCGACGCGTGCTGCGCGCCTGGCTGGGCGCGGGCGCGGCGGCGGCGCTGATGGCCGGGTGCGGGGCCTCGCACAGCACCGCCACGCCGGCGGGCACCGCCAGCGCCTCGCAGGGCAGCACGGCACCGCAGAGCACCGCGAGCAGCACGCCTTCCGCCGCCAGCAACTCGCCCGCGCCGGGAGGGTTCGCCTCGCTGGCCCACTTCTTCCCCATCGGCGTCTACGTCCAGCCAGCGGACAGTTTCGGGCAGTGGAAGAGCCGGGGCGTCAACACCATGGTCGTCGTCCCCCAGGGCAGCGACGAGACGGCCTGGAACCGGGCCGCCATCCGGGACGGGCTGTTTGAGATCCGGGCGCCCGCCAGCAATCCGGCCAGCGACATCGGCGACAAGCACCTGCTGGCCTGGGCGCTGCCGGACCAGCCTGACGACATCACCTCCCAGGTATCGCATGCGGCGATCAGGCGGACCTACCTGGCGTGGAAGCACATCGACCCCAGCGAGCCCGTGTACATCAACTTCAACGGGCAGTTCAACCAGTACGACCTGAAGACGAGGGCAAGTGGGCCCTCCTGGTACCAGCAGTATGTCCACGGCGCCAACTGGATCAGCGCTGACCTCTACCCGGTCAACAACGGCGACGGCAATGACCTTGGATCGATAGGCCAGGAGGTCACCGAGCTGCGCCAGATCGCCGGGAGCAAGCCGGTATTCGTGTTCATCGAGTCAGGGGCCTACGACGCGGGGAACCCCGTCGTCACCCCCGCCCAGTTCCGGGCTGAGGTCTGGGAGGCCATCATTCATGGCGCCAGGGGCATCTTCTACTTCCCCGTGCAGGTCTCGCCCAGTTTCCAATTTGACGTGACGCCCCCGGCGGTGGCCGCCGAGATGACCAAGCAGGACGCCACCATCACGAAGCTGGCGAGCGTGCTGCAGGGGACCATCAACCCGCCATCGCTGGGCGCGACGGCGACGCCACCGCTTCAGGTGGCCTGGCGGAGCTCATCAGGCCACAGCTACTTCTTCGTGCTCAACCTGTCTGACAGCACACTCAATGGTCAGCTGATCAAGCTGACCGGCGTCGGCTCAGCAACATCGGCTGCCGTCTACGGCGAGAACCGCACGGTCCCGATCCGCGCCAGCACGCTCATCGACAACTTCGGCCCGTACGCGATCCACATCTACGAGATTCCACCGGCGGGCTGACCGGGGGGCGGCCGCCGGGCCGGGCAGCCGGGGACGGGCCGGCCGGGCGCTGGGGCAGTTTCCAGCCGGCCGGTCGCTAGGGCAGCTTCCAGTCGATGGGCGCGCCGCCCTGCCGCTGCAGCAGTTCGCTGGCGCGGCTGAACGGCCGCGTCCCGAAGAACCCCCGGTCGGCCGAGTTCGGGCTGGGATGCGCGGACTCGATGATCGGCGTCGGGGCGAGCAAAGGCGCCAGGTTGCGTGCGTCCCGGCCCCACAGGATCGCGACCAGCGGGGTGTCCCGGGCCACGAGTGCCCGGATGGCCTGCTCGGTCACTTCCTCCCAGCCCTTGCCGCGGTGGGAGCCTGGCTTTCCCGGCTGGACGGTGAGAACCCGGTTGAGCAGCAGCACCCCGCGCTCCGCCCAGGTGGACAGATCGCCGGTGGCCGGCTGCGGGTAGCCCAGGTCCTCGGTGTACTCGCGGAAGATGTTGACCAGGCTCGGCGGCAGTCTGCGCAGCTCGGGCGGGACGGAGAAGCTCAGCCCGACCGCGCAGCTGGGCGCGGGATAAGGGTCCTGGCCCATGATCAGCACCCGCACGCCGGCGAACGGCTGCTGGAACGCGCGCAGGACGTTCTCGCCCGCTGGCAGGTACCGGCGCCCGGCCGCCACCTCCGCCCGCAGGAAATCTCCCATGGCGGCGATGCGTTCCGCGACCGGTGCGAGCGCCGCCGCCCAGCCGGCCTCGACGACCTGGCTCAGGTCCCGTGCCATGGGGAGCAACTCTAGCGCTGTGCCGCGGTTCCTCCTACCCGCTGACCGGCAGGGTGATCGCGGAGGGATGGCCGGGGTCGTGGTGGATGTCCTGGCGCGCCGTGACCAGGGTGGCGGCGGTCGCGAGCGGCTCACCGGTGCCGGGGTTGCGGGCATAGCGGGGGTGGGCCCCGCTGGAGACCTGGAGGCGGAGCCGGTGGCGTGCCCGGAAGCGGTGGGCGGTCGGCCAGAGGCCGATCCGCGCCTCGATGGTGCCGTCGGGCAGGGCGGCGGGCTGGCCAGGAGCGAGCCGCAGCAGCGCGTCACAGATGTTGGTGGACCGGCCGGTGGGATCGACGTCGCACAGCCGGGCGAAGAAGTCGGTGTGCTCCCGGCTGGAGCTCACGAACAGCTCAGCGGACGGCTGGCCGATGACCTCGAGATCGCGGTCGAGCGGTGCGCTGGTGTAGGTGAGGACGTCGGGGCGGGCCTCCAGCATCCGGTTGTCGGGCTGGGCCTGCCCGCCGGAGCTGGTGGGACCACCGAGGCTCGGCGTGGGGTCGGCGGGGTCGTAGGTGTAGTGGTCAGGCTCTGACGGCGCGGGCGGGTCAGGGTGGAGCCCGCCGCCGGCCTGCAGGTGCCATCGCTGCGCCTGGGCGGGTGGCGGCCAGGCCGGCAGGTCGCGCCATTCGCCCGCCCCGGCCACGAAGATCCGGACCGGAGCGGGCCTGAGCTGGCTGCGGTCGCCGAGCAGGTGCGCCCGGAGCCAGGCCAGCGATTCCCGGACGCTCGCCCCGATGACCTCGGAGTCGGTGTGCCGCCACGGCCCGATCAGCAGGTACGGTTCCTGGCCGGCCCGGCTGGCCTGGCTGGTCTCGCGCAGGACGGCGTAGTCGCGCAGCAGCTCGGGCAGGAAAAAGTCGTGCCAGCCGCCGACGAAACTCACCGCGGCGGTGACCTGCCCGAGGGTACCGGCGAAACTGCGGGGCTCCCAGTAGGGATCGCCCGGCTGGCTGTGCGCCAGCCAGTCCTGCCAGTAGCCGACCCGGTGGCCGGTCGCCAGCCGGTCCAGCGTGCCCAGGGGAAGACGGTGCATGAGCGGCTGGAGCCTGCGGCCGGCCCGCCGCTGCCTGGCCATCGCGAACCGCTGCTCCTGGTGGGCGACCTGGTCGATCCAGCCGAGCATGGTCTCCAGCGAGAAGGCCCCGCCTTCGTAGACGCGCCCACCTGGGTCAGCGGCGGTGATCTGGGCGGCGATGGCCTTGCAGTCCGGCCCGGCGCCCGCGGCTATCGCCCACTGGACGATGCCGAGGTAGCTCGGCCCGGCGGTGGCGAACGCCCCCGGGTACCAGGGCTGCCGCCGCATCCAGGCGACGGTGGCCAGACCGTCGTCGTGCTCGCGGAATGGGTCGAGAGCGCCGCCGGAGCCGAAGGTGCCGCGGCAGCTTTGGACCAGCACCTGGAACCCGCGTTCTGCCAGCAGCCTGCCGAACAGCAGCCCGAAGGGGCCCCGCCGCCCGTAGGGGGAGCGGATCAGCACCAGCGGCCGGCGGGGCCCGGGCGGGGCGTACCGGTCGGCCAGCAGCACCGCCCCGTCCGGCATCGGGACCGGGAGGTCCCGCTCGGCCCTGACCGCGTGGGTCTCGGCGGGGGGCAGCTTGAGCGCCTTCTCGAAGAACCTGCTCGCGGCCGTCACAGCTGCGTCTCCCGTCGTCCCCGCCCGCCAGCCGGGCCCCGGCAGGCGCGGGCCCGCTGGGGCAGCTCAAGCATGCGCAACACGATGCACGTTAACGCCCCGCCGCGCCCAGCACCGCCCGGACCTGGCCGGCGATCTCGATATCTTCCCTGGCGGCGATCACGAACGACCTGACAGGGACACCGGCGCGCCCGATCTCCCGGTCGGCCGCGCTGCCACCGCCGTCCGCGGCGGCGTTGCGCTCGGCGTCCAGGCAGACGCCGAGGAAGCCGAGCCCGGCTGCCGCCTCCGACCGGACCGGCGGCGAGTTCTCGCCTACGCCGCCGGTGAAGGCCAGCACGTCCAGGCCACCGAGGGCGGCGGCCATGGCCGCGATGCCGGCCCGGAGCCGGTGGACATAGACATCGAGCGCGAGCCGCGCGTCCTGCCCGCCGGCGGCCGCGCCGGCCACCACCTCGCGCATGTCCGCGGTCCCCGCCAGGCCCAGGAGCCCGGACCGGTGTTCCAGCGTGGCTGCCAGTTCCGCGGGTGGCGTGCCGGCATGCTCGGCCAGCCACAGCACCAGGCCCGGGTCGACCGATCCGGAGCGGGTGGCCATCACCAGGCCCTCCAGCGGCGTGAATCCCATGGTGGTGTCCACCGAGACGCCGCCGCGCACGGCGGCCAGCGATGCTCCGGCGCCCAGGTGGCAGGTGACGACGCGCAGCGTGGCGTCCCCGCTGGCGCCGGCCAGGTCCGCCGCCCGGCCCGCCGCATAGGAGTGGGACAGCCCGTGGAAGCCGTAGCGCCGCAGCGCCCAGCGCTGGCGCCACTCACGTGGCAGCGCGTAGGTGGCGGCCGCCGCCGGGATCGTGGCATGGAACGCGGTGTCGAAACATGCCACGCCCGGCAGGCCGGGCCGCGCCCGCTGGACCGCCTCCACCGCGGCCAGTGATTTTGGCTGATGCAGCGGGGCCAGGTCGGTGAGCGCCCACAGCCTCGCCAGCACGGCGTCGTCGATCTTGACCGGTGCCGTGAACGAGGTGCCGCCGTGGACGATGCGGTGGCCGGCGGCGTCGGCATCACCGAGCGAGGCGAGCGTGGCGCTCACCGCCTCGGCGTCCGCCACGCCGCGCGGCGCCGGCAGATCGGCGGTGCCGGTCACCTTGTCCGAGGAGTCCAGGACCCGCAGCTTGAGGCTGCTGGACCCGGCGTTGACCACCAGCACGCGCACCGGCTCGCCCCCTCTAATGCGGCCAGGCCCAGTGCCGGATCTCCGGCGCGTCCTCGCCGTGGCTGCGGGTGTAGGCGCGGCACCGGATCCGCTCGTCGGTCATCAGCTGCCGGAGGTGGCCGGCCGAGGGCGCCAGCCGGGGCACCCGGTCGATCACGTCGATGACCAGGTGGAACCGGTCAAGATCGTTAAGCATGACCATGTCGAACGGGGTGGTGGTGGTGCCTTCCTCGATGTACCCGCGCACGTGCAGGTTGTCGTGGCCGTGACGGCGGTAGGTGAGCCGGTGGATGAGCCACGGGTAGCCGTGGTAGGCGAAGATCACCGGCTTTTCGGTGGTGAACAGCGAGTCGTATTCGGCGTCGGACATGCCGTGCGGGTGGTCGCTCTCGGGCTGCAGCCGCATGATGTCCACCACGTTGACCACCCGCACCTTGAGCCCGGGCAGATGCTGGCGCAGCAGGTCGGCCGCGGCCAGGGTCTCCAGGGTGGGAATGTCGCCGCAGCAGGCCAGGACGACGTCCGGCTCGCCCGGCTGGTCATTGCTGGCCCATTCCCAGATGCCCGCGCCCCGGGTGCAGTGGATCACCGCGTCGTCCATCGCCAGCCAGTCCGGCTGCTGCTGCTTGCCGGCCACGATCACGTTGACATAGTTCCGGCTGCGCAGGCAGTGGTCGGCCACCGACAGCAGGCAGTTCGCGTCCGGCGGCAGGTAGATGCGGATGATCTCGGCCTTCTTGTTCATCACGTGATCGATGAAGCCGGGGTCCTGGTGGGAGAAGCCGTTGTGGTCCTGCCGCCATACCAGGCTGGACAGCAGGTAGTTGAGTGAGGCGATGGGCCGTCGCCAGGCGATGCCCCGCGACACCTTCAGCCACTTCGCGTGCTGGTTGAACATGGAGTCGATGATGTGGATGAACGCCTCGTAGCAGTTGAACAGCCCGTGCCTGCCGGTGAGCAGGTAACCCTCCAGCCAGCCCTCACACAGGTGCTCCGACAGCACCTCCATCACCCGGCCGTCCGGTGCCAGGTCGTTGTCGCCGTCGATGATCCGCCCGTCGAAGGCCCGGCTGGTCGTCTCGAACACGGCCTGCAGCCGGTTGGACGCCGTCTCGTCCGGGCCGAACAGCCGGAACGTGGCCGGGTTGCGCGCGATCACATCCCGCAGCCACTTCCCGAGCACGGCGGTCGGCTCCGTCGACCCGGTGCCGGGCTGGGCGACCGGCACCGCGTAGTCACGGAAATCGGGCAGGGCGAGGTCGCGCAGCAGCAGGCCGCCGTTGGCGTGCGGGTTGTCGCTCATCCGGCGGTGGCTACGCGGGGGGAGGGTTGCCAGGTCCTCCACCAGCGCGCCGCCGGCGTCGAACAGCTCGCCGGGCCGGTAGCTGCGCAGCCATTCCTCCAGCAGGGCCAGATGCTCGGGATTGGTCCGCGGATCGGGGATCGGCACCTGATGCGCGCGCCACGTCCCCTCCACCGGCAGGCCGTCCACGATCTTGGGACCGGTCCACCCCTTCGGTGTCGCCAGCACGATCGCCGGCCAGCGAGGCCGGGTGAGGTCTCCCTCCTCCCTGGCCCGCCGCTGGATGGCCTGGATCTCTTCCACCACCTCGTCGAGGGTGGCGGCCAACTGCTGGTGCACCGGCTCCGGCTCGTCGCCGGCCACCACGTGCACCCGGTACCCGTAGCCCTCCAGCAGGGCGGTGAGCTCGCCACCGGGTATCCGGGCCAGCACCGTCGGGTTCGCGATCTTGTAGCCGTTGAGGTGCAGGATCGGCAGGACGGCACCGTCGGTGGCCGGGTTGAGGAACTTGTTGGAGTGCCAGCTGGTCGCCAGCGGCCCGGTCTCGGCCTCCCCATCGCCGATCACGCAGGCGGCGATCAGGTCCGGGTTGTCGAATACCGCGCCGTAGGCGTGGATCAGCGAGTAGCCCAGCTCGCCGCCCTCATGGATGGAGCCGGGGACCTCGGGCGTCGCGTGGCTGCCGATGCCGCCCGGGAAGGAGAACTGCCGCATGAGCGCGGCCAGGCCGGCGGTGCTGCGGCCGATGCCCGGGTAGCGCTCGGTGTAGGTGCCCTCCAGGTAGGCGTTGGCCACCAGGCCCGGGCCGCCGTGGCCGGGTCCCGCGATGTAGATCATGTCGAGGTCCCAGTTGCGGATCACCCGGTTGAGATGGGCGTACAGGAGGTTGAGGCCCGGCGTGGTGCCCCAGTGGCCGAGCAGCCGCGGCTTGACATCCTCCGGCCGCAGCGGCCGCCTCAGCAGCGGGTTGTCCATCAGGTAGATCTGCCCGGCGGACAGGTAGTTGGCGGCTCGCCAGTATCCGTCCAGGGCCCGCAGCTCGGGTTCGGTCAGTCCCGGCCTGGTGGCGGCGGTCACGGGGCTCCTCCCGCTGTCCGGTCTGGTGCCCGCTCCTCCGCCGGCGGCAGGCGGAGCTGGCGCAGGAACGGGTCGGCCGCCCGGTGGCTGGTGACCCGCACCCGCGCGTCCACGGCGAACACGCCGTCGGGGCGGGCGATCACCGGGTTCAGGTCGAGCTCGGCCACCTGCGGTAGGTCATCGGCGAGCCGCGATATGCGCAGCAGTGTGTCGCGCAGCGCCCCGATGTCGGCGGCGGGCTGGCCCCGGTGGCCGAGCAGGAGGGGCGCGGCGCGGATCTCGTGGATGAGGTCGTCGGCGTCGGTGCCGGTCAGCGGCGCGAGCCGGGCGGCGTGGTCGCCGAGCACCTCGGTGGCGACGCCGCCGAGGCCGAACACCACCAGTGGCCCGAACACCGGTTCCTGCACCACCCCGATGATGGTCTCGATGCCGCCGGAGATCATGGCCTGGACAAGAACCCCGGACAAACGGTCGCCGAACTTTGCCTGCAGCCGCCCCAGGGCACGCCGCACCCCGGCGGGTCCGCGCAGGTCAAGCTCTACCGCGCCAGCGTCGCTCTTGTGCACCAGCCCGGGTACGTCGGCCTTGAGCGCCACGTGGCCGCCGAGCGCGGTGGCCGCTTCCAGCACCGCCTCGGTGTCAACGGCGTACCGGCTGTCCACCACCGGGATCCCGTAGCAGCGGAGCAGCTCGCCGGTCTCGGCCATTGGCAGCCAGCCGCCGCCGGGCAGGCGGCCGAGGAAGGCCTCGACGAGTGTCCGGGCGTCGTCCGGCCGGGTGCCGGCGAACTCAGGCACGGTGCCCGCCGGGCGGGATCGCCACGCGCTGTACCGGGCCGCCCGGCCAAGGGCCCCGGCGGCCCCCTCCGGGTAGGCGTAGGCGGGCACGGCGGGCCCGCCGCCGGTGGCGGGCAGCACCCGGATGGCCTCGCTCTGGTCGAGCACGACGGCCGCCAGCGGCACCGGCAGCCGCACCTCCTGCAGCACCGGCAGCAGGTCACTGGCGGCGGTCGGGACGATCAGGGCGATCACCGCGTCCGGCGGGCCCTGCCGCCCGGCGGCCGGCTCCTGCGCCACCATCAGCAGGCAGTCACGGAACTGCCGGGCGCCGGCCCCCGCGGTGGTGTCCACCGGGCCGCCTGCCGCGGCACCGTACGGCAGCAGCCGCCGCAGCCGCTCCCGGGTCCGCGTGCTGGTCCGGGCGACGCTCAGGCCCGCCTCCACGCACGCGTCGGCGGCCAGCACCCCGGCGCCGCCCGCGTTGGTCACGATGGCGACCCTCCGGCCGGCCGGCGCCGGCTGGTTCGCGAGCAGGACGGCCGTGTCCAGCAGCGCGCCCAGGCTGGCGGTGGCGATGATGCCGGCCTGCTCGAACAGCGCCTGCCGGGTGATCAGCGGGGCGGCCACCGCCGCGGTGTGCGAGGCCGCGGCGCGCTGGCCGGGCGCGGACCGGCCCGCGTGCACGGTGAGCACCGGCATGTGCGCGCTGACCCGGCGGGCGGTGCGGGCGAACTTGCGGGGGCTGCCGAGCGATTCCAGGTACATGACCGCGAGCTTGGTGACCCCGTCCTGCTCCCACCACATCAGCAGGTCGTTGCCTGACACGTCCATCTTGTCGCCGACCGAGGCGAACGAGGAGATCCCGATGCCCAGCCGGGAGAAGTGCTCCAGCAGGGCGATACCCACCCCGCCGGACTGCACCACCAGGCCCGCGACGCCGGGCTGCGGATGGCGTACGGCGAAGGTGGCGTCCAGGCCCAGGCCCGGCACCGCGACGCCGAAGCAGTTCGGGCCCACCAGCCGCATCCCGTACTGGCGGCAGGTCGCCAGCAGGCGCGCGTCCCCGGAGACGCCGAGGCCGGAAGTGATCACCACCAGGGCCCGCACGCCCTGCTTCCCGCACTCCCTCGCCACCTTGGACACCTGGGCCGGCGGCACGGCCACCACCACCAGGTCGGGCACGGTGGGCAGGCCGCCGACCGACGGCAGGCACGGCACACCCTCGATCTCATCCGCGTGCGGGTTCACCGCGAACAGCGCGCCGCCGAAGCCGGCGTCGCGGATGTTGAGCAGGATCGTCCGCCCGATGGAGCCTTCGTGGCGGCCGGCGCCCACCACCGCGACCGACCGCGGGGCCAGCAGCGGGACGAGGCTGGCCACGTCCGCCCGCTGCTCCCGGCCCGCCACCGCGTCCAGGTAGGCGCTGTCCGCGCCCAGCGCCCAGCCGTGGGGGATCGGCATGGTCAGCTCGATCACGTTGTCGGCCAGGCGCCGGCGCACGGCCAGGCCGGCGTCGGCGAACACGCGCAGCATGGCGGTGTTCTCCGGCAGGGTGGTCGCGGTGAAGGCCTGCACCCGCCGGGCCCGGGCCAGCGACACCAGGTGCTCCAGCAGCAAGGTGGCGATCCCCCGCCCGTGCATGTCGTCGGCGACGGCGAAGGCGACCTCGGCCAGGCCCGGGGTGGCGGTGGACTCGTAGCTGGCCACGCCGGCCACCTGCTCGCCGAGCAGCGCGAGCAGGGCGGCGTGGCCGGCGTCGGGCGGCCGGCAGACCCGCCGCGCCTCCTGCTCGCCCGCCCGCTTGCTCATGCTGAAGAAGCGCAGGTAGAGGTTGTCCGGCGACATGGCCTCGTGGAAGCGCGTCACCGCCTCGGTGTCGTCCGGGCCCGCTGGCCGGATCTCGACCGTCGCCCCGTCGGCGAGCAGCGCATAAGAACGCCCGGCCACCGCCTGTGTGGTCATGCGGTCGTCCTCCGCTTGGCTCACCCGTCGCGGTGTGCTTTCCCGCGAGCACGCGGGACAAGCCTGGCATACGGCCCGGGATGCATCAGCGCGATATGGCCGTCGCTGAGCCAGCGGACCACGTACGGCGGGGAACCGTCGGCGTGACTCAGGCGGATGATCTCGCAGACGCGATGGCTCTCCGCGCCATCGGCGATCAGCAGGTCGCCTACCTGGGCCCTCATGACACCCTTCCTCCTTTGCTCCTGCCATCCTCGCCGCCGGGCCGGGCTGGCTCCTAGGGCCGAGGTCCCCGGCCGCCGGGCCGTTGGGCCCGCCGGGAGGCGGGGCTGCCCGGCTCACCCGGCGGGGGTGGCGCGGCGCGGCTGGCGCGCGGCGGACAATGATTCCCGGCGCCACGGGTGCAGGCCTGGTCAGGAGATCGGGTGGAGGCCTGGTCATGAAAGCAGTAGATCCGCGCTTGCTGCGGCATGCCCGGGCCGCCCGCGGCTACCTGGCCGTGGTGGTGGCGCTCGGCCTGGCGGTGACCGCCCTCGTGCTCGCCCAGGCGGGGCTGCTCGCCCGCGTGCTGGCGAGCGCCGCCCCCGGCACCGGCCCGGTGGCGCTCCGGCCGGTCCTGGTGTCGCTGCTGGTGGTGGTGCTGGCGCGGGCGGCGGCCGCCTACGGCGGCGAGGCGGCCGCGCTGCGCGCCTCGGCGGCGGTCAAGAGCCAGCTCCGCCGCCGCCTGGCGGCCCAGGTGCTGCGGCTGGGCCCGGCCTGGCTCGGCGGCCAGCGGGCCGGTGAGATCACCACGGTGGCCACCCGGGGCCTGGACGCCCTCGATCCCTACTTCGCCCGCTACCTGCCGCAGCTGGTGCTCGCCTGCCTGGTGCCGCTCGCGGTGGTCGTCCGGGTGGCGCTGGCGGACTGGATCTCGGCCCTGGTCATCGTGGTCACGCTGCCGCTCATCCCGGTGTTCACGGTGCTGGTGGGGCTGCCGGCCCGCGCCCGCGCCCGGCGGCAGTGGCTGCTGCTGGCCCGGCTCGGCGGCCACTTCCTCGACGTGGTGGAGGGCCTGACCACCCTCAAGGTGTTCGGCCGTGCCCGGCCGCAGGCCGAGGTGATCGGGCGGGTGACCGACGAGCACCGCACCGCCACCATGTCGGTGCTGCGGGTGGCCTTCCTGTCCGCCCTGGTGCTCGAGCTCACGGCCGCGCTGGCCACCGCCCTGGTCGCGGTCGAGGTGGGCCTGCGCCTGCTCGCCGGGCACATCGGCTACCAGGCGGCACTGGTGGTCCTGCTGCTGACCCCGGAGGCCTTCCTCCCGCTGCGCGCGCTGGCCCTGCACTTCCACGCCAGCATGGAGGGGGCGGCCGCGGCCAGCCGCGTCTGTGACCTGCTGGAGATCCAGCCCCCGCGGGTCCCGGCCAGCCCGCCGCCCGGCGCCGCCAGGGTCGACCTCGGCCAGCAGGCGATCGCCCTGGACGCGGTGAGCCTGACCTACCCCGGCCGCGACCGGCCCGCGCTGGACGGGGTGTCGGTGACCATCGCGCCCGGGGAGCGGATCGCCGTCACCGGTGCGAGCGGGGCCGGCAAGAGCTCGCTGCTGGCGCTGCTGCTGCGGTTCGCCGAGCCGGGCAGCGGCCGGATCGAGGCCGGCGGCGTCCCGCTCAGCTCGATCCCCATCCCCGCCTGGCGCCAGCAGATCGCCTGGGTTCCCCAGCACCCTGTGCTCATGACGGGAACCGTGGCGGCGAACATCGCGCTGGGGCAGGCCGGTGCCAGCCGGGACGCCATCGCGTCCGCGGCCCGGCTGGCCGGCGCGGACGGGTTCATCCGGGCGCTGCCGGACGGCTACGACACCCCGCTCGGGGAGCGGGGCCTGCGGCTGTCGGCGGGGCAGCGGCAGCGGATCGCGATCGCCCGGGCGTTCCTGCGCGACGCACCGCTGCTGCTGCTCGACGAGCCAGCCGCCCACCTGGATCCGGTCACCGCCGGGCAGATCCTGGACACGGTGGACAGGCTCATGGCCGGGCGGACGGCGATCCTGGTGAGCCACGGCATGCGCTGGCACGGCGGCGCGGACCGGACGCTCACCCTGGACGGGGGCCGGCTGGTGCTGGCGGCCGGCTGCCTGGCCCCGGCGGGGGTGACCGGGTGAGCGCGGCGACGGCGCGGGACGCGGGCCCGCCGGAGGGGGCGCACCCGCTGCTGCGGCTGCTGCCGCTGGCGCGGCCGGTGCGGGGCCGGCTGCTGCTGGCGGTGCTGGCGGCCGCCGCGGCCACCGGCTGCGGGGTAGCCCTGCTGGGCGTCTCGGGCTTCCTGCTGGCCCGGGCGTCGCAGCACCCGTCGATCCTGGCGATCACCGGCGCGGTTGTCGCGGTGCGCGCGTTCAGCGTTGGGCGCGGGGTCTTCCGCTACGCCGAGCGGCTCTCCTCTCACGACGTCGCGTTCCGGGTGCTGGCCGACCTGCGGGTGCGGGTGTACCGGCGGCTGGAGCGGCTCGCGCCAGCCGGGCTGCACGCGTTCCGGTCCGGGGACCTGCTCGCCCGGCTGGTCAGTGACGTCGACGCCACCCAGGAGCTGTTCCTGCGCGGGCTCGGGCCGCCGCTCGCCGCCGCGGTGGTCGCGGTCGGTGCGGTGGCGGCCGTGTGGCTGCTGCTGGCCCCGGCCGCCGGGATCGTGGTCGCGGCCGGGATGGCGGCCGGCGGGGTGCTGGTGCCCTGGCTTGCCTACGCGCGTGCCCGCCGCGCCGCGCGGCGGACCGCCAGCGTGCGCGGGGGGTTCAGCGCCAGCCTCGCCGACGTGCTGGCGGGCGCGGCCGACCTGCACGCGTTCGGCGCCTGCGACGACGCGCTGGCGGGCCTGTCGGCCGCCGACCGCGAGCTGACCGCGCTGGCCCGCGGCTCAGGCTCGGGGGAGGGCCTGGGGGCCGGCCTGGGGACGGCCGTGGCCGGCGTCACGGTCTGGGCCGTGCTGCTGATCGGGGTGGTCGGTGTCGCGGCCGGGCCGCTGAGCCGGGTGCCGCTCGCCGCCGCCACCCTGACGGCGCTGGCCGCCTTCGAGGCGGTCGCCCCGCTGCCCACCGCCGCGATCGCGCTCGGCCAGGCGCGGGCGGCGGCCGGGCGGGTGGCTGCCGTGCTCGACGCACCGGAACCGGTGACCGACCCGGCGGACCCGCTGCCGCTGCCCGCCGGGCCGCTGCGGGTGACGCTGCGGGGCGCGCGGGTGCGCTATGACCCGGCCGGGCCGTTCGCGCTCGACGGGATCGACCTCGATCTGCGGGCGGGCCGCCGGGTGGCCCTGGTCGGCCCCTCCGGGGCCGGCAAGTCCACCGTGGCCGGGCTGCTGCTGCGGTTCTGCGAGCTGGCCGGCGGCAGTGCCACCATGGGCGGTGCCGAGCTTGCCTGTTACCGCGCCGACGACGTCCGGACCATGATCGGCGGGTGCCCGCAGGACCCGCACATCTTCGACGCCACGATCCGGCAGAACATCCAGCTGGCCCGGCCAGCGGCGAGCGAGCGGGAACTGGCGGACGCGGCCGCCGCGGCACGGCTGCTGCCCTGGATCGAGACGCTGCCGCAGGGCTGGGACACACCGGTCGGTGCGCACGGCACGGCCGTCTCGGGCGGCGAGCGGCAGCGGATCGCGCTGGCGCGGGCGCTGCTGGCCGGCCCGGCGCTGCTGATCCTCGACGAGCCGACAGCGCATCTCGACCCGCCGACCGCCCGGGCGCTGACGGCGGACCTGCTAGCCGTCACCCGGGGCCGGGCCACCCTGCTCATCACCCATGAGCTGGACGGCCTGGCGGAGGTGGACGAGATCGTGGTGCTTGACGAGGGCCGGGTGAGCCAGCGCGGCACGCACCGCCAGCTGCTGGGCACCGACGGGCTCTACCGCAGCATGTGGCTGGCCGCCCAGCGGGCCGGCGCCGGGGATGCTAGGGGCGCCGGGGATGCTAGGGGCGCCGGGGATGCTAGGGGCGCCGGGCGCGGGGCCAAAGGTCCTCGCCGGGCATGACCTCCGCCTTTGGCCGTGCGGGCCGGTGGGGGAGAGGCTGGCGGCACGGGGAGGTGGCGACATGACCCAGGTCTCGGTACCGGCCCTGGCGGGGCATCGGTTCCTGGCTGGCATGCCCGATCACCACCTGGCCTTCCTGGCCGGGGTGACCTCGCTGGTCACCGTGCCCGCCGGGCACAGGTTCTTCGAGGTCGGCGGCGTGGCCACCCACTTCTGGCTGATCCGGGCGGGCCAGATCGCCGTCGATCTGCTGGCGCCCGGTGCCGGCCGGGCCGTCATCCAGACCCTCGGGCGCGGCGAGATGATGGGCGTGTCCTGGTTCTTCCCACCGTTCCAGTGGCAGTTCGGCGCCGTTGCCGTGCAGCCGGCCGAGCTGTTCGAGTGTGACGCCGCGGCCGTGCGCGAGCACTGCGAAGCCGATCCCGGCTTCGGTTACGAGTTCACCCGCCGGATGATCGTGGTCGTGGCCGGCCGCCTGCAGGCGACCAGGAGCCAGCTGCTGGGTGAGATCACCAGCCGCGCCACATCCGGCCGGTGATCAGCCAGCCAGTCGCTCACGGCGATGATCAGCCAGCTCATCGCCCAGCGGGTCGCTCACCGTGCAGCGGCCCACCGGACCCGGCTCATCGACTACCGGCTCATCGACTACCGGCTCATCGACTACCGCCTCACCAGCTACCGCCCCTGAGCTCACCAGCTACCAGTTCCTCAGGCGGTCACCGGCAGGGCGGTGAGCTTGCCCTGGCCCGGGACCACCCGCAGCACCTGAGCCACCGGGCGGCGGGCCGTGGCAGGGTCCCGCCGCCCGCAGCCGAGCCACAGGATCACCGCCGGATGCTCGCCAGCGAGGGCCGGCTCTCCGCCCGCCAGCGTGCCGCCTGGCGGGCCGGCTGCCTCGAGTACCAGGCTGAGCGGGGCGGCGTGCATGCCACGGTGGGTGGCGAGCAGCAGCACCCGCTGTGCCGCCTGTCCCGCCCGCAGCCAGCTCGCCCGGTCGTCGGCGCCGGTGGAGATGACCGCCAGCTGAGAGCTGGCCGGGCGCATCGCTGACGGCGGGCCGGGCAGCCCCCGCACCGCGAGCACCTCGCCGGTGGGGCGCTTGCCCGGGACCTGGCCGCCGTGCTGGCGGCCGCCGGCCAAGGCCGCGACCGCGGCCAGGTAACCGGGATCGGCGCGCAGGCCCGGTTCGGCAGCGGCGCTCCGGCGCAGCATGCGCAGCGCATCCGCCTGGTCGAGCTCGCGCAGCGACGCGCCCTCCAGCGCCGCCGCTTCCCGCAGGGCTGACATCAGGCCCCGGGTCAGCGGGCGCGCGGTGAACGGGCCGCGGCCGGCCAGGGGGCGGATCGCGGCATACAGGCCGCGTTCGGCCGGCCGGGGCCGGTACGGCCCGGCCAGCCGCACCGAGGCGAGCAGCAGCGGGTCGCGCTGGCTGGGCAGCAGCCGTGCCACCGGCTCACAGCCCGCCTGGGCGACGGCAAGGCGGAGGTTGAACAGCGCCGACCCGCACGCGATGTGCACGGCCCGGCCGCGGGGATCCCCCCGGCCGAGGGTCCGGCTGGGGTCGGCGTAGATCTCGATGACCCGTTCGGCGGGCCGGGCGACGAACCGCCACGGCTGGCTGTTGTGTAGTGAGGGCGCCGCGGTAGCCGCCTCGATGAACCGTTCGGCTGTCCGGCGCGTCAGCGCACCTTCCACCATCAGACTCCCCTTCACGCACCGCCCGGCGTCACCCGGGCTCACGATCCAGCGTTGCCGAACGGCGCCGGCCCGGGCAGGGGCTTTGGTCCCGGTCCCTTGCCCGCCCCGTCCCCTGTCCGCCCCGGTCCCGTGTTGCGGGCGCTCCCGTGCGGGCCGGGGCGGGCCCGGCAGCAGCCGGCCCGGGCGAGGCTGTGCCGCCTGCCCGGGCCGGCCGCCGGCGTCAGTGGGCGCTGCCCGTGTCCGCCGTGCCCGGCTGGCCGGTGTCGCCGGGCGCGCCGCCACCCGGCTGGCCGCCATGACCGGAGCCGTCCCGGCCGGGGCTGCTGCCCGCGGCTGCGCTGACCAGGCCGACGCCGCCGGTGCCTTCACCCGTGCCTGCCGTGGCCGGCTCCCACTTGCGCCAGATCAGGCGGTGCACCGGGATCCAGCGGGGGATGTCGCGCAGGCCGGGGATGAAGGGGATCAGCAGCAGCAGGATGGTGGCCAGGCCGGTCATGTAGATCGCGATCATGTCCACGTTGGCGGAGGCGGAGAAGCCGGGCACGTAGTACCACAGCGTGTACAGCCAGAGCCAGGGCTGGCCGGGGTAGCTGCCCGTCTCGTTCATGACCCCCCACTGGTCACCGGACAGGTTCATGGAGGTGGCCTTGTCCTCGAAGTAGGCGCCGTCGCCCATGAACAGCAGCGGCTTGGTGAAGTCGGTGCCGTAGAAGGACTGGTTGGCGAGCAGGTCGGCGTCGAGCGCGCCGCTGCGCGCCATGGTCAGCTCGGTGGCGAGCATGAGCGGCACCGGGCCAGCGGCGGCGGTGGGGACGACGGGTGCCCCGCCTGCGAACTTCACGTGGGGGACGGCCTTGAGGTAGGCGTTGACCCACGCCATCTGCTGCGCTGGCGAGGCGGCGTTGTAGGCGGCGAGGGCGGCGGCCAGCCGCGGGCTGGTGGCCGTCAGCTTGTCGAGCGGCTGCAGCACGAAGTCCTGCGCGGTGTTGATCGGCTGGGTGACGCCGGTGATCTGGGTGGGCGCGAACAGCAGCTTCTGCACACCGTCGGTGGCGTTGTTGTAGGGCGGCCCGTAGGTGGCGGTGCCGCTGGTGGCGTTGAGCTCGGTCGCCGCGGTCGTGAGGAGGTCGGCCGGGTTCGCCTTGGCCCAGCTCTGTATCGTGGCCGACGGCACGTCGGGCGACGACAGCAGCGCGGCCAGCAGGACCGTCAGCCCCAGCACCACCAGCGAGGCGATGGTGCCTTCCTTGAGGATGTCGTAGCGCCGGGTCCGGCCGCGCCACGGTGCGGCGTCGGCCGCCTTCTGGGCCTTGCGGCGTTCCTTAGCCGAGCCGGGGCCGCCCAGGTGCGCGGGCAGCGGGTGGGAGACGCCGCGGACGCGCACCAGCAGGATGTGCGCCCCGACGATGGCGACCAGCACGATGGGCACCAGCACCACGTGCCAGAGCAGCATCTGGCCGAAATCCATCGCCCTCCAGAACGCGCCAACGCCGACCGAGTTGAAGGCGTCCTTGCCGCTCGCGGAGATCCATTGCGAGTCGAAGTTCTGCTGGGACAGATAACCCGTGAAGCACTCGACGACGGAGGCCAGGAAGGCGACCACCCCGGTGATCCAGGTCATCGCCCGGCGGCCACGCCAGGCGGCCATCCAGAACTTCCCCCACAGGTGGATCACCAGCAGGGCCATGAAGAGCTCGACGCTCCACAGGTGCAGGCTGTTGAAGAAATGGCCCACCGGGTTCGTGTGCCACCAGTCGACCCCGCCGATGGCGATCGCGAACCCCGACACGATCGCCACCCCCAGCGCGGCGAGGCTGGCCACGCCGAACACGTACACCCAGGAGGCGACATAGGCGGGCTGGCGGTCGGGCAGCAGCTTGCCCGGCGGCAGCAGGCGAAGCGCCCACCGGCGCAGCCGGTACGACCACATGCCGGCGTCCTCGGCCTCACCCAGGTCGGCCCGCGCAGGCCCTGGAGCGCCCGCGAGCGTGCCGGGATCGGTTCCCGCAGGCAGGTCCTCGGCTGGCGGGTAAGTGTGGGACTGGGGGAATGGCAGCACCAGCGCCAAGCCGAAAATGACCACCATAACGGCGATGAGCACCAGATTCGCCACCGAAACGGTGAATATGGACCAGTGCAGGTAGGTGCCGGGCTGGTCGAGGTTGATCACCCCGGAGCCGGGGTCCACCAGGGCGAGAGTTCTCATTTCTTGCTCCTGTTACAGCCGTTCGACGTGGGGGGAA
>Ga0335077_10001945_pt1 | contig 24666 bp, 20 predicted proteins | sample Lox_Sample_31_FD_207151 | JGI IMG/M metagenome (GOLD analysis project Ga0335077, IMG submission 207151) | Soil microbial communities from Loxahatchee National Wildlife Refuge, Florida, United States - Lox_Sample_3.1 | ecosystem: Environmental > Terrestrial > Soil > Wetlands | place: USA... | reverse complement strand
ACCAGGTAACGGAGGGGAACGCATGACCAGCGAGTTCGGCTCTGATCCGACTCTTCGTTCCTACGCGCAGCTTGTCCGCAGGCGGAAGTGGTGGGTCATCTCGTTCGCGCTCCTGGGATTAGCGGTCAGCCTGGCGATCTCGTTCACCGAGGCGAAGCAGTACGCGGCCTCCGCCCAGGTCCTGGTGCAGCCGTCCACCCAGGCCGGCGCGCTCGGAGCGACCCAGCAGCCGGTCACGACCACCGACGTGCAGACCATGCTGCAGCTGGTGACGAGCGCCCCGGTCACCGGCGCGGTGCGGCGCCAGCTCGGCAGCGCGCCATCGGTAACGGCGGCCGAGGTCGCGCAAACCAACGTGATCTCCATCACCGCGGTATCCGCGGTCCCGGCGCGGGCCGCGGTGATCGCCAACGCCTACGCCCGGGCGTTTGTCACCGAGCAGCAGACGGAGGCGATCGACAGCCTGACGTCGGCCGAGGCGCAGCTGCGGGGACAGATCAAGTCGATCGCCAAGCAGATCAAGCAGCTGCACGGGACGCCAGGCACGGCCTCGGAGCAGACCGCGCTGCTCAACCAGCAGGCCGTGCTCAGCGAGCAGCTCACCCAGATGCAGGTCAACAGCTCCGGAGAAACGGGCGGCCTGACCCTGGTGACGCCCGCCCAAGCCCCGTCGTCGCCGAGCTCGCCGAAGCCCATCGAAGACGGGCTGCTCGGCCTGGTGGCCGGGCTGATCCTCGGCCTGGCGGCCGCGTTCCTGCGGGAGAGCCTCGACGACGCGGTAGCGACCAAGGAGACGGCCGAGGAGTACGGCGGCGCCACCGTGCTCGCCGCGGTCCCGATGGTGAACTCCTGGAAGAAGCGCGACCGGCCGCTGGTGGTGTCACTGGCCCGGCCGATGTCGCCGGCCGCCGAGGCGTACCGGTCGCTGCGCACCTCCCTGCAGTTCGCCCGGCAGGAGCGTGACCTGCACACGATCCTGGTCACCAGCCCGGCCGCGGCCGAGGGCAAGACGTCCACGCTGTCGAACCTGGGCGCGATGTTCGCCCAGGCCGGGCAGCGGGTGGTGTTGGTCTCCTGCGACCTGCGCAAGCCCCGGCTGGGCGAGTTCTTCGGCATCGACGAGCGGCTGGGCCTGACCACCGCGATTCTGGGCGAGCAGCCGGTGGAGGAGCTCATCCAGCCGGTGCCCGGCGACGACAACCTCTGGCTGCTCGGCAGCGGCCAGATGCCGCCTAACCCGGCGGAACTGCTGAACGGCCGACGGATCCAGGACGTATTCAAGACGTTGCGCAGCATGTTCGACCTGGTGCTCATCGACAGCCCGCCGGTGCTGCCGGTCACCGACGCTGTGGTGCTGGCTAAGGACGTGGACGCGACGCTGCTGATCGTGGCCGCGGGGCAGACCAGCCGGGGTGACCTGCAGCGCGCCGCAGAGAAGCTGGCCCAGGTGAACGCGCAGGTGGTTGGCCTAGTCCTGAACGAGACATCCAAGCAGGCCAGCGGCTACGGTTACGGCTACCAGTACGGCTACGGCGGCACCTACGTCTCCGACCGGGCGCTGCCCGCCGTGCCCGCGCAGCTCAACGGCAACGGGTCGGTCCCGTCATCGCACCGGGGCGGCTCCCGCCGCGCCAGGTAGCCCCGGAGTAGGAGAGGACACAAGCGGCGGGAACGGCACGGATCGTAGCTAGGGTGGCCTGCCACCAGCAGGCGTAGACCGCGCGGTGCCAAGTCCGCGGGCGACGCCGGTCAGCGCGAGCCGCTCCGTGCTGAGAGCTTCGCGCTGCGGGCCCGACCGTTCTGCAGCATGCTGCGCGCCGTCGCCTTCCGACTGCTGCAACTTATCGTAAGCAAATCACTACGGACAGTCGCTACCGGCGTTAGTATCTTGCGACGGGCAGGGGACCTGACCGGCGTTCTCGCTGCGCCGATATGTGCCGCTTTGCTGCCGCGGGCAAGCCGGTGCTGATCTCGCTGCTTCGCCAAGCGGCCGCTGATCGTTGACCGGTTCCTGGCCGCGGGCGTACGACGAGGTGACTGGCGAGCAGCGCACGAGGTCGCGAGCCCGCTCGGACCTCGTACTGGGATCGGCAGCGCAACTGCAGAAGGACGGTGTTGTGAAAAGTGTCGTCCAGCCGGTGAGTGGCGGGCCGGTGAAGGTTCTCGATGTGCCACGCCCGTCCCTGGCCTCGACCGAGGTCCTGGTGCGCACCATCGCGTCGGTGATCTCGCCGGGTACCGCGCGCGCCATCACCGCCCTGGCCCAGTCCAGCATGCTGGCCAAGGCGCGGGCCCGGCCGGATCTGGTCCGCCAGGTGATGCGCAAGGCTCGGTCCGAGGGCCTCGCCGCCACCGCGCAGGCAGTCCGCGGCCGCCTGGCCGAGGACCTGCCGCTCGGCTATTTGGCCGCGGGTCAGGTGGTCGAGGTCGGGCCCGCGGTTGGCGGCCTGCGGGTCGGCCAGGTGGTGGCGACCGGCGGGGCGGGCAAGGCGAAACACGCCGAGTTCCAGGCGGTACCCGGCCTGCTCTGCGCCGCGGTGCCGGGCGGCGTGCCCGCCGCGGACGCCGCGTTCACGACTGTGGTATCGATCGCGCTGCACGGCCTGCGCCAGGCGGAGGTGGGCCCAGGGGCGAAGGTGGTGGTGGTCGGCCTGGGCCTGGTCGGGCAGCTAGCCGGCCGACTGGCCATGGCCGCGGGCTGCGACGTGGCCGGCGTCGACCCGTCGAATCACGCCCGCATCGTCGCGGCACAGTCCGGGATCCTGGCCCTTGACGAACTCGGCGACCCCACCACGCACCGGGTCCTCGCCTGGTCGCGCGGGCGGGGCGCGGACGCGGTGCTGGTGTGCGCGGCGAGTTCGTCGTCCGCGCCGGTGACCCGGGCGCCCGCGCTGTGCCGTGACCGCGCCGCGATCGTCATCGTCGGGGATGTCGGTCTCAACCTGGACCGCACCCCGGTCTACGAGCGGGAGCTCTCGCTGCGGTTCGCCCGGTCCTACGGCCCGGGCCGGCACGACCCGTCGTACGAATCCTGGGGGGTGGACTACCCGGCTGGGCAGGTGCGCTGGACCGAGGGCCGGAACTTCGAGGCGGCGCTCGACTTGCTGGCCGCGGGCCGACTCCGGGTCGCCGACCTGGTGACCCACCGCTTCGACATCGGCGACGCCCCCGCGGCCTACGAGCTGATGGAGAAGCGTCCCGAGCCCTACCTGGCTGTACAGCTGACCTATCCGCAGGCACCCGCCGAGGACGCCCCGGGTCGTGATCCGGCAGTGCGCCTCGTCCGTCAGCTCGCCTGCCGCCGACTCGGCATCGGGTGCGGCGCAGTTGGTCGGCTCGCCGCCGGGCGTCGGCTGGATCGGTGCCGGGGCGTTCTCAACCGGGACGCTGCTGCCCGCGTTCCGCCGCGCGGGCTTCGAGCGCCTCGTCGCGGTGACCTCGTCGAGCGGGATCACGGCCCGCCGGGCCGCGGAGCGGTACCGCTTCGAGAAGGCGGTCTCCGGGGCTTTCCCTGTCGTCGACGACCCCGACGTCGGGGTCGTGGTGATCGCCACCCGCACGACACCCACGCCGAGCTCGCGAAACTGGCCCTGAGGGACGGGCGGCATGTCTGGTGCGAGAAGCCGCTCGCGCTGACCATGGACGAGCTTGGCGAGATCGAGGCCGCCTCGGAGGCGTCCGAGCGGCACCTCATGATCGCGTTCAACCGCAGCTGGTCTCCCGCCGTGAAGGTCGCACAAACCATGCTCGCCGAGTTGACCGAGCCCAAGTTCCTGGTGTACCGGATCGCGGCCGGGCCGGTCCCAGACGGCCACTGGTACACCGATCGGCGCCAGGGCGGCCGGGTGCTCGGCGAGGTGTGTCACTTCATCGACACCGCTCAGGCGCTGATCGGTACCGACATCGAGGAGACCGTCTCGCTGCTGGCCGACCAGGGCCACGGCCGCCGCAGCGGCGATGGGCGCATAGTGCCCGGTAACGAGGCGGTCGTGTCCCTGCGCTTCGCCGACGGCTCGTTGGCCACGATCTGCTACGGCAGCGCCCTGCCGTCGGCAGGAAAGGAGTGGATCCAGGTCACGTCCGGGTCGCGGCGACTGGTCATAAATGACTTCAGGTTGGCGAAGATGGATGGCAAGGCTCTCTGGCGGGGGCGGCAGGATAAGGGCCGCCGAGCCTGCGCGTATGCGTTCCGGCGGGCAATTGCGGGCAGCGCGGGCCTGCCGACCAGGACGATGCTGGCTACCACCCACGCCACTATCCAGGCCATTGACAAAGCATGAACGCAAGCTGCCGACCCTGTCGATGATCAGCACTTAAAGGAGGTTCGCAGGCGAAGCCGCTGTTACTACGTCGCCCCTATGTTCAAAACGTGAACTGGAGCATCTTGCGATGACAAGGAGCAACTAGTGGACGTACATGTCACGGAGAGTACTGACATCGACCCCAGGGCTCGCATCGGGCAGGGTACGTCCGTATGGCATCTTGCCCAGATCCGAGAAGGTGCCGAAATCGGCACCTCTTGCATGATCGGCCGTGGCGCGTACATAGGATCCGGCGTCCGGATAGGCAATGACTGCAAGGTCCAGAACTACGCACTGGTCTACGAACCCGCCTATCTTGAGGATGGCGTCTTCGTAGGTCCGGCCGCTGTTTTCACCAACGACCGCTTCCCAAGGGCCGTCGCGCCCGACGGATTGATCAAGAAGGTTGGCGACTGGGATTCGGTTGGTGTGACGGTGCGCCACGGCGCTTCGATCGGCGCACGCGCAGTGTGCGTTGCACCCGTCACTGTTGGGAGGTGGGCGTTCGTAGCTGCAGGTTCGGTTGTGGTGAAAGACGTTCCCGACTTTGCACTTGTCGCCGGTGTGCCCGCACGGTTTATTCGGTGGGTCGGACAAGCAGGCATCCCCCTCGTGGCAACTGCTGACGGGCGTTTCCGTTGCCCGCAGACTGGCACCGTATTCGTGGAAGTCGCCGGAGCGCTCCAGGAGCAGACCATATGATTCCCGCTGCTAAGCCTCTAATAGGTGACGAAGAGCGCGCTGCAGTCGACCGGGTGCTCCGGAGTGCAATGATTGCCGGTGGGCCAGAGGTCGCCGCCTTCGAGCAGGAATTCGGCGTCCAGCTAGTTGACGGCCGGAGGTGTGTAGCCGTCAACTCCGGCACGGCCGGGTCGCACCTCGGCCTGCTAGCCGCTGGGGTCGGCCCAGGCGACGAGGTGATCGTCCCGTCTTTCACCTTCGCGGCCACGGCCAATTCGGTTGCCCTCACCGGTGCTACCCCGGTGTTTGCCGACATTGAGCCAGAGCAGTTCTGTCTCGATGCAGATGCGGTCGAGGCAGTAGTAAGCAAGCGGACCAAAGGCATCATGCCAGTGCACTTGTACGGGCACCCCGCAGACATGACCCGGCTCAGCACGGTGGCGGAGCGCCACGGATTAGCGATCTATGAGGATGCCGCCCAGGCACACGGTGCCGCATGGCATGGACAACCAGTCGGCACTTTCGGCGCGTTCGCGATGTTCAGCTTGTACCCGACGAAGAACATGACCTCAGGCGAGGGCGGCATGGTGTCATGCGCGGACGCCCAGTTGGCCCGCATGATTCGCCTGCTACGCAACCAGGGCATGGAGCGCAGGTACGAGAATGAGGTCATCGGGCTCAACGCGCGAATGACCGACGTGCACGCCGCCATCGGCCGAGTCCAATTGGCGAAGCTACCCCGCTGGACCCAGCAGCGCCAGCAAAATGCGAAATTCCTCGACGCGAACCTCTCCGGGGTCATCGTCCCGCCGGTGGCCGACGGCGCCTTTCACGTCTACCATCAGTACACGATCAGGATCGCCGAGGATCGTGACAGGTTCGCCAAAGCGCTAGCCGAAGAGCACGGTCTCGGCACGGGCGTCTACTACCCCATCCCCAACCACCGACTGCCGTCCTTCGGGCTCAAGCTGGACCTCCCGGAAACAGAGCGCGCTTCCATGGAGGTGCTGTCGCTGCCCGTCCACCCCGCCCTGTCAGAGGACGACCTCGCGACGATAGTCGAGGCCGTCAACGCCGTCGCTAGGGCCGGCGCCTGATAGCCGACTCTTTGACCGGCATCGGAATGACGAGCTGCTCAAATCCTGTCGTAGCGGACCTTGATGGCCCGGACATGTCGGCAGGCAAGGCGTAGGCGACCGTGCTGATGGGCCAATTGCCATCCGCCAAGACCGTCCATCAAGCGCCGAACCCCCACCAGTGAGACTGATGACTTTATCGGACAAGAGCGCCCATGCGAGAGCGCTTGGACTGTGCCATGCGGTATAGGCCACCGGCCACCTGCGGGCCGACAGTATCAGGGAAAGCGCCGTGGTAACTAGCCGTAGTCATATATACTCTCTACGTGACCGAGGCCGCCCAGCGCTATGTGCCGGCTGTACAAGGTCGCGCGTTACAGGAATCCGCCCACAGCCGAAAGGGGCGGGCTCGATGGTCATGCCGTCCGGAGCCTGGCTTTGGTTGCCGCAAGGCCGGATGAAGGGGACAAGCTATGGATGCGCCGCCGCGGAGGTTAGTAGTTGTTGGTCAGGGCTATGTCGGACTACCTCTAGCGATGCTTGCCGTCGAGGCCGGTTACGACGTGGTCGGAATCGATCTGGACCGCTCACGAGTCGATCGGCTAAGCCGTGGCGAGTCCTTCGTCGATGACGTCAGTAGCACTCAGCTGCGAACAGCGCTCAACACCGGCCGTTACCGAGCAAGCATCGATTACGGAGACGCCGCCCATTTTACGATCGCGGTGATTACCGTGCCGACACCGTTGCGAGATCGCTCACCTGATCTCTCATTCGTGATCGATGCCGCACGGAACCTTTCTCGCTTCGTAACGTCCGGCAGCCTAGTGGTACTGGAGTCGACCACCTATCCGGGCACGACAGACGACATCCTGCGGCCTTTCCTTGAACACGGGAGTGGTTTGCGGGCTGGACTTGATTTCGCCCTCGCTTACAGCCCGGAACGAGTGGATCCGGGAAACGAGACCTGGACGCTTGCGGTAACGCCCAAGGTGGTGGCTGGTTTCGACGCCGCCTCGCTGGACGCTGTCCAGGAGTTCTACGGCAAGCTAGTCGCCGATGTCGTGCCAGTCTCATCTACTCGCGCGGCGGAACTGACGAAGCTACTGGAAAACACGTTCCGGCACGTCAACATCGCGCTAATCAATGAGTTCGCGATTTTCGCCAGCGAACTGGGCGTCGATGTGTGGGAAGTTGTTCGCGCCGCCTCCACCAAACCCTTCGGGTTCATGCCCTTTACCCCGGGGCCCGGAGTCGGCGGCCACTGCCTGCCGATAGACCCAACCTACCTGTCCTGGCATGTTGAGCAGACCACTGGGCGCCGGTTTCGTTTCGTTGACCTCGCCAATGACATCAACGAGCACATGCCCGACTACGTCGTCCAGCGAGTCACGCGGGGCCTCAATCGCCTAGCCAGTCCGGTTCGCGGCTCGACCATCCTGTTGCTTGGCCTAGCGTACAAGAAGAACTCTTCAGATGCACGAGAATCTCCGGCGACGCGAGTCGTGCACCTACTCAAAGGGCTTGGCGCTAACGTTTGGGCAGTAGACGGATATGTCTCTGCCGAGCACCTAGCCGAGGAAGTTCCACGGAGGCAACTGAATGCCGACGCCATACACGCTGCGGATGCGGTCGTGGTGCTCACCGACCATGACAATGTCGACTATGAGCTAGTGAAACGCGAAGCACGCTGGATCCTCGATTGCCGAAATTGTCTATCAGGAACGAATGTCGAATTGCTGTGACCGCACAACTATCAGCGGCCCGCGGATGTCGAGCTGCGGGCGGCCGGTACTTCGGAGTGGAATGGTCACCGGCGCCCAGAGGCCGTCGCCTTCGAACGTGAGCTCGACACTTAGCCCGTCGGCGGCCGGAGTTGTCGGCCGTCAACACCGATACGCCCGCCATCTACCGTGGTCCGGCCCTGCAGCCGAAAGTGAAGACATGACGAAACCCCAGAACATCCACATTTCCCCAGCTCCTATAGTCAACGCGGGAAGGATCTTCAAACAGACTCTGTCTGTCGCACGTTCAGGACTTTTCTCCAGTGTGATAATTTGCGGTAAGGCACGAGACGGATTGCCACGCCAGGAGCACTTGACGCATGGCCGCGTAATTGACCGTGTCGGTTCGAACAGTAATGATCGAAAGCTATCCGTGCTTGGGCGAGTCCAAGAGCAAGTATCGTGGTCTATTGCAGTATATAAGCGCTACTCTCGTTGCAAAATTGGGGTCGTTAACGCTCATTCAGTTGCGGTGCTTCCGGTGTGTTACCTCTTGAGTCGGCGACTCGGGGCAAAGCTGATCTATGACACCCACGAGCTTGAGACTGAAACCAGCACTTGCAGAGGTATGCAAGGTAGGATATTCAAGGTCATTGAACGATTGTTCATCGGCAAGTGCGACGCTATCTTCGTTGTCAGCGAATCAATAGCCGACTGGTACAGGCAGCGATATCCAAGTTTGGAGCCGGTGGTAATTCGAAACATTCCGAGTACTGAGGGTGCCGGGCAGCCTGTCAATATTCGAGAGCTGCTGTCGATTCCGCTAGACAAGCGGCTATTCATACACGTTGGCCACATTGTCGAAGGACGCAATATCCCAGCGATTCTTAAGGCATTCGCTTCTCCAGAGGTTGATGCGCATATTGTCTTCCTTGGCGGCGGCAAACTTGAGACATTGGTTGACGAATACTGTGAGAATCATTCAAATATCCACAAAGTCCCACCAGTTTCATCGACGGAAGTGGTCAGCTATGTGTCCGCGTGTGACATTGGGCTCTGCCTGATCCAATCCACCTGCCTTTCGTATAAACTGACATTGCCGAATAAGACGCTAGAATATGCCAAGGCCGGTGTGCCATTCTTCTTTACAGATCGCCCCGAGACAAGTCGTTTTCTGGGACCTGCGTTTAACAGTTGGCGCATCGACGACCAAGCTAGGAACCTCGCGGAAGCGATCGGAACCCTGACGGCGACCGCGATTGAAGAGGCGCGGGCCGACATAGCCAAGCTTCGAATCCCCATCTGGGACGAAGAAGCGAAGGCGATGCTGGCTACGTACTTCGGCCTAATAGACTCCCGTGGGTTATCAACCTGAGGCCGGGCCTGTCACTGATCAATGCGGGGATCGCTGAGTAGGCCCGAGGCGCGATGCCGGGATTGCTCCCGGTCCGTTTTCCCCGGACCTCTCGCCGAGTGAAGTGGGGCGGCGGGGTGCCCGTGGTCGGGGTCCTTTTCCGTCGTCCTCTTCCCGGACGGTGCGTGACTGCTTCCTGTCACACCGCTCTCCAGTGATCTCTAATGGCGCGGTGGCCAGGCCCGTGGGGATGTCGTGGTGGCAGCGGCTACAGCTGACCAGGGTCTTGCGCCGCCGCATGGCCATTAAGTGCATCCACTCGGGCTTGTCCCGGGGGCCGGGCTTGGCAAGATCGGCGAGCTTGCGCACGTGGTGAACCTCCAGGTTCACCACGCTGTCGCGGATCTCGCAACATCCGGCCATGAGCCATGTCGTCGAGGGTGGCGTAGAGGACGCTGTACCCGGCCTGGCAGGCGGCGACGGCCAGGGAGCAGGCCAGGTGGCTCTTGCCGACCCCGGGCGGGCCGAGGAGGGCCACGTTGGCTTTGGCCTCGACGAAGGCGAGCGCGGCCAGGTCGCGGATCTTGCGGACGTCCAGGCCGGGCTGGAAGGCGAAGTCGAAGTCGTCGAGGGTTTTGTGGTGCGGCAGCCCGGAGGCGTGCAGGGCGGCGCGGCAGCGGCGGCTGTCTTTGAGCCCGGCTTCCTCTCCGAGGATCAGGTCGAGGAAGTCCAGGTAGCCCAGGGATGCCTGCTCGGCGCGGGCGATCAGGGCTGCGGGGTCCTCGGCGATGGCGGTCAGGCCGAGCCGGGTGGCGTGCGCGCGGATCCGCGTGGTGATCAGCTCGCTCATCAGAATGGGATCCTTTCCGGGTCGCCGGTGTCGTCGTCGCGCAGCGCGCAGGACAGGACGGCGCTGTAGTAGCGCAGGTCCGAGACGAGTTCCCGGGCCCAGGACATGGCCCGTCCGGTCGGCTCGCCGTAGACCGACTGGGCCAGGCCGGCGATGACGGGATCGGGGGCGCGGCGCAGCCAGCCCTCGAGGCGGGCCAGGACGGCGGCGATCGCAGTGGCGTCGGCGGCGTCCACGGGGATGGGCCGGCGGCCGGTCACGGCCGGCCTTCCGGCGTGGTTGTGGCGGCGTCGTAGTCGGCGAGCGGGCGGCGGGCGACCGGGATGGCCGCCGCGGCATGCCCGGTGTTCCTGGCCGCTTGAGGTGAGGACGTAGGCGGCGGTCGGCGTCGCTGACGGTGAGGATGGGGCTGAGGGCAACCCGTGGGGTTGTCCTTTTTCGTGTGCGACGGCACCGTGATCACGTCTTGGCAAGGTGACGGCCCTCCCGTCGTTCGTTTGGCAACCGGAGACGGGAGGGCCGCTGAGGTGGCGCGCGGAGGCGCCGGTGCTCACGGTAAGCGCGGATCGAGACGACGTCGAGCGGATGCTGGGGGCGGGCGGGCTGGCCTGCCCGGCCTGTGGCGGGCCGCTGGCCAGGTGGGGGCGGGCCCGGGAGCGGCAGGTCCGCGGGCTGGATGGGGTTGGCCGGTTAGTGCCGCGGCGGGCCCGCTGCGGTGGGTGCGGGCGGACGCATGTGCTGCTGCCGGTGACGTGCCTGGCCCGGCGGGCTGATGAGGCAGAGGTGATCGGGCGGGCGCTGGAGGCGAAGGCGGCCGGGGCCGGGCACCGGGTGATCGCTGAGGCGCTGGGCCGCCCGGCCTCGACGGTGCGGGGCTGGCTGCGGGCGCTGGCGGCGCGGGCTGAGCAGGTCAGGCGCCGAGGAAGGATGGGGTGCGGCTGGCGCCGATGGCGGCTTCGCCGAGAGCCGCGCCGAGGCAGGGGTTGCCGCGGCCGGTTGAGTTGCTGCCCTTGCGTTTCCCGGCGGACTGTTTGACCTGGGGTGACCACCGGGCCCAGGAGACCAGGTGGGCGGCGGCGGGGAAGACGGTCATATCGGTGCCGATCTCGGCGATGATGTCTTGGGCACAGACTTGCCCGATGCCGTGCACGGCATCAAGCTGCTCCGCCTGGTGCAGGTAAGGCGCGATCAGCGCCTCGATGGTGGCGGTGAGCGCCTCGATCTGGGCGCTGTAGTAGTCGATGGTCGCCAGCATCATGGCCAGCACGGCGGCGTGCTGATCGGTGAAGAACGAGCAGTCCAGCGCCTCTTCCAGCCGCCTGATCTTGCCGCGCACCGGGCCGCGGGCCAGCTGGGCCAGGGCTTTGGGGTCGCGCCGCCCGGCCACCAGCGCGTCGAGCATGTCCCGGCCGGAGACGCCGTGGATGTCGGAGATCACCGATGACAGCTTCAGGTGCCCTTCGAGGAGTTTTTCCACCCGCTGCTTCTCGGCGGTGCGGGCCTGGGTGAGGTGACGGCGGTAGCGGGTGTGGGTGCGAAGCCGGCGGATCGGCTCGGGCGGCACAAAGCTGGAGCCGATCATGCCCCGCTCGGTGATCTTAGCGAGCCAGATCGAGTCGGCCCGGTCCGTTTTGGGCCTGCCCGGCAGCGCCTTGACCTGCCCGGCGTTATACAGCTCGCAATCCAGCCCTTGCGATTCGAGCAGGAAGAACACCGGTTTCCAGTAGTCGGTGGTTTCCATGCCGGCCTTGGTCACCTCCCAGCGGCGCAGCCAGGCGGCCAGGTCCAGCAGTTCCCGGCGGGTCACGCCAAAGGTCCGGGTCTCCTGCCGCCGCCGGCCCGCAGCGGTATCACCGGGCACCCGGATGGTCACCTCCACCCCGGCCTTGGCGATGTCCAGCCCGGCCACGCGATCAGCGAACAGCGGCTCGTCTTCGACTTCTTCCATCGCTGGCTCCTACCACGACAACAGCGGCTGAGGCTGCGGCCGCCCGCGGGAGCCGGGGGCAATCGGGAAATGGTCCGCGGGCTCGAAGCACCATTCAGCGGCCCTGGTGATCGGGCTCCCAGCGTCAGACTTTTAAACGGGGTCAAGCCCGCCAAAGAAGGACGACGTCAGCGAACGACCGCAGCCACAGCCTCCCATCCCAGCCCCGCCCCCTGCCCAGGCAACGCCCCCGCTAGCCCGCCAATGAGCGCGGCAGCGCCCGGCGAAGCCGGGCTTCCCCAGCGCCCTCGGGACACCCTGGCAATTTTCACGCCGTAGCGGCGTCACCCCCGGGCGTGATGACTTTTAGGCACTCTGAGGGAGCCCGCGCAGGAACTCGACGACATGACCGGCCCTCCCCAGAGCACGGATGCTTCCGACGCGAAGGTCCGCACCTCTTGCGAGCCGATCGAAACCGTCTGCAGGATAGGGGTGGACGTGGACGCCCCGAGCACCGTACCGGATCTTCCGCAGTTTCAGGCGCAGGCCGGGCCCAGGAAACGATGCGATCACGTACGGAGCCGCTCGGCCCATGCGGCTCAGCAGCTCGACAGGTTCGTCGACGTAGTCGAAGACACCGAGGGCCACCGCCACGTCATGGGCATCCTCCTCGACGAGATCCTCCCATCGGCGCTGCAGTACCTCTACGAGACCCGGGTATTTGGCCGCTTTTTCCAATGCCAGAGTCACCATCGCTTGCGCTGGGTCCCAGCCCGTTACACGAATGCCTCTTTTGGCCAAGGGGGCGAACAGTGGGCCACTTCCGCAGCCCACGTCTAATACCCGCTTAGCCCGTAGCCGGACGATATTCTCGACTGTCAGCTGGAGCCTGTCGAATATCGGCCCTCGGCCTAGCAGACGGGAAACCGTTTCACTGCGATAGAACATGGCGAATCTGCGGGCTCTTCGCTGGAAGTAGTTGTCGAAATCAGATCGAGATCTGGGCACAGGTATGGCTCCCATAGCGATTGGCGAGTTCGGTGAAAATAGCGGGGATGCGCCGTCGACCGAGCACTTGTTTCGCGACGGCCAACGAGTGAGTTGACTTGACGGTCGGCAGCGTCACGCCGAAGTCATAGGAATGGTAATAAAGTATCGCCGGTCCCCTGCTCCGGCCGACAGCCGAAGTTACGACGCGCGCTGGAAGGAGGCGCTGGTAGCTTCCGCCGCCGAGCAGGAAGGACGCCACGTGCAGCACAGGAAATTCGTCAACTGCAGCCGCAGTACCGAGCATTTTGGTGTCTGATACGTACCGGTAGCCAGCCTTTGCAAGTAATTCTCGGTAAAGGCCCAGGCCGATGTTGTGGGGAACTTCAAACCTAGGGGATCGGAACCCTTGCACCGGGATCTGAAACATGTCCTCCAGCATTTCCCGGCCCTTGCGCAACCAGTCGACCAGAGCAACTGGGTCTGGCGGGAGCCGACCGTGGTCAGGCCCGTGGCAGCCGATCTCATGGCCGCTGGCGACTAGGTCAGCAAGGTCTGAACGAACCGATTGGGCATACCCGCCCACGGTGAAAAGCGTGATCCGGGTGTTAGCCTGTTGGCTGCTGAGCAGGGAGATCAGCTGCGGAAGTCCACTGTCAGAACGCGACGCACGCGTAACAGGATAGCCGAGCACGGCCATTCCGTCGTACCAGTCCTCGACGTCGACCGTCAAGCATACCGCTGATGTCACCCGCGCACCGCCACAGTGGCGGACAGCCGCAGTCGCCGGTCTGTGCGCTGTTCCATCGACAAGCGCCCAATCACTGTTGCTCCCGTTTACCTTCCGCTTGCTGAGCCTGCCTCAGGCCCGTTGTATAGCCGACAACCTCTTAACGCAATGTCACCGCACAGGCCGCCGTGTGTCAAGCGAAATTGGGTTTCCCCTGCGGGCGGTAAGCTGGTTTCCTTGCAGCTCTTGACGAATTGTTACTGCATGCCGCGGATATGTCACGACTGCGCGAATGGTCAGGTGAACCAAGGCTGCATAGACCACTACTAAAGCGACAGACCAGGATCCGATCGCCCATACTGGTGACAGGCCTAGCGCCCAAGCGAGGCATAGGCTGAGAACTGTTACGCAAAAGCGCGCTGTGTCCCACATTAACTGCCATCGACTATTACCAGTCATGTTGAGAAGTTGCGAAAAGGGCGCCGCGACAAACTGTGCGAGTGTCCCAACCGCCAGCACTGATAGCAACAGGCCAGCCTCGTTCCACCTTTTTCCGAGTACGAATGGGACAGCCCAGGTACCAAGAACCCCGGCGAGGCTACACGGAATCAGGCCAATAGCGAAGAGATCCCGCATTCCGTGCCGGACGAGTTGAGCGGCAGCCGCGTCACCTCGGCGCAGCATACGACCGACCTCGCCAATGTTGGCTGATGCGGCGGATTGGCTAACGATGCCGAGCGGAGTGAGAAGTATCCGAGTGGCAATGGCCAGCTGCCCGACTGTCGCGTCTCCATAGAAGGTTGACGTTAGGAGAACCGGAAGTGCGCTCGTCAGGCTGTTGAGGAATGCACTGCTGCCGGCGACTGCTGCGAACCGCCAGTTCTTCTTCCACAGAGTAGCGATCCGTGGCATCTCATGCTGAGAATGGCGAAGGGCGTGAAGCCAGCCCAGGCGCGCCGCCCCAAAGCCTGCAAGCAAAGAACCAACGCCTGCGCTGGCCAAGCCTAGAAGCAACTGGACCACGCCTAAGCTCGCACCTTGGACGAAGTTGGCAGTCGCGAGACTGCGGTATCTCCGAGCGCGCGTCAGCACTGCGGATCCCAGCAACTGAAGAGACGCTAAGAACACAAGAATTCCTGTCGATAGCCAGTAGCCATTGACATCCCATATCGCCACCGCCACACAGGCGGCCAAGGTCAACGCAGCGCCCCAAGCGCATGAGGCGACAAGCCCCAGCCGAATGAGCGCGGTCGCTTCCGCGTCATCGGCGACGCTTAGCGACTGAACTTCGAGACGAAAAGTCGAGATGCCTACGAACACTGACACGACACCGGTGATCAGGGCGAAGCTGCCATACACCGCTGGTTCGAAGATGCGTGAGATGAAGGGAGTCGCCAGAAGGCCAATACCCGTTCCCAGGCCACTCCCGAGCAAGACGATGAACCCAGCCTTCCGGACTCCTCCCTGGCCTGCGGCAAGACCTAGCGTTGAGCGTCGCCCCGGAATCTCAGCGTCCCGTCGACGAAAGGGGGTGCGGGCGCAGGCGCGCGCATGCCGCTGCGAACGGTGTCGTGGGCTAGGTCGATGCAGGACTCGGCTAACTCGCGTCGGCCTGCGGCGCTTACCACGCCCATGCCGCGGCCTGATTGTCTTCACCTCAAAGTCAACCTGACGAAGCCATGGATACGCGCTGCATGAAGATCCGGTTCTTCAACCTGCCGAACGATGCGGCGCCAGCAGGGAGTGACGGAAGCGACTGCGACATCCCGTCCATTCCCAGCACGTCAATAGCGCCGAATTTGCCAGGGTCAGCGCAGGAACGACCAGCGGCACCGTAACCGTTCGCCGGTTGACAGTCGGCTTGTTCCGCTCGTAGAACCAGAGGCCGCCTATGATGAGCGTAAACGAGACTACGCCGAAATGGCCAGAGTTGGCGCGGACGCCCGCCCGTACTAGCTCTGCTCCCTGTCTCGCGCCTGCTCAGGGTCGCCCAGCCAACGGCCACGGACGCCCACATGATCCGGTTGTCGTTTACATCGCCCGAGACCATCGCGTTCATTACGAAGAACACTGCGATGCCGAACAACGCCGCAGGGTAAGGACCGGTCGCAGCGGCGCGTAGGCGGCGAAGCCCGAACCAGAGAAAGAGGATCGTGGCTGCTCCCGCGATCCACCCCGCTTCTCCTGTCACCTCGAGAAGAACGTTATGTGGGTAGACTAGCCCGTCCTTGCCCAGCAGGTTAAATCCGCTGACGTCTTGCAGCCCGCCCCAGCCAGTCCCCCAGAAGTGATCCGAGATATAACCCCAGGCGTCGTGCCAGAGCATAAGCCGGGCCTGCGATGACGCGTCCTGCAGGTTGCCTGAAAGCAGAGTTGAGGCAATCCGCCCGGCGCCGCCGCTGGCCTCGTCGCCGCGCAGGTAGAAGTAGGTCAGTGCCCCGCCTGCCGCGACGAGACCAACGCGGACCAACCGCCTGGCACCAGACGCAGGAGCGAGGACTGCCACCGTGGCCAACGCTACTGCGGACGCAAGGACCGGTCCTCGCGAGCCAGACAGGAATAGCGGAACGGTGACGGCCGCTCCGAGAAGGATCAGCCAGCCGCGCCTCCTGTGACCGGCGAGGGCAAGCACGAAGCAGCTGACAACTGCCACGCCGGCCGCCCGCCCGGCACCTATGGCATTCGACCCGTCAAGGGACAGCCGGTAAATCTCGCCCGCGGGCTGATCTGGAACTGGGTCCAGTGCAGCGCCCAGGGCCAGTACGGTTCCTAAGACGATCTGCATGAGCACCCAGATCTTCTGGCGGCGCTCGGACTGCACGAGGAATAGTGGCCCGAGCCCCGCCAGGAGCGTAAGAGTGAACAGGTACAGGGACTTCTGGGACCCGTAGGTATTGTCTGCGTGGAGGATCCCCGCCGGGACGAACGTCGCCCAGAGCGCTAGCACGACCCCCGTTCCTGTTGGCACGGTGCTCCTGATGAGAACAGCAACGACGCCGACGAGCGTCAACGCAGCACCCAACCCCGTCAGGTCTACCGGCACCCAGGACAGGAACGGGTTAGCCTTGAAGTACCCGGCGTACAGGAGCAGCAGAACCGCGGCTGGGCCTACGCAGTCCCCGAGACGACGGCCCCCCTGGGGCTGCCTACAGGCAACCATGTTCGACCAGTGAGTCCTAGTCTCCGTGAGTAGCTGCTCGGTGACCATAGGTAGCACTGTAGACACTCCAGCCACTCTCCGTGTCGATTCGACGCTTGGCGGCACGCTGAGTTACCAGGACACCGGTTCCTCACGTGGACTTTGCCCGTGCTCCCTCACGTAGCGGAACTGCTGTCCTCGATCAGGATCTGCCTGCACCCACGGTCCTGGCGTTGCCTTCCGGGTTCAGTGAACAACCTGTGACTCCACTGAGTATCCTCTAGGCTACTTAAGGTGACCGACAGGTTGCGGTCGACCAGGCAGGGAGCACGTGCAAATACTGAGCGTAGTCGGCGCACGACCGCAGTTCGTCAAGCTCGCCGCAGTAGACCGGGCGCTGAGGCGTCTCGGGTACGAGCATGTCATTGTGCACACTGGCCAGCACTATGACCTGGTGATGTCACAAGCGTTCTTTGACGATCTCGCCATTGCCCCGCCGGTCGCGAATCTCAGGATCGGCTCTGGTAGCCATGCTGTCCAGACAGCAGGCATCCTCACCGGGCTTGATCCCATCCTCGAGGAGCACCAGCCAGACTGGGTGCTGGTCTATGGAGATACCAACACCACGCTTGGTAGTGCCCTCGCAGCTGCCCAACTCCGGTTTCCCCTCGCTCATCTGGAGGCAGGGCTGCGCTCCTTCGACCGCGCCATGCCAGAGGAACGCAACCGCGTTGTGGCCGATCATGTCTCAGATCTTCTGCTCGCCCCAACTGCGGTAGCGGTCTCTAACCTGGCAGCCGAGGGTCTTGGCGCGCGTACCGTGCTTGTCGGTGACGTGATGGTGGACGCTCTGGTAGCCGTTCAGGCCCAGGTTGCGTCGGCGCCCGGACGCTACTTGCCGGACTCCTTGCGGAACGGTCCCTATCTCTTGGCGACCGTGCATCGTCCGGCGACCACGGACGATCCTGCCCGACTGGCTGCCACGCTGCATGCACTCGCCGACTGCCCACTTCCGGTCCAGCTCCTCGCTCATCCCAGGCTCCGAGACCGGGCCAACAGGCTGGGCATCTCGCTGACGACCGGTGCTCTTCACATCGCCGAGCCGCTGCGATACCCCAGCATGATCGCTGCGATGTCCGCCTCCCGGGGCCTCATCACCGACTCTGGCGGCCTTCAAAAAGAGGCGCTCCTGCTCGGAGTCCCCTGTACGACGCTGCGGTCGCAGACTGAGTGGCCCGAGACCCTGCAAGACGGCTGGAATGTCCTCGTTAGCGACCCGCAACACTTAGTTGCAGCCGTGTCGCGGCCCCGGCCGCCTGGCCTGCCGCCGACGCCGTTCGGCGACGGCGCTGCAGCAGAGCGCGTCGCTGTCGAACTCGGCTCGTGGCAATCAGATCGGAGGCCACGTAGATGAGAATCTGGATCCTCAACCACTACGCATCTCCACCTGATCGGCCGGCCGGGACAAGACATTACGAACTCGGCCGCGTGCTCGCTAGCCAGGGACACGACATCACGATTTTCGCAAGCAGCTTTTGCCATTTCAGCAGGCAAGAGGAACGCCTGGAGCCGGGCGAGCGAATCCGTGTCGAGTTCATCGATGGCGTCCGCTTCGTCTGGATACGCACTACGCCTTATTCCGGCAATGATCATCGTCGGGCACGAAACATGATGAGTTACACACTGGGCGTTGTGCTCGCCAATCGACGGTTCGAACGGCCTGACGTAATTGTCGGCTCCTCGGTACACTTGGCCGCTGTCGCGGCGGCGTTCCTGATAGGCCAGGTCCGCCGAGTACCTTTCGTTTTTGAGGTACGGGACATGTGGCCACAGGCGCTGATTGATATGGGGGCGCTGCGAGAGGGCAGCGCTATCGCGAAATTGCTCACGAGGCTGGAGCGCTTCCTCTATCGCCGGGCCCGTATGGTAATTACCCTTTTGCCAAAAGCGGCGCAGTACATAGAACAATGTGGGATACCAGGCAATAAGGTCGCCTACGTTCCAAATGGCATCGCTGATTACGGTAGCCATAATATCTATCCAGCCAGCGGCGACACGAAAGCGCTCATGGCCTGGATACGGATGCGCCGTGAGGCAGGCTGCCTGATAGCAGGGTATGTGGGGTCACACGGACCCGTTAACGGCATCGACGTGCTGGTCGATGCCGCGCGCGAGTTGCGCGATCGTGGCGAAGAGCATATAGCGTTCATCTTCATCGGAGATGGGCCGGAGAAAGAGCGATGTGAACAGCTTGCGCGTGACTATCACCTTGCGAACGTCCTGTTCTGGCACCCGGTGCCCAAGCGGGCGGTTCCCGCGATGCTTCAGGCGCTTGACGTGATGCTCTTCTGCCTACGTGATATTCCTGTCTTCAAATACGGATTAAGCAGCAACAAGCTGTTTGACTACCTCGCCAGCGGGCGCCCGATCATAGCTGCGTGCGCGGTGGCAGACAACCCTGTTAGCGCGTCCGGAGGTGGAATCTGCGTACCGCCGGAATCGCCTGGCGCCGTCGGTGAGGCGCTTCTTAAGTTGGCGGCACTCGATGATGCTAGCCGTCGTGCCATAGGAGAACGTGGCACGAGATGGGTGTATCAAAATCACGGCACTACAGACCTGGCGGAACGCTATCTTGCAGCGCTCACCAAAGCACGGCGATGATAATCTATATCGCCGGAGCAGGCGGCTTCGGCCGTGAGACGCTCGATGCACTTCGCGCAACGCAGTTAGCGAACGGGGATGCCATTACCTTCCTAGATGATCACCCATCGCTTCAGAAGGTTCGCGGAGTTCCAGTGTGGCACCCCGAACGAGCAATGACAGGTAAGTTCGTGGTCGCGATCGCGAATCCGGAAGCACGTCGTCGGATGGTCCTTCGGCTACTGGCGCGCGGTCTGATTCCCACTCAAGTAGTACATCCTCGGGCGGTGATCTCGGAAAGTGCGGCAATAGGGCCGGGCTGCGTGATCTTGGCGAATGCATTTATTTCGACCGGAGCGAAACTCGGCGAGCACGTCCAGGTCAACTACAACTCAACCGTGGGTCACGACACAGTGGTTAGCGACTTTGCGACTGTACTACCAGGCGCGAATGTGGCGGGCACAGTAACACTCGGCTCAGGAGTCACTATCGGCTCGAACGCATGTGTATTGCAGGGCCTCCGACTCGGGCCAGGCGGAACGGTCGGCGCGGGTGCTGTGGTCACCAAGGATCAGCCTTCCGGCGCAATCGTAGTAGGAGTGCCCGCGCATCCGCTGCAGTGATCCCTGATGGCACATGCTGGCCTGACCCCGTCACGCACCTCTCTGCGGAGGTCGCGTTCAAGATCCAGCTGGTAACGACTGCAACATCACCCGTGAGCAAATTCATCGACGAAGTCATCGCCGCAGAACCTGTGGAGCCGCTGCGGCAAGCCGATGCCGAGGACACGCCTGGGTATGGCCGTCCAGAGGCTAGCGTCTGTGACAGTGCGGCCATCCACTAGTGCCCGGACGCCAGGCAGGTCGCCAGGCGTAAGGATCTTGTATCCGGGATGATCGGTATGCATGATCACAGCGTCGCACGGTTCACCGATACGGTAAGGCTCGAGACCGAGCCTGCGGAGTTCTGATTCGTCGTAAAGGGGGTCGTGCACTACCGGGACAGCACCTCGCATGGCGAGTTCGCGGACGATCGGAAATACACCGGAGAACGCCGTCTCCTTCACGCCACTCCTATAGGCCGCGCCGAGTACCGCAACCCGAAGGCCGGATAGTCCGTCAACCAGCTCGGCGAGCAACTGCACCGCCTGACACGGAACGGCGTCATTGATCTCTCTGGCCACAGCAGGGAGGCGTGCTGTCGGGTCGCCTGCAAGATAGAGCCTTGGATATACAGGGATGCAATGTCCGCCAACGAAGATGCCCGGCCGATGGAGATGGCTGTAGGGCTGGCTGTTGGCCGCCTCTATGACCTCGTACACGTTGATTCCCGTCGCACCAGCGAACCGGGCGAACTCGTTGACGAGCGCGATGTTGACGTCGCGATAGGTAGTCTCCGCTAGCTTAGCAAATTCGGCCGCTTCAGCGCTACCGAGATTCCAGACCCCATTTGGGCGAGCGAGGTCCGAGCGTTCATCGAAATCCAGGACAGAATGATAGAAGACTTCTGCGCTCTTGCCGCTGCGCTCGTTGATTCCGCCGACAAGTTTTGGATACCTCCGAAGGTCCGTGAAGACCGTCCCGCTGGATACCCGCTCAGGACTATGGCATAGCATGAAATCGTTCCCCGGGCTCAGGCCCGAACCCGCAGCGAGTGCTGGCGCGAGCCGCCGCCGGGTGGTGTGCACAGGCAACGTGGTCTCGTAAATTACCAGATTGCCGACCTGAAGCCCGGTCGCCACAGATGCAGTGGCCGCGTCGACAGCTGAATAGTCCGGCTCACCTGCCACGTTAGTTACCAGCGGCACGACAACTACGATTACCTCACTTTTCGCGACCGCCTCTTCGGTGCTAGTTGTGGCGGTGAGCAGGCCATTCTCGACGACTTCAGTTAGCCGCTCATCCAGGCCAGGTTCACCAGGGAAGGGCGCGCGACAACTGGAGACGAGATGTGCTACTTTAGGGCTGAGGTCCGCGCCGTGAACACGGAGCCCCTTTCCAGCTATCTGGACGGCAAGCGGCAGGCCTATCTTGCCGAGCCCCACCACGGCTACATCGCCGGTCACGTCGCCCGCCAGGGGCCATGGACAAGCTCAGTATCCGGCAGGCGAGAGAAGTCCAGCTCGTCAGTACCGAGCGTGATAGCGGTGCAGTCCCTGGATGCCGCTAGGATGGCGTCGGCCACCTCAAGCGTGTCGACCCCCTGCTGTAAGGTCACTATGTCTGCGGACTTTTGAAGGACGGCGTCCCGGAAGTTCTCAAGCTCAACGCTCAGTGCCTCGCGCTTGGCCACAGCATAGCGGATAAGATCGCCTTCAGACACACCGTGGAACGGTGGACTAGCAGGGCTGTCGTTTGTCACGGAGCCATTACGGTGGAACCACAGCTCGTTCTCGACTGTGTTGGCAACCAGGCAGCCCCGCTCGCCAGTCACCGTGATAACACGTTCTTTCATTGGAGACAACCAGTTCACGAGGTGGCTTGTGACGGTGCCGTCACGGAGCAGGCCGCTGACCGCGACGAGATCCTCGTACAGTCCACCGCTCGGGCGCGCAGTGAATGCGGCCACCTTGAGATAACGGCAGCCTGTCACCCACTGCGTGAGGTCAACATCATGTGTCGCGAGATCCATCACCACGCCGACATCGCGAATCCGCTGCGGGGATGGGCCCTGGCGACGCGTTGTGATCTGGAACACCGATCCCAGCTCGCCCTGGGCTAGCCGTGCCCGAAGTGCGCTAAGGGCCGGATTGTATCGCTCGATATGCCCCACGCAGCCGACCAGGCCGCATTCGTCGAATGCCTTGGCAAGCAGCCGTCCGCTCTCTGGTTCGGAAGCTAGCGGCTTCTCTATCAAGGTATGCACCCCGGCGGCGGCGAGTCGGAGCCCGATGTCAGCGTGCGTGTGCGTGGGTGTGGCGACCACGCACATGTCAATGCCCAGCGCCAGGAGTGCGTCCAGGTCAGCGGATGCCGAGACCGCGCGGACCGCGTTTCGTGCTCGCAGTTCGGGATCAGTCGCGCCCACTAGTTGGACGCCGGGAAGGCCGCTCAGCACTCTGACGTGGTTGCGGCCCATTGCGCCCAGGCCGACCACACCCGCCCGCAGCGGCTTCATCGGGCGCTCCCAGAGGCCATCTGGCGGAAATCGGCCTGCCCTTCATGGCCGACGGCTTTCTCAATCGCGTCGGCGATCACCGAAAGTTCGTCGGGCGTGAGTCGGGAGTGCATGGGAATCGAGAGCATCTTCGCGGCAACAGCCTCGGTAACGGGCAGGCACTGGCGACGCTCGGCAAAGATCGGCTGAAGGTGCGCGGGCGGGAAGTAGATGCGCGCCTCGATACCCTCTCGCAGCAGATGATCAAGCACAGCATCCCGGTCTCTGTCCACCAGGCAGGTGTAGAGCATGTGCGGAGACCTGGCATGCGGCAGCTGATACGGCGGAGTAATCCCAGGGACATCGTCCAGCCGGCGGCTCATCCAATTGGCGTTGGCACGCTTACGAGCGAGGATCGCGTCGAGCTTGCGAAGCTGCGCCCGGCCGATGGCCGCCTGCATCTCGGTGAGACGCCAGTTGTAGCCGATCAGCACGTGCTCGTAAGGGCGCAGCTGTCCGTGGTTGCGCAGTAGGCGGAGGCCGTCGGCAGTCTCCGCATCCCTGGTGAGCACGATCCCGCCCTCACCCATCGTCACGTTCTTGGTGGGAGTGAAACTGAACATCGCAGATTTGCCGAAAGTGCCGACCGGGACGCCACGGAAATCGGCCCCTGCCGCCTGCGCAGCATCTTCTAGAAGGAGCAGTCCGAAATCTGCACACGTCTTCACTAGCTGGTCGATTTCTCCGGGCTGGCCAGCGTAGTGCACGGTCATTACAGCCCTGGTCTTGCTGGTGACAAGTCTGGCTACTTCAGCAGGATCCAGATTGAATGACCGTGGATCAATGTCGGCAAACACGGGAGTGGCACCAACATGACAGACGGAGGATGCAGTCGAAACGAAAGTCATCGACGGGACGATCACCTCGTCTCCCGGTCCTATGCCTTCGGCCAGCAGCATCGCCATAAGCGCGGCGGTCCCGCTTGAGAATGTTACGCCATGCGCGGCGAAATGCCTGTCCGCGAATTCTCGCTCGAACGCAGCATTCTGCGGGCCGCCAGTGAGCGTACCACTAGTGAGCACCTCCCGGACAGCCTCGATTTCCTCCTCGCCGATGTCGGGCTTCGCCAGCCGGATGCGTGGCGCAATTTCGGTCAATTCGAACCGCCTTTCCTCCACTCGCGCAATAGGGTCACGACGCGGGTGGCCTGCCACACCGTCGCCGGTCAGAATTACTCGGACAGTGCGGGCAAGCACGGCTAAGTCAAGCCGAAAGCTCTGGTTTGCCACGTACCACAGATCCCACTCGATACGTTCGGACCAGCTCGTCCGGTTACGACCGTTCACTTGCGCAAGGCCGGTCAGCCCAGGTTGCACGCGGAGACGACCGACCTGCCGTGAGTTGTACCTCTGAACCTGGTACGGAAGCGCAGGTCGCGGTCCGACAATGCTCATGTCATCTCGCAGGACGTTGATCAACTGAGGAATCTCGTCGATGGACACCCTGCGCAGAATTCGTCCGATGCGGGTAAACTCTTCCGGTTCTGGAAACGCATCGTCTCGCCGCCGAACTTTGGTCATTGTCCGTAGTTTGAACAGGACAAACGGCTGGCCGTCACGTCCTGTGCGGACTTGTCGAAAGAGCACAGGCGACCCATCGTCAATCAGGATCGCTATCGCGCTAACGATCCCAATCATCAGGGCCGGCACAGCGACTAGTGCCAGAATCGCTAGATCGAAGAAGCGCTTCCCTGCGTATCGCCATCGTGTCGTTTCGCGCCCCTCGCCGGTCCTATCTGCGACGTCTTCTCGGAGCGAACCGCCATGGTCGTTGGAAAGACCAGCTCGATCAGACCTCGATAGGACCTCTACTGCCCGTGCGCGCCCATAGGCAAGGCCTAGGTCTGCTGAACTCGACGCCTGTCTCGGAATCGTCGATTCGCTAGGTTTGGCGAGTTCACGCCGAACCTGTGCTTCATCCATTTTTCTTACCCCCAAGACTCTGTAGTGCGAGTGGTCTGGTGCCGGGCCTGCGATCGACGTGGCAACCAAGACGTGACCCGACCGGGATCGACCCTCTCCACCGCGCGGTGTGAGAACCCGGTTGAGTACCGATCGTTCGCCGCGCCAAAGCACCCCAGTAGCCGTCGGCCCACCACCGGTCA
>Ga0335077_10001944_pt1 | contig 24672 bp, 21 predicted proteins | sample Lox_Sample_31_FD_207151 | JGI IMG/M metagenome (GOLD analysis project Ga0335077, IMG submission 207151) | Soil microbial communities from Loxahatchee National Wildlife Refuge, Florida, United States - Lox_Sample_3.1 | ecosystem: Environmental > Terrestrial > Soil > Wetlands | place: USA... | reverse complement strand
CGGAGGATCGCAACAATCCGCTGTCGGATGTGCAGCTCACCGAGCTGCTCGCAGACCGCGGTGTGAAGGTCGCGCGGCGCACCGTGACTAAGTACCGCCGCTCCATGCAGCTGCCGGCCGTGGATTTCCGGCGCGCCTGAGGGCGCGCGCCCGAGGGCCGCCGTTTACTATCTATTCGGCTGCACGCTTCACGCGGATGCGATTGTCGATCTCCTGCACGCCCGGCGCGGCATCGGCCATATCTTCGATCGCGTGCTTCATGTAGCGCTCGGGCACGCTTCCGGTGAGACTCACCGCCCCACCCTGCACGTCCACCGACACATCACTCACATCGATACGCGGATCCTGGATGAGGCGCTCGCAGATATCCTCGCGCAGCTTCTCGTCCGAGCGCTGATAACCCTTGGGAAAGCGCGGTCGAATACGCTGTGTGGACCCCGGACGCTGCGGCCCGGCGTAACCCGGGGGCATGCTCGGGTAGTCAGGAGGCATAGCCTGCTCGGCACCGTAGAGCGTCGTTGCGCCGTAGCCGCCGGCTGTTTGAAAGCTGCCGTACCCACCGCTCGGATTGAGATCCCCGAGGCTGTAGCCGCCGGTGGAGTTGGCGCCACCCATGCCGTAGCGTCCCGTCCAGAAATATCGCGGTCCGGCCCCGCCGCCGAACAAATCCTGCTCCGCTTCCCATTCTTCGGCCGGCTGTCCCCGGCCGTAATCCGCGCGCGCGTAATAGCGCTCACGCTCGGGCGAGCGATCCTGGCCGTGTCTGCGTCCATAGTCAGCCGGATGCCGCGCGCGAGCGGGCCCGCGCCGGTAAGCGGCTTCGTTGTCATCAGGCCAGTGACCGTAACCGGGTCCGCGCTGCCGTCCTCTGCTTCCGTTCATAGCCGATCTCCTCGCTCGCGCGACTACCGCAGCACGGGCCCCTGCGTTGCACGCTCAGCAAACTGTCCCGACATGTTCGACAGGATGATGTCGACGCGCCGATTCTGCTGTCGGCCGGCCGAGGTCGCGTTGCTCGCAACCGGATAATCCTGGCCGCGGCCGACCGCCTGAATGCGATCGCGATCGATGCTCTGGGCGACGAGCGCGTCCTGCACCGCCTGCGCACGGCGCTGCGAGAGTGACTCGTTGAACGCCGCGCTACCCGTGCTGTCGGTGTATCCCTCGATGATGATCTTCGTTTGTGGATTCTGGCGCATGAATCCAGCCAGACGGTCGAGCTGCAGGCCCGCGCCGGGCTTGAGCATCGCCGAGCCGGTATCGAACAGCACATCGCTACCGAGCGTCAGCTCCAGCCCGCGCTGCGTCTCGTGCGCATTGAGATTGGCGAGTGCCTGCTGTTCTTTCTGCTGCTCGCGCTGCAGCGCGTCGCGCGCCGCGGCGGCCTGCGCGGCCTGGTTCTGCGCCTCGGCCTGAGCCTGCGTGACCTGTGCGGTCTTCGCCTGCAGCAGAATGCGATCGCGCTCCGCTCCGGCAGAGGCCACTTGCTCGCGAGCACGTGCCTCGTCGGCCTGTGCCTTGCCAGTCTCCGCATGCCGCTCGGCCAGGTAGGCGTAGTAATTCACATCGTCGACAGAGGCGTGCTTGTTGAAAGCATCATCCGCGCTTTGCAGCGCCTTGCGCGCCTCGTTCAACTGCTCGTTCGCTGCCCGCTGTGCATAAGGGTCCTGCTCCAGGCTCTGCACCTGGGCGCGCGCCTGCTCCAGCTGCTCGTTGCGTTGCGGCGTCGTGGCACACGAGGCCAGTAGCAGCGCCGCGAATGCTCCCAGGGATACGGATAGATATGTCTTGTTCATGGCCATCTCGCTCGTCACTTCACTGCGGTGAGGTCGGGGGTGGATTGCTCGGCGGGGGCGGCGGCGGCTCAGGCGGCGGCGAGACGGGCGCCGGAGATGCCGCCGGAAGCGGCACAGCGGGCGATGTCGCGGCGGCCCCGCGCAGCGTGTCCAGACTGACGTTCAACTCCTGCGCGGCGTGCTGCTCCTTGCCGGCGGAGGCGCGGGCGGAGGCGAGCTCTGCATCGACTCCAGCTTCCGTGGCAAGGCGCTCGGCACGCACCTGATTGCCCGAGTGGCTCAGCTGCTGCGCGCTCGCGAGCTCATCACGAGCCCGCTGCAGCTCCGCGGGCGCATACTGGGTCGCCCCGTTCTGCTCGGCTTGATCGGTCAGCGTCTGTGCACGCGTCAGATCCACCGTCGCCTGCCGCGACGGTTCTGATGCACAGGCTGCCAGCAGCAACCCGGCGCTCAGCACGATGACTGGTCGGATGGAACGCGCGGTGCTCCAGGCACCGGCTGATCGAATGACTTCGGCTCGCATGTTCAACTCCCCGTTCGGGCGATCGTGCAAAGACCGATGTTGACACCGGCCGCCGCTGAGGCGCCGTCAGAGCGCGCCTCGCATCCAGTGAGGAGCTTCCGAAGCTTGCGTAGGAGCGCACTGACCCGCGGCCGCCGCGCGCTGCGGGGATGGGACTCAAAAGAGCAGAAGCGCTCGCAGGAATAGATGGGCTTGCAGGAATGGATGCGCTTGCGATCGCAAGCGCGGGCTGTGCGATTCAGGGCGCGGGCGTACGCGCGTCGCTTGCCCGGGGTGCGCCCGGATAGGTCACGCCTTCGCGGACCCTGCGGCCGCGAGCAAGCCGCAGCGCATGGCGCACGGCCTCACTCTTATCGTGAAAGGATGCGATGGACTCGCGGCGCGAGTCGGCGAACACGTTCCACGTGTTGCCCGCGCCCGCACATACTCTGTAGACGAGAGTCTCTTTGGTCTCTTGCATCGCCGTGGTCCCTCGCACCGAACCGCAGCAAGAAGCGGGCCCGGGGCCGGCAGCCGGCACAGTATCCAGGTAGGACGTATCCGACAACAGCATCGGCGCGCTCGTCGCCGTATCGCTCGCGCCCGCCGACTTCTGGGAATGGCGAGACCGTGTAGCTTGGCTGTAGCAGTCACTTTTGAGGCCGGCCCCTTAGGGAGGGCCTATATGGATGCAATCTACACAGCCGAGAGCGATCACAAAGTCACAGAGGAGATGGTGTCTCTGGTGCCGCAGTTGCACACCTTTGCGCGCTCATTGTGCCGCGACGGCGTGCGCGCCGATGACCTCGTACAGGAGGCGCTGCTGCGCGCCTTCGACAACATCGAGCGCTTCAAGCCCGGCACGAATCTCAAAGCCTGGCTGTTCACGATCGTGCGCAACGAGCACTACTCGCAATTGCGCCGGCGCAAGTTCGAGGCGCACGACATTCCGAGCGATCTGCTTCCCGAGCCGAGCGTGCCGCCGGATCATGACGGCGAGCTCGAGCTGCGCGACCTCAATCGCGCGCTGACGGCGCTCTCACCTGGACAGCGTGCGGCCTTGATCCTCGTGAGCGCGAGCGGCTTCTCTTACGAGGAGGCCGCCACGATCTGCGGTTGCGCGGTCGGCACGATCAAGAGTCGCGTGGCGCGCGCGCGCACTGCGCTGCTGCAGATGCTCGAGGGTCGCATGCCCGCGCCCGCTCCTGCGAGCGACGCAGCACTGCCCGCCGCCGCTGCGGTGGCCGCCGCGCCGCTGCGCGGCTTCGTGGCCGCGCTGCAGCCGGCGATCCACGGCGCGGGCTTCTAGGCGGCGGAATACGCCAGCCGCGCGAGCGCATCGCCCGCGAGACGATAGCCGGTCCATTCGTCGTTTGCGGTGGCGCCGAGGCGCTTGTAGAAGCCGATCGCCGGCTCGTTCCAGTCGAGCACTGCCCACTCGAGGCGCCGGCAGTCCTGCTCGAGCGCGAGTTGCGCCAGATGCACGAGCACCCGCCGGCCGATACCCAGGCCGCGTGCGGCCGGTCGCACGTACAAGTCCTCGAGATACAGTCCCGGCCGGCCCATGAAGGTCGAGTAATTGTAGAAGTACACGGCAAAGCCGACGGGCGTGCCATCGAGGCACGCGAACAGCGCATGAGCATACGGCCGGGCTCCGAAGAGCGTGCGGGTGAGATCCGCCTCGGTCGCGACGAGGGCGTGCTCGAGACGCTCGTAGCGGGCGAGCTCGCGAATGAAGGACAGAACGAGTGGCACCTCCTGCGGTGCCGCCGGCCGAATGCTGATCATCCTGGACTCCTCGTCAGCCGCTGCTCTGCAAGCCCTGCGCGATGCCGCTGATGCTCACGACGAGCGCATTGAAGAGATCGCGATCGTTGCGGCCCGTGGCGCGCCAGCGCTCGAGCAGATCGATTTGCATGAGGTTCATCGGGTCGACGTACGGATTGCGCAGCTGGATCGCGCGTTGCAGTGTGGCATCTCCGTCGAGCAGGTTGGCGCAGCGCTTTATCGCAAGCACGCCCTCGCGGGCGCGTTCATTCTCGGCGCGGATCTGCGCGAAGTGGCCGCGCAGCGCGGGCGGCGCGAGCACGTTGTATCCGGCCGCGATCTCCAGGTCCGTGCGCGCGAGCATCGCTTCGATGGCATCGATGAGATTGCGAAAGAAGAACCACTGCGCGTAGGCCTCCTGCAGCGTCGCGAGACCGTGACGCTCCGCTGCCGCGGCAAGCCCGCTTCCGGCACCGTACCAGCCGGGCAGCAGGTGTCGTGACTGCGTCCAGGCGAACACCCAGGGCACCGGACGCAGCGACTCGAGCTGCTCATTCTCGGAGCGATACGCCGGGCGCGAGCCGATCTGCATTCTCTCGATGACATCGATCGGCGTGACCAGACGAAAGTACTCATAGAACGCCGCGTCTTCGTAGACGAGGGCGCGAAAAGCGCTGCGGCTCGCATCGGCCAGCGTGGCAGCGCAGGCGAGATGCGCAGCCGATTCCGGCGCCGCCGCGCCGCGCTGGGCGGTCGCGGTGCACAGCGCGAGCGCATTGAAGGCGCGCTCGAGCGTGCGCATGGCGATCGGCCGCAGGCCATAGCTCTGGCTGACGACCTCGCCTTGTTCCTTGATGCGCAGCACGCCATGCGCCACCTCGGGCGGTGCACAGCGCACCGGCGCATCGATGCGTCCGCCGCCGAGCGCGACGCTACCGCCGCGCACGTGAAAGATGCTGTAGCGCTGCGAGATGGCGCCCAGTGCGGCGCCGAGTGCGCGCTGGGCGCTGTGTGCGGCGAAGCGTGCCGCGCACAGGCCGGCCTCCTTGTCGCTCTGTGCATAATCGATCGCCACGCACTGGCCGCGGCCGCGGCTTTGCAAGTGCGCGCGGTACAGCGGGTCCTCCACCAGGCGACGCACGACCTCACCACTGCGCTCGAGGGTCTCGATGGACTCGAACAGCGGGGCGATATCGAGTGCGACCTGTCCGCTGCGCTTGTCGTACACCTCCGCCCAGCGGGCGAGCAGCAGCACCGCGAGCACGTCGTCCGTATCGGCGGCGCCGCTCACGATGTAGTAGCCGACCGCATCGGCCCCGTAGCGATGCCGGCCCTGCAGAATCGCCTCGAACACGCCAAGCGTGCGCTTGCCGAGCGGATCGAGCTCGCTGCGCGGTCCCTGATCGCGCTCGATCGCGGCCACGAGCAGTCGATGACGCTCGGCGCTCGAGCGCGCGCACCACTCGGGATCATCGAGCCCACGCATCAGCAGCGCGTGATGCACGCCGGCATGCTGGCGGATGTCGAGCGTTGCGAGATGGAAGCCGAAGGTGTCTATGCGCCGCAGCAGCCGCTGCACCGAGTAATGGCCCGCATGCCAGCCCTTGTTGGCACGCAGACTCTCGGCGATGAGCTGCACATCGGCGCGCAGCTGGGCGGCGCTCTCGTAGGCATTGGCGCGGCTCTCGAAGGTATTGCGCAAGCGCGCGGCGATCTGCCCCAGAAAGACGCGGTAGGGCATGCGATCGTGGCGCGCCGGGGTAATCGCGCGCGAGGCCGGCAGCAGCGTCAGATACTCCTCGATGCGCTTCGAGAGCGCCGTGGATACGCTGATGCGGCTCGCCGATTGCGACAGGCGCAGCGCGAGCGACTGGCACTCCTCGAAATAAGCGCTGAGGATCACCTGCTGATGCCGGGCCAGCGTCTCGCGAATGCTCTTGCCGTGCACGTCCGGGTTGCCGTCCATGTCACCGCCGACCCAGGAGCCAAAGCGCAGGATCGAGGGCAGCTCGAGCGTCTCTGCCTGGACGCCATAGAGCTTCACCAGCGCTTCGCCGATCTCGTCGTAGAAGGCCGGCACCACGCGATAGAGCACCTCGCGCAGATAGAAGAGTACGTGCTCGCGCTCGTCCGCCACTGTCAGCCTCTCGCGCGGGTGATCCTCCGTCTGCCAGCCGGCGGTGATCTCCGCGCGAATGCGTCCCCAGAGGCTGCGCGATTCGGCGGGCGTGAGCGAAGGATCGAGACGGTTGAGCAGCAGCTGCGCCACGCGCTGCTGGCTGCGCTGGATGGTCCGGCGCGTCGACTCGGTCGGATGCGCGGCGAACACGGGCTCGATGCGCAGTGTTGCGAGCAGCTCGAGCAGCTGCGCGAGCGACAGGCCGCGCGCCTGGAGGTGGGCGAGTGCGTCCTCGACGCCTCCTGGTTGTGGCCGCGTGCTCGCCTTGATGAAGTAGTCGCGGCGGCGGCGGATACGATGCACCTTCTCGGCGAGATTCACGGCCTGGAACCAGGTGGAGAAGGCGCGCACGAGCTCGCGCGCCTCGCCCGGCGGGCGACCGCGCACACGCACCGCGAGCTCCGCCGCGGCCGCGGCGTCGCCCTCGCGGCGGCGAATCGCAAGCACGCGATCCTGCTCCACCGTGTCGAGCAGCCGCTCCCCGCCCTGCTCGCGCAGCATCTCGCCGATGAGCTCGCCGAGCACGTGCACGTCTTCGCGCAGGGCCTCGTGCTTGGGCGGGAAATGAATCTCGGTTCGCTTCATGGTGCTCGCGCTCAACCCGCCAGCATCACGCCTTCGGCGTGCTCTAGCGCCTCGGGCTCGCCATAGACCACGATGATGTCACCCTCGCGCAGCTGCGTGTCGCCGGCCGGCTCGCGGCCGAGGATGCCGTGACGGCGAATGCCGGTGAAGGCGACCTCCGCGCCGCGGGCGCGCACGTCATTGACGGTCCGGCCGACCGCCCAGGCACCGGGCGGGATGACGATTGACTTCAGCTCCTCGCGATAGGCGCGCGTCTCATCGACGGGCCGCGAGTCCTCGCGGCGATGGATGTTGCGCAGCACCCCGTAGCGATCGTTGCGGATCGCGCCCACGGTGTGCACCACGCGGCCCACGGGCACGCCGAGCAGCATCAGCACCTGCGAGACCAGCATGAGGCTCGCCTCGAAAGTCTCGGGGACGACCTCCGTGGCTCCGGCCTCCTTGAGCTCCTTGAGCCGCGCATCATCGGCGGTGCGCACCAGGAGCGGAACCTCGGCGCGCAGCCGGCGCACGCTGCGCACGATGCCGAGTGCCACGAGCGGATTGGAGAAGCTGATCACGACGGCGCTCGCCCGCTCTATTCCCGCCATGATGAGCATTTCCTCGTCCGCCGAATCGCCATAGAGCACCGGCTCTCCGGCCTGCCGCGCGGCTCTGATGCGCGCCGGATCCAGATCCAGGGCGATGAACTCGAAGCCGTGCGACTCGAGCACGCGGGCGACATTCTGACCGACCCGGCCGTAGCCGCACAGGATCACGTGCTCGCGGCGCGCGATGCTGCCCACGGCGGCCTGCTCGGACTGCACCGGGAGGCGCTGCGGGCCGTGCTCGCGCAGCAGAAAGCGTGCAATGCCGCGATTGTTGCTGAGGAGCAAGGGACTGAGCACCATCGAGAGCACCACCGCGACCAGGAGCGGCTGCGCGAGCGCGCCGGGTACCGTGCCGCTTTGCAGGACGATCGTGAGCAGCGCGATGCCGAACTCCCCGCCGATCGCGATGACCAGTCCCGTGCGCAGGGCCTTGAACGTCGAAGCGGTGAAGCCGCGCGCCGCGGCGGCGGCGACGCTCGCCTTCACCAACACCAGCCCGAGCAGCAGCAACGACTCCAGGCCGAAGGCGTGATAGAGCAGGTGCACATCGAGCAACATGCCGACCGAAATGAAGAACAGGCCCAGCAGGATGTCCCGAAACGGGCGAATCACCGCCTCGATCTGATGCCGGTACTCGGTCTCGGCGAGCATCATGCCCGCAAGCATCGCCCCGAGCGCGAGCGACAGGCCCGCCATGTAGGAGATCCAGGCCGAGGCGAGCGCGACGAACAGCGCCGCCATCGTGAACAGCTCACGCAGCCTGCTGTGGGCGATCTCGCGAAACAGCGGACGCAGCAGCCAGCGACCCGCCGCGAGCACGACCACGACCGCGAGCGCCCCGAGGCCGATGTTGAACAGCGCCGCTTGCAGCGAGAATGTCGCGTGGTTGCTCACAATGCCCGAGGCGAGCGCGAGCAGCGGCACGAACGCGAGATCCTGGAACAGCAGGATGGCGAAGGCGAGGCGCCCGTGCGTGCGGTTGAGCTCCTCGCGCTCTGTGAGCTGATGCAGAATGATCGGCGTCGAGCTCATGGCGACGGCACCGCCGATGAGCGCCGCCTGTGGCCAGGAGGCCCCGAGCCAGAACGCGATGAGCGCCACCGCGCCCAGAGTGCCGAAGAACTGCAGCGCACCGAGTCCGAACACCTCGCGCCGCATCGCCATCATGCGCGGCAACGAGAACTCCAGGCCGAGGGTGAAGAGCAGGAACACGACCCCGATGGTCGGTATGTCCTCGGTGATCGCGTTGGCGGAGATGAGCCCGAGGGCGTGCGGGCCGAACGCCAAGCCCACCACCAGGTAGCCGAGAATCGGGGGCAAGCGGAGCCGCCGCGCCAGCGTCACGACGAACACGGACGCCGCCAGCATGATGAGAACCTGAGTGAGCGGCTGCTCGATCATCGCGCACAGGGGGAGAGACCCGTCGACCCCACTGTGCCGACTTTGAAGGGCCCGCGCAACGGCCGGCGCGTCAGGAGCTCATCAGGACCGTGGTATCGAAGCTCTCGAAGCCCTGGATGGCGCGCCGATAGGCGTTGAACACCAGCCGCTCGGCGACCTTGTCGGCGCGGTGCGAGAGCAGCATGCGCAGCAGCACGTCATCGGCGGGCCGCGCGGCGTCCTCGGCCATGAGCTGCTCGATCACGCGCGTCAGACGATGCACGAGCTCATTGACGAAGCGCAGATGCACGGTGTCGTGCACCTCTGCACCGGGACCGTAAGTGCCGCGCGCCTCCTCGGCCAGCTCGTGCAGAAAGAGATTGAGCAGGCGCGCCTTGTCGATGAGGCGCAACTCGGTGAAGAACTCGATCTCCGACTGCAGATTCATGGTGGCGGGCTCAGGCCGGGAAGAAGTCGATCGGCTTGGTCGTGGTGATCGACTCCACGTCCTTGGCCTCGAAATGGAACAGCCGCACGCGTGCGATGATCTTGTCCTCGAGCTCCTTGTCGTTGAGGTCGCTCGAGACCACGCGGCACATCGTCACATCGCCCGTGGGGGAGATGGTGAACTCGAGCACCATCTTGCCCTGCAGCTCGGGCCGCCCGCGCCGCGCACGACTGTAGAGCGCGTAGATGGCACCTTTGTTGCGATCGAAGACCAGCTCGATCTCCTCGCGGCTGCGCGCCGCCCTGTTGCTGTTGCCAGTGCGGATCGGCTCGCGGTTGTTGAGTCCGGAGTGTGCGATCGTCGAGCTCACCGCGGTCGTGTCGTGGCCGGTGAGCGAGCCGGCGCCCGTGCCGAAGCCGCGGCTCGTATTGGCGGAGGTGATACCGCCGCTGCCGATGCCCACCTTGGAGGTGATGAGCGAGCGCTCGGCATGCGAGTCCGCTCCCACGGCACCGGTGAGATTCTTCGTCTGTCCGACGTCGACGTTCATCTGCTCGCGCAGATCGGCGAGCTCGTCCTGGAACTGCAGCAGGCCGGACTTCTGCGCTTTCTTGCGCGCCTGCTCCGTGCGATCCACCGGCGCGGGGATCGGCTTCGGCACCGGCCTCGGCTTCTCCTCCACCTTCGGTATGGCCGGTGGCGGGGGCGGCGGCTTCGGCTGCTGCTCGATCATGATGCGCGCGAGCCGGGGCGGAACCGCCTCCTCCTGAGTCGGGCGCTGCGGGGTCGGCAGCAGCGGAAACAGGATGCTGAAGATTACGAGAATGATGAGGCCGACCCGCAGGATCTTGCGGAATCGCTCGCGCTCCTCGGGATCGACTTCCCAGGGAAGCTCGTAGCTGCGGTAGTAAGGACCGAGAGCGGACATGATGGGCCCTATGCCGCGTGGTACCGGCCGGGGGCCACCGGCTTTTCCTTCTGGATCACGGCGAGCGAGATGCGGCCGTAGTCCGCGTCGGTGCAGGTCGCCATCACCTTCTTGAGCACGTCATACGGCAGCGACTTGTCGGCCATGATGGTGATCTCGCGCTGTGCGAGGTCGCGCTCGCTGATGTCCTTGCCAACGAGCAGCGGCCGCTTGAGTGCATCGTGCAGCGGACCCACGATCTGCGTCGGCTGAGCCCGTACGGCCTGCACGCTCGTGATGCGCTCGCCCTGCACGAACACGTCGCTCTTGGTGATCATCACCACGACCGAGTGGTGCGGCATCGCTTCGGCTATCGATTGTGGCACCTCGATGCCCTTGCTGTTCTGGATGACCTCCACCTCGGTGGAATACACGAGCAGAAAGGACACCATCACTGAGAGAATGTCGATGAGCGGAATGAGGTTGAGCTCTGCATTGGCGCGGTGCCGCAGATGATGCTCGGCCATGCGGCGTGCGCGATTCGACATCATGTGGGCGCATCTCCGATCGAGATGTCCGGGAACAACTCGGCCTGGCGCGTGCCGAGCCCTTCCGGCACCTCGAAGACCCGGACGTGATCCATCACCTGCACCAGGATGTCGTAGGGAATGTCAGATTCGAGCAGCAGCGTCGCATCGGTCTTCTCGGGAAACTTGGCTTTCACGCGCTTCAGGTAGGTCGTCAACGTGTCGTAGTCGTAGCCCGTCGCGATGTTGGGCATCGTCGCGAGCGGACCGGTGTTGCGATCGGCCACCTGAATCAGGTCCTTGCGCACGAGCACCTCGAGCTGCAGCCCCGGCGGGGGCTCTTTGAACTCCGTCTGCTGCGCCGGCAGATTGAGCTGCAGCACGACCGTGCGCGAGAACACCGCCGTCATGAGCAGGAAGGTCACCAGCACCGTGAAGATGTCGATCATCGGCACGAGCAGCAGCTCGGCCGGCTTGCGCTTGCGGCGCGCGAGCTTCTTGGACTCGTACGAATGGCGCATGGCGTCTCTCGACCTTGGCGGCTCGGTGCGCGACCGCTCAGGCCGGAGCCGGAGCTTCCGGGCGGCGCTCGGTGACCGCGTTCAGGAACTTCACCGACGCCATCTCGAGGCTGTCGATGAGCTCGGTCGTTTTGGTCTGCAGGAACGCGTGGATGAACAGCAGCGGCACCGCTGTCATGAGGCCGAACGCCGTACAGTTCATCGCGACCGAGATGCTGGCCGAGAGCAGGTTTGCCTTCTCGGCGGGATTGACCGTCGCGACCGCGGCGAAGGCGTTGATCAGACCGATGACGGTGCCGAGCAGCCCGAGCAGCGTCGCGAGATTCGCGAAGGTCGCGAGGTAGTGGGTGCGCTTCTCCAGCCGCGGCACCACCTCCATGATGCTCTCTTCCATGGCCTTCTCGATGTCATCGCGGCGGCGCGCCGCCTGGATGCGTGCGAGGCCATAGTTGAGTATCTGTCCGATGGCGGAGTCGGACTTCGAGGTGATCTGCACCACCTGCCGGAAGTTGCCTTGCGACAGCACCGGCACGATCTGGTTCCAGAGTCGCCGGTTACGCGTGGCGACGCTCACCAGGTAGATGTATCGCTCGATCGCGATGGAAAGGCCGATCACCAGGACCACGGCGATCGGAAACATGAACTGCCCGCCACCTTGAAAAAAGCGGACGATCGTATGCCAGAGATTCATCGGCGCGACTCCCACGGAAGAAGCAAGCACACTGCTTTTAGCATGCGGAAACTGAATGACATATCACCAAAAAGCTGCGACCTAGCTCTCATCGCCACCAATCTACTTCGGCGGCGGAGCGCTCGAGCCGTGACCTTGATCCGCGTCACGATTTGCGGCCGGCGCGGCGGCCGCACCCGCATCGCCGGCGGCGCTGCCCGGCGTCGCAACTGCGCGGTAGTACCGGTTCTCGCGCTTGAAAACGTCACGATCGACAGGTTGCAGAACATCATCGAGCAGGCTGTTGACGGGCTTGCCCGTGAGGTCCCCGAGGTCCGAGCGCTTCCACGGCACGATATACAGCACCTTCGGCAGCTCGCGGTTGCCGGTGATCGAGGTGGTGTCGAGCTCGATGCGATCGGACGCCTTGCCGGATTTGCCGCGCGCCGCAGGGGCCTTCGCGGCCGTCGGGTTGGTCGGAGCCGTGTCCTGAGTCTTCGTGCCGGCAGGCGGGCTCGATGAGGCAGGCGGGCTCGATGCGGTGGCGCCGGCCGTTGCTTGCGCTGGCGGTGGCGACTGAGGTGCCGTCGCGGAGGTGTTCACGGCGGGCTCCAGCTCGTCCACGGCCGTAGGATGCTGCGCCTGGGGCGTTTGTGGGTGCGCTCCGCCCTGAGCCTCTGCAGGGCCCGCAGCTCCCACAGGCACGGTCGGTGTTTGCTGAGCAAGCGCCTGAGCGGCCCCCATGATCAGCAGCACGAGCCCGGCCAGCCTCATCCGTGAATTGGGGTCTCGCATGATCAGTCTCCTGCTCTGCCCGGTGCGGTCGCCGGCGCCGCTGCCTGCCCGGGTGGTGGCTGCGAGGCCTGCCCGGGTTGCGCCTGCGGCGTCTGCTCCGCCGGCTGAGCCTTCTCTGTCGGCGCCGCTCCGGGCCCGGCCGCCTTGCCTGCCCTTTGGCGCAGCTCTGCGATCCAGCCGGATACCGGCTTCTCCTCGCCCGTGAGCTGTTTGTAGTGCTCGAGCGCCGCGAGCGCCCCCGGCGCATCGCCGAGATACAAGTCGAGCAGCACCCCCAGATTCCTGTAGGCGGGGGCGAAGTTCGCATCGGCCGCAATGGCCTTATTGTACGCATCGGCCGCGGCCTTGAACTGCCCGCGCATGCGCAGCGTCACGCCGAGCTCGTTCCATGCCACGGGGCTTGCCCCATCGTGCTCGACGGCGGCGTGCAGCGCCTGCTCGGAAAGATCGAGCTGACCCGCCTTGCGATACAGAATGCCGAGATTGATCTCCGGGCCGGCGAACTGCGGATAGGCGACGCTGATCTGCTGAAACTCGAGCTCTGCCTCCGTGGTGTTCCCGGAGCGCATCAGGCCGAGGGCACGGTTGAAATCCGCAACCGCACGTGTGGGCGGCGCGACCGGCGGCGCCGTGGCGCCCGCCTGCGCTCCCGCGGTCCCACCGGTCTTCGCCTGCTCCATGGGTGCGGCCGCCGCCGGGGCCGGACGCTCGGGCGTGCTGCTGCAAGCGCTGACCAGCACGAGCGCAGCGAGCATCGCCCACGGGGCGGATGTCTTACTCCAGCTTGGTGAAGACATCCTGCGTCAACTCCGTCTTGCCGTAACGGCCCGGCTTCAACTGCGCGAGCACCGTATAGCTCTTCTTCACCCACTCGTCGTAGACACCGTCGCGCGCCCGCGCAGCATTGGCCTCATGCAGTGCAATCGCCTGCTCCTCGAAAGGAAAGGCCTGCTCTTCGAGCAGCGTCTCGTACTGCTCGAGCTCATCCTTGGAAAGCTTCTTCGGACGCTCCGAGGCCATCACGTCCTTACCGAGCACGCGATAGAGCTCTGCCATCTCGAACGTGGCGGCGGTTGTCACCTCGGCGACGTGGTAGTCGAGGGCCAGCTTGTACGCATCGAGCGCACTCTCGAGCGCCTTGCGCTTGGCGATCAGACTCTTCTTGAGGGGCGCGACCAGGCGCACGTCGCGGAACGAGTCGCGCGCCGGCGCAGCGAGCTGCAGCTGTGCTTTCGCCGCGAGATAGCGCGTGCGGTCGGAGCGTGCCGCGCCGGCCTGCGCATCGGCGCGCACGATCTCGCGGTCCCAGTACAGCTCGCGCTGTGTATCGTGGCTCTTGCCCGCCTGCTCCGCGAGCCGCCCGCGCACTTCCATCGCATCGGCGAGCGGCGTCGGATACTGAGATACGAACTTCTCGAGCATCGCGACCATCTTCGGGGCATCGTTCGCCTTCTGATACAGCTCTGCCGCGCGCAGGTTCGCCTCGCGGCGCACTCCCCGCTCCTCGGTCTCGTTCGCGGCGATGCGCTCAAATTCCGCCGCGGCCTTGGCCGGGTGGTTCGCCGAGGCGTAGGCCACGGCGAGCTTGCGCGTCACATCCTCCGACAGGTTGCTGTTCGGGAACTGCTGCCGGAAGGCCTCGAGCACGACGATCGCCCGATCCCACTGCTTCAGATTGATGAGCTGTGTCGCGGCATCGTACTGGGCGGTCGAATGGATCTTCGAGTCGGGTGCCACGGTGGCGACCCGCAGGAAGTCGTCCACGGCGCCCGCCGCATCGCCGGATTTCTGCTTGGCCTCGCCCTGCTTGTAGACGGCCGCGGCGATGCGCTCGGTGAGGTCGGCGCGCATCTTGGCATCGCTGCCGCTGAGATCGCGGGCTTTGATGTACGCCTGCTCGGCCTCGCCGTAACTGCCCTGGTCGAAGCTCGACTGGCCGATGATCGTCCAGGCAATGCGCTGCTTCTGCGCATCGAGCGGTGGCTGCCGTGCGAGCACGATGTGCGCCACGGCCGTGGCGCGCGCTAGATCGTGCGCGGCAAAGATTTCCTCGGCGGCCCGCGTGAGCACGCCGCCGCTGTCCGGATGCTCGGGGAAGGTCTGCGCAAACTTCACGCTCGAGTCGATCGCCTGCTTGTGAAGGTCGGCACGCGGCTGTCCCGAGAGCTCCGCCTCCGCCTTCTGATACGAGACAAGCGCCGCATACCCGGCGGTCGCGGAGGTGGCGCTCTTCGGGTAGCCGTAAGCCGTGTGCTCGTATTCGGCTGCCGCCTGCGGGTACTGATGGCTCTCGAACAGAGTCTCCGCGAGCAGGTAGTTCGTGCCGGCCGATTGCGGATCGTCCGGGAAGGACTCGAGGTACTGACGGTACCAGCGCGCCGCCTGCTGATAATCCTCGACGTGCTTGGTCTTCTGCGCAGTGGCGTGGAAGTACGTGGCGACGTCCTTGAGATTGGTCTTCAGCTCATCGACCACGGTCGGGTAGTCCGCGTGCTTGCGGCCCTGCCAGAACGGTGCGCTGAAGTTGTACCGCTCGACGAACTCGCGCTTGCCGTCGAGCACCAGGTCACTGAAGCCGCCTTTGCGATACGCCTCGATCGCCTGCATGGCGAGATTCGGCGCGTGATCGCTCAGCGGGTCGCGCGCGACGTACGCAAGATAGGTGGTAGCCGCATCCTGATAGCGCTGCTTGTCGACGTATAGGTCGCCCAGACGCGAGTACAGCAGGTACGAGTAAGGTGCATCGCCGTGCTTCTTGAGGAAGGCCTCGAGTGTCTGCGCACCGTCGAGATAGGAGAAGCTGATGCTCATCACACGCAGCGTATCCTCGACGAGCTCGCGATCGGCGCGCGAGAGGTCATCGACCTTTCTCAGCCGCCGCGCACTCCCCTTGCCCGAGAGCAGTGCGTGATCGAGCACTCCGGCAAAAGAGGGCAGGCTCTCCTCGACCTGGGCCTGCTTGAACAGCGACCATCCGTGCTTGTAGAGGCTCTGCTGGTAGTAGGCCGATGTCCCGCCGTGGTGGATCACGCTCGCGTAGGCCACTTCGGCCTGCGCATACTGCTTCGCGGAAAACAGCAGCTCACCGCGACGGAATTGCACCTCGTCGATCTGTGGGCTGCGCGGATAGCGGCTCGCCAGCTCATCGAGGGTCGCCAGGGCCTGCTCGGGCTGGCCCGTCGTCTCATACGCGCGCGCCAGCTGGTAGAGAACCTGATCGTTGCGTGGGTAGTTCGGATAGGCCTTCAGCAGCACGGTGTACAGCTTGATCGCCTCCCCGCCCATGAGATCGATCTGACCCAGCTCGCTTTGCAGTCGCTCGAGCTGGCCGGATTCCAGGTTTAGATCACCGAGGCGGCGCATGGCCTCGGCGCGCAGCTTCGGATCGGTATTCTGCAGCTGGAGGAATTGCCGGTAGTTGTCCATGGCCTTCGAGGCGCTCGCCTCTGCGGGCGTATCCGCATGCACCTCGACGGGACGCTTGGTCAGATCCTTGATCGTCGGCGTGGGGGCATCTGCGGCGTGCGCGAGCACGGCCAACCCCAGGAGCGGAGCGCACGGCAGCAGTCCCGCAATCCACCTCGCGAGCCTCACTGCGGGTGCTCCGATGACGGGGCGTCGGATTTCGGCGCCGTCTCGGGTTGCGGGGCCGAGTCGGTTTTCGGGGCCGAGTCGGGTTGCGGCGCCGTATCGGACTGCGGCGCCGCGTCGTCCTTCGGTGCCGAATCAGCATTCGGCGCGGACCCTGCGGGTGCCGCAGGCGCCTTGGAGGCTTTGGCTGGCTCTGCGTTCGCAGCCCGATCGTACATGGAGGCGAGCGCGAAGCGTGCCTGCACCTCGTAGGTCGCGAGCCGCTGCTTCTGCTCATCGAGCTCGGCCGTGGCGAGCGCTTGCAGATACTGGTTCTGCTTCTCGCGCGTGTTCACCAGTCGGACCTGCAGATCCGTGATGCGCTGCTTCAATGCCGCCACACGCGCGGCAAACTCACCGTTGTTGGTGGGCACGTTCTTGCGCGCGCGGTCGACCCGGATCCAGCGCTCCTGGGCTTCGTGCAAGGCGACGTCGAGATCCTTGATCGTGCGGCGCTCCTGCCACACACGTGCCTTGAAGGCATCGTTCAGCTGGTAATAGAGCACACCCTTGACGAGGCGCAGGCGCTCACGCAGTGCGTTCGTCGCATCATCGTTCGGCGCGTTCGCGAGCGCGGCCTCCAGCTCGCGGATCTTCTCCCAGCGCGCACGCTCTTCATCGGAGCCGAGCGCGGCCGCGTCCTGCCGGCGCTCGATGGCATTCAGGCGCGCTTCGAGCTCATCACGCTGATGCTGCATGTGATCGGCGGCGCCCGATGCCAGCAGCGCATCGACGCGCGGCAGGCGTTCCGCGTATGCGCGCTGGCGGGTATCGATCATGTCCGCGAAAGCATCCATGCTGTCCGACCAGCCGCTGAGCGTGCTGTCGAGATAGGCGAGAACGCGGTAGTTCTTCAGGCCTTCCTGGAAATCGTGACCGGCGAGAATCGTGTACAGGTAGCGCGATTCAGGGGCGTTGGGCACGGTCTTGAGCTGCCAGAACCAGCCGTAGTGGGCCTGATCCTCGCCGCTCAGGAGCGTGTCGAGCATTCTGCCGGAGTGTATGCGCGCAATCGAGGCATCGAGCTGCTGGCCCTCGGAGGCGAAGGAGCGCAGCGCACTCTCGTAGTTCTCGGCTGCCTGCGAGTTCGCGTTCAGCTTGCCGTAGGCGTAGGGCACGGCCAGATAGGACTCCTGCACGGCGGCATCAAGCAGGCTGCGCCCGTGCAGCTCGGTCCAGGGAACGAGCGCGCCGCGATAGTCCCCGAGCTGCGCCTGCGCCCAGCCGACGCCAAGCAGTGCCTTGTTGGAATAAGGGCCGCTGAGTCGCACGCGCTCGAGCACTGGGAGTGCCTTGTCGGGCTTGCCATCCTGCAGATAGGCAAAGCCGAGCGCGAGATTTGCGCGGTCGCGCAGCGCCAGCAGCTCCATGTCCTGCGTGTTCAGCGTGCCGACCTGGGCCAGGTGCGGGTCGGCATCCTCGACGCGATTCTCGCGTACCAGCGCGACGCCCAGATTAAAGTTGGCGTACGCCATCCAGTCGGGCGACTCCTGCAGGCTCTTGAGGAGCGCGACCGCCTCGTCGTAGCGTCCCTGACGGATGAGCACGTTCGCCAGCAGGTGATTCTTCTGGGCCTCGAGCTGCGAGGGCAGACGCCCCTGCACGCGGCGCAGCGCCTCGCCGGCCTTGTCGAGGTAGCCGCGCGCGTACCAGACCTGGCCGAGATAGAACCACGCACGATTGCGCACGCCTTGCGGCGTGGCGGGCGTCAGCAGCTTCTCGAAGATCGCGCCCGCCTCGTTGTGCATGCCGAGTGATAGGTACAAGCCGCCGAGCAGCAGCTGCGCATCGCTCTCGTGATGGGGCAGCTTGTTCCAGTGCTCGTAGGCGTTGAGGCGCGTGATGGCCTCGAGGTCCTTGTCCTCGCCCTGATAGAAATAGAAGAGCACGTCGCCGTAGTGCAGATCGCGGATGCGCGTGATGGGCAGCTTGTCGGGGTCGTGACGCGCCGCGCCCGCCGGCGCAGCGGCGAGCAGCGCGGCGACGATCGCCACTCCGATAGGCAGCGCCCTCATCACGGCCTGCACTGAACGCCAGTCCGAGCGAGCATCATCGCCCACTCCTACTCCCAGTCCTTGACTTCGAACTCAGGTTGCATGCGCCGCTGGCGGTCGTTGATCTTCAGCTCCAGATATTTCTCGCCGATTCCCTTCTCGAACTTGATCGAGGCGCCGCGCTTGTAGTCGCGGTTGTTCGGCCCCTTACCGGTGAAGAACGCCACGAGCTCGTGATTGCCCACCTTCAGATTCCCGATGTACAGCCGATGCACGCCCCCCTTCAGCAGCGCCTCGACCTCGCGCGGCGTGTAGAGGTAATTCGCGACTTCCTTCTGATCGATCTTGAGCGTCACCGTGTCGAGTGCGAAGAATTCGCCGACGTCCATGGAGAGGAACACGGCCACCTGCGTGTTCGCCGGATAGAGCAGCTCCTCCTCCAGGACAAAGAGGTCGCGATTGAGGTCGACGACGTCCTTCTTCAGTGCCTGCGTCTCCTCATCGAGACCGCGCGTGTCCGCAGCCGAAGGCGCCGCTGGGGCCATTCCTGGCGGGAGCACGCCGAGCTTCGATGCCGCATTCCTCATCGAGTCATCCGGCTTGGCGCCGAGCGCTTTCGCCGGAGCCTGGACCGCCGTGGGATTGGGAGCACCCGCATCCGCGGGTGGCGCTGGGGTCGCGGCCGGTGCCGGTGCGGTCGCGGGCGTGGTCGGCGGCGGCGCTTGCGCCGCACTGATGGCGGCCACCCCCAGAGCGAGCAGCGCCGTTACCCGCGCACACCAGAGCGCGCGGGCAGGAGATAGGGAACGTGCGACGAAGGGCATGAGTGATAGAGCTCCGATCATTCGTTGAGCAGGCCGCGCAGCTCCCGCAGGTACTGCGCCTCGCTCTGCGAGCCAAAGTCGCGATGGACGTCGCGCACCATTCCACTGCGGTCGATGAGCACGGCCATCGGCAGATTGTCGATCTGATACAAGCGACTGACGGTCTTGTCGGGATCGCTGAGCATCTTGAACCCTACGCGGTGGCTGGCAACGAAGTCGCGCGCTCGGGTCGGATCGTCATCGACGCTGATCCCGTACACCTGCAAGCCCGCCGAGCCATACGTCGTGAAGCTGCGATCGAGCGCCTGCAGCTGCGTGCGGCAGGTATTGCAGCCGGTGCTCCAGAAGGTGAGCACGATGACTTCGCCGCGATGCTCCGACAGGCGCACGTTGTCGCCGGCGAAGGCGCGCAGCGCGAAATCCGGGGCTGGCATCGCCAGCAACGGATAGCTCGCTCCCCGCGCCGCCACGACTGCGACGGCGGCGGCAATGGCAAACAAACACCGGTAGAAAATTGACACCCGACGTCCCGCTGCGCTTCTCGGCTGTTGAGGCGCTCGCACACGAGGATGCGACCCCTCCGGCGTGCGTTAGCGCCGGGTGAACCCTGGCACAGCCAACTTCACAGTGTCAACGAACGGATTGGACAAAAGCGATGCAGCCGCATGATCTACCGCACAATGCCGCGCTGGGGCGCGCCGCTGCATCGTGCGGCATCGCCGGCGGATCGGAGCCGCCATTTCTGTCTCATATGGGCGACACAACGGTCGTGGCCGCTGCGGGAGCCCAAGCTGCGCGGCGAGCCGCAATGAGAGCACGCACGCTGCGACTCGAGTGCAGCGTGCGTGGCCAGAGCAGGCGCGGCGTCAGATGACGCTGTTGACGATCGGATTGAACGCGATCAGAGGATCGAGCTGCGATGCCGTCGAGCCGATGCCGTTCGAGTTGCCGAACACGCTCGCGAAATTGCCCGCCTCGCCGTGCAGTGCCATGTAGTTCAGGCAGACCGTGTTCACGAGCAAGTTGACGGCGTTCGCAGCGGGGCTCGAGGAGGTGTTCACCGAGCCGTCCGCATTGAAGTAGCCGATCTGATTGCCGCTGCCGCCCGACATCAGCGTGGCGCGTCCCGCAGGGTTGTAGACCAGGAAGAATGTGCTCGCGGTGGTCGAGCTGTCACCCTGCCAACCGTACTTGTCGCGGCCGGCCATCGAGGTGTCGGCCATTCCGGTGGAGACGAGCGAGCCGTCACTGAAGACGTACACCATGAGCGGCTTGCCCATGCGCTTCGCATACTCGAGACAGGCGCCGATACACACGCCCGCGTTGAAGTTCTTGGTCTCGCCGGTGGCGCGCGTACCGTCGTGATAGTCGTAGCCGCCCAGCGTGACGGTGCCCGCGCCGGCGAAGCCGCTGATGACCATCTTCATGACGGCCGCGGTCGCGCGGATGTTCGAGTCCTGATAGTCCATCGCGGTGAAGATGCTGTTCGCACCCCCGCCGGGCGCCGTCGCGACGATGTCCGGGTCAAGATCCGGATTGAGCGCGGCAGGATTACCGAAGGTGTTCACCAGCGCGGTGGTCTTCGCGTAGTCGCAGAGCATCGCAGTCTTGAGCTGCGAGTCGGTGGCTGGACTGCTCGGCAACGCCGAGACCGCGCCCAGCTTGCCCGCGAAGCTGCTGAGGTTCGTGCCGCCGGTCAGACGCGCGGTGGACTCGAGCACGGCGACCGTCTCAGCCGCGCCGCCGGGACCGCTGAACATGGTGCCGAGCGCGCCGGTGTTGACGAGGCCGGTGCAGTCACTTGACTGTCTGATGACCGAGGGGATCTCCGACAGATTGATGAGCGCGGCGGGCGCCATGGAGTTGCCGCCCGACGTCGTGGCTTCGGTGCCGATGAGCGTCAGCAGCGCGCCGTTCGCACCGGCCATCCAGATGCCGTACATGGGGTTGTGCGGATTGGTCTGGGTGTCGGTCTGCGACACGGCCGCGATCGCCGCACCATTCACGTTGGCCTGCGTTGCGGCAGCCGCCTTGGACTGGATGCCACGCAGGATGCCGCCGTCAGAGTGCCAGGCGAGCCCGAGCGCCGTGCTCGTGAAAGTGCCACCCGCCGGGTTGGCGGAACCCGGCAGCATGTTGCCCGGCAAGCCGAGCTTGGCGTACCCGGCCGTCGAGAGAAAGTTCGTCTGCCCACCGGCCTGGCCGATCAAGGCCTCCGAGCCGTTCAGATTCGCGCCGCCCGCGAGATCGAAGCAGATGAACGGGATCTTGTTGGCACCCGAGGTGGAGATGCCACAGCCATTGACGAGGCCCTGGATATCGCCCGCGAGCTGGGCGCGTGCGGTGCGCGGCTTGCCGAGCAGGCTCGCCACTACCGCCGGCACCATCACGTACGCCTGGCTACCGATCAAACCAGCGGCGAGTAGCTGACGCCGCGTGACCGGTTTCGGATGGTCGGGATGCAGCAGCGGCTCGTGGAGGCCCTTGGCACGCGGCAGCTTCTTACGAATGATCATGGCTGTCTCTCCGAAAGATCCAGTTGCCTAGTTCAGCACGGTCGTGGCGCTCGACATCAGAGCCGAGCAGGCGGCGGTCGCAATGGTGCCCGCACCACCCGCTGCACTGCCTGCCGGGCCGGCCGCGAGCGTTCCGATCAGATTGCCGAGCTCCGTCGACACGGCTGCCTGCGCGGGCTGGCTCGTGAGCGCGGTGCCGCCGTTCGTGCCAACCAGGTTGTTGTAGAGCGCATTGATCACCAGCGTCTGGTTGGCCGAAACCCATGAGCCGGGTTGCGTCGCATCGAAGCTCGCGCCGAAGAAGGTCTTCGACAGGCTCGAATCGGTCACCAGGGCACTGCAGTAAGTTGCGGCGAGCTGCGCGAGCGCAGTCTGATTAGAGGCCGCGTAGGCGTCGAGGTCGGGGATCGAGGGCAGCGACTGCTGCACGCTCTGATAGGTCGCCGACACCGCTGCGTTCTGCGGTGAGACGCCCGTCATCTTCGCCATGCTCTGGTTGATGCGCTCGAAGGTCGCCACACCGAGGTCGGTCACCGGGGCGCCGGGGGTAGGCGCCGGAGCCGTCACGACCGGATCCGTATAGGTGTGGGTGTGCGTGCCGATCTGCGCGAACGACAGGAAGAACTGATCCGATGCCGGACCGTTCTCGAGCTGGATGACGGCGCCGCCGTTCACCAGCTGCTGCCCGCTCTGCGCGTTGTAGACCGACGGGCTCACCGCCGTGCTGAGCGGAATGTACGACTGTCCGACCGGAGCTTCGGCGCCGTTGATGCCGATGCGGATCCCCTGGATCGGAATCGATGGCGGGGTCGCCTTCGGGTCGAGGCTGATGAAGGTCGGGTTGGTGAACAGGTACGAATAGTTGTCGTTGAGCTGCGCCGTCAACATGATGTAGCTCTGCGCCATGTTGGTCAGCGCCGATACGTCGAACAGCAGGAAGTACTTCTCGCCGACGCCGGCGTTGAAGTTCTGCAGAATCTGCGCCGGCGTGAGCGCGCGGTTGTGGACCGCGACCAGCTGGATCTCACCCTGCCAGCCGTTGCTGCCGGAGGTCTCGCTGCCGAGCACCAGCGCGAAGGTGTTGTCCCAGTTGGCGAGCGTGCCGCCACCCTTGGTGTCGACATCGCCCGTGAACACGCCGTTGACGAACAGCTTGCGCCCGTTCACGGGGTCGTAGGTCAGCACGACGTGCTGCAAGGCCGCCTGCGCTGCCTCGTTGTTGGGGTCGGTCACCAGCGCCGGCATGCCGTTCACGTCGGTGACGCTGCTGCGCACCAGGCCCTCATAAGAGAAGGCGTTCTGCGCGAGCGTGAAGTTGCGGGTCGTGGGCCCACCGGAGTAGCTCACGATCCAGGCGTTCGCCTGCGCCTGGTTGTTGGGATTGACCCAGGCCTCGATGGAGAACTCGCCCGTCGAGGTGATGAGGTCGTTGAGCTTCGAGCTCGCGGTGGTCGTTCCCTGAGCCTTGCCGCCCTGGCCGATGGTGATACCCCAGCCGTTGACCCAGGTCACGTTGCCCGACAGGGTCAGGTCGGCCTCCGGCTCCACACCGCTCGTGTCGTAGGCGATGTTGCCGGTGCCGGTCTTGAACTCGTAGAGCGCGATCTGATCATCCTGATAGCGGCCCTGGCCCGAGGCGATCGTGCCGTCGTACAAGGTGAGAGCCTTGGAGACGACCAGCGACGGATCGATCGGAGTGAGCGGAATCTGATTGGCCATCGCGATGATGGCGCTGAGCATCTGCTGGCCGTCCTGAGTACAGTCGCTCCAGCAGTTGTGGTGGTCCTGCACCAATCGCTGCACGAAGCGCGACAGACAGGTGGTAGAACCGTTCATGCCGCTGCCGGTGACCGTGCAGGCCACGGCCGGCGTGGCATTGCCCGGGTTGGCGTCTGCGAGCACGATCTTCGGTTGCGCCGCCGGGTAGGCGATGTCGATGACATCATTGCTCGCGAAATAGGGCTGCTGCGCCGAACCCGCCGTGTCCGAGTGGCACTTCGAGCACCACTGATGAACGATCGGGTACACCGTGCTCTGATAGAGCCCGGCACCGGTCGAGGCCGGCGGGAAGCTTTTGCTCGCGCCGACGGTGACCGACGGCGGCGCCACCAGCTGAATCTGCGTACCCTGGCTATTGGCGGTGGTGCCGGCCCAGTTCTGAATCCACTGCGTGATGGTGTCGGCGCAGGCCTGCGGCGATGCGAGCCAGCAGTTGTGGCCGCCCGCCACCTTCTGCACCATGGTGGACTGACTCGGCTGCGACAGGTTCACGACCGTGTTCGCCGCCTGGTAGGCGAGGTTCACGTCATCCGTGCGCGCGAACATGGGCGACTGACCGTTCTGGTGGTGACAGCCGCCGCAGCGATTGCTCGGATTGATGTTCACCCACAGATTGACCTCGAAGGCCTGCACGTCCGCGGTGGACGGCGCAGGACCCGTGTAGCTCTGGCCGGTCGGGACAGAGGTAACCGGGTTCGTGGTCGTCGGCGCGCCGCCCGTACAGGCTGCAAGCGCAGCTGCCAAGGCGAGCGCCGCGGCCGTGCCGAGGCTGCGGGTACCGGAGCGAATGAGCTTCAGTCCGTTCATGGCGCTCTACCTCATTGACTCACGCTGCAATAGACGCCGGCCTCCTGAAACATCTGCTTCAGGTGGTAGTTTCCGGTTTTGAAGTCGCTCTTCATCTGCGCCGCCTGCGCCAGGTCCGCGGCGGTCGTCGGCGGCCGGTAACACACGGCCGTGAAGACCTTCTGCACCTGACAGGCTGCGAATGCATCGCTCGACTCGAGCTCTATGCCAAGAGATTTGGCGCCGTTGCCGCTGCCCGGCAGACTCGGCGACCAGCCGAGGACCTGGTCCGGTCCTTGTCGCCAGCGGTTGATCCAGCTGTCGTCGACCGTGACGTAGCCCTGCGGGAAGTTGGCCGAGTTGATGTGGTACTTGCCCTGCACCGTGCCCGGCGTATAGATCATGGCGTTGCTCGTCAGATCGAACTCGTAGTAGGCGAACGCCCCGGCCATCGGATCCATGCCGCTGTGACAGCC
>Ga0335077_10001943_pt1 | contig 24673 bp, 23 predicted proteins | sample Lox_Sample_31_FD_207151 | JGI IMG/M metagenome (GOLD analysis project Ga0335077, IMG submission 207151) | Soil microbial communities from Loxahatchee National Wildlife Refuge, Florida, United States - Lox_Sample_3.1 | ecosystem: Environmental > Terrestrial > Soil > Wetlands | place: USA... | reverse complement strand
CCCCGCCGCCCTTCAGGAACAACCGCACGCCCGATCTCCGCAACGACTCCCGGCTACCAGCAAATCGCCACCCCGCACGCGCACCCTCTCCTACGGGCGCACCGCCGCGGCAAAGCCCCGCAACGGGCGACCGCGGGGACAGGAGCCGCAGCAAAAAGGATCGCCTTGACGATCTCCCGCAGGTCATGCGGTTCCGCCAGATTGAGCCCGGCCGCTGCCCGTTCCGCCCGGCACTTCGACAGCACCGGCTAAATCAAGCCCACCGGGCATCAGGCAGATCAGTCGCATATGGGCAGTCACTCGATCACAACGCCGAGCAATGACACAAGATAGCGCCCAGAGCGCGGGATCCGAGCAAAACTTCACTCTACGTAGCAGAAATTAGGACGCAGCTAGGCTAGATGAAACGGACTCTAAGGCGTGTCATATGGGTTGATCCCGGCGTGTCCTGCTAGCCCGCCAGCGAAGCCGGGTTCGTGGCCGAGGTCGCCCGGGATTGGCCGCATCTGTTTCCCCGTCTGCCGCAGCAGAGCCAGGCCAACCGGCGCATCCGCTGACTGTGGGGCGCGTTCGAGCAGGTCCGGGCGGCGCTGGCGGCGCGCGTGCCCGAAGACGACTGCCAGCAGATCGACACCAGCGCGCTGCCGGTCAAGCACACCTCCCGGGTTCGCGGCCCAGACGACTGGACCGGGCCCAATAGCCTGCATGCCCGGTTCGGCCGCGACGCCGCACACGCCGAGTGGTTCTACGGATTCCGGCTGGCGATCAAGACGGACCTGTGCAGCCGCATCGTGCGCGCCTGGAGCATCGTGCCCGCCGCCGTCAATGAACGCGACGTAGCAGAGGATCTGCTGGAAGCCGGGCCGTCACCGCACGACCTGCTGTGTGACGAGGGCTTCAACGGCGCCGCATTCGCCGCCGGGCAGGCCGCCGACGGGACCGCGATGCTCATCCCACCCACCAGGAACCAGCGCCGCAGCATGCCAGCGATCCTGCAGAAGATCATCGCCGAGTGGCGCAACCGGATCGAGACCGCCTTCGGCGACATCACCGACCTGATGGAGCCGGCCCGCCACGGCGCGCACACGTTCTGGGGACTGCTCACCCGTACCGCCGCGACCCATCCCGGCCCGTACCCTCAGGCAAGTATGCTTCGCCGGGCAGTAGATCAACTCACATAACGCGCCTGAGGGCAAGCGGCACCAAGACCGCGAGGCACCTCTCCTATCCGGCTCTGGATGTGGCGGCGAGCGCAAGCTCGGCGAGCGCTTCCCTGGCCTCAGCGGTAACCGGCGCATCCGTAAGTGCGGTCAGCGCCTCGGATAGGTAGCGCGCAATCATTTCCTCGCATTCGAGCAGCGCGCCCGTGCCGCGGATGATCTCCTGAGCCTCCGCCACCCCCGCGTGATCGAGCCCGGGATCCCCGAGCCGTCTGCTGAGCGCCGCCGCCTGGTCCCGGCTGGCCTTGGCGAATGTGATTGCGACGAGCACGGTGCGCTTACCCTCACGCAGGTCGTCGCCTGCGGGCTTGCCGGTTTGCGCGGGATCGCCGAAGACACCGAGCACATCGTCGCGAAGCTGGAAGGCGGTGCCGAGCGGCATGCCGAACCGCGTGTAGGCCTGCGTCACGGAATCTAGAGCGCCGGCCAGCGCTGCACCGAGGTGCAACGGCCGCTCGACGGTGTACTTGGCGGACTTGTAACTCGCGACGCGCAGCGCAGAAGCGATCGTGCCAGCGCCGCTGACCTGCTCGAGCAGGTCGAGGTACTGCCCGGCCATGACCTCGGTTGCCATCACGGACAGCACTCGGTGCCCGCGCTGCGTGGCGTCAGCGGGCAAGCCGCTCGCGAGGAACATGTCGTCGGTCCAGGACAGCAGCAGGTCGCCCATGAGGATGGCGGCCCCGACGCCAAACGATTCGGCCGATCCATGCCAGCCCGAGCCAGCGTGCCTGGCCGCGAAACGGCGGTGCAGTGACGGCTGGCCGCGCCTGGTGTCGCTGCCATCCATCACGTCGTCATGCACGAGCGCGCTCGCGTGCAGGAGTTCGAGCGCCGCAGCGGCGGCGATGATCTCCGGGCAGTCGTCGCCGCCGGCGCCGCGCCATCCCCAGTAGCAGAACTCGGGCCGCAGCCGTTTCCCCCCCGCGAGCAGCGCCTCGATCGCCGTGAGCCCAGCTTGGAGTTCCTGACCCGCTGCAATGAGAACCGGGCGCTGCCGGGCGATGAACTGGTCGAGTGCCTGCTGCACCCCGGCCGTTATCCGCTCGAGCCCGGCCGGGCTGCGGCCAGCCCGGCCGTGTCCTGGTTCATCGTGTCCTGGTTCACCGTGTCCAGGCTTGCCCTGGCCGGCGCGGGCGCTGGTGGCCAGGCTCGCGGCCTGTTGACCTGCTGGCTCGTGCGCGGGCGGGAATGCCATGGTCGCGAGGCTAATCGCGGTGCGAGCCTGCCGGGGACGCGGGTAGCATGATCATGTTCGCATTCCGGCCGGACATCCGGTTAGCCTTGCCGCATGGTGCTTGCACCGAATCAACGCGCGGCCACGATACGCGACCTCCTCGCCGGCGGCGGCGAGTCATACTCGTTCGAGTTCATGCCGCCGAAGACGGAGGACGCCGAACGCCAGTTGTGGCTGGCGATACGCCAGCTTGAGGCGCTTGCGCCGACATTTGTCTCTGTCACTTACGGCGCGGGTGGCACCACCAGGGACCGCACAGTAAGGGTAACCGGCCGGATTGCGGCAGAGACGACCTTGACTCCGGTCGGGCACTTCACTGCAGTGAACCACTCGGTGGCCGAACTCCGGCATGTCATCGGCTCCTATGCCGCCGAGGGGGTGCGAAACGTGCTCGCGCTGCGCGGCGACCCGCCTGGCGACCCCAACGCCGAGTGGGTGCCGCACCCAGCGGGCCTCAGTTATGCGGCTGACCTTGTGCGCCTGATCAGGGCGTCCGGTAACTTCTGCGTCGGGGTGGCGGCCTTTCCTGAAAAGCACCCACGATCGCCAGATTTCGACACAGACGTCGATTATTTCGTGCGCAAGTGCCGCGCGGGCGCCGATTTCGCGATCACCCAGATGTTCTTTTACGTCGCGGATTACCTGCGACTGCGCGACCGGGTTGCGGCACTCGGTTGCGACATTCCGATCATCGCGGGCATCATGCCGATTACCAATGTCCGTATGATCGAGCGGGCCGCGGTGCTGTCGGGCGCCAAGTTCCCACCCGAGCTAGCCGAACGGCTTCGCGGGGTGGCGCACGACAGCGCAGCCGTTAGGGAAATCGGGGTGGAGTTCGCGGCGGCGATGTGCCAGCGCCTGCTCGATGAGGGTGTCCCCGGCCTGCACTTTTATACGCTCAACCGGTCAACCGCCACCCGGGAGATTTACCACGTGCTCGGCCTGCGGGACCGGGGCTCGCGCGGGCGTCAGCCTGAAACCAGAGGCAGCGCGGCCCCCATCACCGCGTAACGCTCGGGCCCGCCAGGAAAGCAGAACTGGCTGAGCAGGTCGCTGAAGCCGAGCTTGTAATAGAGATGCCTGGCAGGTGAAGCGGCGTCGCGCGTGGACAGCACGGCGGTCCGCTCGGTGCGGTCGGCGGTGAGCGCGAGCATCATGCGGCGGCCGACTCCGTGGCCCTGATATTCCGGGTGCACGTGTACCTCGCCGATTTCGAACGAGTCGGCAAGCCAGCCGCTTGCGGGCCCGCGGCCTGAGGTGGCGGTTACTGCGGACTCCACGAGGTCGTGCCACCACTGGCCATTCTCACCGTGGAACCCGTACGCGAAGCCGATGATCGCGCGAGGCTGGTCGCTGCTAGCTGCGACGCCCCGGAAGCGGGGATAGGCGAGGTGCCGCTCCATGATGGATCGCCTGCCAGGAAGCTGGACAGCGGGCGGGTTCATCGCGGCCGCGTAAACCGACAAACACGCCTCAAGTTGAGCGGTGAAGGCGACCGTGTCGAGTTCCCGCAACTCGATTTGTGGAGGCACACGAGCCAGCTTACCGAAGCCGTAATGCGCGCTTCGGCCCGGTGCCCGCAGAGTTAGGGTCAGCCGACGGCGATTGCGAACAGGTGCAGGCACGGCACCCCGTTGGCGGGCGCTGATCCTGCGGGCAGGGTGACGGCCTCCACCGCGGCGCCCTGCCGAAGCGGGATCGAAGCGAAGTAGACCGCCACCGGAGGGCCGGTCAGTGGCGGCTGGTCAGGGGGGCCGTTGGGGTGTGCCGTCGTGACGGCGAGTTCGTCCTGGCCAGGCGTTGCCTGGTTCGCCCACCAATCGTCCATGGCGAGGTGGAACGACTGCTGAGCGCCGTTCTGGTAGAAGACTGTCCCGTTACCGCCTGTGCTGCCGAAGTCTGCGGCGCCCAGGAATGCCAGGTGGGGGCCGGTCGCGGCAATGAGGAACGTCTGGCCCTGTGCCGCGACGTTGTCCGGCTTACCGGCCGGTGCATTGGGCCATTCGAACAAGATGCCGTCGTGTGCCACCTGGCCGCCCGGCAGGTAACCGGCGGCTGCGAGCGCCTCGGTCTGGTAACTTAGCCCAGTTCCGTCGAGGTTCGCCGCTGCGGCTTCCGCCTGCGGCGCGATTCCCGCGTTATTGAAGGCCTGGCTGAAAGAGGCGTACGGGACCACGGCGCTGCCGGTGACGGGGGCCGCCGCGCACTGGGCGGCTGCCGAGCAGGTGGCGGCGGCGACCAGGTTGAACCCGCCGGGCTGCGCGCCGGCCGGGGCGGTGACACGCCACGTGACGGCTGCCTTGCCGCCCGCGGGGACCGATGCCACGGCGGGCGACGACTCAGGTGTGACGGTCCATCCCTGGGGTGCGGACAGGTTAAGCGTGGCGCTTGTAACGGATTCCTTGGCGTTGTTGACCAGGATCTCCGTGACCCGCACTGTGGCGCCGGGCGGGGCAAGCACAGGGGGTGGCGGCTGCACCTGACCCGGATTCTGCTGGGTACCCGCGGCGATCACCCACGGCGTCGCGGGTAACGAGTTGGGGGGCTGCGTGGGCGGCTGGGGGGGTGGGCGGCCGCCCTTATCATGGGCGGCTGCCGTTTCGTGCAGCCTCGCCGCGTGCCCGGACCCGGGCGCGGCTGCGACTGCCATAACGATTCCGGTTCCTGCGATGATCGCGGCGACAGTCGCGGCGGCCGGTAGCGACCAGCGCCGCAAGCGTGGCCGCGATGGCTGCGGCGTCTCGGCCGGCGTCTCGGCTAGCGGCAAGGCCTGGGTTGGCGGCCAGGACCGATCGGCGGATCCGACGCGGGTCCCTGTCCCTGGACCGCCCTGCTCGCGCGCTCCGTCGAAGCCGCGCCGTTGATGACCGCGCGCCCCTGCCGTCGAGGTCGCCGTCGAGGCGGCGAACAATGTGCCTTGGATGCCTGTTCCATTGCGCGCAAAGAGTTCGGTCCGCGCGGATCCTTCGCGCAGCATCGCAGCGAACGCGAGCGCCGACGCGGGCCGTAGCGCCGGATTCTTCTCCATCGCGCCACGACAGCATTGGGCCAGGCCGGCGGGGATATCGCCGGGCAATGGCGGAGCCGTTTCTTGTGCGTGGGCGGAGACGACCCAGACGGGATCGGTGGACGTGAACGGCGGCTTTCCCGCCAGCATCTGGTAAAGGACGACCGCAAGTGAGTAGACATCCGATGCCGGGGTTGCTGGCCGCCCCGCGCCCCGTTCGGGCGCGAGATACGTCGCGCTGCCGACCAGCGTCCCTGTCGCGGTCAGCGGGTCGTCTCCCGCGCCGAGCGCGATCCCGAAATCCACCAGCTTCACGCCTTGCTCGGCGAGGATGACGTTGGCTGGCTTAACGTCGCGGTGGATCACACCGGCCTGATGAGCGGCGTGCAGCCCCTCTGCGACCTGCGCGGCGATCTCGGCTGCGTCGGCGGCCGGCATCCGGCCTACCCGGCCAAGCCGGTGCTGCAGGGTCTCGCCGGTGAGGAAGTCCATCACCATGAAGGCGCGGCCTTCTTCCTCGCCGTAGTCGTGCACACCGCCAAGACGTGGGTGTGACAGCCGGGCGAGCAAGCGGGCCTCGCGGCGGAAGCGCGCGCTCGCGTCGGGATTGTCGTCGACCTGGAGCACCAGGATCTTGATCGCGACATCGCGGTCAAGCACCGTGTCCCTGGCACGCCACACCGCGCCCATCCCGCCACGCCCGATCGGCTCGCCGAGTCGGTAGCGGCCGCCGAGCAACGTGCTCGCCCGCCCGGTCACGCCAGTCAGCCTCCCTGCGCGGCGCGTTGCCGCTTCATTCAGAGGTCATGACATCAGATTCGATGGCCGCTCAGGTGTAGTTTGCGCCGTTCCGCAGTGCCCGGTTGCGTGCGGCGCCGCCACGGCAAGGCTTTGCGCCCGAGGTCGACGCGGTGATGGCCATGGATGCGGCTGGTCTGGAGATTCCTGACCGAATCGGCGGATTCTCATCAAGTAGTAAGCGGGCCGTTACATTCTGTGGGAGGACCCCGGGGGTCGCGCCGTCGGCAGCCGCGCCGTCGGCAGCCGCGCCGTCCGCAACCGCACCGTCCGCAACCGCACCGTCCGCAACCGCGCCGCTTGGACGCACCCGGCGGGACATGCGCGGGTCAGAAATGTCACACCCCTCGCGTAACTTCGAACACGTGTCCGCCTACTGGCTGGACATCTCATCGAACTCGTGTTCGAATGGGAGTACGCGGAGCCGCACGGCAGCCTCAAGACCCCCGGGGTAGCCGTGCGGGGCCAGGCGCGGCGAGGGGAAGCGCCTCGCCTGGCCACCGCTCCGCACGAGTAGGGAGGTAGCAGGGATGAACGCAGTCACAGCAGCGGTGCGCCCAGAGCGGCCCCGGGTGGCGCCGTCGATCGTGACGCTGCTCGAGTCGGCGCGCCACGGCCTCGCGGCGGCGGCCGCCGAGCCTGCACCAGCCACTCGATATGTGGCCGCTCACCTGGCCGCGTTGCGCGCGGCCGCTGCGGTGGTGTCCGCGCGGGCCGAACCTAACGGCGGACCACGTCGGCGCGGCCCGCGCAGCGTCTGGGAACTTCTTCCGCGCGTGGCACCTGCGCTCTCCGAGTGGGCGGCGTTCTTTGCCGCGGGCGCTGCGAAGCGCGCAGCAGCGGAGGCGGGCCTTCCGCGGGCGGTCAGTGCGCGGGAAGCTGACGACTTGCTTCGGGATTCCGAGACATTTCTGGGGCTCGTCGAGGACGCTTTGGGAGTGCTTGCGGCCTGATTATGGAGCCAGGAGATGGCCTCGTTCCGCATGCCTCACGATGCGCAGCGCTGGGCGTCCGCGTCCCCGGGCACCGGAGCACGCGCCGGCTGCTTTGGCGTGATGCGGCTAGATCTGGCGCGCCCCCGCTGGGCCAAGGCGGTCGGGCGGCCTACCTGACGGAGCGTCGGCCTGGTGCAGTGCCGGCCTGGTGCAGTGCCGGCCTGGTGCAGTGTCGGCCTGGTGCGGCGACGGCCTGGTGCGGCGACGGCCTGGTGCGGCGACGGCCTGGTGCGGTGCCGGCCTGGTGCGGTGCCGGCCTGGTGCGGCGACGGCCTGGTGCGGCGACGACCTGGTGCGGCGACGGGCCGACTCCGGGGACTACCAGGCCAGGGAACCCTTAGAAGGCCTCTACGGCGCGGCGTGCCTCAGCGTCGAGTACGCCCCAGCTGATGAGTTCCTCGGTTAGGTCGGTCGGTGACCTGTCGTAGATGACCGCCAGCGAGCGCAGGTCCTCCTGACGGATCGAAAGCACCTTGCCGTTGTAGTCGCCCCGCTGGCTCTGGATGGTGGCCACGTAGCGGGCCAGCGGACCCGCCTTGTCCTTGGGCAACTCGATCATCCGCTCGAGGTCGATGACGAGCTTCGGCGTCGGCGCAAGCGGCGTCGGCGCGGCGTCGCCGGGCAGCAGCTCAGATACCGGCACGCCGTAGAACTCGGCTAGCTCAGCGAGCTTCTGCACAGTCACCGACCGGTCGCCGCGCTCGTAGGAGCCGACCACCACGGCCTTCCACCGGCCGCGGGACTTTTCCTCGACCCCATGCAGGGAGAGGCCTTGCTGGGTTCGGATGGCGCGCAGCCGCGCGCCCAGTGCCTTTGCGTACTCGGATGGCATCTTCTCGGCCCCCCGGCCACTCGTCACTTACGGTAATGGTTACGGACAGTGACAGTAAGCCGCGAGCGGGCCCAGGTCAAGCCGAACGGCAAAAACTGGGTGAAGCTTCGCGCTTTGTTCATGCCGTCCGACGGCCATCCATGATCGGCCGTTTACGCCGAAAAGCTCTATGAGGCAAGGGTTCTAGTCTGCTAACCGGCCGTGTGGACAGGCCGTCAGGCCGCCCGAAATATGTGGTTTGCTCAAAAATGTTACGAGCTTCGGGTTGAGGCAGCATTACGGCCCGCGCCGGAACTTGAGACGGGGTTCGCACCGCGTTGCTGCCACGAGGCCGTGATCAGTGCTGGTAACGTGAGAGTGACAGACATCCTTTAAGGCCCGTCCCGAGAGGCGGGAAAGGAGGTCGCTTTTCATGCCTGCCTCTAGCAAATCTGGTCCGGGTACTGGCCCCTCGGTGCGTGCGTCGGGTTCGGCCGAAGCTGGCGGTCCGGGCGGCCGCATTGCCCGTTCAGCCGACGCTGAGGGGGGCAAGGCCGTTCTCGATAGCGCCGACATAGGGCGCGCCCTGACGAGGATTGCCCACGAGATCATCGAACGAACCAAGGGCGCGGGCGACGTGGTCCTGCTCGGCATTCCCACCCGCGGCGTGCCGCTCGCGCGTCGGCTCGCCGAGCGCATCTCGCAGGTCGAGGGGCATTCGCTGCCCTGGGGTTCACTCGACATCACCATGTACCGCGACGACCTGAGAATGCGCCCGGCTCGCGCGCTCGGACCCACCCATGTGCCTGCAGAGGGCATCGACCGCCGGACCGTCGTGCTGGTCGATGACGTGCTCTATTCGGGCCGGACCGTTCGCGCCGCATTGGACGCGCTGAACGATATTGGGCGGCCGCGCGCCGTGCAATTAGCGACGCTTGTCGATCGTGGTCACCGCGAGCTGCCGATCCGCGCCGACTACGTGGGCAAGAACCTGCCGACCTCGCAGCATGAAGTCGTCCGGGTGCTGCTCGAAGAGACCGACGACGAGGATACGGTGCTACTCAGTCAGGGCGCGGCGGCTGGCGATCCGCGGAATGATCCGGACGCCGATTCGCGCAGTGACCCACGCGCCGGGCCCCGGGATGGCTGGCGTAGCGACGTGCGGGATGACCCGCGCGCCGAGTCACCAGGTGATTCGCCTCAGCACATCGCCAGGGGGCAGTCATGAACCGTCATCTGATTTCGGCAGGGGATCTGACCAGGGACGACGCGCTTCTCATCCTCGATACCGCGGACGAGCTCGCTCGGATGTCCGATCGTCCGATCAAGAAACTGCCCACCCTTCGTGGCCGCACGGTTGTCAACCTTTTCTTCGAAGACTCGACCAGGACAAGGATCTCCTTCGAGGCGGCGGCGAAGCGGCTGTCCGCAGATGTGATCAATTTCTCCGCGAAGGGGTCCAGCGTCGCCAAGGGTGAGAGCCTCAAGGACACGGCCCAGACGCTGGAGGCCATGGGCGCAGACGGCGTGGTCATCAGGCACAGTGCCTCAGGCGCGCCGCACAGGCTGGCCGGCTGGGTTCGTGGCAGCGTGGTCAACGCAGGTGACGGCACCCACGAGCATCCGACCCAGGCACTGCTCGACGCGTTCACCATGCGGCGTCGCCTCGGCAGGCTGGAAGGGCTGCGGGTAACCATCGTCGGCGACATATTGCACAGCAGGGTGGCAAGGTCCAACGTGCTGCTGCTGCACACTCTGGGCGCGGATGTCACGCTCGTCGGCCCCCCGACCCTGCAGCCCGTTGCGGTGGACACCTGGCCCTGCGCTGTCAGTTACGACCTGACGGCAACGGTTCCGAAGAGTGACGTCATCATGATGCTGCGGGTACAGCAAGAGCGGATGAAAGCTGCGTTCTTCCCGAGTGTGCGCGAGTACAGCCGCCGCTATGGGCTGGATGCCGCCCGGATGGGGATGCTGCCCGAGCACGCCATCGTGATGCACCCGGGACCGATGAACCGTGGTGTCGAGATCGCGGCCGAAGTTGCCGACGCGCCGAGATCCACCGTGGTCGAGCAGGTAGCCAACGGGGTTAGCGTCCGTATGGCCGTGCTCTACCTGCTGCTCGGCGGGATGGCGGTGCCGGCATGACGGAAATGGGCGCCAGCGGCACAGCCAGCGCGGCAGGAACAGCGACGCACGGCGCGGCCGAGACACCTGACGGGCCTCGGCGGGCCGCGGCTACCTGGCTGATTAGAGGTGCCCGGTCGGCCTCGGGCGAGCCGGAAGATCTGCTTATCCGTGACGGCGTGATCGCCGAGACTGGGCGCGGTCTTGCCGCGGCTGGCGCAGCGGTGATCGACGCTGATGGCCTGATCGCGCTGCCCGGTCTTGTCGACCTGCACACGCATTTGCGCGAGCCGGGCCGCGAGGACGCCGAGACCGTCGCGACGGGCACGGCTGCTGCCGCACTCGGCGGGTTCACGGCCGTGCATGCCATGGCCAACACCGAGCCGGCCGCCGATACCGCGGGCGTGGTGGAGCAGGTGTGGCGCCTCGGCCGCCAGGCCGGTCGTAGCGACGTGTACCCGGTCGGCGCCGTGACCCAGGGCCTGGCCGGCGCCCAGCTGGCCGAGCTGGGGGCGATGGCCGACTCGGCGGCGAGAGTGCGGATCTTCTCCGACGACGGCCGCTGCGTAAGCGACGCGCTACTCATGCGCCGCGCGCTCGAATACGTCAAGGCGTTCGACGGTGTGATCGCCCAGCACGCGCAGGAGCCCAGGCTGACAGAAGACGCCCAGCTCAACGAGGGCGAGATGGCAGGCAAGCTGGGCCTGGCTGGCTGGCCTGCGGTGGCGGAGGAGGCGGTGATCGCCAGGGACTGCCTGCTCGCCGCGCATGTGGATTCACGGCTGCACATCTGCCACGTCTCCACCGCGGGTTCGGTGGAGATTATCCGTTGGGCTAAGAGCAAGGGCTGGCGGGTCACCGCTGAGGTGACGCCGCACCACCTGCTGCTTACCGACGAACTCGCGGCGAGCTACGACCCGGTTTACAAGGTCAACCCGCCGCTGCGGACTGCCGTGGACGTCACGGCGCTACGCGCCGGACTCGCCGACGGCACTATCGACTGCGTAGCCACCGACCACGCACCGCACCCGGCGGAGGACAAGGAAACCGAGTGGGCCGTGGCGGCCTTCGGGATGACTGGACTTGAGACGGCGCTGCGCGCGGTTCAGGAGGCGATGGTGGACACCGGTCTGCTCGACTGGGCGGGCGTCGCGGATCGGATGTCCGTGCGCCCGGCCTTGATAGGGCGCCTGACCGGACATGGCCAGCCGCTTCGGGCCGGGGCTGCGGCCTGCCTGACGCTGTACGACCCGTCCAGCCGGGCGCAGGTGGACCCGTCCGCGTCCCCGTCAAAAAGCCGTAACACCCCGTTCGCAGGCATGGCCCTACCCGGCCGGGTGATCGCCACGTTCCTGCGCGGATCGCCCTCGGTCATCGACGGGAAGCTGACATGAGCGGGCCCGCCGCTATCCTGGTGCTCGAGGACGGCTGGGCGGCGCGGGGCGCCGCGTTCGGCGCCCTGCCGCCGGGGCAGCGCGTGCCGCCGGGGCAGCGCGTGCCGCCGGGGCAGTCGTTCGGTGAGATGGTCTTCAACACGGCGATGACCGGCTACCAGGAGACTCTGACCGACCCGTCTTACCACAGACAGATCGTGGTGATGACGGCGCCGCACATCGGTAACACCGGGATCAACGACGAAGATCACGAGTCACGGCGGATCTGGGTCGCGGGCTACGTGGTGCGAGAGCCGGCGCGGGTCGCGTCCAGTTGGCGCGCGATGCGCAGTCTGGACGACGAACTGCGGGCCCAAGGCGTTACCGGCATTGCCATCGCGGGCACCCGCGCACTCACCAGGCACCTGCGTGCGAAGGGTGCCATGCGCGCTGGGATATCGGTGGACGCCGCCGATGTGGCCCACCCGGATGCGCTGCTGGAAAGAGTCGCGGCCAGCCCGTCGATGGCAGGCGCCGACCTGGCCCGCGAGGTGTCGACCCGGGAGCCCTACGTGGTGCGGCCGCCCCGCGGCACCGCTACCAGATACCGGGTCGCCGCGGTGGATCTCGGCATCAAGGCGATGACACCGCGCAAGATGGCGGAACGCGGCTGCGAGGTCCACGTGCTCCCCGCGACCGCCACCCTCGCGGATATCCTCGCGGTCCGGCCCGACGGGGTTTTCTTCAGCAACGGGCCAGGTGACCCGGCCGCGGCCGGTTACGCCGTCGAAACGATGCGCGGCGTGCTCGAGGAGCGTATCCCGCTGTTCGGAATCTGCCTGGGCAACCAGATACTTGGCCGCGCTCTCGGGCTCGGCACGTACAAGCTGCTCTTCGGGCACCGCGGCGTGAACCAGCCGGTGGCGGATCTGGCCACCGGCCGCGTGCATATCACAAGCCACAACCATGGCTTCGCGGTCGCACCGCCAGGCGTCTTTGCTGCCGGTGAGACTGGTGAGGCAAAGAATGGAGCTGGCGAGGCGATTGGGACTGGAGATGCTGACGTGGCCAATGTTGCCAATGTGGCCGAGGCCGATCGGACTAGTGTGGCTAACGAGGTCGCCGAGGCGGGTGGGGCGGTCCGTCAAGACTGGGCCGGTGGGATGCACGAGGCTGGGTCCGCACGGACATGGGCGATGCCTGTGGCGCAGCCGTTCAGGACTCCTTATGGCCTTGCCCACGTCAGTCACGCGTGCCTGAACGATGGTGTCGTGGAGGGGCTGCGGCTGCTCGACCGCCCCGCGTTCAGCGTGCAGTATCACCCGGAGGCTGCCCCGGGCCCGCACGACGCGATCGGGCTTTTCGATCAGTTCGCCTGGCTGATGGACGGTGCTCGCTGATGCCGCGCCGCGCCGGGCTGCGGTCGGTCCTCGTGATCGGCTCCGGCCCCATCGTCATCGGCCAGGCCTGTGAGTTTGACTATTCGGGCACCCAGGCCTGCCGGGTGCTCCGCCAGGAGGGCGTCAGGGTCAGCCTGGTGAACTCCAACCCGGCGACGATCATGACAGATCCGGAGTTCGCGGACGCCACGTACGTCGAGCCTGTCACGCCCGACACGGTGGCGAAGGTGATCCAGCGCGAGCGGCCCGACGCCTTGCTGCCGACGCTCGGCGGCCAGACGGCGCTCAACTGCGCCGTCGCCCTGCACGACTCAGGCGTGCTCCGCGAGCAGGGAGTCGAGCTGATCGGCGCCAATATCGACGCTATCCGGGCGGGGGAGGATCGCGCGCGGTTCAAGCAGATCGTCACCGGCCTCGGCGCCGAAGTGCCGCGCAGCCAGGTCTGCCACTCCATGGATGAGTGCCTGCGCACCGCCGCCGAGCTGGGTTATCCCCTCGTCGTGCGGCCGTCGTACACACTCGGCGGATCGGGTTCGGGCATCGCTGCGGGCGAGGACGAACTGCAGCTGATCGCGGGCGCCGGCCTTGACGCGAGCCCGGTCACCGAGGTGCTGCTCGAAGAGTCGATCCTCGGCTGGAAGGAGTTCGAGCTCGAGTTGATGCGTGACCGGCATGACAACGTTGTCGTGGTCTGCTCGATCGAGAACATCGACCCGATGGGCGTGCACACCGGTGACTCGGTGACCGTGGCGCCCGCGATGACCCTTACCGACCGTGAATACCAGCACATGCGTGACGTGGCGATCGCGGTGATCCGCGCGGTCGGGGTGGACACCGGCGGCTGCAACATCCAGTTCGCGGTGCAGCCGGGGACCGGCCGCATGGTTGTGATCGAAATGAACCCGCGGGTGTCGCGCTCCTCGGCGCTCGCGTCCAAGGCCACCGGTTTCCCCATCGCCAAGATCGCGGCGAAGCTCGCCATCGGCTACACGCTTGACGAGATCCTCAACGACATCACCGGTGCGACCCCCGCGAGCTTCGAGCCCAGCCTGGACTACGTGGTGGTCAAGGTGCCGAGGTTCGCCTTCGAGAAGTTCCCTGGCGCCGATCCGGCCCTGACCACGCACATGAAATCGGTCGGAGAGGCGATGGCCATCGGCCGGTCGTTCCCTGAAGCCTTGCAGAAGGCGCTGAGATCGCTTGAGCGGCCCGGTGCCACCTTGACCTGGGCCGATCCCCCCGGAGACGTCGCTGAGCTGCTGGAGCGCTGCAGGACGCCGCACGACGGCAGGCTGGCGGCCGTCCACCAGGCGCTGCGGGCAGGCGCGAGCGTGACTGGGTTGCACGAGGCCACAGCCATCGACCCGTGGTTTCTTGATCAGATTGCTGGGATCGAAGAAGAAGCAGAACGGCTCGCGCGGGCTGACGCGCTCACGGCGACGGTGCTTCTTTCTGCCAAGCGCCTCGGCTTCTCCGATGCGCAGATCGGCGAGCTGCGCCGGATGCCCGAGCCGGTGGTGCGCGAGCTTCGCCGTGCTCTCGGCATCCGGCCCGTCTACCACACTGTCGACACCTGCGCCGCCGAGTTCGCCGCCCGCACGCCGTACCTGTACTCGACGTATGACGAGCAGAGCGAAGTACCTGAGGGCCAGCTGCCGAAAGTGATCATCCTCGGCAGCGGCCCGAACCGCATCGGGCAGGGCATCGAGTTCGACTACGCCTGCGTGCACGCCTCGTTCGCGCTGGCTGCGGCCGGCTACGAGACCGTGATGGTCAACTGCAACCCGGAGACCGTGTCTACCGACTATGACACCTCGCACCGGCTTTACTTTGAGCCGCTCACGCTCGAGGACGTGCTCGAGGTGGTACATGCGGAGCAGGCGGCGGGCCCGGTCGCCGGGGTCATCGTGCAGCTTGGCGGGCAGACGCCGCTCGGCCTCGCGCGCGGGCTCGCCGAGGCGGGGGTACCGATCGCAGGTACCAGCCCGGAGGCCATCCACCTAGCCGAGGAACGCGGTGCGTTCGGCCGGCTGCTCGCCGAGGCGGGCCTGCCTGCGCCGAGGCACGGCACCGCGTTCTCCTACGCGGAGGCCAAGGCAATCGCCGACAAGATCGGCTATCCCGTCCTTGTGCGCCCGTCCTACGTGCTCGGCGGACGGGGCATGGAGATCGTCTACGACGATGCCACCCTGGAGGGCTACATCGGCCGCGCGGGGCGGCTCGCCGACGTGAGCGCGGAACATCCCGTGCTCGTGGACAAGTTCCTTGACGATGCGGTCGAGCTTGACGTGGACGCACTGTTCGATGGCGAGGAACTGTTCCTCGGCGGCGTTATGGAGCACATCGAGGAGGCGGGCATCCATTCAGGCGATTCGGCCTGCGCGCTGCCGCCGATCACTCTGGGCCGCGAGGACGTCGACCGCATCCGGGTCTCGACCGAGGTGATCGCCCGTGGCGTCGCCGTGCGTGGCCTGCTGAACGTTCAGTACGCGCTCGCGGCCGGTGTGATGTACGTGCTTGAGGCCAATCCCCGGGCCTCGCGTACGGTCCCGTTCGTGTCCAAGGCGACCGCGGTTCCGCTGGCTAAGGCCGCGGCGCGGATCATGCTCGGTGCCACGGTGGCGCAGTTGCGGGCCGAGGGGATGCTGCCGTCGGAGGGGGACGGCGGGACACCGCCGCTCGAGGCACCCATCGCCGTCAAGGAGGCGGTGCTGCCCTTCAACCGCTTCCGCGACGCGGCAGGCCGCGGTGTGGATACGGTGCTCGGCCCCGAGATGCGGTCCACCGGCGAGGTGATGGGCATCGACGAGGTCTTCGGCACCGCGTACGCGAAATCGCAGGCGGCGGCGTATGGGTCACTTCCCGTCAAGGGCCGCGCGTTCGTTTCTGTGGCCAACACCGACAAGCGCGCCATGGTGTTCCCCGTCAAGCGGCTTGCCGACCTGGGGTTTGAGATCCTGGCCACCGCGGGAACCGGCGAGGTGCTGCGCCGCAACGGGGTACGTGCCACCATCGTGCGTAAGCACAGCGACGGACCCGGGCGCGGCGGCGAACCGACCATCGTGACCCGCATCCTGGCCGGCGAGGTCGATCTCATCGTGAACACGCCGTTCGGCAGCGCTGGGCACGCCGGCCCGCGCCTGGATGGCTACGAGATCAGGACCGCCGCGGTGCGCCGCGGGATACCGTGCGTAACGACGGTGGCCGGCCTGGCCGCCGCCGTGCAGGGCATCGAGGCGATCATCAGGGGCGAGGTCGGCGTCAGGTCGTTGCAGGAGCATGCGCGCCGGATGCGCGGTGCCGCCAGTCGTGCTGACGGTGGAAGTGCTCACGGCGGAAGTGCTGACCGTGATGCTGACGGTGCCGGCGGGCGTGCTCTTGGTGATCGTGACCGGCGGTGGGCGTGACGGCGGGCGAGCTTTGGTGGTGGTGACTTTGACGGGCGTGCCGCTGGTAAGTGTTGCCGACGGTGGTTCTGCCGGTCGTGGTCGTGGTTTGGGTCGCGCGCTGGGTCGTGCCCGTGGTCTGGGTCGTGCCCGTGGTCTGGGTCGTGCCCGTGGTCTGGGTCGTGCCCGTGGTCTGGGTCGTGCCCGTGGTCTGGGTCGTGCCCGTGGTCTGGGTCCGGTTCTGGGTCTGGGTCGCGGTCGTGTAGCTGGTGATCGTGCTGCTGTGGCACCGGCCATCGAGGTCGGCAGCCCGGCGGCGACCCGGGCCGCGTCGCGCGGGGCGGCGGCATTGCTCATAAGCCGTAGGGTCCGGGCCCGATGACAGTTGAGGACGGTGAGACAGGCGTGGCACCTGTCCAGATACGCGGAACGGTGCTGACGGTCCGCCGGCTTGACGCCTACTGCGCGATGACCGTTGTCGCGCCCCCGATCGCCGAGCGTTTCAGGCCCGGCCAGTTCGTCGCGGTCGCGGTGGGCGGCCCGCACACCGCCATGTTGCTGCGCCGTGCCTTCTCCATCTACGACGTGCGCCCCGATCATGGCGGTACGGTCGAGTTCGTGTTCGCCGCGCTCGGCAGGGGCACCCAGTGGCTCGCGCGGCGGCGGGCGAGGGACACGCTGGATATCACCGGCCCGCTCGGCCGGCCGTTTCCGATTCCCCGCGATCCGGTGAACTGCCTGCTCATCGGCGGAGGTTACGGAAGCTCGCCGCTGTTCTCGCTGTCCGACCGTCTGCGCGCACATGGCTGCCAGGTGGACTTCCTGCTCGGCGCCGCAAGCGCTGACCGGGTGCTCGGGGCGCTCACCGCCAGGCGTACCGGTCGGACCACCATGATCACCACAGACGATGGCTCGCTCGGGGCGCGTGGCTTGGTGACCGACGTGCTCAGCCAGGTCATCCATGAGGCGAGGACCGATGTGATTTACGCCTGCGGGCCGATGCCGATGCTCCGTGCGGTCACCGCCGATGCCGGTAAGTACGACATCCCGGTGCTCGCTTCTGTCGAGGAGTCGATGGGCTGCGGCATTGGCGTATGCATGACCTGTGTGCTGCCGGTGCTCGGCAACGACGGAATCACCCGCATGGTGCGCTCTTGCGTCGATGGCCCCGTGTTCCGCGGCGACCAGGTCCGGTGGGATGACATCGGCACCATCCCGTTCGACGCGCTTGGTGCGCCAGGCTGGAATGCTCGGGCTGGCCAGGAGCCGCTGGAGGCCGGCAATGCCGGTTGACCTGCGCACAAGGCTCGGTCACATCGAGTTGCCCAACCCCATTCTCACCGCCTCGGGATGTGCCGCATCGGGCCGCGAACTCGCGCAGTTCTTCGATGTTTCCAAGATCGGCGCGGTGGTGACCAAGTCGGTCATGCTCGCGCCGCGGGCAGGCCGCCCCACGCCGCGCATGATGGAGACCGACAGCGGCATGCTCAACTCAATTGGCCTGCAGGGACCCGGTATCGACGCGTTCCTCCAGCGCGACCTTCCCTGGCTGCTGTCACGCGGCGCGCGTGCGATGGTGTCCATCGCGGGTGGCAGCGTGGATGAGTACGCCGAACTTGCGGGCCGGCTGTCTGAGGCCTCAGGGGTCACCGCGATCGAGGTGAACATTTCCTGCCCGAACGTGACGGACAGGGGACAGGTGTTCGCGTGCCATCCGGACGCCGCCGCCGCCGTCATGGCCGCGGTTCGCGGACGGACCAGATGTGACATTCCCGTGTTTGCGAAATTGTCGCCAGACGTAACGGATATCGTTGCTGTGGCTCGCGCATGCGTGGCGGCGGGTTCAGATGGCCTCTCGATGATCAACACCTTGCTCGGCATGGCGATTGACCCTGACACGATGCGGCCCGTTCTGGCCGGCCTCACCGGGGGGCTGTCCGGCCCGGCGATCCGGCCGGTGGCGGTCCGGTGCGTCTGGCAGGTCCGCGCGGCCCTGCCGGACATCCCCATCATCGGGATGGGCGGGGTGCGGACCGGAAGGGACGCGCTCGAGTTCGTCCTGGCGGGCGCCGACATGGTCAGCGTGGGAACCGCGATCTTCAATGACCCTTGTGCCTGCCCCCGCATCCTGCGCGAGCTTGAGGAGGAACTTGCTAGCCGCGGCGTCGGGCGGCTGCGGGACGTCGTCGGGATCGCGCACGAGCCGGCCGGTGCCGTGCTGCTTCGCGCCGGCACGCATCACAGGAAGCTATGACGGAGGGCCTGCCCATGAACATCCCGCCGCGCCCGGCGCCCATCGCCGTCGCGCTTGACGCGCCCGACCTGGAAACGGCGGCGCGGTGGGCGAGCCTGGTCACGCCGCACGTGAGCACGGTCAAGATAGGGCTCGAGCTGTACTTGCGCTACGGGCCAAACGCGGTGGCGTCGGTGCGGGGGGCGAGCAAGGTCGAGGTACTCCTCGACCTCAAACTGCACGACATCCCCGCGACGGTCGCAGCGGCCGCGCGGGTGGTGGCGCGGCTGCGGCCGGCCCTGCTCACCGTGCACGCGGCCGGCGGCCAGGCCATGATCCGTGCCGCGGTGGACGCCGCGCCAGAGACTCAGATCGCCGCCGTCACCGTGCTCACCTCGCTCAGCGGCGCCGACCTCGCCGAGACCGGGGTCGCAGGTACGGTGCCTGATGTGGCGCGCAGGCTCGCGGCGCTCGCTGTTAGAGCCGGCGCGCGGGCGCTGGTCTGCTCACCACAAGAGGTCGCTGCCGTGCGCGCTGAGGTCGGGCCCGACATTGCGCTCATCACGCCTGGTGTGCGGCCGGCCGGATCGGAAAGCCAGGATCAGGCCAGGGTAGCGACGCCGGAGGAGGCGCTGAGCGCGGGCGCGGACTTGCTGGTGATCGGGCGCCCGATCACCAGCGCGCCCGATCCTGGCGCGGTCGCGGCCGCCCTGGCCGCCTCGTTGCGCCGGGCGCCACCCTCCAGCGGTCGTAGGGATTCGCAACTGGCCTGAGCCTAATGGCCCACCGGGTGTCAAACCGAGGCCCAATTGGGTATTGCGGGCATCCACCGCAGGTGATCTTGATGCAGGTGAGGTATCGAGCTGGAGTCGGTAACGTTCGCGCAAGGCTGGTGTGCGTCGGCCGTTCAGCCGGCCCAGGACGGTGCTCTTGGCCCGAATGGAGGCAGTGGCCGGTTCCAGCACGCTAACCGGGCATCGTGGGCCGTTGGCGCGTCGCATTCCGTCCCGCGGCGAGTAACATCACGCCTGGGACCTGTGCGCCATCGTGTCTGCGCGGACCTCGGATGACCAGGATTTTGGTGACAATGAGTATTCGGTCCTGATCGGATAGTAATATCAGCCAATTTGTGACGTGACGAACACGGGTTTGCGTTGCCTGAAGGGGCACGGAGTCGCTAGGTTCCCCTCCCGACCGCAGTTTTTCTAGAAGAAACCCGAGGTGAACCGGCGTGGCTCTTCCTCCCCTCACCCCCGAGCAGCGCGCCGCGGCCCTGGAAAAGGCAGCCCAGGCCCGCAAGGAACGTGCCGAGGTCAAGAACAGGCTCAAGCGGGGCGGTACAACTCTGGCCGAGATCCTCAAAGAAGGCCAGACCGACGACGTCATCGGCAAGATGAAGGTTTCATCGTTGCTCGAGTCACTTCCCGGCGTCGGCAAGGTACGCGCCAAGCAGATCATGGACCGGCTCAACATCGCCGACTCACGGCGTGTGCGCGGTCTCGGCACCAACCAGCGCGCCGCGCTGGAGAACGAGTTCGGCGGGGATGATCTCTGACCGAAGCTGAATTCCTAGGAGGCGGGCGAGGGGGCGCGGCCGCTTCGCCCGGCGGTCGCGCCCGCGACCAGCCAGGCACAGGCCAGGCCGGTCGCGAGGCGCGGTTGACGGTCCTGTCGGGGCCTTCGGGCGTCGGCAAGAGCACAGTCATAGCCAGGCTCAGGCAGGCCTACCCGCAGATCTGGCTCTCGGTGTCGGTGACGACACGGCGACCACGGCCAGGCGAGCGGGACGGGTGCGAATACCACTTCGTCAGCGACCGTGAATTCGACCGGCTAGTTGCCGAGGGTGAACTTCTCGAGTGGGCGCGTTACTCGGGGCACAGATACGGCACTCCACGTGCGCCCGTCATGGCGAAGCTCGCGGCGGGCGTGCCGTCATTGCTTGAGGTCGATGTGCAGGGGGCACGCCAGATACGCAGCGCGATGCCAGGAGCACTGCTGATCTTCCTCGCGCCGCCGTCCTGGGACGAGCTTGTCCGCCGCCTCAACGAGCGCGGCACCGAGCCGTCAGAGACTGTCAGACGGCGGCTCGCCACCGCACAGGGCGAACTGGCGGCTCAAGACGAATTCGACGTCACCCTCGTGAACACGTCTGTCGATGACGTATGTGAGCGGCTGGTAATGTTGACACGCGCTCCAGTGAGTCATTAACGGATTCCTGAGGCCGGGGACGGTCGTCCCGTATGACGACCGAAGATCGTGACCAGGAAGGCAGAACGTGGCAGGGAGCCCCACCGCAGAAGGCATTACCAACCCGCCGATCGATGAGCTGCTGGCCATCGTGGACAGCAAGTACAGCCTCGTCATCATGGCCGCCAAGCGGGCCCGGCAGATCAATGCCTATTACGCTCAGCTTGGCGAGGGCCTGCTCGAGTACGTCGGCCCGCTCGTGGAGACCCACGTGCAGGAGAAGCCGCTCTCCGTGGCGCTGCGGGAGATCCGTGAGCAGCTGCTCACCGCAGAGACCATCGAGTCCTGACTCGGCGGCTCGCCCAACAGCGGCTGCTCGCCCAACAACGGCTGCTCGCCCAACAACGGCTGCTCGCCCAACAACGGTTTCTGCAGAAATCGTTCTCGGTGTCGGCGCCGGCATCGCCGCGTACAAGGCGTGTGAGCTGCTCCGCCGCCTGACCGAATCCGGCCATCGCGTGCGGGTGATACCCACGCCCGATTCGCTGCGCTTTGTCGGCGCCGCGACCTGGGCCGCACTATCCGGCCAGCCCGCGGCGACGGACGTATGGGCGGACGTGCATGAGGTGCCGCATGTGCAGCTGGGACGGCGGGCTGACTTGGTCCTCGTGGCGCCCGCGACCGCGGATCTGCTTGCCAAGGCGGCGCACGGGCTCGCCGGTGATCTGCTCACCACGACGCTGCTCACCGCGCGCTGCCCGGTAATGTTCGCGCCCGCGATGCACACCGAGATGTGGGAGCACGCCGCTACCCGAGCCAACGTCGCGCTGCTTCGCGAGCGCGGTGCGATCGTCGTGGAGCCGGCCGCCGGGCGGCTCACCGGCGCCGACAGCGGGCCCGGCCGGCTACCCGAGGCGGCCGAGCTTTACGAGACCGCCATCCGGCTGCTCGCCCGCGGCGCGGCCGGCCTGCGCCCGGATCTGGCCGGGCGACGCGTGCTTGTCTCTGCCGGCGGGACTCGCGAGGAGCTCGACCCCGTACGCTTCCTGGGCAACTGGTCCTCGGGCCGGCAGGGCTACGCGCTTGCCGGTACGGCGGTAGCCCGTGGCGCCGAGGTCACCGTGGTAGCCGCGAACGTTGCATTGCCTGATCCAGCGGGTGCCACCATGGTCCGCGTCACGTCCGCCGATCAGTTGCGCGCGGCCATGCTGTCAGCCGCGGAGACCGCCGACGCCGTGGTGATGGCTGCGGCGGTGGCGGATTTCCGCCCGGCTGCCCGCAGTGAATCAAAGATCAAGAAGAGCGGCCACGTCCCAGATCCGATCGCTTTGACCGAGAATCCGGACGTCCTGAAGGAGCTCGTTAACAATAGAGATCATAGGAACAACAGGAATCATAGGGACCACAGGGACGACGGCGGAGACCATGGGGGCAGCGGAGATCACGAGAACGAGCGAGATCACAGGGCGCGCGCGCGGCGGCCTGGGCAGGTGATAGTGGGCTTCGGCGCCGAGACCGACGATGTGCTCGCCGCCGGGCGGGAGAAACTTGCCCGGAAGGGCTGCGACCTGCTTGTCGTCAACCAGGTCGGCGATGGGCTCGCCTTCGGGGCCGGCGACAACGCCGCGGTCGTGCTCGGCGCTGGCGGCGCGGTCACCGAGATCCCGCGCGGACCCAAGGAGGTTCTTGCCGACCGGGTGTGGGACCTGGTCGTGCAACGGTTGCAGCCGGGTGGTTCCTAGCCCCAGCACGCTCCGCCCACCCTGTCTCACCCGTACCCTGGGACCGGTATGCTTCGGGCTGGACCCGCGCAGGGCTGGCTCCCCGGCTAAACTCGGCGAATCGCCAATATGCCGGGCTGGATTCCGCATCCGGGCACACGGAACCTGACTGTGTGCACGTGCGGCCGTCGCAAAAGAGGAATCAAGTGTCACGTCGCCTTTTCACTTCCGAGTCGGTAACAGAAGGCCACCCGGACAAGATGGCTGACCAGATCAGTGACGCCATTCTCGATGCGATGATCAAGGATGATGAGCGCAGCCGTGTTGCCGTTGAGACCTTGATCACAACTGGCCAGGTTCACGTCGCGGGCGAGGTGACCACCAAGACCTACGTCGACATCCCAGGGATCATCAGGGACAAGATCCTGGAGATCGGCTATGACTCGTCCGCCAAGGGTTACGACGGGGCCTCCTGCGGTGTTTCGGTCTCGATCGGGGCACAGTCACCGGACATTGCCCAGGGCATCGACGACGCCTATGAGCGGCGTGAGGGTGAGGGCATCGATGAGTTCGACCGGCAGGGCGCCGGCGACCAGGGCCTGATGTTCGGCTATGCCTCCCGCGAGACACCGGAACTGATGCCGCTGCCGATCATGCTGGCGCATCGGCTCGCGAAGCGGCTCACCGAGGCGCGGCGCAGCGGCGTTGTCCCCTACCTGCGCCCGGACGGCAAAACCCAGGTCACCATCGAATATGAGGGTGCGCAACCGATCCGGCTCGACACCGTGGTGGTTTCCACGCAGCATGCGCCCGACATTGACCTGCGTGAGCTGCTCGCACCCGACGTCCGCGAGCACGTGGTCGCCCCCGTTCTCGACGGGATCGAGATTGACACGAACAACTACCGGCTGCTCGTCAACCCCACAGGGCGATTCGAGATCGGCGGGCCGATGGGTGACGCGGGGCTGACCGGCCGGAAGATCATCATTGATACCTACGGGGGGATGGCCAGACACGGGGGAGGAGCCTTTTCCGGCAAGGACCCGTCCAAGGTGGACCGCAGCGCCGCGTACGCGATGCGCTGGGTGGCTAAGAACGTCGTTGGTGCGGGCCTGGCGGACCGCTGCGAGGCACAGGTCGCGTACGCCATCGGCAAGGCCAAGCCGGTGGGGCTGTTCGTCGAGTGCTTTGGCACAGAACACGTTGCGGTAGACGAGATCCAGCGTGCCGTCCTCGAGGTCTTCGATCTTCGCCCCGCGGCCATCATCCGTGATCTTGATCTGCTGCGGCCGATCTACTCGCAGACCGCCGCCTATGGTCACTTCGGCCGTGAGGAGCCTGACTTCTCATGGGAGCGCACCGACCGGGTCGATGCGCTTCGAGCAGTGGCCCACATCTAGCCCGAAAATAGAACCTCAACTGGGCGCGCGGCAGCAGCCGGCGGCGGTTTGTGCCGTCGGCTGGGGTCTGGGCGAGTCGGTCAGGCGGCCTGGGTCGGTTCCGGGTCGTGGTGGGCTGGGCTGGGGCGGCGGAGGGTGACTTCCAGGCCGAGTTCCTCGAGTTCGCGGACGTGGTAGGCGATCTTGCGGCGGGTCTGGGCGCGGCGCTCGTAATAGTCCGGGCCGAGATCTTCGTACCGCGTGCCGGGGCGCGATAGCAGCGCGTGGTAGACCTTCAGCTGGGTGTTGCCGACCGCGACGCATGCCTTGTTCTTGCCGCGGCTGCGGGCCAGCTTGCGGTAGCGGGCGCCTTCGCGGGTCTGGGTCTTGCCGGCCGCGACGGCGGTCTCGCCAGTAATGGCGCCCAGGTACTTGTTGCCTTTCTTGTGCCGGGCGTGGCCGGTGCGCTTGCCGGACTGGTGGTCCAGCGGGGTGCGGCCGGCCCAGGAGGACAGGTGGCCGCCGATGGGGAATTTGGTCATGTCGGCGCCGGTTTCGGCGACGGCGTCCCAGCCACCGCGAATTACCCGGGTCGTGCTTGGGCCGGCCCGGCAGGTGCCGGACCTGCTTGGCGTCCGCCAGCACGCAGTCGAACCCCTCGGCCTCCAGCCGGTAAAACGGCCCCTTCCAGTAGTCCGGCGTTATCTGAGGTGCAAATATGGATGAATTGGACATTGCCCAGGTCATGGCGTCGCGGCGTGTGTCTATGACGGCTGCGACAGCTGCCGCTTGGTGAGGG
>Ga0335077_10001942_pt1 | contig 24678 bp, 21 predicted proteins | sample Lox_Sample_31_FD_207151 | JGI IMG/M metagenome (GOLD analysis project Ga0335077, IMG submission 207151) | Soil microbial communities from Loxahatchee National Wildlife Refuge, Florida, United States - Lox_Sample_3.1 | ecosystem: Environmental > Terrestrial > Soil > Wetlands | place: USA... | reverse complement strand
AGCAACGGACCGGACCGCGCCATCGGCCCTCCTTCGGCGCTGCTGACTTTCCTTATCTCTAATTTCCCCATACTCAACCATAGTCATTTCAATGGCTTGTTCAAAGTTGTGCAACAGCTTCTAGTTACTTGGAAACCTGTGCGCCGAAGTAGCGGTAATGGCCAGTGATTTTCCAGTTAAACAGGACATCTTCCATCTTTGGGCCAGCTCCGATGTTGTGGACGATCATGTAGCGGCCCGACGAACCCTCTCGATCGACGACCATACCAATGTGGGGAACATTCCCACCCAAATCGTAGGTGACGAGGTCGCCGGGGGAATACTCGGAGGCGTTCGTAGTGACGGCAAGTTTCTCTCCTTTGCGGGAGAAGAAAATCATCAGATTCGGGACGCGGCGGTGATCGATGTTGGTGTCGGTGTGGAAGAGCTGCCAGCGAATGTGATTCGGGTAACTCCAGAAATTTGCCTGCATGTCTTCATGGACTTCTTTTTGCAGGTCGACGCCGACGGCGCGATAGATGCGGATGATTTCGTCGGTGCAGACACCGGTGTCTGCGGGAACGTCGCCGTTGGGGTAGGGAATGCGAACATAGGCAGGCTCGTAGCGGACGGTATGGTGGGTGCGTTCGATGGCGACGGCAACGAGATTTTGGGTAAAGGCGGCGCGCTGGGAATTCGCAGACGGAATCGCTTGCGCCGCAAGAAGACTAATCGCGAAGAGCAGAATCGGCGCAGCGGTTAAAGCTTTCGAATGCGGCAACTGGGCTGCTCCTGATCGTGTCGTGGCCATTCGAAAACCGCGCGAAAGCCGCGATAAATCGCCGCACTCCAAATTACGAGGTCAGCGGGTTGGGCTTGTCGGGATTGAGGCCGAGGTCCTTGATGGCGTTCTGGACCGTGGCTTCACCGACGAGACCATCCTGGGCAAGTTCGTGCAGAGTGGCGATGGTGACGAAACGCGAATCGACTTCGAAGAAGTCGCGGAGGGATTCGCGGCCCTCACTGCGGCCGAAGCCATCCGTGCCGAGAGTGGCCATACGGCGCGGCGCCCACTTGTTGATCATCGCGGGAAGGACTTTCAGATAGTCGCTGGCAGCCACCAGCACGCCCTGTTCGTCCTGAAGACATTGCGCGACGTAGGGAACACGCGGCGTTTCGTCGGGATGGAGGCGATTCCAGCGCTCGCATTCGACGGCATCGGTGTAAAGGCACTTGTAGCTAGTAACGCTCCAGACATCGGCGGCGACACCGTAATTCTTTTCCAGGATGTCTGCAGCTTGGAGCACTTCGTTGAGAATTGCGCCGCTGCCGAAAAGTTGCGCGCGGAGCTTGGCTTTGCGATTGCTGGCAGCCTTGAGCTTGTACATACCCTTGAGGATGCCCTGCTCGACGCCCTTGGGCATGGCGGGCATGGCGTAGGGCTCGTTCATCACGGTGATGTAGTAGAAGATGTTCTCGCCATTTTTGTACATGCGGCGAATGCCGTCTTCGATGATGACGGAAATCTCGTAAGCGTAAGCTGGGTCGTAGGCAAGAAGATTCGGCACAGGCAGCGCAAGGACGTGGCTGTTGCCATCCTGGTGCTGCAGGCCCTCACCGGAAAGAGTGGTGCGGCCGGAGGTTCCGCCGAGAAGGAAGCCGCGCGTGCGCATATCGGCAGCCGCCCAAATGAAGTCGGCAACGCGCTGAAAACCAAACATCGAGTAATAGATGAAGAACGGGATGGTGTTGACGCCGTGAGAGGAATATCCGGTGCCAGCGGCGATGAAGGAGGCCACGGAGCCCGCTTCGGTAATTCCCTCTTCAAGAATCTGACCGTCTTTGGCTTCCTTGTAGTAAAGGAGGGTGTTCACGTCGACGGGCTCATACTTTTGGCCAACGCTCGAGTAAATGCCGACAGTACGGAAAAGTGACTCCATGCCAAAGGTGCGGGCTTCATCGGGAACGATGGGCACGATGAGCTTGCCGATTTCGCGGTCCTTGAGCATTTTGCGGAGCATGGCGACGAACGCCATGGTGGTGGAGACTTCGCGACCGTCGCTGCCGTCGTGGAACTCCCGGAAGATTTCGGCGAGATCGGTCTCCAGCGGCTTGGAGCGCACTTTGCGTTGTGGGACGTAGCCGCCAAGCGCCTCGCGGCGAGCCCGGAGATAACGGATCTCTTCGCTATCTTCGCCAGGCCGATAGAACGGTACTTCGCTGATGTCGTCGTCGCTCAATGGAATGCCGAAGCGCGAACGGAATTCGCGGAGTTCGTCTTCGTTGAGTTTCTTCTGCTGGTGCGTGACGTTCTTCCCTTCCCCGGCTTCGCCGAGGCCGTAGCCCTTGATGGTGCGGGCAAGAATGACGGTCGGACCGCCTTTGTGTTCGAAAGCCGTCTTGTAGGCGGCATAGACCTTGCGCGGGTCGTGGCCACCGAGACGAAGGCGGCGGAGCGCCTCGTCGGGAAGCGGCTCGACAAGTTTCAGCAGGCGCGGATCGCTGCCAAAGAAAAACTGGCGGATGTAGTCACCGGACGAAACAACGAGCTTCTGATACTCACCGTCGACCATTTCGCCCATGCGCTTGACGAGCAGGCCCTCGGTGTCGCGTTCGAGGATGGGATCCCATTCGGAGCCCCAGAGAACCTTGATGACGTTCCAGCGCGCGCCGCGGAAAGCGGATTCGAGTTCCTGGATGATCTGGCCGTTACCGCGGACGGGGCCGTCGAGACGCTGAAGGTTACAGTTGATAACAAAGATGAGGTTATCAAGTTTTTCGCGGGAGGCGAGGGTGATGGCACCGAGGGATTCGGGCTCGTCGGTCTCGCCATCGCCGAGGAAGGCCCAGACCTTCGCATCAGTGCGCGGCTTGAGACCACGGTCCTCGAGATAGCGGTTGAAACGGGCCTGGTAGATGGCCATGAGCGGGCCGAGCCCCATGGAAACAGTGGGAAATTCCCAGAAATCGGGCATGAGCCAGGGGTGCGGGTAGGAAGAAAGGCCGCCACCGGCTTTCAGTTCACGACGGAAATTCTCGAGTTGCTGAACGCTAAGGCGGCCCTCGATGAAAGCTCGAGCGTAGATGCCAGGAGCGGCGTGGCCCTGGAAATAGATAGTGTCGCCTTCGAAATTTTCGGAGCGCGCCCGGAAGAAGTGGTTGAAGCCGACTTCGTAGAGAGTGGCGGCGGAGGCGTAGGTGGAGATGTGGCCGCCGATGTTGTGCTCCACGCGGTTGGCGCGGACAACCATGGCGAGCGCGTTCCAGCGGATGAGGGACTTGATGCGGCGTTCGAGCTGCTGATCGCCGGGGAAAAGAGGTTCCAGGCGGGCGGGGATCGTGTTGGCGTAGGGAGTATTGGCCGTGAAGGGGAGATCAATGCCGCTTACGGTGGCATGGGCGCGAAGACGTTCGAGGATTTCGCGGGCAACGTCGGGGCCGCTCGAGAGCAGGACAGAATCGAGGGACTCCAGCCATTCCTGGATTTCGACGTCCTCGATATGCCGCGGGGTAAATGTATCCTGGTCCATAGGAGCGATAGCCTTTTCCTTCCGCCGGAACACCGAAAGCCCACGAACGGGGCGACTCAAGCGACTCCCGGCACGCGTGCTACCCGCACGCACAATTTATAAGAATACACCCGGACATGAACGAGCGCACGAACACCGCTAGAAAAAATCCTGATGCATTTCAGCTGATTCTTAGATGCAAGGCGAGTGGCGGAGTGACTGAGGGGAAGGCCGGACACGAGGCCACACGAGCTGGGGTTCGGGAGGGGGGCTTGCTCTTTTATACACAGTACTAAGGACATGACTCCATTCCCGATGAAAAAATCAAGCGTGGGAATTATCAACGACAGGTGGCGCATGAAATCGTTCCGGATTTTGGCCGTGGCAATTGCAGCCCTTTTCCTTTCCCCCGTTGGCAGAGCGCAGAATACCGGGCGCGTCGAGTGCGCACGGAGCGACGACTATATTTATCTCTATAGCTCGGTGGCGACGCTGGACGTGCGGAAGACGCTGCAGTGTGGCGAGATCCTGGAAATCACCGGGACATACGACAATTATTACGCGGCGCGAACGGCAAAGGGAGATACGGGATACGTGCCGAAGGCGACGATCGTACTGCTGAAAGATCAGGCAGGTACGGGTTTGCCAACGGCTACGGCAGCTTCCCGGGAGCGGACGCCCTATGATGAGCGGCCGAAGGCACCGGTGGCTGCGGCGGGACCGAAAGTGATCGGGTTCGCGCTAGTGAAAGACACGCCGGTGCGCGTGAAGTTGGAGAAGGGACTCTCGTCAGCGACCGCGCATGTGGGGGACGTGGTGGAACTTGAGGTACTTGAAAACGTGCTGGTCGACGGAGTGGTGGTGATCGCGCGAGGGGCAAAAGCCGCAGGCAAGGTGGCGGAAGCGGAACCGAAGAAGCACTTCGGCCACGACGGAAAGATTGCGATCAGCATTACGTCGGTGCTTCTGAGTGACAATGAATCGGCTCCGGTACGCGGTTACTACGAGGCCTTCGGCAGTTCCAACTCAAGCTCACCGATGCAAATCGGGTCTGGAAGAGACGCCACTATCGCGGAGGGTACGGACTTCAAAGCACTGGTCGACGGCGACGTTCACCTGAAGCGGGAAGATTTCAGTTCAAAGAAAGACGCACAAGCCACACCAAGCGCAGAAGCGACGCCAGGTCCGCTGGCTCCGCAGTAGAAGCGTTCACAACCTGGCAGAGTTGGTTTGCGACGAGGCCCGATTAAAGGGTGCGGCCTCCGTCGATGACCAGGGTGTGGCCAGTGACGAATCCAGTGGTAAGAAGGAACATGATGGCGTCAGTGATTTCGTCGGGGCGCCCCGAGCGGCGAAGAGCCGCGTGCTCTATAAAGTCCTGCTGCCATTCGGGAGGATCGCCCGGCATAGTGATGGTGCCAGGCGCAAGAGCGTTGACGCGGACGGCGGGGCCGAGTTCCTTGGCGAGGACACGCGTAAGAAGGATGATGCCGGCCTTTGAGATGGAGTGAGGCATGAATTCGCGCCAGCCGACGAGGCCGCCAATATCGGCGAAGTTGATGATGGCACCGTGGCCGGATTTGGCGAGGTGAGGGGCGGCGGCCTGGGCGCAGAAGAACGGGGCCTTGAGGTTGGTGTCGAGAGAGGCGTCCCAGGCGGACTCGGGCGTTTCGGCAAACTTGGTCTGGAGAAAATTGGCGGCGCTGTTGATAAGGATGTCGAGGTGGCCGAAATGGGCGACGACTTGGGAGACGAGGTTCCGGATGGCGGCTACGTCGGTGAGTTGTGCCTGAAACGCGGCGGCGTGGCGGCCGAGCTTTTCAATCTGTTGCACCACTTCCTGCGCCTCTGCCGCTGAGCCACCGTAGTGCACGGCCACGTCGGCGCCTTCGTTGGCGAGCCGTAGGGCGATCTGGCGACCGAGACGCTTCCCAGCTCCGGTAACCAAGGCAACGCGCCCCTGTAGTTTCTTTTGTTCCGGCATGCGGACACGTTAGCACACTCGGGGTTGACGCGTGATGCGGCGGGCGTGATGGGCAGACGGGCAGAGACGAGTTCGTCCCTGCCCGTGCGAGTCTGACGAGAACTAGAAGTGGAACGAGTAGCCGACAGAGAGCGACTGAGTTCCGACGTGAACGCTGCTGTTGTCATACTCACCCGCAAGCAGAGAGCTTTGGCCAACGCTCTGGTTGGCTTCGGGGCGGAAGCCGTAGGAAAAGCCAGTGGAGACTTCGTTGGACAGAATCGCGGCCGTGAGGGGAGTGAGCGTGGAGCTGGGAACGGGACTGTTGGCGTGTGCAAACCCGAAGCGGAGGACTGTTGATTCCAAGAGGCGGCGCTCGACGCCGGCGTGGAAGGCGTACTGATCTTTCCAGTGAAGGGGAACGCCGTCGTTGAGGGAGGTGCTGTCGACGATGCTGTTGATGACGGCGTTGGTTCCGTTGGTAAGGGAGACGGGAAGAACCACGAAGGAGTTTTTCCAGTTAATCCAATCGGCTTGAAAGGCAAAGAGCCAACCGGGTGTAGCTTGCCAGGCGGCGCTGGCGAGGATAGATTGGGGCAGCACATTTTGAACTGCGGCGGAATAGGTGAAATTCGAGGGGGCGTTGACGCCGAGAGCGGCGAATTGCGCATAGGCATCACCCGAGGCATTGCCGGTGCTGTTGATGACGGTGCGCGACTTCCATGCGACACCCAGCTGCAATTTCTTGCTGGGCTGAAAGAGCGCGCCGACGCTGGCGTTCCAGCCGAAGCCGTTGGTGTGCAGGTCGAGCATGGTTTTCAGTCCCGCAAGTTGCGGCTGAGTTTGAAAAATGTAGGGAGCTTCCAGGGTGTTGGTGTTATAGACGGCGCCGACCGTGGCGCCAAGGGAAAGCCGCGAATTGACGCTGTAGCTTAGGCCGGCAGCGAAGCGTACTGCGTTGATTTCGGACTTCTGTTGCTGTTCTCCGTAGGTGGCGTCGGCCGTACCGGGGGCGTCGACGTAATGCCAATCGGCGGTGGAGAGAAGTTCCGGCATGGCGCCGACACCAAAGCTGAAGCGGGAATGCCCAATGGGCATATCGAAGCCGCCGTAGGGGACAACCCCCGGCGCCGTGGCAAGCGGCGCGCCGTCATTCACAGAGTTGCTGAAAGAGCCGCGAGCAAAAACCGCATCGGCAGCGAGATCGAGATTGCGGCCGCGAAGCACCGCGAGGCCCGCCGGATTCGCGGCGAGCGCGTCAATCACGTCCGTGGAAGAGGCCACATAGATGCCGCCCATACCGTTTGAGCGGACGCTGGCGGTGTTCCAGTAGAAATCCTGCGCCTGGACTAAAACCGGCAAGATGGCAAGCGCGCAGAGAGCAAACACGTAACGGATTCTTGCAGGCATGTTGTTGTCCTCCAGATTGGATAGGATTTAGTCAGCTCCCGCTGGCAGGGTTGGCAGTGAGCTGTGAATGAAACTGTGAGTATCTATCAGGGCCTCGAGGCAGTCGCGGTCAAGAGCGTGAGGCGCATCCTCACGCATGATGGAGAATACTTTTTCGAGCGGCAGAGCGTCGGGGTAAGGGCGCTTTGCACGCAAGGCGTCGAAGACGTCCGCGACGGCCAGAATGCGGGCCGGGAGGGAAAGCTGGTCGGCGGTCAGCCCGCGCCAGTAGCCTTTCCCATCGAGCCGTTCATGGTGAGCGGCAGCATCGTAGCTAAAATCGGAGAACGCCGGAACGCGCCGGAGGATTTCGTAGGAATAAATAGGGATGTTCGCGGACGGCGGCGACTTCCTCGCCGGTGAGTTTGCCGGGCTTTTCGAGAATGGCGTTGGAGACACCGAGCTTGCCGATGTCGTGGAGAAGGCCGGCGCGGCGAAGACGCGTCAGATCTTGGTCGGCAAATCCGAAGGAGCGGCCAATGTCCACGGCGGCATCGGCGACACCGTTGGAATGCTGATAGGTAAACGGCGTTTTCGCGTCGATGATTTCCGCGAAGGCAACGCAGATGCTGTCGATCGTCTTCTCGTCCGCGGTGAGGCGGCGGTCCTCGGGTTCCATGGCCAGCACTTCGGCGTTCAGATCTTCCTTTTCCAGGTCATCCCAGAGTGTGCCATTGCGACAGAGTGAGACCGTGGCCTTCACAATCCGTGGGAGCAGCAGGAGATAAGCATTGCCTGCGGGCAAGCGCTCGCAGGCCGGACATATCCTGGACGTTATTTGAGGTTGTCGGAAGCATGACCCATAGATCTCCAGCTCACGTGCAATTCGCCTGGATGACTGTCTGAGCCGCGGAAGAAGCGGATTCCGAGCAGGATGGTGCGCCTCAGGTCGCTCCGTTTGGTTAAGAGAATGCCGCGAAAGGAGGGCTGTGGCGATGAATCGGAAGGCACAATCGAACAGTACGACGGTACCTTGAGAAATTACGCACAGACCTGGCCCTTCGGGCAGGCCCGCGCTCGATGCTACAATCGGCGCCGAGTGAACGAGGACCGAGATGAAACTTGATGTTTTGGCGATGGCGGCGCACCCGGATGATGTGGAACTGACCTGCGGGGGCACGTTGCTGAAGATGGCGGAAAAGGGCTACAAAACCGGCATTCTGGACCTGACCGCCGGAGAGATGGGGACGCGCGGGACCCCGGCAACGCGGGCGAAAGAGGCAGCGGCAGCCGCAAAGATTCTGCGAGTCAGCTGGCGAGGAAATTTGGGGGTGCCGGATTCGGATGTGCATGCGAGCCGCGCGAACAAGATGCGGCTGGCGAAAGTGATTCGCGAATTCAGGCCTCACACGGTGATCATTCCTTACTGGGAGGCACGCCATCCCGATCATTACCATGCGTCGACGCTGGGTTATGAGGGATGCTTTCTGGCGGGGTTGCAGCAGCTGCCGCTGGAGGGCGAAGCGTATCGACCGTTCAAGATTCTGTATGCGACTTCGTTTGAAGGCATGCCGCCGACATTCATCGTGGACATTACCCAGCAGTACGAAAGGCGGCGCCGCGCGATTCTGGCGTACGGATCGCAATTCCGCCCGGCAAAAAGCGAGAAAAAACAAAAAGTGTTTCTGGCCATCGATCAACTGGACGCGCGGATGGATTTGTTGGCAAGACACTACGGGCAAATGATCGGCGTGAAGTATGGCGAGCCATTTTTGCAGAAAGAACTGATGCAGGTAGACGATGTGGTGGCGCTTCCCGTGCGATCCATCTGAGCGAAGAGCGCCAGGAAACGCGGCCGGGCGTAACTCGTGATACATTGCGGCAAACGATTTGCGGCTCCTGAGGAACTCCAAATGAACAGAAGAGCGTTTGTAAGCGTCACCGCGGCAGCGACGACGTCGTTGGCGCTCGACTCGTTGGGACTTGCGCGTAGGCAGGGCAAGAGAACGCCGGTCGTCTATCCCGACCCTGCCGTGGAAATTGTCGATCGCCGTTTTGCCAAATACAAAGTGGGTAATTCCGCGGTCGAGCAACTCTACACAGGTGCGAGATGGGCGGAGGGCCCGGTCTGGTTCGGAGACGGCCGCTATCTTCTTTTCAGCGACATTCCTAGCAATCGAATGCTGAGATGGCTGGAGGACACCGGAGAGGTAAGCGTATTCCGCAGTCCGTCGAATTACAGCAATGGCAACACGAGAGACCGGCAGGGGAGATTGATTACGTGTGAACACGATTCCCGCCGTGTGACACGAACCGAACCTGATGGGACGATCACGGTGCTAATGGACAGCTTTCAAGGGAAAAAGCTGAACGCCCCGAATGATCTTGTGGTGCATTCTGACGGCGCCATTTGGTTTACCGATCCGGGCTACGGAATCATGTCGAATTACGAGGGGCACAAAGCGACGTTTGAGTTGCCCGCCAATGTGTATCGGCTAGACCCCAACACGCGCGAGGCGACGGTAGTGGTAAGCGACTTGGATAAACCCAACGGGATTTGCTTTTCTCCTGACGAGAAAAGGGTCTACATCGTGGACACCGGCGATCCGAAGCATGCGGGTGACCCGCGTCCGATTCGCGTATACGACGTGGAGAACGGCTTGAGACTGAAGAACGGCCGCGTTTTCGCAGATATGTCTCCGGGGATGTCTGACGGGATTCGCTGCGATGTCGATGGGAATGTCTGGTCGGCCGCAGGGTGGGCCGGCGAAGGCTTTAATGGTGTGCACATTTTCGCACCGGATGGCACGCTGATCGGCAAGATCCACCTTCCCGAGACTTGCGCCAATCTCTGTTTTGGCGGCGCGAAGAAGAACCGGCTGTTCATGGCTGCCAGCCAGTCGCTGTATTCGCTATATGTGAATACCGAAGGCGCCCAAGTACCCTGATCAACCGGCTGGTTTGGAGGGCGCGGGAACGGGAGCGAGGATGTGAATCGGGACCGGCGGATTTTTCTGGCGGTAGAACTCCTGATAGAGGAAATTGCGGTTCCAAACGCGGCACTCACGCATCTGCCAGGATTTGCCGATTTGAAGCCACTCGGCGGATAGTTGCCAATCTCCCGCTTTGATGGGGCCGGGTTCGATGGGTGCTTTGTCCACGAGTTTGAGGCGGACCAAGGCGGTGACCCTGTCGCGCGGCTGCAAGGTGAGTTCGCTGCTCTCTTTGAGCTTGGTGCCGTAGAGCCAACCCGTGAGACTCGTCAACGCAACTTCATCGTCGTCCTCGTTCGTGAGAGAGAACTGAAACGTGGCGGTCTCCCACTCCAGATGCTCGGGGTCGCGCGGATTGTCGACGACGGCGGGGTCCGTGTTCCAGGGAATGCGAATGGGATGCTTGCTTACGTTTTGCAGGCGAACCTGAGCTTCGAGTTCACTGCCCGAAGTAACTTCAGAATTCTTCAACTTCACAATCTCGACGAGAATATCGCGTGGCTCTCCATCCTCCGGCTGAATCAGGCCATCGGCCGTTCCGCCATCCGAGATTTCGGTGCATACCGCAGAACGAATTTTCTTCTGCAGAAATTCGTTGGGGCTGGAAACAAGCGACCCGTGAGCCAGATCGACCGAATGCGGATCTTGCCCGGCAGAAACGCAGAAGGCAAGCAGGAGAAAAGGAAAGATGCGGCGCACCGGCATGAGTATATTGTCTCTCGAGTGCGGACAATCCAACAAGCAGGGTTCCAGAGAAGGGTGTGATATAACCGCTGTCGCTCTGAGAAATGGGTCCGCAAGCTAGCCCAGGCTGAAACGAGGAATCGCGAGCATGGCAAAGGTAGGCAAGTATCTACTGCTGTTCAGTTCCCTGCTGGCTTCGTTTGCGGGGATGGCGTCAGAGACACGGGTGACCGCAGCAGAAGTAACGGCGGACCTGGTGCTGCTGAACGGAAAGATCATTACGATGGACGCAAAGGACTCCATCGCGCAGGCTGTGGCGATTCGCGGAGGGAAGATTCTGGCGGTGGGAACGAATGCGGAGATTAGGAAGCTGGCGGGAGGCGGGACGCGAGTGCTGGACCTGCAAGGCTTGACGGTCACACCGGGACTGATCGACACGCACTGTCATTTCGACGAAACGGCCGAGCTGTACGACATCGAATTGAGCCAGCTGAAAAATATCGGTGAAGCAGTGGAACTGGTGAAGACGAGAGTGGCGCAGGTGAAACCGGGCGAGTGGGTGATCGGAACCGGTTGGGACGAAAGCAAGCTGGCAGAGCTTCGCTACATCACGGCGGCCGATCTGGACAAAGTGTCGCCGAACAATCCGGTGTGGTTGCAACACACGACCGGCCATTATGGCGTTGCGAATTCCTTTGCACTGCGCCTGGCAAAGATCGGCGGGGAGACAAAGAATCCGCCAGCCGGTCTCATCGATCGTGATTCGAATGGAAATCTCACCGGCGTGCTGAAGGAAGAACCCGCGATGAAGATGGTGACTGATTTAATTCCGCCGCACACCCATGAACAGCAGAAAAATGGCGTGCTGAAGATGATGGCTGATTTCAATCGCGAGGGGATGACGGCCGCAAAGGATCCCGGGATCGAGGCGGAACGGTGGGAGATTTACAACGAATTGCTGAAGGAGAACAAGTCGTCGGTTCGAGTTTTCGCGCTGTTCCTGGGTGGCACGACGATGGATTCAGCACGCGCGACATTGGCGAGCTTGCAGCAACAACCCAGGCCACCGCGTTCGCTGGGGGACGGAATGCTCCTTGCCGGAGGCGTGAAAATCTTCATGGACGGAAGCGGCGGAGGGAGAACCGCGTGGGTCTACGAGCCGTGGTTTAAGAAGGGGACCGAGGTGGACGGTACAAACACGGGCTATCCGGCCCTGGACCCGGACGTTTATCAGCAGATGGTAAAACTGTTTCACGCAGCGGGTATTCACGTCAGCACACACGCGGTCGGGGACCGCGCGATCGACTGGGTGGTGGATACATATGCGGAAGTGCTGAACGAAAACCCGAAAAATGGACTACGGCACGGAGTAATTCACTGCAATATTCCGTCGGATCATGCGATTGACACAATGCTGCGGTTGCAAAAACAGTTCGACAGCGGATACCCGGAAACGCAACCAACGTTCCTGTGGTGGATTGGGGATACCTACGCGGGAACATTCGGGCCGAAGCGAGACGCGCGGCTCATGCCGTACAAAGCGTATCAGACGAAAGGGGTCCTGTGGGCCGGCGGTTCAGACTTTCCGGTGACGCCGTATCCGGCGCGATATGGATTGTGGTCGGCAGTGACGCGGAAGACACTCAAGGGCGTTTACGGCGAGCAGCCTTTTGGCACGGCGGAATCCGTGGACATCCACTCGGCGTTGCGAGCGTATACGAGTTGGGCAGCACGGCAGATGTTCCTGGAGGACCGGATCGGGTCAGTCGAAGCCGGCAAAGACGCGGACCTGGCGGTGTGGGACCGCGATCTTTATTCGGTGCCAGCCGACCAATTGAAGGATTTGAAGTGTGAATTGACGCTGCTACGTGGCAAAGAGGTGTACCGGGCAGGGGACGCGCCGATCCGTTCGAACTAGAAGCGCGAGCGGTCCATCGTAACGAGAGCGGGAACTTTTCAGCAATTTTAGGGAATCTCCGTCAGGGGTGGGCGAAGTCCGCAAATCCAAGGTTACAGATGCGCGAAGATGGGTATGCGAAACTGGTGATCGACTAGTTCCAATCTGCCTGGCGGGTGAAGAGCATCGGTACATCGAGCAATTCCTCGAGGGATGGAAGCAACCAGACGGGGCTTCGGAACGATCCTAACCACTAATTCAGAGATATTCGTGCAGGGCGTTGGGCACCGGGTTGAGATTCCACCGGTGAAACGCGCAGTCAAATCAGGAAGAAAACAGTCGTCGTGAAGCCTCAGGAGGCGAAGATGGGCGGTTGTTGGGCGGATCTGTTCGTGGCGGTTGGAGTGGCGGCGTGCCTCGTTGCCGGCGGATGTGGCGGAGGCGGAAGCACGACAGCGCCGCTGGTGGTAACTACGACATCGTTGCCCAACGGCAAAGTTGGGACGCCGTACATACCGCAATTGGAGGCGAGTGGAGGGACGCCGGGTTACTCATGGTCGCAGACTTCCGGCGGAGCGATGCCGGACGGCGTGACCGTAAGCAGTGCAGGAGTGTTCAGCGGGACGCCGACCGTGCCGGGCAAATTTGGGCCCTACGTGTTCCAGGTGACCGATTCGGCCAGCACCCCAAACACGGCACAATCCGCCAGCTTGAGCATTGAGATTGACGCAGCGACGCTCGCGGTGACAACAACCAGCCTGCCAGGCGGCACGAGCGGCGCCGCGTATTCAGCCACGCTGACTGCCTCGGGTGGAGCCTCGCCGTACACCTGGGCGGAAACTTCGGGGGGCGCCATGCCTCCGGGGATCTCCGACATTACCAGCGCGGGAGTAATTGCGGGCACGCCCACCACACCGGGCACTTACGGGCCATACGTGTTTACCGTGACCGATTCGCAAGGCGGAACAGCGGCTTCGGCGCAACTGAGCATCACGATCAATGGCACCGCGGCGGCAAAATGCACGCCGCTTGGGAACGAAGCCGCGCTGAATTCGTCGACTCCGTACGCATTTCTGCTGAAGGGGAACGACGGGAGCGACAATCCGATTGACATGGTGGGCAGTTTTACGCCGGATGGAAATGGCGGAATCACGAGCGCGTCGATGGACTACAACGGATTCTCGAACGGGCCGGTCCCAATGCAGATTGACCTGGCGGGCAGTTCGTATTCTTTTGGCACCGCGACGACCGGCTGCCTGAGCCTTTCGTTTGCGAGCGGCACGACGGCAGCGCAAACGGGGACTGCGACACAGACGGCGCAAGCAAAAGTGCTGCGCGGAAAGCAGATTACGGCGAACGCCGCGACGATCGTCGGGGTTACCGGGGTTACGTTCAGCTTCAGCCTGGCGTCACTGGATGGAAGTGGAATCCATCATACGGGCCGAATCATTGAATCGGACAACGTGAGCGGCACGGGCATAAATGCAACAGGCAGCATGCACGTACAGACCCCCAGCCAATTCGCGCTGTCGGCACTGCAACTGCGCTATGCATTTGGTGTGGACGGCTGGATGGTAGCCCCGGGGAACTCCGGATTGTACCGGACGACGTTCGCGGGCTCGTTCAGCAATTCAAGTGGGACGCTTTGCTCGGGGTTCGCGGACTTGAACGAGGGAGGGACCGCCAGCGGCGAATTGATCGGGGGGAGCGGTTCACTGGGCGTAGCCGACGCGACTTCGGGACGTGGAACCGGTACTTTCGCGATTCCTGCCGGTCAAGGCGCGACGTACACATTCAATTTCACTTATTACGTGATCAACGGTTCGGCGCTGTATCTGGTATCCACGGATTCGCCGGTGGGGGTGGGCGCTCCAGCGCTGTTAGGCGGGCAGGCACTGGTGTCGAGCAGTTCGTTCAGCGCAGGCGCTTTGAACGGCTATTACGCCGTGGCAACCGAAGGCCTGGATACAACACTGAACAGCGGTAGGGGCAAGAACGCCGTGGAGATCGCGACCATGAATGCGACGTCGGCGGGGACCATTCCGTCGGCGACCTTTTATATCAACGATGCCGGGTTGTACACCACGCTGACGTACACCAATGCAACGTACACGGTCGAGGCGGCGTCTGGGCGCGTGCCGCTGGTGGCGAGTGATAGCATGGCACTGCCGGTGGTGTACCTGACCGCGGGTTCGTCACTCGACGATGGAGTGGAGGGCTTCGTGGTGGGCAATGACTCCACGACGCAATCGGGCGTTATGGTAAGCCAGTCAGCCAACACGCCGAACTACACGGTGGCGAGCGTCACAGGAGGCTACGCTTGGAGCTCGTCGGAAGATATGGACGGCACGAATGGAGCATTCCTGGGAGCGTTCACGTTCGATGGGACCGGTGGCTACAGCGTGGTGTCTCATACGACGGGTCCTGTAGCGAACACGCCGAATTCCGGAAGCATCGTCATCAACGCAGATGGTTCCGGAAACCTGGATGGCGGGAACGTCCCCTTCGTGACGAACGGGAGCTTGTTGTTTGCGATTCCCGCTTCAGGCGATCCGCTGCTATACGTCTTGACGTCGGGAACGAATTAGCGGCTGGAGAAGCCGGCAGCGTTTCAACTCGACAAATTCATGGTGGCATAAGGACTGCCGCGAAAGGCGGCGCCTGCGTGCGCGCTCATTGAGAGATAGCGTGTGAGAGGGTATGCTCGCGTCGCGCGGTGTGTGGAGGCATGCGAATGAACCGGACGCAAAGGGTAGTTCTGGCAGTGTGGTCGGTACTGTTATGTGCGGGTGTCGCCTGCGGGCAGGAGTTGGCACGCGCGAAGAAGGCAGCGGACAGCGGATTTTCGCCGGAACGGCTAGGACGAGTAACTGCATTTCTGAATGCAGAAGTGGACAAGAAGGCGATACCGGGAGCGATCGTGATCATGGCGCGCGACGGGAGAGTGGTGTACGAGCAAGCGGTGGGATTTCAGGACCGCGAGAAAGGCTTGCCGATGAAGACGGATGCTATTTTCCGGATTGCATCGATGACCAAGCCGATCACGAGTGTAGCCGTAATGATGCTGGCGGAAGAAGGAAGAATCGGCCTCCTCGCGCCGGTGTCGCAGTATTTGCCGGAGTTCAAGGACTTGAGAGTTGGCGTGGAAAAGAAGGACGCGACCAATGGCGCGGTCACGCTGGCTCTGGAGGACGTGAAGCAACCGATGACGGTGCAGGATCTACTGCGGCATACCTCGGGATTGGTTTATGGGCCGTTTGGAAACACGCTGGTGCACCAGGCGTACATGAAGGCGAAGCTGTTCGATAACAGCCAAACGTTGGCCGAATTTGTAACAAAGCTGTCCAAACTGCCATTGGCCCATCAGCCGGGAACGGTATGGGAGTACGGCATGTCGACGGACGTTTTGGGACGGATCGTGGAGGTGGTGTCGGGAACACCGTTCGATCAATTTTTGGCAGAACGCATTACCAAGCCTCCAGGAATGAAGGATGCCGCGTTCTATTTGACACCGGAGCAAGCGCGTCGCCTTTCGGAATTGCAGGTGGACCCGGCTACGGGAAACCGGTTGGGAGGCTCGGATCTGACGAAGGAGAAGGTCAAGTGGTTCTCGGGCGGAGGAGGATTGCTGTCTACTGCCGAGGACTACGCGCGATTCTGCCAGATGCTGCTGAACGGCGGCGAACTGAATGGCGTACGGCTGCTCGCGCCAAAAACACTCGCGATGATGACGTCAGACCAGCTCGTGCCTGGAATGGCGATGTCGGGGTTTGAGGACTTGGCGCCCACAGCGGAGTTGGGGCAAAGCTTCGGTTTGGGATTTGCGGTGAGAACGAGACTCGGACCAAACCCACTGGATGGATCGGTGGGAGACTATTTCTGGGCCGGGGCATACGGTACGTATTTCTGGATCGATCCGCAGGTAAAAATGTTCGCGGTGCTTATGGCGCAAATGCCGTTTCCGGCGGCGGGGCCGTACCGGCGAGCCATGCGGGAGCTGGTTTACGGCGCGATGGTGAATTGACGAAGCGAGGGCGTAGGGGCGTTAAACGCTAGACGGAGTCGTCTTCCATGGCCGGGGCGAAACCCGGGATGTTCTGGCCTTGGGCTGTGTTTTCGATCTTGAGGCGGACGAGGTTCTGGTCCTCGGCGCCCGATTTCCGCAAGACCACCATGGTGCTGAGAGCTTCCGTGTAGACCCGGGTGACGAGGAAGGTCTCGCCAGTGTCCAATTTCTTCCACAATTGGCCAATCTGAATTTTTCTTGCGCTCATTGTTGCCTTCGACTGTAGATAGCCCGGCAAGAAGTGTCAACTGGCTGTTAAACCTCGGGCTTCCTGCGAGGGGAAGTCCGTTGGAGGAAACCTTCCCCAAGATGCCTACATCATAGTTAACGGATAGGACCCCGGGACGGCCACGGGTGTATACTCCGTGTAGGCAGGGGGAGGTAGCAGTATGAGAAATGCACCGAGGTATTCCATCGGCTTACTGCTCGCCGCGAGTGTGCTGATCGGGCCCTTGTTCGCCGCGGCACAGAGTACGTCGCCGACTCCGGCTCCACCGCCTGCGGCTTCCACCTCCACAACTCCTGCACAACCGCAAGATCCCTGCGCCCAACCGGCACAGACACAGCAAAAAGATTCGAGCACACAGCCGGCCCAGACTCCAGCTGCGACCGCTGCCAAGGATCCAGCCTGCCCGGACACGAGCAAGACGCAACCGGCCGCGAAAGCGGGCCAACCTGGTTCCGATGCCCCAGTACAACAGCAGCAAACGGTGCACCCCAAGAGTTCCAAGGAAGACGTGGAGGCGATCGGGAATCGCAATGTCGGCAAGGGCGTAAATTTTTATTCGCTGGAACACGAGATTGCCCTGGGCAAGGGATTGGCGCAAGAAGTTGAGCGCACCTCAAAAATGATCGACGACCCGGTGGTGACCGAGTACGTAAACCGCGTGGGACAAAACCTGGTGCGGAATTCGGACGCGCAAGTTCCCTTCACTATTAAAGTGATCGATTCGGACGAAGTGAACGCGTTTGCGCTCCCCGGTGGGTTTTTCTACGTGAACAGCGGTTTAATTTTGCGCGCGCAGGAAGAATCGGAACTAGCGGGTGTGATGGCCCATGAAATCTCGCACGTGACCGCGCGGCATGGAACCAAGCAGGCCACCAAAGGCGAGATTATGCAGCTGGCGACGATTCCCCTGATCCTGCTGGGACCCGGCGGATGGGCCGGTTACGGAATCTATCAGGCACTGCAGCTGGCGATTCCGCTCTCATACCTGAAGTTTTCGCGCGACGCGGAACGGGAAGCGGACTTCCTCGGCATTCAGTACATGTACAAGGCGGGATACGATCCGAACGCCTACGTGACCTTCTTCGAACGAATTCAGGCTGACGAGAAACGGCGTCCGGGCACGATTCCGAAGTTGTTTTCAACGCATCCGCCAACGCCGGAACGCATCGCCGATGCGCAGAAGGAGATCGCGCGGATTCTGCCGGAAAAAGATGAGTATATTGTCACCACTTCGGAATTCGATCAGGTCAAGGCGCGGTTGCGCAACGTGATGTTCGCGCGCAAGGTGCAGGACAATGGTCCGGGCAAACCGACGCTGCGAACCAAGACCGAGCAGACCACAAAGCAAACACAGGGACAGACGGATCCAAACAGCACGGATGACGATCGTCCGACACTCAAGCGGCGACCGGATTCGGACAGTTCCAGTTCGCCATTCTTACCGCATTAATCAGGCGAGCAATTCAAGGATCCCAAGGGGCGACTCTGTGTCGCCCCTTTTTCCTTTACATTCCCTAGTCCGATCACGTCGTGGCTTTTTGCCTTTTCCAGTGCAACTCGAGCTTGGAGCTATGCGGGTGGCGAAAATCGCCGGCGGCGGGAGCGATGAGTTTCGTCTGCTTGGTCTGCTGAATCTTCCAGGGACGGATCACTTGCGGGTGGCGAGGTTTGTCCATAAGACCTCCCTGGGAGCAAGTGTACGCCGGCGAAAGGCGTGCGACAACCTGGCGCAGACCGGCGCTACGAAGAACGCCTGCGCTGGCCCTCGCCGCCCGGCCCGATTCAGAGTAAAATGCGCCGAAGAACAGTCCCCCCAGGCGGTTTGCGATGCGGTTCCCGCGTATTGATCTCCGAGAAGCAGCTGTCCTCGCGGGTGTGTACGCCTGCAGCTTCCTCACCGGATGCGGCAATTCGTGCTTTGTCGGCTATTCCGTGAACGGAAATGGCGGAGTGATCGTGAAGGCTGGGAACCCCCCTCCTGTCTGCACGCTGAATCAGGCGCAAGGCATGGTTCGAGCCTCGATGGTGAAAGCTCCGGTGTGTGTCGACTGCGCCCCCGCTGCTCGCGTGCAACACTTTTTAGTGGTGTTGCGCGGGATGCAAATTCACAGCGAAGGCGGAGAAGGCGAGGCCAATGGCTGGGTGGATTTGGCGCCCGGTCTCGCGGCGAGCCCGCGCAGCGTCGACCTGATGGGGGATTCCCTTCCCGAGCCGGCTGTGATTGCCGCGATCGTGCCGGCGGGAAGTTACGACATGCTGCGGCTGGAGTTTGCGTCGCAGGAAGTCTCGATCCAGTCGGAAAACGACTTCCGTCAACGCCAGTGCGGCAACGCAGTGTCGAATCGTCTGATCATGGGTGACGGCCGAAGCGAGCCACTGAGTTTTGCGGGCGACACAAACGAGCTGCTCATCCCACTGACAAAAGAAACGAAGTCGCTTCTGGTCCTGCCAGACAGCGCTTCGGAGTTGCACATTCAATTAGGCGCGCGGCCATCCATCGGAACATTCACTTCCGGAAACAGCAACCCACCGATGCAGTTGGTTGGGGAGGTTGTCGCGAAAAGAGTCACCGAAACGAACTGACCCGTCAAGTGGACCAAATCCTCACGTTCTCCTTCAAGTGTTGCGCTGATCGTTTTCGTTAATAATTATTCACAATCGCGCGTTCCACGGAACGAGCTCTTTTTGCAGCCATGTTTCCCTTGTATGTTAGGGGACTCGTTCATGCGACTCATGGTGCGATTTTGCATAATAATTCTCCTCGCGGGCACGTCATACGCGGGGAAACTGTGGGCACAGGTGCCGTTTTATACAGATGACACCGAAGTGACCGCTGTGAAAAAAGTGCACATGGAGTTCTTCAATGAAATTGACGGATTGCAATCCGCTCAGTTTCCCAGCTTGCGGCAGAACACATCGAACTTCAAAGTTAACGCGGGGCTTCCCCACAATCTGGAACTCGATTTCGACATTCCCTACCTAACCATTTATCGCGCAAGCGGCGCACAAGAGTCTTCTGGGATTGGCGATGCGGATATGGGGGTCAAATGGAAATTTCACAAAGCCTCCCCCAACTCTCGGCTTCCTTCGCTAGCGGCGACCTTCTATGTTGAATTCCCAACGGGGAACGCCAAGGAGCAGCTGGGATCCGGTCTAACGGATTACTGGCTCAATTTCATCCTGCAAAAACCGTTCACGGAGAAGACGCGACTCAATGCGAACCTGGGCGTGTTGTTCGCAGGGAATACGAGCACTGGCGACGTGGGAATCCGCACGACGAGGGGGCAAGTCTACACCGGAGGGCTATCGGTGCTTCACGATTTCTCGCCCAGGTGGACGCTAGGCGGAGAAGTCTACGGTGCGGTGGCAGACAACAACCAATTGGGGCGAACGCAGTTGCAGGGAATGGCGGGGGGTCAGTACAACCTTCGGTCCGGGCTGACGTTCACGTTCGGGGTGATTGTGGGAGCATATGCAGCAAGTCCGCGGGTTGGCGGGCAAATCGGATTCACCATGGATTTCCCCGACGTGTGGCGACGAACACTGTGAGAATTGCCGCGGACGAGTTTGAAGCGTATTTTCTGCTGGGGAGGAAAGTGGAATGGTTTGTCAACCAGAGGTACTGAAGAGTGTGCCGCTGTTTTCGCTTTTGGATGCGGACGAAATGGCGGTGCTGGCGCAGCAGGTGGAGGTGAAATCGTTCGCGCCACGAGAGCGCGTTTACAAAACCGGAGACCCGGGAGGTCAAGCCTACGTGATGCTCTCGGGAAGAGTACGTGTCACGACGGTCGATGAAGACCAGCAGGAAGTGGTGGTCGATGAGCCGTCGAAAGGGGAGTTCTTCGGGTTCGCGTCCATGCTGGAACAGATACCACACCGGACCACAGCGATCGCGATGGAAGAATCGTCGTGCCTGGAAATATCGCGCGACGATATTGCGGTGTTACTGCAGCGCAAGCCGCACGCGGGCATGGACCTGCTGACCACGCTGGGCCGTCAATTCCATGCCGCGCAGGAGCTGGTGAGGATGCGGGCGACCCGGAATCCCAACGAAATGATCGAACAGGAAGCCTCCTATGGCGACCGAATCGCGGATATCGTGGCGGGATTCGGAGGCTCGTGGACCTTTATTATTTCGTTTGGAGTCGCGATTTCTGTCTACACAGCAATCAATATTGCCCTGCAAGGTAAAGCCTGGGACCCATACCCGTTTATATTGTTGAATCTGTTCCTGTCACTACTGGCCGCGATTCAGGCGCCGGTGATCATGATGAGCCAGAACCGGCAGGACACCAAGGATCGTCTGCGCAGCGAGCTGGATTTCGACGTGAACCGGCGCGCGGCATCGGAGATCCAGGGGCTGGCGAGGAAACTGAATTTGCTGGACGAAAAGATCGACGACGTAGGGGAGCTATTGCGACAGAAAAACAAACCATAGCTGTCGATGTTGCGGCTTCCCGTTCGACTTATCCATGAAAGCAGGGAGAACGGGAGGCTAAAATGGCGACGATCGCAGTTAAGTCACAGAATCCAAGGAACAATGGAACGATTCTGGCGGGGTTCAGTGTATTGGCTGTATTTTCACAATTGGCGGTGCGGACACTCTCGGAGAGCAGCTGTTTCTTCCATGATTCAGCGGAGCAAGTGGTACGGGCCCTGCCGGTTACATCGATCTGTGAAATGCTGGCCTGCTGGTTACCGGGCGGCGGACAGTTGGTCGCATGGTGCCCGTGGATGAACCTGGCGGAGTCGGCGATACGGCTGCTTTGCAGGGCACTGTAATTTAGGCGCGGAAAGAGCCGACGGGCCGTCGATTTTGCGGTTGGCCGTTCGACTAAGAGATGAAGCGGGTTGCGGGTTCCAGCTTTAGCGGCGGGGGAGCAACATGAGATTCATGATGATGATCAAACACACGGAAGATCGAAAAGCGCTCCCGAAGGAGCTTTCGGACGCGATAGCGAAGACGACCGAGGGCGGCAAGGCTCCCATTATTGTGGCAAGTGGTGCGCTGGCGCCGACGGCGGCGAGTTCCCGGGTGCGAATTTCTGGCGGCCAATTGACGGTGACCGACGGACCTTTTATGGAGACGAAAGAGGTCGTGGGCGGCTTCGCCATTCTGGAATTCCAGTCGCGCGAGGAAGCGGTGGAAAGCGCGCGACAGTATATGGAACTGTACCGGAAACATTGGCCGGGCTGGGAAGGCGAGACGGAAGTGCGGCAGGTCTACGGGCCGGAAGATTACACGGTGGAAGCAAGCCAACCGGATTTGACGCCGCAAGGGCAAAGAGAGGCAGAGTGAGCGCCCGCTCAAAGTATTAATTGCCTCTTTCTTTTCTATCGAACATTTCCACACACTTGGGTATGCTGTGCGGGTTCCAAAGGCCCTGGCAGGGGGGACGAGATGGGAACCTTCGCGCAAGACATTCGCTACGCCATTCGAATCATTTTCAAGAATCCTGGGTTCAGCGCTATAGCCATCATTTCGCTGGCGCTGGGGATCGGAGCGAACACCACGATCTTCACCGTGGTGAACGCGATTCTGTTGAATCCTCTCCCGGTGCGGGACATTGCAACGCTCGTCGAGGTCGATACCATCGATTCCAAGACTCTGGTGACCCAGGCGAATGCCGAGAAGCTGGGAATGTCGTACCCGAACTTCAAGGACTACGCGAAGCTCAACGAAGTCTTCGCCGGGATCACTTGCGTCGGCGGAGGTACATTGACCTGGACCGGCGGCGCCGAGCCGAAGCAGTTCAACGGCCTGTTGGTCAGCGCCGACTACTTCGACATGCTGGGCATACAGCCGCAAGCGGGCCGCTTTTTCTATCCGGATGAAGACAAGAAGCCCGGCGGGAACAATGTTGTGGTATTGAGCTACGGCCTTTGGAGCGACAAATTCGGAGCTGATCCCAACATTGTCGGCAAACCCATCGCGCTGAACGCGACTTCCTACATCGTCATCGGCATTGCGCCGCGAGGATTCAAGGGAACGTTCACGCTGGGGCCGGCGGAACTGGTGTGGATTCCCGTAAGCATGTACGAGCAGGCGCTTAGCGGATTCATCAAAGAGAACTTCGACAGTCGGCGCTTCCTGGCTCTGGGGATGTACGGAAGGTTAAAGCCCGGAGTTAGTCTGGGGCAGGCGGAAGCGTCGCTGAAGACCATCGCGCAGAATCTGCAGAGTGAATATCCGAAGGACAACAACGGGAGGTCTGTGGCGCTGACGCCGTTGGGGGACGCGGCGCTCGGGGCTAATAACTTCCAGCAGGTGAATACGGCGGGCGGCCTGATGATGGCGATTGTCGGGCTAGTGCTGCTGATCGCGTGTGCCAACCTGGCGAACCTGTTGCTGGCGCAAGCGGCGCGGCGCGAGAAGGAAATCGGTTTGCGCGCAGCGTTGGGAGCGAATCCAGGCCGGCTGATGCGCCAGATGTTGACAGAGAGTCTGGTGTTGGCGGGAATTGCGGGAGTGCTTGGATTGGCCATCGCCTATGCGGGACGCACGGTGCTGTGGTCTTATCGGCCGCCGTTTATCGAGAGGAACGATATCGATTTAGCGCTCGACTGGCGCGTCTTGGCGTTCACGCTGAGTATTTCTCTTTTTACGGCGGTGATCGTCGCGCTGGCGCCAGCCATCAAATCGGCGACGCCGAATTTGGTGGAAACGTTAAATCTGGGCGGCAGAAGCGGAAGTGTGGGCTGGAAGAGGAGCCCGATCCGTAGCCTGCTGGTTGTGTCGGAAATTGCATTAGCCCTGGTTGCCTTGATCGGCGCGGGACTGTTTATCCGCAGCATGCAGAATGCGCAGCGGATCGAGTTGGGTTTCGAGTCGGAAAAATTGTTCATGATGGCTTTCGACCTGGGCGCCACCGGCTACCAGGAAGGACAGGCGCAACAATTTTTCCGCACAGCAGTGGAACGCGCCAAAGCGACCCCGGGCGTGGCGTCGGCGACCATCGCTTCGAATTTTCCACTCGGCGGCGGAATCGCCCGCACAGTTTTCCCCGAAGGGCAGGACGAAACGACGGGCTACCGCGGAACTTTGATGCAGCTGGACGATGTGACGCCGACTTATTTTGAAACCCTGCGGATTCCGCTGGTGCGAGGAAGGGTGTTTGACGAAAACGACCGGCAGAGCACAAAGAAGGTTGTTGTGGTGAACGAGGCGACTGTAAAGCAGTTATGGCCGGACCAGGACGCCGTGGGCAAGCGCTTTCATTTCTTCGGCGAGCCGGACCTACGCGAGGTCGTAGGAGTGGTGAAGAACGTGGTGGTCAACACCATCGGCGAAACACCGCAGCCGGCGGTGTATCTGCCAATCACGCAGGACTATTCCCCGGCAGCGACGCTGCAAGCACGCACAACGGGAGATCCGGCCGCAGTAATCGCCGGGGTGCGCGCACAAATCCAAGAGCTGGCGCCGAGCATGGCCATCACCAACGTGCAGACCGTGCAGGAGATTGTCGATCAAGGGCTCTGGGCGCCTCGTGCGGGTGCGGGATTGCTGACCGTGTTCGGCGCACTGGCACTGGTCCTGGCCGCCGTCGGAGTCTACGGCGTGCTGTCGTATTCGGTAAGCCAGCAGACCAGGGAGATCGGAATCCGTATGTCGCTTGGAGCGCAGCGGCAGCAGGTGATGCGACTGGTGATTGGTCAGGGAATGAGACTCGCGGCCGTAGGGCTTGCGCTGGGGCTGATTGTTGCGTTGGCGATGACACGAGTCCTGACGAGCTTGCTGTTCGGCGTCAGTGCACACGATCCAGCTACATTCGGTGTGGTGTCGGTGGGATTGCTCGCGGTGTCGGCGCTGGCATGCTACATTCCGGCGCGGCGCGCCCTAGCGGTGGATCCCATCATTGCGCTGCGCTACGAGTAAGTCATGGTCCCCAGGGGCCCACAACGAAGGATGAAAATGGGCTCGAGATGGCGTAGCGTTTGTGCATCCGCGTTGGCGACAGAGGCCGAGCTA
>Ga0335077_10001941_pt1 | contig 24679 bp, 14 predicted proteins | sample Lox_Sample_31_FD_207151 | JGI IMG/M metagenome (GOLD analysis project Ga0335077, IMG submission 207151) | Soil microbial communities from Loxahatchee National Wildlife Refuge, Florida, United States - Lox_Sample_3.1 | ecosystem: Environmental > Terrestrial > Soil > Wetlands | place: USA... | reverse complement strand
AAGCTATGTTGTGCACAGGATTCTAACGGCGATCAGAACTTTGCCGTGCTCCACGGTCACTCTCGTCGCGTTTCAGGATCAGACAACCACCCCAAAGGGGTGGCCGCTGCTAATAAGCAACTGAGCTGGCGAAGCCACGCCGCCAGGCTGAGCGTACTTAGGGACCACGTGAATGAAATGGGTCGGTCCCTTGCGGAGCTGGAGGCCATGAAGCCAATGGCTAATCAGACTCAGACCCTGGCCATCGAAAACGCCCGGCCTCATCTCGTGTCGGTCGCCAGCAATCTGACCGACGCCATCGACTTGGTGAATGAGAACCGATGGAACGTCTACTGGAGTGACTATGGCGAAGCAGTCCGCGACGTTTACTCTCATGCCGACGCTTTGCACACTAAACTCGACACGATTCTTGAGTACGAGAAAGGCAAAGCGCGCATGGAGAACCTGGAACTTCCGACGAGTATGGCAGGACAAAGCTAAGCGGAAGGCTGTTACCGGCCTGCTCGGGCTAAAGAAGTGTTGGCGAACTCGGCTGATTCCGAATTGGGATTCAGCCGACGCCAAGCCCCGCGGCTCAGCTCCGCCAACCGTTAAAGGAAACTTAATGGTTTCATCAGACTTATCTAGGGATCTCGAAGCTCGCCTTTGCCGTCTTATCAAACAAGATGAAGTCCATTCTTCGCGGCAAGATGAAATTCCCCGTCCTCATCCTCGGCTCGACCCTGTTGCTGCTCGGCGCAATCGGCCTGGTATTGCCGCTTCTGCCTGGAATACCGCTGCTAATCGCAGGACTGGTCATGCTGTCTCGCGAGTACGACTGGGCGCGCCGGCTGCTAGCCCGCGGACAGCGGTGGCTGCCTGCAGTTCTAGCGAGAAGCCGGCAAGCCTGGCGGAGCGCCCGTACGTTGCGTTCCCAGCGTGCTCCTCACCGGCCACAAAGCTGTGTCCGTTACCGTTCTACCGAGAACCAGTAAGCCTTAATACCTTTCAGGCAGCGTGATGACCTCAATTGCCGATACATCTCTTTGGCTGCTGTTTGGACTTGTGATTTCAGGGCTGCTGGCGCTTGACCTGTTCGTGTTTCATCGCAAGGCGCACGTGGTGCGAACGCGCGAGGCCCTCACCTGGAGCGGCGTCTGGGTCGGCGTCGCTCTTATCTTCGATGGCGCAATCTACTGGCTGTTCGGCTCAGAGCGAGGCCTCGAATTTCTGACCGGTTACACGGCGGAGAAGGCTCTTGCCGTCGATAATTTGTTCGTTTTTGCCGTGGTGTTCTCATATTTGGGAATCCCCCGCATCCAACAGCACAGGGTGTTGTTTTGGGGCGTGATCGGTGCTGTCCTCTTTCGAGCCTTGTTCATTTCGGTGGGTGGGTTGCTGCTGGTCAAATTCCATTGGGTCGCGTATGTCTTCGGGGCCCTCCTGGTGCTCACCGGGATCAAGCTTCTGCGCCGCTTGCAGGTTCGGCCGGAGAGCAATCCCTTGTTCCGCATGCTGCGTCGGATCATTCCCACCACGAACAGCGATCAGGGGGAGTTCGTTGTCCGCCGCAATGGCCGACTACTGGCGACTCCGCTGCTTCTGTCGCTGGTGCTGGTCGAAATCAGCGATGTTGTATTCGCTCTGGATTCGATTCCGGCTATCTTTGCAATCACTTCCGATCAGTTCATTGTGTTCACATCGAATATCTTCGCTGTTCTTGGCATGCGTGCGCTTTACTCGCTGCTAGCTGACTTTCTGGTTCGTCTCAAGTTCTTGCATGTTGGTCTTGCTGTCGTACTGGTTTTCGTGGGCGCGAAGATGTTGTTGTCCCCTCTTATCAAGGTTCCGGTCATTGCGTCTTTGGCAGTCGTGGTTGGAGTTATTGGTGGTTCTGCGTTCCTGTCTCTTCTTGCTCCGTCCCTACTCTGGCGCGCAAGGCATGGTTTGGCGAGTAACTCACAACGACACCCGCCTTTTCTGATTTCCCATGAGAGGCCTCCAACCGCGGGATCGCGTCGACCGGATGCGAATCGCCTGGGAAGAACTGGATGACCTGCCACTTCGCTGTTTGTATGGCGAGGCAGGTTTGCTCTACCTGAGAAAATATCTACGATTTCGCTAAGGTTTTTGTATGCGACATTGAGACCGATCCCACGTCAAACTTTTCAAGATTGCAAATCACGAAGGGGAATTGCTGTCCGTAATTATCGCCACGGAATTGGGGGACATGGCAGATTTTTTCCACAAGCGAAGTAAGCCTGCACTGCTAGCGTTGGGCCTTTTCGCCACGGCGCTGGTTGGCTTGGGGGACTATTTCGCAACCACCCAACTGCTGGAGTTCTCGGTCTTTTTCCTTTTGCCGGTTGCGTTCTTTACCTGGTTCATAGGCCGCCGCGCCGGACTGTTAGCCTCGCTTGCCTCGGGCGCCATTGTTGCCAGCGTGAATATCACCTCGCCCACTTATCTTTTGCATGGCCAGATTGCTTACTGGAATGCGGTGGTCTGGACAGTGTTTTTCGTCCTGATCACGCTCATCATCGCGGACATGAAAGCTCTTCACGTCCGCGAACGAAATCTGGCACGCGTCGACAGCCTTACCCGGGCTGCGACTCGTGCCGCATTCTTCGAGTTCGCAGACGATGAAATCAATCGCGCCCGCCGTTCGAGTCAGCCGATGACCTTGGCATACCTGGATCTTGACGGTTTCAAGGAGATTAACGACCGTAATGGCCATGCGACCGGCGACAGCGTTTTAGCGGCGGTTGCCCGAGGAATTCAGAATCACATACGCCGCACCGACATGGTGGCGCGGCTTGGAGGAGACGAGTTTGCCCTATTCTTGCCCAACACCTGCAAAGAAGCCGCGACTATGCTACTGGGAAAAGTTCTCGAGGCCCTCGCCAACACAATGCGCCACCAAGGTTGGCCGGTGACGTTCAGCGTAGGTGCAGTGACCTTCCTCCACGCACCCGAGTCGGTACAAGCCATGGTCCAACGAACAGATGAGGTGATGTATTCCGTCAAGCGTAATGGCAAGAACCGAATATGCCTGGAGATAGCCGCCTAAGGGTGGTCGGCGTGTCACTCATAGCGCAGGCTTTCGACAGGATCGAGCTGCGAAGCGCGGGTTGCAGGAACTGTCCCGAAAATGATCCCTACAACCGAAGAGACAATGATGGCGATGATTGCTGACAATCCTGAGATTGGCAGGCGATAGTCTGTAAAGAAGCGCACCGAATACGGAATTGCTAGCCCCACGATAATCCCCGCGATACCACCCGTTATCGAGATCACGATCGCTTCCGCGAGGAACTGAAACCTTATCTCGCTGGTCGTCGCCCCGATTGCTTTCCGGATCCCAATCTCGCGGATGCGCGACGTAACCGTTGCCAGCATGATGTTCATGATGCCAATACCGCTGACCAGCAGCGTGACGAACGCTACAAGCATGAGGATGAGAGTCAGAGCATCGGCGATTTTGCCAGCGACGGTCAGCAACTGCGTCAGGTTCTGCACATTGTAAACAGACTCGGCGCGATGCCGCGACTCGAGCACGTGCTTGATCGCTGCCGTAGCCGGCACCACGTCCTGCGGAGTCGCTACCGAGAAATAAATCTCGGACACTGTGTTCGTCGGCGTGAAGAAGCGGCTCACCGTGTACGGAATGAGCATCGTGTCTTCCTGAATTTCCGACTGACCAAAGGTATCTACGCTCTCTTTGAATACTCCAACTACGGTGAAAGGAAGTCCGCCGCTGAGCTTGATGATCTGTCCCACTGCTGGCGCAGAAGAGCCGTACATCTTTCGCGCCAGATCTTCCGTGATGACGCCGACCTTGTTGTGGCCGGAGGAATCCTCGATATCGAAGAAACGACCCGCCAGGACCTTGAGGTTGCGAACTCGCTGGTACTCCGGGTCAACGCCCAGGACGAGAATGTCCGTCTGCTTCCCGCCGCCCAAACTGATGCGATCCACCAGCGGGACCGTCGGCGACGCTGCCACCACGCTGGTAACCTGCTCGCGCACCGCACGCACGTCGTCAATGGTCATCGGATCAGGCGTCTGGTCAATATGATTCGACCCGCCCTGATAGCTGGCGGAAACCATGTTGGTACCTATCGATTGCAATTGGCGAAGGATGTATTGTTTTCCGGTCAGCCCGATCGTGGCAACCATAATGACCGACGCCGTTGCAACGGCCATGGCCAGCGCCGTGAGAGAGAACTGCATCTTGTTGCTGCAGAAAGAATCGTAGACGAAATTCAGGATCTCACTGAGACCGATTGTGATGCGCGGCTGGGTGAACCGGTGTGGCGCGGTGACTGGAGTGGTGCAGGTTCCCATCTTGAGTACTTGGATGTTAAATCCTCCATGAAGATGGCGGCAATGGCGAATCACCGATGGCCCTTCTAGGGGTTCCAGTGCTTATACTAGTCTGTTTGTACGTTTCACGAGATTGGCTGCGCTGCACAGGTGAACGAACCGAATTGAAAAAATACCAGACTATCCCTGCATTGTTCCTGCTGAGCTTCGCCACGCTGTTTATTCACGGATATCATCCTTACGCCGAAGACGCAGAGATTTATCTGCCCGGGGTGGAACGCATCCTGAATCATTCACTGTTTCCCGTGGGGCAGGAATTCTTTCAGTCGCATGCCAGCATGACGCTGTTTCCAAACCTCGTGGCGCTTTCTATGCAGGCCACTCACGTGCCATTCGAAGTGGGGCTGCTGGCATGGCATCTCGCGTCGATCTTCCTGGTGCTGCTGGCATGCTGGCAACTCAGCAGCCTCTGCTTTTCAAGTACGTGGGCGCGTTTTGGGTCGGTTTCGCTGATTGCCTCGCTCCTGTCTATTCCGGTCGCCGGAACTGCCCTGTACATCATGGATCAGTATTTGAATCCACGAAATCTCGCGGCCTTTGCGGTGATTTTCGCCGTGGCACGCACACTGGAATCGAAGTACATGCGCGCTCTGCTTTGGATTCTGTTTGCCGCCAGCGTGCATCCACTGATGTGGACGTATGCGTTTTCTTTCTGCCTGTTGCTGCTTGTTATGAAGCGATATGAGTCGCGCCTCTGGCCAGCACCCAGGAAGGTTGACGCCGCGACCATTGCTGCCGGTGTGCTACCGGCGATTCCGCTCACGCAGTCCACACCCGCCTATCACGAAGCAGCCCAGTTGCACGCTTATCACTACATACAACATTGGGCCTGGTACGAACTCATCGGCTTGGTAGCGCCGATTGCATTGTTCGCATGGTTTGCTGGCATCGCGCGGGCCAAGGGATGGAACAATGTCCTGCGCCTGTGTCGCGCTTTCATCATTTATGACGTAGTGTTTATCGTGGCGGCGCTTGTAGTTGACCTTCCGGCGCGATTTGAAAGCCTGGCAAGACTGCAGCCGCTCAGGAGCTTACACCTCCTTTATATAGTGATGTTCGTCATTACCGGCGGGATGTTGGGCGACTTCTTGCTGAAGAATCGGGTGTGGCGCTGGCTGGCTTTGTTCGTGCCGCTAAGCGCTGGGATGTACATTGCGCAGCGTGCGCTGTTTCCAGCCAGCGCGACGGTGGAGTGGCCTGGCCGTGCGCCGAAGAATCCATGGGCGCAAGCTTTTCTCTGGGCACGCCAGAACACCCCGCTGGACGCTGTTTTCGCGATAGATCCCAACTATATGCACATAGAAGGGGAAGACGAAATTGGATTCCGTTGCCTCGCACAAAGGACCCGGCTGGCGGATGCGATCAAGGACAACGGAGTTGTGAGCATGTTCCCGCCTCTGGCCGAGCGTTGGCTCGCAGAGGTTAACGCTCAAAGTCCATGGAGCCGCCTTGGCATCGCCGACTTCATACGGCTGAAGGGAGATTACGGCGTGAGTTGGGTGATTCTGCAGCACACATCGCCCGTGGGGTTGGATTGCCCCTACCAGAATTCTGCAGTGCGTGTCTGCAGGGCGCCGTAATGCAAATACCGAGGGCTATATCGGTCCTGCCTGAACATCGCCTCCGCGTGTTCGGCGGCTGAATCGGATACAATCGCTCAAAAGGCCTAGGAGTTTCACCTGATGTCAACTGCCCGGATCGCAGCGGCACCGGTACGATTGTTTCCGTTCGAGCGCTGGGCCCCCCGTATGTCTGAGCTGGCGGAACGATACCGACGCAACCAGCCTTGTCCGCACATTCTTCTGACTGATTTCATTGAACCAGAGACCGCACTGGCAATGTCACGCGAGTTTCCTCCACCCGCAAGCGACGAGTGGACCCGGTACAAACACGCTAACGAGAACAAGTTTGGTTTGCCACGGCGCGAACTCTTCCCGGCAATGATCGGCGCGGTGACTGATGAACTGAATTCGCCGGATTTTGTGGAGTGGATTTCACGCTTGACGGGGATTCCAGGGCTGGTAGCTGATCCGATGCTTGAAGGCGGAGGGCTTCATCAGTCCGGTCCGGGTGGCTACCTTAATGTGCACACGGATTTTTCGAAACATCATTTCCATACCCACTGGCACCGGCGAGTGAATCTGATTCTCTATCTCAATCCGGATTGGGATGAGACCTGGGGAGGAGCAATCGAGCTATGGGAACGCGCGCCGGATGGTGGGATCGCCCGGTGTGCGGCAAAGTATCCGCCATTTCTCAATCACGCTCTAATCTTCACCACCGACGAGAGATCACTGCACGGCTTTCCCGATCCGTTGAGTTGTCCTGAGGGGCAATCGCGCAAGAGCCTGGCGTTGTACTACTACACGATCGAGAGGGATGAGAGTTTCGCTGTTCGCTCCACCGACTACTATGCCCGCCCGCAAGACAGCGTAGCGAAAGCGGCCATGATCTGGCTCGACAAGAAAGTGCTCGATGTGTATTCCAGGGCCAAGGCTCGGTTCGGATTCTCCGATGCGTTTGCCAGCCGACTCTTGGGATGGCTCTACGGGAAAAAGCACTCCTAGTCACTTCCACGCGACAGAACACAAATTGACGGTTAATTCACCTCATGTTGTCGAGGATCGAGCCCACGATGCCTCCGACAACGCCGCCTTCGACGGCCTGGCGCGGGGCTTCGCGCGGAAGATACTTTTCAATCGCATGAGCAAGTTTGGCGATGGGAAGCGTTTGCAGCCAGACTCTTCCCGGGCCGGTGAGGGAGGCAAGGAAGATGCCGTCGGCGCCGAAGATCATGTTCTGAATGCCAGGGATGGTAGTGATTTGGAACGACACGCTCGCCTGAAATGCGCCTACGTGGCCGGGATGGACCCGAAGATTTTCGCCGGGCTGCAGATCGCGAACCACCAGTTCCCCGGATAGCTCAAGCCACGCAATTCCCTGCCCGCTGACTCGCTGCAGGAGAAAACCCTCACCGCCGAATATGCCTGCGCCGAGCGACTGTTGGAAAGCCACCCCAATCTGAATTTGGGGCGTGGCGCAGAGGAACCCGTGGCGCTGAATCATGTACTCGTGACCGGGCGCGACCTCAACGGGCACGATGTGCCCTGGCAGCTTGGTCGCGAATGCCAGCTCGCCGGGGAAACCCAGAGCGCGATATTCGGTCATGAAAATTGAACCGCCGCCGGCGACGCGCTTGATCACGCCCAACAAGCCGCCTCCACCCCCGAACTGTGTGTGGGTGGTCATCTGGATGGAAGCACCCATCCAGGAGAGTTCGCCGGCTTCGGAGATGATGGATTCATTAGGCTCGAGGATGAATTCCAAGACCGGCATGGTTGTGCCGGTTACGCGGCTTTGCATAAAGGGTCTCCTTGAGAAGGAGAGTATACATGGGGCTTCTGGACTCCGGTCTTAGGTCTTGGGCCTTGGGCTGCAGATTTCATCTGAGACCTGCCACTCGCTGACAAGGAGTGCCACGGGAAAGGTGCGAAAGAGCTCGAAAAGGCGGACGCCGGATGAGCTGTCGGCCTTTAGGGGCAGACATTCGCCGGTAAATAGATTGTGATAACATCGCACTTCGTCACTCGGGAGTTCCAGAGTGGAATCTCTCCAGATTGCCTCTTCGCTGATAGTCTCATAGTTCTCACCCATCAATTTGGCGCAGAGACGTGGGGTCGCAATCACGATGGTGCGTCCCTCATGCCGTCGTGCGAAGGCGACCACGTGGTTCGCCATTTCGCCCTGGGCCTTCAGAGGAACGTAGCTCCCGCGTTGGAAGAGGGAATGACTTTGGCGGCGGAAGGTTAGAGTTTTCCACGTCAGATACATTTTTGCCCGGTCGCCCGCGCAGATGAAGAGCAGCTCCCGCACGCGCGAAGATAGATTATGGGCATGGTCGCCATCCCGGGGAAGGGTCTCGAAGATCTTGTCACGGCGCTCGTAGTCAACCGGACGGCGATTGTCGGGATCGACAAGGCTGAATTCCAGCAGTTCGTTTCCCTGGTAGATGTCGGGGACTCCGGGCGATGTGAGTTTCAGGAGGGTCTGCGAGAGGCTATTGAAGAGTCCGATCCGCGCAATGCGACGGGTAAACGCCTCGAAGCCCGCGATGAAAAGATTCTGAGAGGAACGAGCGAGGATAGCCCAAGTGAAGTCTGTCAGCGCACTCTCGTATTGTGAATTCGTATTCGCCCAGCTCGTATGCTCTTTGGCTTCGCGGACAGCCTTCCGCATGTATTGCTCGATGCGTTCTGTGTATGTCTTCCAGTCAGCGTCGTCTAACATCTGCGTTGGCCAGGTTCCAACGAGAGTCTGGTAAAGAAGATATTCGTCGTTGCGTGTGGGCACCGGTTGGTCGTCGAGCAGGCGCTTCTTGCCGCGATTCCAGTCACGCCAGCGGCGCAGGTGAAGAAGCCAGACCAAGGGCATCTCGGAGAGGACGTCGATGCGAGCGCGAACATCTTCGGATCGCTTCGAATCGTGGGTCGAACTGCCGAGCATGGAATCCGGCCAGCAACAGAGGCGCTCCTGATTAGCACCATGGAAGGCTTCCACGGTGGTGCCAAACTGGGCGGGATCGCCACCAACTTCGTTCAGCGAGATGAGCCGGTTGTAGCGATAAAAGGCTGTGTCTTCAAGTCCCTTGGCCATCACGGCGGCCGTTACCTGCTGAAACTTCATCGAGAAGCGAAGGACGGCTTGCCTATACCAGCCGGCTTCGCTGCCGTAGACATCGACCAGCAGAATGCGCTGGATAAAGTCGAAGACGCTCAGGTCGGCGGCGTTGCTTTTCTTCTTACCAGCGACAACGGCTTGCTGCACATAGCGACGATCTTCCTCTGAAACCTCAGAGCCATTTACGTAGGTGCGATAAACCGGAAAACTCGCGATCACCTCACGGAGCGCGCTGCGCAGCGCGTTTAATGTGAAATCGCAAGTGTAGCGGCTCGCAAGGGCTATACGGCTCAGCAGGTTGGCAAGGACATTCAATTCGCTGGCAAGAACAACCTTAAGGATCTGTTTCTTGCACTGGTAGACGATATCGGCGAATTCCGATGTGATGCCCGCAAAGGAGCGATAGATACGCTCCATAATCTGTGCGGAGGATTTGTCGACGAAGAGCCCGTTCACTAGCTTGCCGAATTCGTAGCCTGTGGTGCCGTCGATGGGCCAATTTTCGGGGAGATGTTCTTTTCCCGTGAGGATTTTTTCGGCAACCAAGTAGGCGTCCCGGTTTTTCGGCTTGAGCCCCGAGCAGAGACGATCGCGCAGTTTTGCGAAATACCCCGCGGGATCGTAGAGGCCATCCGGATGGTCCACGCGAACGCCATCGAGCTTTCCTTCCGCCACAAGTTGCAGAATCAGCTTGTGAGTTTCGTCGAAGACTCTGTCGTTTTCGTTGCGCAAGGCGGCGAGGTCATTGATGTCAAAAAAGCGGCGATAGTTGATGTCATCGGCGGCGACGCGCCACTGCGCGAAGCGATAGGGCTGTGCTTTGATGAGTTCGTGGAGAGTATCGAAGCTGCGAGGATCTTCGGGATCGCCGTTGATGGTGACCAGGTTCTGTGCGAAGAATTCCCTGACCTGCGGTGAGCGGGCGCAGAGGGTCGCGAGGCGACGCTTCTGGACTTCCTTCTCGCGATTTCGCTCGACTTTCTGTTCGATGGTGGCACCGCGCCGATCGGGTAAATGACCGAACGCCGTGATAATGCTCTGCAATTCGAGGACATCCTCGTGGGTCGGCCCCAGCTTCTCCCAAAAGAGCTCAATTCGAAAACCCAGAATGAGGGGATATTCCTTGGGATCAATCGGGAAACGATGCTGGTAATAGAAGATGCTGAACTCGCCGCGTTCGGCATCGAACGTCAGTGTCAGATCTCCCTCTTCGAGGGCATCGCCGTACTGTTCCGCCAAGACGGGAATCAACACCTTTCCCTGTAGTTCATCCTTGATGGGATCCCAATCGATGTCGAAGAAATCAGCATAATCGGAGGCTTCCCCGTTCTCGAGGACATCAAGCCACCAGGCGTTATCGCTGCCCATGACGCCCATGTGGTTGGGGACAATGTCGAGAATCTGGCGCATGCCGTGGCGGTGTAACGCGGAGACTAGTGCCTCGTAGTCTTCCGGGGAGCCAAGTTCGGGATTCAACGAATTGTGATCGATGATGTCGTAGCCGTGCAGGCTTCCAGGTCTTGCGCGCAGGTAAGGTGATGCATAAATATGACTGATGCCCAGCGCGCTCAGATAAGGAACAATCCTTGAGGCATCACGAAAGGTGAATTGAGGAGTGAACTGCAGGCGGTAAGTTGCCGTCGGAATTTGGTCGATCCGTTTCATTGTTCGGAGACACGTTTCGCAGAAACCCCCAGAGACAGAGAGCCTTGCGAACAATAAACCTATAGGTAGGATGGCTCCATACAGGATTTTGCGGAATATTCCCGGTGGAAAGCCTGATGGAATTAGGCAAATTCAACAGTCCGGGGAATCTTTCGCAGCGTTCAATGACCAAACGACCGAGCACGGGGCGAGCGCACCCTGCTGGAACGCGGCGGCGACTTCGGGGGTGCTGGAGTAGAGCAGCGGTCCTGCATTTGGTGCAGAGCTGATGTATGGCTCATTGCCAAGGTTGGCACGGAGTTGCAGAGTGGTTCGGTCATTGAAAGTCCAGTCCACACAGACCCGGCGCTTGCCACCCCTGGAGATATCGCAGGCGGTGGCAGCCAAACCGCTGAGATGCGGAACGATCTTGCTCTGCCGGATGGCGAGGAGTTCACGGTAGAAATTAAGCCAGTCCTCGTGTACTCGGCCTTGAAGCGACTCCCAATCCAGCTTCGATTTCAGAAAGGTGTTCTCGTCGTTGGGATCGGGAATTGAGTCGCGCAGTTCGGGAGAGCTGAATCTGGAGAAGCGAGCGAATTCACTTCTTCTTCCGTTTGTCACAGCGGCTCCCAGGTCTCCACCGAAATCACAGAAAAAGAAAAACGGTGCCGAGGCGGCGAACTCCTCTCCCATAAAGAGCAAGGGTACCTGCGGCGCGAGCAGCAGGATTTCCATTGCCAGCTTCACAGCCTGGAGGGATGCGAGTTGAGTGATCCGCTCGCCGAAGGCACGGTTCCCAACCTGATCGTGATTCTGCAGGAAAGAAACGAAGGCGGCGGGGGGCAAATGGAGACTGCACTCGCCGCGCTTTTCACCTTGGAACTCGGAGTAATCGCCCTGGTAGGCGAAGCCTTCCGCCAGACAGCGGCACAGGTGCGGCAGCGGGTCGGGAGAATAATCGGCGTAGTAGCCGTCGGATTCGCCGGTCAGCAGAACGTGAAGGGCGTGGTGAATGTCGTCGTTCCATTGCGCATTGTACAGGCGAACTGCGCCACTAGGCTCGCGCCTGAGGTAACGAACGGCGTTGTCGACGTTTTCAACTATGAGATGCACGAACCGGTCAGTGCCGAATCGCTCGCGGATAGTCTGCGCGAGCTCGGTAAGAATATCGGGCCGGGAGTCGTCGACAATGGCATGAACCGCGTCAAAGCGAAGACCGTCGAAGTGATATTCCTCGAGCCAGTAGAGGGCGTTGTGGATAAAGAAGTCGCGGACGGTGCGGCTGTCAGGGCCGTCGAAGTTGATTGCCTCTCCCCAGGGTGTGTGGTGTCGATCGGTGAGGAACTGTGGCGCGTAGACGTGCAGATAATTTCCCTCGGGACCAAAGTGGTTGTAGACGACATCGAGAAAGACCATCAGACCTTTGGCGTGGACTGATTGCACGAGCTGTTTGAGATCTTCAGGTCGGCCGTAGGACCTGTCGGGAGCAAAGGGAAGGACACCGTCATACCCCCAGTTTCGCTTGCCGGGGAAGTCGGCGACGGGCATGAGTTCTATGGCGGTCACACCGAGGTCACGAAGGTAATCCAGCTTTTGTTCTATGCCCTGGAATGTCCCCTCGGGTGTGAAAGTGCCAACATGCAATTCGTAGATGACGGCTTCTTCCCAGGGACGGCCGCGCCAGTTTTCGTCGTTCCATTGGAATACAGCGGGATCGACCACTGCGCTGGGGCCATGAACATCCTGAGGCTGAAATCTGGAAGCGGGATCGGGGACTTCGGTCTTTTGGTCGATCTGAAAACGATAGAGGGATCCTGGGTGGGCTTCGGGTACGATCCGTTCGAACCATCCATTCTGGAGCGGGAGGAGAGGATATGTTCCTTGTCTGTTGTTTTCGAGACAGAGATCGACGCTCTTGGCGCTGGGCGCCCATAAGCAAAAGCGCACGCTGCCATCGGCGAGGACTTCGGCCCCAAAGGGCATGGAGTGCTTACGGTCCATTGCTGTGATCCTGACGAATCTGATGACCCTGGCGTTCGACCAGCAGCGCCAGAGAGCGAGGCTGGAGGGGATAGTTGGTCATCGCGTCGTGTGTCGTGCCCGGGGCTTGAGAGCAGTTGCAGAAGGTGTCGATGAGGGTAACCCATGTCATGCCGGATGCGACGGAAGGCATGCAGAATGGGACTTGCTCATGGTTAGCATTCAGCAGCAGGACGAAGTTTTCGTCAGTGATGAGTTGACCGCGTTCATCGATTTCGTCAACGGCGGAACCAGAGAGGAACAGGCCGAGTGCGCGGGCGTGCTCCTGGTTCCATTCTTCATCGGTCATCTCGCGGCCATCTGGGCGAAGCCAGAGGATGTCTTTGATGCCGGCACCTTTGATGGCACGTCCCTGAAAGAAATTACGCCGGCGGAAGACGGGGTGGGTCCGGCGAATCGAGATCAACCTTCGAGTGAACGCGAGCAGTTCTTCTTCGTTCTGGAGTTGGTCCCAGTTCACCCAACTGAGTTCGTTGTCCTGGCAATAGGCGTTGTTGTTGCCCACTTGAGTGCGGCCGAGTTCGTCGCCGTGCAGGAGCATGGGGACGCCCTGAGATAGAAACTGTGTTGCGAGGAGATTGCGCTTCTGCCGGGCACGAAGCGCGTTGACCTCAGGATCGTCGGTGGGACCTTCGACGCCGCAATTCCAGCTTCGGTTGTTGTCGCTTCCATCGCGGTTGTCTTCGCCGTTGGCTTCGTTGTGCTTCTGGTTGTAGCTCACCAGGTCTTGAAGGGTGAATCCATCGTGAGCGGTGACGAAATTGATGCTGGCATAGGGGCGGCGCCCGCTGCGCGCGTAGAGATCGCTGGAGCCGGTGATGCGGTAGGCGAGTTCGCCGATTTGGCCACCATCACCCTTCCAGTAGGCCCGGACGGCGTCGCGATAGCGGTCGTTCCACTCGGCCCAGCCTACGGGGAATTTTCCAACCTGATATCCGCCTTCTCCGAGATCCCACGGTTCGGCGATCAGTTTGACCTGCGAGAGCACGGGATCCTGATGGATGATGTCGAGGAATGCGCCCAGACGATCAACCTCGTGCAGCTCCCGCGCCAGAGTTGCGGCGAGATCGAAGCGGAAGCCGTCGACATGCATGTCGAGGACCCAGTAGCGGAGGCTGTCCATGATGAGTTGAAGCACGCGCGGATGGCGCATGTTCAGGGTGTTGCCGGTGCCGGTGTAGTCGATGTAGTACCGGGGGTCGTCGGGGGCTATGCGGTAGTAGACGGAATTATCGATGCCGCGGAACGAAAGCGTTGGACCAAGCTGATTGCCCTCGGCGGTGTGGTTGTAGACGACATCAAGTATCACCTCGATGCCAGCCGAGTGCATGGTCTTGACCATGGTCTTGAATTCGTTGATGGAATTCGTCGACAGATAGCGCGACATTGGCGCAAAGAAACCAATGGTGTTGTATCCCCAATAATTTCGCAGGCCGCGTTCGATGAGTTGGCGGTCATCGACGAAGTAGTGGACGGGCATGAGTTCGACGGCGGTGACGCCCAGCTTGAGAAGATGGTCGATGACCGGTGCCGTAGCCAGGCCTGCATAGGTACCGCGCAAGGATGCGGGAACTCTTGGGTGTTGAATGGTAAACCCGCGGACGTGCATTTCGTAGATGATGCTCTTGTGCCAGGGAGTGCGCGGGGGACGGTCGATACCCCAGGTAAATGCGGAATCGACAACCATCGCCTTGATCATGCCAGCAGCACTGTCGCGACGGTCCAGGGAGAGATCGGCAGTCTTGCTGCCGATGCGGTAGCCGAAGTGCGAGTCGCTCCACTTCAGATCGCCGACGATTTGTTTCGCGTAGGCGTCGAGCAAGAGCTTATGGGGGTTGAAACGGTGTCCTTTGTTGGGCTCGTACGGACCATGAACGCGGTAGCCGTAGATCAGTCCGGGGCGAGCTTCGGGTAAGTAACAGTGCCAGACCTGATCGGTCTGTTCGTCGATACGGACGCGATGCAACTCGCGCCGGCCCGCCCGATCGAACAGGCAAAGATCGACAGCGGTCGCGTGTTCGGAGAAGAGTGCGAAGTTGACGCCTTCGCCGTCCCAAGTGGCCCCAAGCGGATATGGCCGGCCAGGCCACACGATCGGTTCTGTTTGAATGACCATTGTTTCCTTGGCTGGGCTTGCGCTACGCCCCGCTCGTCCTGTGACTTGAAGACGATAGCGGCGCGCCGCGTCTCGCCAAGTCAAAGAAACGTCAAGGTGCAGATGAAATGTACAGCCGTAAAGTTGCTTTTAATACTTGCTGCCTCTTCCTCGCAGAACCCTCGGGGCATCAGGCCCGAGCCAAGAAACAATCGGTTGTAACGGCTCGACATGATCGTTTAAGGATCTTTACCACTCCCAGAATGGGAATCGCCCAGCAGCAAAACGAGAGCCCCCAGATCTATGCCCAAAATAGCAGGAGGCCACAAGGGAGACTCCCAAGCGTCCCGGAGCGGGAGTGCGTGTCGAGGCTTGGAAAGCCACCTCTCGGTAGTCTTCCTTGTCCATTGCGTCTGTGGCGTGTTTTAGACATCTTCACGGCTTTCGGAGCACTGTTCACAAGTTCCTCCTCGATTAGCCTTTCCTTGCTTTGATTCCGATCCGTCTGTTGTGCACAAGCAGAGACAGAAAGCACCTTTCGTGAAGTAACGGCCGAGGATCTTGCTGTCCATGCGAGATGTTCAGGCACAATTAATCTGCCCAGCGCGACAGAATACAATATACAATTTCCCGCTGTGCAGACAGGATTCATCAGGCGAGCGTGGAAAGCCGGGAGGTACAAATGGAGCGCCGTGATTTTCTTAAGGGACTAGCAGCTGCGGGCGTGTTTGCCAGCATTGCCACACGAGCCACTACCTCAGCTTCCGACATCGATCCGCGCGTGATGAAGATCAGCGCGTTTGACTATGCGGGCGTCCGCCTGCATGACAGTCGCTGGACCGATCAGTATCTGCACGCGCGCGAGTTCTACTTCAACGTGTCGAATGATGACATTCTGCAAGGATTTCGTGCCAAAGCAGGTTTGCCTGCGCCGGGCAAGCCGCTCGGAGGATGGTGCGACGAAGACAGCTCCACGGTCTTCGGCCAGTGGTTAAGTGGAATGTCGCGCATGTATCGCGCAACTGGCGACCAGGCAATGCGCGACAAGGCCGCATATCTTCTGGCTGAGTTTTCGAAGACGGTCGGCCCTGACGGCAATTGCAGAATGAACGTCTATCCCTACGAGAAACTGGTTTGCGGCCTGGTCGATATGCACCACTACGCAGGCGACAGTAGTGCCATACCTCTGCTCGAAAGAGTGACCGCCTATGCCGCCCAGACGTTCGACCGTACTCGGCAATCTGCTGCACCGAAGCCTTGGGAGATGCACTCGGGGAAGCCGCTTGAGTGGTATACACAGCCGGAGAACCTTTATCGCGCTTATCAACTCACCGGCAACAAGCAGTTCAAAGAATTCGCTGAGGTCTGGCTGTACCACTCTTACTGGAATAAATTCGCCAACACTTCTTCGCCGACTGATGCCAGCGGCGTCCATGCCTACAGCCATGTGAACTCGTTCAGCAGCGCGTCCATGCGATACGCGGTCACGGGCGACCCCGCGCACTTGCGCGTGGTAGAGAATGCCTACGGCTTTCTGCAGAACACGCAGTGCTACGCCACCGGAGGCTATGGACCCGTGGAAAGAATCATGCCCCCGGGAAGCCTGGGCAGGGCGCTCGACTATCAGCTCAACAGCTTTGAAACTCCCTGCGGATCGTGGGCCGGATTCAAGATGTCGCGCTACCTGATGCAATTCACGGGAAAGGCCCGGTATGGAGACTGGGCCGAGCGGCTGCTTTATAACGGGATCGGATCAGCGTTGCAGATTAACGGTAAGGGCCGACACTTTTATTATGCCGACTATCGCGTTGGAGGCGGCGTCAAAATCTTCAGCCGCAATCCTTACACCTGCTGCTCGGGAACCTATATTCAGGATGTCGTCGATTTTCACAATCTCATCTACTACAAGGATGATTCCAGCCTGTACGTTAATCTGTATGTTCCTTCGGAGGTTACTTGGAAGCGCGGCGACGCAACTGTGAAGCTCATGCAGGACACACGCTATCCGGAAGCTGAGACCAGCACCCTGACCCTGCAGATGGATGGCGGGAAGAAGTTCACGTTGAAAATGCGGATTCCTGAGTGGGCGCAGGGTGCATCGGTGAAAGTGAATGGCGCGCCGTATCCAATCGCTTGCCAGCCGGGCACATGGGCCACGGTGGACCGTGCATGGAACTCTGGCGATAAGGTAGAGATCACCATTCCGCTGCGGATGCGCTGGCAGGCCGTGGACATACAACATCCCCATCGCGCTGCTGTAGTTCGTGGACCGGTCGTATTCGTGCAGGATGGCATGATCCACGAACCCATGTTCAAGTTGCCGGAAAACGACGACGACCTGAATAAATATCTGGTTGGGGACAACGAAGAAGGCCCTGCTGTTTTTCGCTTCGCTCCGCCTGATGGAAGCAACGTAATGGCCAAGTTCCGGCCGTTCTATTCGGTCATTGGCGATTACTACTATCGGATGTACTTCGACCTCGACAAATTGCCGGTTGTGCTGTGGCAGTGAGGAGTGGCGGAATTGGGGGCGACGTGAGAAGCAGGGTTGGCTTTTCGCATTGGAGAATTCTGCTTGCGTGCGCACTGCTCATCGTCAGCGCCGAGTCGTATGCTCAGGACGACGAGGTCGAACCGGGCCGTTCGATTGGCAAGGTGTCGATCAACGGCGACCTGATTGTCTTTGAACTAGACGATGGCGCTCTCGGGAAGGTGAACCTCTTCGACCTCGCCAACCACACCCTGCATTTCATCCCTGAGGTTGAGCGCTACCGTGTTGAGAGCGGGCCACTGCAATGGGAAGCGGAGTTCGGCCCCGAACTAACCACCACTGAAGTTACGCTCCATCAATTTAAGTTTCCGTTCTCCGGTAAGCGCTGGGAGACATTTGGTGTGGGCAAAACCGGATCGATCAGCTTTGGCCAGCGAGAGAAGGATGATAGCGGACCCGCGGCCGGGCCTCCCGAAGGTGGAGTATCCATCGGTCGCTTCGATCCATTGGCAGAGGCAGCCGGCGCCCTCATCGATAGCGCCCCCGCGATCTGCGTGTTCTTCAAGCCGCGGACATCCGGCCCTCGCTATGTGAAAGAACTGGCGGATCGAGTAGTCATCACCTGGGATCTGACGGAACCCTTTGGAAATATTCAGGACTTCACCTGGTTCAAAACGGTGAATCGCTTTCAAGCGGTCTTGCACCGCGATGGCGGGATTGAAATGTCTTACAAGGAGCTTGCGGCGAAGGATGCCATCGTTGGCATTTACCCTGAATTATCTGGCGAAGAAAAGCCGCTGGCGGCCATCATCAACGAGCCCCAAGCAGACGCTCCCGCGCATCTGGATATCAGAAATCTCAAGCTGTCTGTCGAAGACGGCATCGTGTTGAAAGTCACGTTCGAAATGCGTGGGCCCGTCCTTTCCGCCGGCGATCCCGCTTTAGACGGAATCTCATACCGCTTTGTCGTGGATGCACATCAGCCACTTCCCACAACCGCCGAAGCTGCCCATCCAACCTTTGACTGGACAGTGCGAGGAGTTGCGTGGCGCCATCGGCCCTCGAGGTACATCGCATTCGGACCTGGGGTCTCGCGAAAGGTCAAAGTCAGCGGCAACACCATCACCATTCAGGGAATATTGCCGCCGGCACTGCGGGGAGTCGGGGAGATTGCGGTCTACGCCGAGGCCGATGCGCCTCGTAAGACCGATCCCGGCGCGCACTTGTTACCGCATGTCGTCCGGTTGTCGGGAATTCGCCGGCCCGAAGTCCGCCTTTCTTCGCTAACGCGCAAGGATGGTCCTTTCGGCGTGGTCTACGAAGCATTCCATTATTTGGCTCTCCCTAAGCCCCAGGATCTTTCGTGCACGGTCCTACAAGCACTCGGCGACAAGTTCGATTTTCTGGCGTACTACTCCGATTTCCGAATCGACAATCAGGAGGCTGGCACTCCAAGCGATGGACCGGTGGGTGGCAACGTCACCGGTATTGGCGCTCCGCAGCACGATCTGGAGAATTACTGCACCAAGGGCAGGTTCCAGTGGGAGTACGTTCAGCCTGTGTACGTCAACTCGAATCAAATGCAGGAGCGCCCGCCCCAAAACGCGCCCATCGGGAGCGATCACGACATCAATTTTTACTCCCATCAACTCGACGAGCGCTCTCCGGACCATCAACTCCTTCCTTACAACTACGCCATGTCGCAGATCGGGCATGAGATGGGCCATCGCTGGTCAGCATTCGTTTCCGCGAAAGTGATGGGCGAAACCATTCCCCTTGGTCCCGTTCACTGGGCGCGAGGATTGCAGGCTCCGGCTGCGTTTCCTTATCAGCGGCCCACCGAAGCGTCCGCCATGGGAGGGGGCGTCTGGCAGGATAATCTTGATGGCACTTTCACGCAGCTCGACGATGATTATTACGTGCCAGCGACGGGCTACTCCTATCTTGATCTGTACCTGATGGGTTTGATAAGCGCTGCCGAGGTGCCAGATTTTTTCATTCTCAGAAACCTCGTGCCTGCCGGTAAAGACACAAACGGGCACCCGATTTTTAGAGCTAATCGAACAAAGGTGACCATCAAGGACGTAGTTGCAGTGGAAGGGCCGCGTTCGCCCGACGTGGATCACTCGCAGCGGAAATTCAACACTGGCATCGTCCTCATGGTCGAGCATGGGAAAGGCCCCAGCGCTGAACTAATCGAGAGGGCCAATGGCATTCGCCGTCAGTGGAGTGATTATTGGGAGACAATCACGGGACACCGTGCCTCGATGACAACGAGTCCACCCTAGCTGCAGCGAAGGCAACGTTTAGCTTTTGATCAACCGCATACGGAAATCTGTCGTTCACACTTGTTCGATTTCAATCTGGCGTGCGTCCCCCATCGGTAGGTCGATACTGAAAGTCCCGTTCACCACGACCCGGCGCGAGGTTTTTCCATGCGAGAGCTTGTAGTTCCCAGCGGGCAATCCGTCGAGCGAGACATTGGCCTTCTTTGCCAGGCCGGAGGGATCCGAGACTTCGAGTGAGAGCTTTGGCTTTCCGCGGGTAAGTCTCGCTCTCTTGATTTGCCCCGGCATAACCTCCACATCAATTCCGACTTCGACGAAGCGCAGCCGCTTTTGCAGGCCATCTTTTGGAAGAACTGTCAGGTCGCGGTCCGTGGCTTCGACTTTGCAGCCAAAGCCGACTTCGCCGAATGAAGGGTCCCTCACGACATACGACTTGGAGGACTTCAAGAATCCCCATAGCCCTGAGCCGCTTTCGAATGTTCTCGGCGGTTCGTGATCGTAGACGCCCGGCGTGCAGATGAAGAAGTTATAGCCCATTCCGTCGAGAAGAACATTCGCCATCACGCTCATGACGCCAGCGTATCCCTTGATCAGCGCGTCCTGATCTTCGTGATCTTCGTAAGCCTTCAGCAGAGCAAGGCCATTCAAGGACGCGTTGTACCAGCAGCACACATCTCTGCGTTTGTCGTTGCCGTAGCGGAACCATACCGGCTGATTGCCGCCGCGCAGCGCCTTGATCACCTGGATCGTCTTCTCATTTTTTGCCTGATTTCCGAAGAAGCGGGTAAAAAAATAAACCTGCTCATGCGCGGTCTGGTCGATCACAAGTTCTGAACTGTAAGGGTAAGGATCGCGCAGGAATTCGTCATTGCATTCCGACATCTGGCGTCGCAGATTGTCGTATTCTTCCTTCCAGCCCTCTTTCTGAATGTCATAAAGAATATGGATGGCATTCGAGCCCTCCATCAGGCCCACATGGCGCCAGGGCCCGGTTGCGAACCACTTCATGCAGGTGCGGTACGACATGCGCAAATACTCATGGGGAGTCTTGCGTGTCAGCAGTCCGTAGTTTTTACCGATGCGGTAGAGCGCGTGATAAATGTTGGCCGGGTGAACATAGTTGTACGAGCGGAATGTGGCCTCGGAGCGTTCCTTTGTCCAGGCACCCCATCCGTTCGAGGGATAGCGGTCTTTCCAATACAGCGAAGCGCGGACCTCATAAGTCTCCGGATTCTGGATGTACTTGAACAGACAATCAGCGACGTAGGTCTCAAGCGCGTCAACCTCTTTTTTGGATGGCAGGTAAACATTCTTCTCCGCCAAAAAGAGGGGCTCAGAGAAACCCGATTCGTCGCTGCCACCGACCTCCCAGACCTCATCAGAATCCAGAAAAATGCTCCCGATGCGGTAATCGAAAGGAACGAAACCGTGATGCCGATGGTAGGGATCCTGCGGATTGTCGTAGAACTGGCGATCCACAACGAAACTGCCGCGAGCATTGAGCAGTCCTTGGATATCCTCAATGCAGTAAAAGTGAAGGTTCGTCCAGCGGTTGTTGCTGTAGTTCAGCTTAAGGCTCTTCTGGCCTCTCCCCTTGAAAGATAGTGTGAGCAGGACCTTGTCGCCATTCCTCGTCTTCTCTTTGATCTTGATATTGTCCGACAGCAGGTCGATGCGGTCGATCTCTGGCTTGGTCTTCACCTCCACCAGGACGTCGGTATCCTCCTGAACCACCATCGACGGCAGAACGCGGATTCCAAGATTCCCTGCTGCGTATAACTCGTCACGAATCGCTTCGTAGCCGGGTATGAGCACAAAGCGAACCTGGAAGTTCCTTTTTTCACCGGGCTGCAGAATCAGGGAAGTGTGGCCATTGATCCATGGCTTCGACGTCCATCGACGCAGATTTTTCGTCGCCCAGGAATGAATGGCAAGAATGTCCGGGCCTTGTCCTCCCAGGACGTGGGCTGCAAATGGCGAGTCTGGTTCTTTGTAAATGCACTCGAAACTCGTGTCCATGGTGGGGTGAACCAGGAGAAAAGGTGCATCGCCCAGCGGCCGTTGCAGCAAGACGTAGGAACTGTGGCCTGCGATGAAGGAATGGGCCAGAATCTTCTGCTCGTGGATCAGCTTCTGGCGCAGGGGAGTTTTACCAAAATCAACGTTGTTTACGGTGCTCAACTTGGTCTCGGAGCCGTGCTGAATGTAGAGTTCCTCATAGTCGTCGTTCACCATGAGCGGCAATCCCAGGTCGCCGATCTCCAGGGTCTTGCCGGTAGTGTTTTCGATCTCAATATCCCAGAGCAGCGAACTGCCTGGTCCCGCCGTGTAGTTCATGATCAGAGAGTAGCTGCGGATTCCCTGCTCATTTGAGGACATGCCCTCATAGCTGACGTTCACGGCGTTGTCGCCAAAGCGGACGCGCCGCGTGTCACCTGACTTGCCCGTCAACTCCCTTCTCCATTTGCCCGACATGCGAAACACGTCGTTTTGACCCAGGCGGGCGCGCTGCCCCCAATCGTCGCCGGTGAGTTCCCAGACCGTCGACACGACATCGCCAGTCCACCGTGAATCGGAGGGATCCACTCCCGGAGTATTGATCTCGTTCCCTATGTAGTTAGTCTGTAGGGGATCGTTCTTTCGCGTAATGCTTGAGATTGAGCCGTAACGCCGGTCGAAGTGCACCACCATCTCTCCTGCTTCCACTACGGTGGTGTAGTCCTCATGCTGTTTGAGCAGTTCCACCGAGGATTGGGCGAGTTGCAGATCTGGCTGCGGCTCCTGCGTGGAACTCTGGGCACGTGCCGCGAGCAGCGCCGAGCCGGGCCCCGTCAGCAAGGCTCCGGCTGCGCCCGCCACCCCGACGTTTTTCAACATGTCTCGTCTCGATATCTTGTTGTCCATTCCCGGCCCCTACGTTGTTTTCAGATCGCTTTGCATCTGGCTGTCGGGCGATGAAGCTCGCAGCCTCCCGTCGCCAACTGCCTCAAAATATACAATATACAGACACTCCCGGAGAGGATTGGTTAGCTCAAACTTGATTTCATCCAAACCAGTCCAACGGGCTCCCGACCTCAAAACGAACTGTTGCGAGAACAGTGCCGTATGGCTCAATGCAACTTGCACCCAAACTGAATCAAGTCTCTTCTCCACATCACAAGATTCCCGAGTACCAAATCCGTCAAAAGTAAAAACAGTCTGGGTGTTGCAGGGCTGCACATGCTTGAAATTGATTTGGTTGGCTCTGTCGCGTACGAGTGATGAAGGGGGCGGACATCCAAATCGGCTTGTCAGTTTTTGAACCGCTCGATTTGTCACATTATCAGTGCCGAACCTGACGCTCTGTCCCCTGATAAGACACGGTGCAATTCGCGTCGGCCACCTGATCAAAACAGGGGATCGACGGCGGTCGCATGCTCGGAGAAGGTTGCGGAGTTCACGCCGGGCGGACGGCGGCCAGACCACACGATCGGTTCGGTTTTAGTCACTATTGTTTCCTTGGCTGGGCTCGACTACGCCCGTTCGTCCTGTGACTTGAAGATGGTAGCGGGGCGCCGCATCCTGCCAAGTCAAGGAGGCGTCAGGTGACGATAAGGTGTGGAGCCGCAAAGTTGCTTTAGACTCGCCAGCCTCTTCCTCCAGGAGCCTCGCAGCATCAAGTTCCCAGCCAGGAACCAAGCGGTTGCAATGGCTCGACATGATCGCAAAGGATCTTCACCACTCCCAGGATGGGAATCGCCAGCAGCAAACCGAGGGCTCCCCAGATCCATGCCCAAAATAGCAGCGACAAACTCACGGCGAGCGCATTGAGTTGGAGACGCGGTCCGATCACACGAGGGTACAGGAGATTCATCGTAACAAGATGGATAGCGATGACGGTCACGATTACCGTGATGATTCCGCCCAGGTGCAGGGTTCCGATTCCGCCAGCGAGCGGAGGGAGCAGTGCGAGGAAAACGCCCAAATATGGAACCAGCGTGACGAATCCACTGATGAGACTCATGAAATAGAAATACGGGATACCGAGGTACCAGAACACGATTCCGCAGACAACTGAGCCGACGAGGCCAATGATGACATTAGCGAGAACGTAGCTGCGAATCATGGTAGAGATGGTTCCGACAGTGCGGTGGGCTTCGAGACGATGCTCCCTGGGAAAGAGACGCACCGTGCTTGCGTAGACATGCTCCTTGGACGCCAGCATGAAATACACAAGGAACGGAACAAAGCTAACGGCCATCAGTACGTCAAAGACGGTGCTGCTGGTTTCGGAAAGAATTTGAGTTATGCCCTGCGCCTGCTCGATACGAACCGGGATGGGTTTCTGCTGCTGTTTGGGAGGCTCTACGACGGAGCTGGCCTGATTGAGAATTTTGTCGGCGCGGGCGCGAACACCCCCTACGCTCCTCCGTAGTTCAGCGGAATAGCGGGGCAAGTTGCTGAGAAAATCGACGGCACGGTTGTAAGAAAAATAAAACAGGCCGAGGGAGAGGATTACGGCCATGGTGGTTATGCCCATGGCGCTAGCCCAACGCGGGCAATGCCAACGAACGAGGACGGCGACCGCCGGCTCAAGCACGGACGCTAGAAGAACCGATACAAGGATTGTGACCCAGACGAGCTTCAGCAAGTAGAGGAGTCCGATGATCGCGATGAGAGCGACCACAATTTGCGCGACGGTTCCGACTTTGATAGATGCGTGGAGAGTCTCGACTTCTTCGGTGGCTTGCTCGACGATCACCGCTGGAAGAACGGGTTGCCCGGCAGGTACCTGCTCTGGTTGGTCCTTCTTCTCAGATCGCATGGAAACTTCCGTTTTCACGCAGAATTGTCCATCGATTATTTGACTCTAGTAACTGCGCAATCCATACTGATCTTCCGTTAGGGGTACCGGAAATTCACCCGACGGCTCAAGGTGGGAGATTCGGAAGGGGGCGAACGCGGGTATAACCTGGCATTTTTTTGGTGGACACGACGGGGCCTACGACTCTCAACGAGTCAAACTTGCATCGGTCTCGCCTCGGTGAAAAGGAATTGGCGGCGAGGGGAAAGCCCAGCATTCGCTGGGCTTTCTCG
>Ga0335077_10001937_pt1 | contig 24689 bp, 17 predicted proteins | sample Lox_Sample_31_FD_207151 | JGI IMG/M metagenome (GOLD analysis project Ga0335077, IMG submission 207151) | Soil microbial communities from Loxahatchee National Wildlife Refuge, Florida, United States - Lox_Sample_3.1 | ecosystem: Environmental > Terrestrial > Soil > Wetlands | place: USA... | reverse complement strand
CTCGACCTGCGAATCGTCGTCCCGGTGGAGGACATGGCCGATCTGCAGACGGCGGGCGGGCCGCCGGCCGGGCCGCCGGCCGAGCCGGGCGGCCAGCCTCCGGCCGGAGACCCGGCCAGGCAGCATTCGATCTGGCCGCACGTCGAGGCGCGCGTCCTGGACCTCATCGAGGCGCACCGCTCCACGATCGTCTTCGCCAACTCGCGCGGGCTGGCGGAGCGGCTGTGCGGCCGGCTGAACGACCTCGCAGCGGAGCGCGCGGCCGCGGCCGCCGAGCCGGAGCAGGACGGCGGCCCGGCAGAGGCTGGCCCGGCAGAGGCTGGCCCGGCAGAGGCTGGCCCGGCACGCGACGGCCGGCCCCGGATGCCCGCGCAGGTCATGGCGCAGTCCGCCGTCGCCGCCGGCGGTCCCCGCGTGGTGGCCAGGGCGCATCACGGCTCGGTTTCCCGCCAGGAGCGCAACCAGATCGAGGAGGCGCTGAAGGCCGGCCGCCTCCCCGCGGTGGTCGCCACCTCGAGCCTGGAGCTGGGCATCGACATGGGCGCGGTGGATCTGGTGATCCAGGTCGAGTCGCCGCCGTCTGTGGCCAGCGGCCTGCAGCGGACCGGGCGGGCGGGCCACAACGTCGGCGACGTGTCACGCGGCATCTTCTTTCCCAAGTACCAGGGCGACCTGGTCCAGGCTGCCGTCGTCACCAGGCAGATGCGAGCCGGGCAGATAGAGCAGCTGCGGATGCCGCGCAATCCGCTGGACGTGCTCGCCCAGCAGGTTGTCGCGATGACGGCGATGGACGACTGGGACATAGACGACCTGGCGCGGACCGTGCGCCGTGCGGCTCCTTTCAGCACGATCACGAGGCCGGTCCTGGACGCGGTGCTGGACATGCTGGCCGGCCGTTACCCGAGCGAGGACTTCGCCGGGCTGCGCCCGCGACTGGTCTGGGACCGCACGACGGCCCGGCTGAGCGGCCGTCCCGGGAGCCAGCGGCTGGTGATCAGCAACGGCGGGACCATCCCCGACCGCGGCCTGTTCGGGGTGTTCCTGGCGAGCGGCCAGTCCGAGCGACCCGGCCGGCATTCCCGGCGGGTCGGCGAGCTGGACGAGGAGATGGTCTACGAGTCGCGCGTCGGCGACGTGTTCGTGCTCGGCGCCTCCTCCTGGCGGATCGAGGACATCACCGCCGACCAGGTGATCGTCACGCCGGCGCCGGGACAGCCTGGCCGGCTGCCGTTCTGGCACGGCGATGCCCCCGGCCGCCCGGCGGAGCTCGGCGCGGCCATCGGCGCATTCCGCCGTGAACTCGGCGCGCTGCCCGAGCAGCATGCGGTCGCCAGGCTGGCGGCCGACGGCCTGGATCAGCTGGCCGCGGCGAACCTCGTCTCCTACCTGTCGGAGCAGCGGCAGGCCACCGGGTACCTGCCCGACGACAAGACGCTCGTGCTGGAGCGCTTCCGCGACGAGCTCGGCGACTGGCGGCTCGTGCTGCACAGCCCGTTCGGCGCGCAGGTGCACGCACCCTGGGCGCTCGCGATCGCCGCCAGGCTCAGAGAGCGCTACGGCGGCATGGACGTGCAGGCGCTGCATACCGACGACGGCATCGTGATCAGGGTGCCGGACGCGGACGAGCCGCCGCCCGCGGGCATCGCGATGCTGGACCCCGACGAGGTAGAGCAGATCGTCACCGCCGAGCTTGGCGCGTCCGCGCTGTTCGCATCCCGGTTCCGCGAATGTGCCGCCCGTGCGCTGCTGCTGCCCAGGCGCCAGCCGGGCCGCAGGACACCGCTGTGGCAGCAGCGCCAGCGCGCCGCGCAGCTCCTGGCGGTCGCCAGCCAGTACGGCACGTTCCCGGTCGTGCTGGAGACGATGAGGGAATGCCTGCAGGACGTCTTCGACGTTCCCGGCCTGGTCGCGCTCATGCGCGACCTCGCCGGCCGGCGGATCCGCCTGGTCGAGGTGGAGACGCCGGCCGCGTCTCCGTTCAGCAAGTCGCTGCTGTTCCGCTACATCGGCGCCTTCATGTACGAGGGCGATGCGCCGCTTGCCGAGCGCCGGGCCCAGGCCCTGGCGCTCGACTCGGCGCTGCTGGCCGAGCTGCTCGGGCAGCCGGAGCTGCGCGAGCTGCTCGACCCCGTGGTCGTCGAGGAGACGGAGCGGGAGCTGCAGCGCCTTGCCCCCGGCCGCGCCTGCCGGGACGCCGAGGCGGTGGCCGACATGCTGCGCGCGCTCGGACCGCTGACGACCGCCGAGGTCGAGCACCGAGCCGCAGACCCGGGACAGGCCGCGCAGTGGCTGGCCGGGCTCGCAGCCCAGCGCCGCATCCTGGAGCTGCGGATCGCGGGCGAGCCGCGGTGGAGCGCTATCGAGGACTCGGGCAGGCTTCGGGACGCGCTCGGGGTGGCGCTGCCCCCCGGCGTCCCGGATGCCTTCACCGAGCCCGCCGCCGATCCGCTGCGCGATCTGGTGCTGCGGCACGCGCGCTCGCACGGGCCCTTCAGCGCCGCCGCGGTCGCGCACCGGTACGGGCTCGGGGCGGCCGTCGTCACCGGAGCCCTGCACCGGCTCGCGGCCGAGGGAGTCGTATCGGAGGGCGACTTCCACCCCAGCGGCGGCACGAGCTGGTGCGACGCCGGGGTGCTGCGCATGCTGCGGCGCAGGTGCCTGGCAAAGCTGCGCAAGGAGGTGGAGCCGGCCCCGCGCGCTGCCTACGCCGCGTTCCTGCCCGCGTGGCAGCACGCCGACCGGACCGCCACCATGACCGCGGCGGGCACGACGCCGCGCCTGGCGAGAATCGATGCCGTATACGAGGTGGTCGACCAGCTCGCGGGCGCCGCGATCCCGGCTTCGGCACTGGAGACGCTTGTGCTGCCCGGCCGGATCCCCGGCTACTCCTCGGCGCTGCTGGACGAGCTGACCGCGGCCGGCGATGTGCAGTGGTCGGGCGCCGGCGCGCTGCCCGGCGGCGACGGCTGGATCGTGCTGGCCCCGGCCGGCGCGGCTCCGGTGCTGCTGCCCGAGCCGGCCGAGATCACGCTCACGCCCGTGCACCAGGCCGTCCTCACCGCGCTCGACGGCGGCGGTGCGCTCTTCTTCCGCGCGATAGCCGACAAGGTAGCGGCCGGCCTGGCCGGCGACGCCGCCCGCGGCACCGACCGCGACGTCGCGAGCGCGATCTGGGACCTGGTGTGGGCCGGCCGCCTGACGAACGACACCCTTGCCCCGCTGCGGACCGTGCTCGGCAGCGGCCGGCCGGTCCCGGGGCCTGCCGGCCCCGGCACGCCGGTCCCCCAGCGCTCCTACGGCAGGCCGGGCGGCGGCCTCGCCAGGCGGCCCGGCCACGGGCGCGCGGTGCTGCCGTCGCGGGCCGGCCCGCCGACGGTCAGCGGGCGCTGGTCGGCGCTGCCGCCGGCCGAGCCTGACCCCACGCGGCGGCGGCACGCGCAAGCGCTATCCCTGCTGGAACGGCATGGCATCCTCATCCGCGGTGCGGTAGCCGCCGAGCATGTCAGCGGGGGATTCGGTGCGCTCTACCCGGTGCTGCGCGCGCTCGAGGACGCCGGCCAGTGCAGGCGCGGCTATTTCGTCGAAGGCCTCGGCGCGGCTCAGTTCGCGCTGCCGGGCGCCGTCGACCGGATGCGCGCGATGGCCGATGCCGCCCGGGCCGCGGCCGTTCCCGCTGATCCCTGGGCGACGCTGCCCGCCGGGCCGGGCCGCCGGGTCGTCGTGCTGCCCGCGGCCGATCCGGCGAACGCGTATGGCGCTGCCCTGCCGTGGCCGGAGCGTCCGGGCGACAGCGCGACCGGGCACAAGCCCGGCCGCAAGGCCGGCGCCCTCGTCGTGCTGTCGGACGGCGAGCTCGTGCTTTATGTCGAGCGCGGCGGCAAGACGCTGCTGTCCTGGACCAGCGATCCCGCGCTGCTCGACCCGGCCTCCGCGGCGCTCGCCGCGGCCGTGCGCGCAGGCGCGCTCGGCCGTCTCACGGTCGAGCGCGCCGACGGAAGCGGGGTCTATGACTCGCCGCTCGCGAGAGCGCTGGAGTCGGCGGGCTTCCGCCCGACGCCTAAGGGCCTGCGGCTGCGCGGCTAGTTGTCGGCCTGCGGCGCTACCCCCGCGCGCCCGGATTGTGGGTAAAGCCCAGCGTGCTATCCCGGCCTTCTCGGCCGCGATGACAAAGCAGACCCGGCCCGGCCCGCGCCGCGGGAACGGCGCGCCGGTGTACGGGTTGGCCAGGTCGACGACCGAGATGCCCACCCGCGGGTCACGGGCCTTGTCCCGCGCTTTCCATGAGCTCTCCCCGGTGCAGACGAGCAGGTGGTCACCCTCGACACCGGCCCAGACGACCCAGTTCCGCGGGGAACCGTCTGCGCGCAAGGTGGACAGGTGGACGTAGTTAGGCGCTTCTAGCAGCGCTCGTACCTCATCGGGCAGTGGCATCGGCATGATCGGATCGTAGGAGACGGCGGCTCGCCGCTGGCAGACTTGCGTCATGACCGCCGAATTCGATGCGCTGATCGCGCTCATGCCGTACGCCGGGCAGCTCGGCATGAAGCTGACCGAGGCAGGGCCGGAGCGCGTCATCGCGACGCTGGACTGGCAGGAGCGGCTGTGCACGACCGGAGGCATCATGCACGGCGGCGCGCTGATGACGCTGGCCGACACCGCCGGGGCGCTGGTCGCGTTCCTCGGCCTGCCCGAGGGCAGCACCACGGGCACCATCACGTCGACGACCCAGCTCTTCCGTCCGGTGACCGGCGGGACGGTCCAGGCCGAGGCGCTCCCGCTTAACCGCGGGCGGACCACGGTCACGGTGCAGACCAGCCTGCGCGACTCGCAGCAGCGCCTGGTCTCGCAGACCACGCAGATCCAGGCGGTGCGTCCCGCCTAGCCCGGCCGAGCGCGGCCCGGGCCCCGCACAACCCGATACCCGGCGGTGCACCGACCGAACAATTGCCGCATTCCGCGTCCGCAGGGCGCAGACCACCCCGGACGACTGGATCAGGCAGGCGTGGCGACGGAGTCGAGCAGCTCGGACCGGGCCTGATCGACCGCGGCCAGGATCGCACCGCGCAGCACCGGCCCGCCGGTAACCGCGGTCGGCACGACGGTGGGCCGGGCCGGGCAGATCCGCCCGACCTCGGCCGCGACGCGGTCTGCCAGCGCGGTACCGCCCGCCAGCCCGACGTCGCCGCCGAGAACCACCAGGCCGGGATCGAGGACGACGGACACGGCGGCGACTCCGGTGGCCACCCGCTCCGCCAGCTCGCTCAGGAACTCGCCGGCCTGCTGCTGGCCGGCCTTGTCGGCGCTGACGGCGGCCGCCACCGCGGCGGCGGCCGTCGGCTCGGCAAATCCGTGCCGCGCGGCCAGCGGCAGCAGCGCCTGGGCGCCGACGAGACTCTGGAACGCCCCGGTCGCGGGGTGGGTCACGTCCTGCGGCAGCGGCACGCCTGGCACGGGCAGGTAGCCGATCTCGCCGGCCGCTCCGCCCACGCCCCGGTGCAGGCGCCCGCCCAGGATCGTGGCCAGGCCAAGGCCGACGCCGATCCACACCAGCACGAAGTCCGCGACGCCGGCCGCGGCGCCCACCGACCGCTCGGCCATCGCAGCGAGGTTCACGTCGTTCTCCAGGGTCACCGGCCGGCCCAGGTCGCTGCGGAGCGCCTCCAGCACGCCCTCGTGCCAGGCGGGCAGGTTCACGGCCAGGCGCGGGTCACCGGTACGAGGGTCGAGCACGCCCGGCGTGCCGATGACGAACGCGCGCAGCGCCTCCGGCGCCACCCCCGCCGCGTCGCAGGCGGCCATCACGGCGTTGCGAACAAGCGCGACCGGGTCGTCGGCGGTCGCGGGGTTGACGGAGACCTTGGTCACAACGCTGCCGGTGACGTCCGCGACGCCGGCGCTGATCTCGTCCTGCTCGACATGCAGCCCCGCCACGTAGGCACTGGACGGGATCACCGCATACAGCGCCGCGTTCGGGCCGCGGCCGCCCGCCTGCTCGCCGGCGACGGCCACCAGGCCACGCTCGCCGAGCCGGGCCAGCGCCTGAGACGCCGTGACCTTCGACAGGCCCGTGTGCTCTCCGAGCTGCGCTCGCGTCATGGGTCCGCCCGTCAGCAGCAGCTCGAGCGCGGACCGGTCGTTCAGCTCCCGCAACAAGCTGGGCGTTCCCGGCCGTCGCTGCATGCGCCCTCCCCTTCGGCCCAGGCCCCCCGCGCGGCGGGCCCGGTCGGCAGACACTGTTCTGGCAGTACTGGCCGACAGACTCTGCCGAACAGCACCGTGCGCGCAAGCACTACCTGCCCGAACGCACTCTGTGTCTCAATATGGCAACGGACTCTATCTTATAGGAAAGTTTCCTGTTAGTTTCTGCGGCATACACCGTCGGGGTCCGACCCTGGTAGGCACTGCAGGCGAGCCTAGCTGCGTAAACCAGTACATCTCGCCGCTTAACGTAGGTGCCGCCGCCAGGCGAAGGTCCGGCCGGAGGCGTCCGCCCCGGAGGACGCGGCTCCGCTAGATGACAGCCGGGAAGGGAGATCGGGCAGTGACATTCACCAGATCGGCGGCCGCTGTTGGAGCGGTCGTCGCGCTCGCGGGAGCTGCCGCGGGCATAGCGGGCTGCGGTTCCAGCAGTCCGTCGTCGGGCTCCAGCTCTTCCGCGCCGGCCAAGCTGGTCGTGTGGCGGATGGGCGGTTCGGTTCCGTCCCAGGTCACCTGGATGAACGGCATCGTCGCGCAGTTCCACAAGAACTTCCCGCAGTACAAGAAGACCAAGGTTGTCGTGGACTGGATCCCGTGGGGAGACCGCGCCACTGACTGGACCAACGCATTGACCAGCGGCAAGGGCGGGCCGGACATCACCGAGCTCGGCAACACCGACACGCCGGGCGTGGCGGGGCAGGGTGCCCTCGCCAACATCGCGAGCAACGTCAAGTCGTGGTCCAACGGATCTGGCATCATCGCCGGCAACCTGGCCAACGACACCGTCGGCAGCAACATCTACGCCGTGCCGTGGTTCGGCGGCGTGCGCGGCATCTGGTACAACAAGGACCAGTTCACCAAGGCCGGCATCTCATCGCCGCCCACCACCTGGGCGCAGCTGGTCAGCGACGCAAAGGCGCTGATGAAGGCCTACCCGGGCACCTACGGGCTGGGCGCCCCGAGCGACGACAGCAACGCGATCGTCAGCTTCATCTGGGGCGCCGGCGGCCAGGTGGCCACCCAGAGCAACGGGCAGTGGACGGCCGAGCTGAACTCGCCCCAGTCCGAGGCAGGCATCAAGTTCTACGCTGACCTGCTGCGCACCGAGAAGGTCTCCCCGGCCAAGTACATCGGCGAGACCGAGCTCGGCACCGTCGGCGCGACCTCGGGTGGTTCCAACGAGGACTTCGCCCTGGGCAAGCTCGACATGTACATCGACGGCCCGTGGGCCGAGGCTCAGCTGGAGCAGGTCAGCACGAAGAACAAGGCGCAGTGGGCCTCGTTCCCGATCCCGAGCGAGAACGGCCCGAACCCGGCGCCGGCCTTCGCGGGCGGCTCGGACCTCGGCGTCTGGGCAGGCAGCAAGAACCAGACCGCCGCCTGGGACCTGATCACGGTGATGGACAGTCCGTCGAACGCGACCACGTTCGCCAACTCGCAGGGCTTCTTCCCCGAGTTCACGTCGCAGCTGTCCAGCGGCGTGTATACCAGCAGCCCGGTCATGTCGGGCTTCGCCAAGGCGGCCGGCTACACCCAGATCTCCCCGCTCAACTCCAAGAACTGGGCGACCGCCGACACCGGGAAGTACAACATCATCCCGAACATGATGAAGGCACTCATGCAGGGCGCTAACTTCACCACGACGGTGAACACCGCGAACACTGAGCTGCAGAAGGTGCTCAACACCGGCAGCGAGTAAGCAGCCGGCCGTAGCACAGTCCCGGCCGGCCGGCCCCGCGGCCGGCCGGCCGGGACCACCAGCCACGTCATCTGGCCAGCCGGAAGGAGCGACTCGACCATGGCCGACAGCCTGCCGCACCGGGCCGGGATCATCCCCCCGGGTCAGCACGGCCCAGCGTCGCTCCGCTCCTGGCTCGCGACCTTCATCCGCCGCCACAGGCTGGCGCCCTACCTGCTGATCCTGCCGGCCCTGGCCGGCATCACCCTCGTGCTGCTTTGGCCGCTGATCCAGGTCGTCATCTACTCGTTCCAGAACTACGGGATCCAGCAGGCCAACGGCGTGCTGCCGACGCAGTGGATCGGCTTCGCGAACTTCACCAGCATTTTCAAGGACCCGGAGTTCTGGCTCGCGCTGCGGATTACGGTCCTGTTCGCGCTCGTGGTCGTGCCCGCGACCCTCGTCGTGGGGACCGTCGTCGGCGTGCTGCTGAACCGGCTCGGCAAGAAGATGTCGATCTTCGTCAGCACCGCCGCCCTGCTCGCCTGGGCCACCCCGCCGGTGTCGGCCAGCGTGCTGTTCTACTGGATGTTCAACCCGGATGGCGGCCTCGTCGACTGGGCGCTGAGCAAGATGCCGCACTGGCTGGTCGGCAACTCCGACTGGTCGCAGTTCAACTGGGCCACCACCAACGCCACTGCCGCCTACACCGTGATCGCGATCCTGGTCGTCTGGCAGTCGTTCCCGTTCATCGCCGTTGCCGTGCTGGCCGCGCTGAAGACGATTCCCGGCGAGCTGATCGAGGCCGCCAGAGTGGACGGCGCGACCCCGTGGCGCAGCTTCTGGCGCATCACGTTCCCGCTGATCAAGCCGATTTACCTGGTGCTGCTGCTGCTGTCGGTGATCTGGGACTTCAATATCTTCACGCAGAGCTACATCATCACCGGCGGGCTCGGCAACTCCAACGAGTTCAACCTCGGCCTGTACATCTACGACAAGGCCTTCACCTTCCCGCCGAGCTTCGGCCTGGGCGGGGCGCTCGCGCTCGTGTTCGTCCTGATCTTGCTGATCGTCACGTTCGGCTACGTACGGTCCTCCGTCAAGCAGGGAGCCCTGACATGACCGGCTCGGGCATGACCGGCACGGGACCTCCCGGCCTGAGCCTGGCGGCCGCCGAGGGCGCCGCGTCGAGCCGGGCGGCGGCCCGCCCGCTCGGCGCCAGGGCCAGGAACGTCAGGCGCGCCAGGACGGCCGGCCTGAATGCCTTCGGCGTCATCATCGCGCTGATCACGCTGTTCCCGATCTTCTGGATGATCAGCACGGCGTTCAAGCCGTCGCAGGAAATCTACTCGCTCACGCCGCACCTGGTGCCGGCGCATCCCACCTGGAGCAACTTCAGCCAGGTCATCAGCGGCCGGGTCTCCGGCGGTATCGGCGGCGTCTGGCTGTTCTTCCGCAACAGCCTCGCGGTCGCGCTGCTCAGCGTCGTCATCGCGTCGCTGCTCGCGCTGCTCGCGTCGGTGGCCGTGGCGAGGTTCCGGTTCCGGTTCCGGACCAGCTTCCTGATCATGCTGCTGATCGTGCAGATGATCCCCGGCCAGGCGCTCATCATCGCGCTGTTCCTCGACTTCAGGTCGCTGAACCTGCTGGGCAACCTGGCCGGCCTTGTAATCGTCTATGCGGCCCAGGCGCTGCCGGTCACGATCTGGATGCTGCGCAACTTCGTCGCCACGGTGCCCAGGGAACTGGAGGAGGCCGCAGCCATCGACGGTGCGTCCGGCACCCGCATCTTCTGGCGCATCCTGTTCCCCCTGGTGGCGCCGGGCCTGGTAGCGACCAGCATCTTCGCCTTCATCACCGCGTACAACGAGTTCATCGTCGCGCTGACGTTCCTCGGCCAGGCGCACTCGGATTACACGCTGCCGATCTACGTCCAGTACTTCTTCGGCCGCGGCGGCGCGCAGTGGGGCCCGATCATGGCCGCCTCGACCATGTACACGATCCCGGTGGTGATCTTCTTCCTGATCGTCCGCCGCAGGCTCGTGGGCGGGCTGGTCGCGGGAGCGGTGAAGGGATGACACAGGAGCTTGCAGCCGACCCAGCCCTGGGCCGGCTAGCCGACGCAGTCCTGATACCCCCGTTCCCCGGCCCGCAGGCACCCGGCTGGATCTGTGCCGCGCTCGGCGAGGGCCTGGCCGGGGTCACCCTGTTCGGCCCGAACGTCACCGACCGTGCGCAGCTCGGCGAGCTGACCCGCCAGCTGCGCGCCGCCGTCGCCGAGCCCGTCATCGCCATCGACGAGGAAGGCGGCGACGTCACCCGCATCTCGCACCAGACCGGCAGCGACTACCCCGGCAACGCCGCGCTCGGCGCAGTCGACGACGTGACGCTCACCCGGGCGGTCTACGCCGCGCTCGGCGCCGACTTGCGCGAGCTGGGCATTAATCTCAACCTCGCGCCCTCGGTTGACGTCAACACCGCCGCGGACAACCCGATCATCGGCACCAGGGCGTTCGGCTCGGATACCGCGCTGGTCGCCCGGCACGCCGCCGCGGCGGTGGCGGGCCTGCAGGCGGCGGGCGTGGCGGCCTGCGCCAAGCACTTCCCCGGCCATGGCAGCACCCGGCTGGACTCGCATGACGTCGTCGCGACGGTCGAGGGCTCGCTGCGGGATCTGCGCCGGCGTGACCTGCCCCCGTTCGAGGCCGCGATCAGGGCCGGAGTCCGCGCGGTCATGCCCAGCCACCTGCGCGTGCCAGAGCTCACCGGCGACCTGCCCGCCTCACTGTCCACGGCGGCTCTCACCGGGCTGCTGCGCGGCGAGCTCGGCTTCACCGGGGTGATCGTGTCCGACGGCCTGGAGATGCGCGCGGTGAGCGAGCCCTACGGCATCCCGGAGGTCGCGGTCCTGGCCGTCATGGCCGGCACCGACCTGCTGTGCCTCGGCCGTGACATCGATCAGCTGACGTTCCTGGCCGTCAGGACCGCGCTCATGGACGCGGTGCGGTCAGGCAGGCTCCCTGGCGAACGGCTCGAGGAGGCCGCCGCGAGGGTCGCCGAGCTCAGGTCCTGGACCGCGCAGGCGGCGGACCAGAGCCCGGCAGCGGGCCGGCCGGCGAATGCGGGCGCTGGCCGGCCCGGTCTACCTTCCGCAGGCGACGGCGAGGTGGGGCTGGCGGCCGCCAGGCGCGCCACCCTGGTTGTCGGCGACCTCCCGGCCCTGCGGCATCCGCTTGTCGTGGAGCTCGTGCCGCCGTCGAACATCGCCGTTGGCTCGGTCCCGTGGGGCATCGGCCCGTGGCTGGCGGCGGGTAGCATCCGCCAGGTCAGCACCGCTACCCCGGCCGGCGAGGTGGCGGCGGCAGGCCGTGACCTGCTGGCCGAGGCGGCCGGCCGGTCGCTGATCATCGTCGTCAGGGACGCGCACCGCTATCCGGCGGCCGTCCAGCTGGCCGGCTTGCTGGTAACGGCACGGCCCGATGCCACGGTGGTCGAGATGGGACTCCCGGTGTGGCGCCCGCCGGCGGGCAGCTACGTGGCCAGTTACGGTGCCGCGCGCAGCAACGCCGTCGCGGTGGCCGAGAAACTGGGCCTGGAGCGGCGCTAGCGGCCAGGAGGGCGGCAGGCCGGGACTCTGCCTGCGAATCCCCGCGGAGTCAGGGCCGTTCGCGGTGCGCCAGCGGGGTGCTCCCGCTGGTTACCTGCATAATGCTGCATATGCGTCTGTCCGCGCGGTCCGACTACGCCCTGCGCGCCGTCATCGAGCTAGCTGCCTCCGACGGCGGCCATGTCACTGCTGACCAGCTTGCGCGGACCCAGTCGATCCCTGGCAAGTTCCTCGAGGCAATCCTGACCCAGCTGCGCCGGGCCGGGCTGGTCCGCAGCCAGCGTGGCCCCGATGGCGGGTTCTGGCTGGCCAGGCCCGCTTCCGACATCTCCCTGGCGGACATCATCCGGGCGATCGACGGACCGCTGCTCGGCGTCCGCGGCGAGCGGCCGGAGAACCTCGGCTATGTCGGCGCCGCCGCACCGCTGCAGACCGTCTGGATCGCCCTGCGGGCCAACGAGCGGGCAATCCTGGAAGAGGTCACGCTCGAGCACATCGTCTCCGGGCACCTGCCCGCCTCGGTGCGCAAGCTGGCAGAGAACCCCGAGGCCTGGGCCTCGCACACGGCGAACTGAGCCGGCCCTGTCCGGCCGCGGGTGCCAGCACGCGCCTACGGCGGCCGGAGCACGGCCTAGACGGGCACCATGTTCGTGATCTCGCGGGTCAGCGTCTCGAACTCCGGCTCGTCGGCGCCCGTCACCGATACCTGCTCGATGAGCGGCTCGCCGGCCGGCACCAGGTGCTGCGCCGTCCGCACCGTCAGCTTGCGCTGCGCGCCCGGCATGACCAGGCGCCTGGACGGCTGCGAGACGCGGACCGGCGCCGGGATGCGGTGCGCGGCGGCCGGACCAGCAGGCACCGGCTGCTCGCCCCCGGCCTGCTCGACCCTGGCCGGCGCGGTGAGCGCGGGCTCCCGCGGCGCGTCGTAGACCGGCTCGTTCTGGAGCTCGGCCAGCGCGAAGCTGTCCGAGACCTCCCGCAGCACCTGGGACAGCGGCGCGCCGAGGGCGCCGCAGATCGAGGCGAGCAGCTCGGACGACGCTTCCTTCTGACCTCGCTCGACCTCGGACAGGTAGCCCAGCGAGACCCTGGCAGCGGCCGATACCTCGCGTAGGGTGCGACCCTGCCGAAGGCGCAGTCGCCGAAGCGCGTCACCGAGCATCTGACGAAGCAGGACCATCGTCGCGCTCCCCTCCCTGAGGCCTTACCGCTACTCCCTCTACCGTACCTGTCCTCACTGACCGTGCGGGAGAGGGCATAGCTGCGTGTTCACGGGCTCGTAACACTGTAATCAAGATATATCTTCCCGCAGCGCTCCGGCCAGCAGCGCCAGCACAGCCTGCACCGAGGCCGCCCGGACGTCCTCGCGGCCGCCGGCGATCTGGAGGCCACGGACCTCGGCCAGGCCGGGCCCGGACACCGCGACGAACACGGTGCCGGCGGCCCTGCCCTCGGCCGGCCCAGGACCGGCGACACCGGTCGTGGCCAGGCCGTACGTGGCTCCCAGCCGGGCGCTGACCCCGGCTGCCATCGCCGCGGCCACCTCCGGGCAGACCGGGCCGTGCTCCGCCAGCAGCCCCTCCGCGACGCCGAGCAGCCGGGCCTTGAGACCAGTCGCGTAGGCCACGATCCCGCCCGCGAACGCCGCCGAGCTGCCAGGCACGGTGGTCAGGGCGGCACCCACCAGGCCGCCGGTGAGGGACTCGGCCACGGCCACGGTCTGCCCGCGGCCGGTCAGCGCGGCGATGATCTCGGCGGCGAGGTCGGCACCGGGCAGTCCCGCGTCGCCGGTCACTGCACCGCCCGGCGCAGCCGCACCGCCCTGGCCGCGTAGTCGGCGCCGGTCACCAGCGTGACCGCGACCGCGACGCCCATGAACAGCTCGCGCACCAGCGTCAGATGGATCGGCAGCACGTACAGGCTGATGGCGATGACCTGCAGCATCGTCTTGATCTTGCCGCCCCGGCTGGCCGCGATGACACCATGCCGGATTACCCAGAACCGCAGGCCGGTCACGGCCAGCTCGCGCGCCACGATGACTATCGTGACCCACCACACGAGCTCACCCAGGTAGGACAGGGTTATCAGGGCGGCACCGGTGAGCGCCTTGTCCGCGATCGGGTCGGCGATCTTGCCGAAGTCGGTGATCAGGCCGCGGCGCCTGGCCAGCTCCCCGTCGAGCAGGTCGGTGAGCGATGCGACCGCGAACGCCACGAACGCCACCGTCCGCCCGGCCGTGCCGCCGGCCAGCAGGAACCAGACGAACACCGGCACGAGGACGAGCCTGGCCACGGTGAGCCCGTTCGCCAGGTTGACCACGCCGGGAGCGGCGCCGGTAGCGCCAGATCCCGGAATCCCGTCACCGCTCACGTCAGCCGCTGGCTGCGTCAAGGTGAGCCCGTCGGCTCAGCATCCGCCGCCTCGGCGATCAGGTCGACGCCGTCGCTGCCGGTGACCGTCACCCGGAGCAGGTCGCCGGGCCCGGCGAGCCGGGCACTGACCACCTCGGTCGTGCCGTCCACCTCGGGCGCCTGATGCGCCGCCCGGCCCAGGTACCGCCCGCCGCCGAGATCCTCATCGACAATGACGTCGGCTTGCTCGCCGATCCGCTCCGCCGCACGCTCGGCCATGAGCTCGTCGGCCAGGCCAGCAAGCTCCTCCAGCCGGGCAGCGATCTCCTCGTCCGGAAGCTTGCCGGGCAGGCTCGCCGCTTCCGTGCCGTCCTCGTCGGAGTAGCCGAACACGCCGATGGCATCTAGCCGGGCCTCGGCCAGGAAGTCCTGCAGTTCCTGCACGTCGGCCTCGGTCTCGCCGGGAAAGCCGACGATGAAGTTGGAGCGGACGCCCGCCGCCGGAGCCGCGTGCCTGACCTGCTCGAGTAGCTGGCCGAACCGCTCCCGGTCGCCGAACCTGCGCATCGAGCGCAGGACCGGGCCGCTTGCGTGCTGGAACGACAGGTCGAAGTAGGGCGCGACGCCCGGCGTGCCCGCCAGCACCTCGATCAGTCCCGGCCGCACCTCCGCGGGCTGCAGATAGCTGACCCGCACCCGGAGAATCCCGGCGACGCCGGCGAGCTGCGGCAGCAGCGTCTCCAGCAGCCGCAGGTCACCCAGGTCCTTGCCGTACGAGGTCGAGTTCTCGCTCACGAGCAGCAGCTCGCGCGCTCCGTGATCGGCAAGCCAGCCAGTCTCGGCGACCAGGTCCTCGGGCCGGCGGCTGACGAAGGCGCCACGAAACGCGGGGATTGCGCAGAACGTGCACCGACGGTCGCAGCCGGACGCGATCTTGAGCGGTGCCACGACCGCGCTACCGAGCCGCCGGCGCAGCACTCGCGGTCCCGAGGCCGGCGCGACGCCGGGCGGCAGGTCCGCGATGGCCGTGCCCGCGAGGGCCGTGCCTGCGGGCGCGGGGCCGGCGGGCGCGGGGCCGGCGATCACGCCGTGGCCGGGCTGATGCGCGGCCGCGCCCGGCCGCTGCGCCGGCGACAGCGGAAGCAGCCTGCGCCGGTCCCGGGGCTCGTGCGCCGCCCAGCGCTGGCCGGCCGCCACGGCATCGAGCCGGGACGCGATGTCCTCATAGTCATCGAAGCTCAGGACCTGGGCCTCGGGCAGCGCCTCGGCCAGCCCAGAGCCGTACCGCTCGGCGAGGCACCCGGCCGCCACCACCTTCGCGCCGCCGGCGGCCGCCCCGAGCAGTTCGTCGATCGACTCCTGCTTGGCCGCCTGGATGAATCCGCACGTGTTGACGAGGACGACGTCCGCGTCCCCGGCGTCGTCTGCCAGCCGCCAGCCACCCGCCTCAAGGCGTGCGGCAAGCTCCTCCGAGTCGACCTCGTTCCGCGCGCAGCCGAGCGTCACCAGGCTCACGCTGCGGCTGGTCGCACCTGTATCTTCCCGGCTGGACGGCACATCCGCAGACTACGGTAACCACCAGGGTGCGGGCGCACCGCCATCGTCGTGCCGCCGCGCCGCTCAGCCACCCGCCGCCGTGCACTTAGTCCGGGTGCACGTGAGAATGACGGGATTGATGGTATTCAGCGGCTGCCGGACTCCGTTCAGGTACAGGATCGCCCCGCTCGGGTTGCCCAGCGACAGCGTGACGGTGTGCTTCTCCGTCCAGACCTTCCTCGCCGGGTAGGGCGCCTGGCCGACGTCGCCGTTGTAGACGACCTTCCCGGTGGAAGTGGTCAGCTCGGCCCACGTCGTCGAGCCCGGCTTGGCCACCAGCACGATCCGGACGTGTTTCGGCTTCGAGTGCGTCACCGGCGTGGTGGCGGCCGACGGCTTCGGCTTGTGCGAGTGGTCGACCGAGGTCGAAGCGGTCGACCTCGCCGGCGAGTTGTTATGAGAGCCGAGCAGCTTGAACCCGGCGATGCCCAGGACGGCGACCAGCCCGGCGAGCAGCAGCACGGACCAGTTGGGCCGCCGTCGCTCCTTCAGCCGGACGGGCGTGAACGGCTGGAACACATCCGCTGCCGTGATCGGCTGCGGCGCGGCCTGAGTGGTGTCGTACTCGCGCACGAGATCATCCGCGTTCAGGCCCACCGCCCTGGCGATGCTCCGGATGTGTCCGCGCGCGTAGAAGTCACCGCCGCAGGCGGAGTAGTCGCCCCGCTCGATCCCCCGGACGATCGTCTCCCTGATGCAAGTCCGCTGGCTGACCTGCGTAATGGTGAGACCGGCCTCGCGGCGCGCAGCCGCCAGGGCGTCACCGATACTCACGCGGTGCCTCCACAGTTATTTGCTGCGTTCGCCCCGGGCCGCGATTCGCAGATACCGACACTTGAGTTCCCCCGCGACCCCTGCACGAGGGATCGGTCACCAAGTGTAGACATCCGGCTACTCTGCGGCGAGGACCGGCCGGGATTCGGAGTGGCTTGGTACTAGTCTCGCGCTGCGGGCCCCGCACTGCCAACTAGCGTTTCCGCCGGCGACCGCTCATGCCTCGCCACGCAGCGATGCGAGCAATCCGGGCAGATCGTCGGGACGGATCAGCACATCCCGAGCCTTCGACCCCTCGCTCGGACCGACGACGCCGCGGCTTTCCAGCAGGTCCATCAGCCGGCCGGCCTTGGCGAACCCGACGCGCAGCTTGCGCTGGAGCATCGACGTCGAGCCGAACTGGGTGCTCACGATCAGCTCGGCGGCCTGCACGAGCAGGTCCAGGTCGTCGCCGATATCGGCGTCGATCTCCCGGTGCATGCCCTCGGGCGTGACCACGTCCTCCCGGTAGGACGGCTCAGCCTGCTTGGTGCAGTGCGAGACGACCTCGCGGATCTCCTTCTCGGTGACGAACGCGTTCTGCAGCCGGATCGGCTTGCTGGTGCCCATCGGGAGGAAGAGCGCGTCCCCCTGGCCGACGAGCTTCTCCGCGCCGGGCTGGTCGAGGATGACCCGGCTGTCGGTCAGGCTGGAGGTGGCAAACGCCAGCCGGGACGGCACGTTGGCCTTGATCAGGCCGGTGACGACGTCGACGCTGGGGCGCTGCGTCGCCAGCACCAGGTGGATGCCGGCCGCGCGGGCGAGCTGGGTGATGCGGACGACCGCGTCCTCCACATCCCTCGGCGCGACCATCATGAGGTCCGCTAGCTCGTCCACGATCACGAGCAGGTACGGATACGGCGCGTAGACCCGCTCGCTGCCCGGCGGCGCGGTGACCCGGCCGGCCCGGACCGCCTTGTTGAAGTCATCTACGTGCCGGAACCCGGACGCGGCCAGGTCGTCGTACCGCCGGTCCATCTCGCCGACGACCCACTGCAGCGCGTCGGAGGCCTTCTTCGGGTTAGTGATGATCTGGGTGATCAGGTGCGGGATCCCGGTGTAGGCCGCCAGCTCGACCCGCTTCGGGTCGATGAGCACCATCCGCACCTCGTCCGGCGTCGAGCGCAGCAGGATCGAGGTGATGAGGCCGTTCAGGCAGACCGATTTCCCCGAGCCGGTGGCCCCGGCGATGAGCATGTGCGGCATCTTCGCGAGGTTCGCGACCACCGTGCGGCCCTCGACGTCCTTGCCTAGGCCGACCACCATCGGATGGTGGTCGGTGGCCGCGACCGGCGAGCGGAGCACGTCGCCGAGGCTGACTACGTCCCGGTCGGCGTTCGGGATCTCTACGCCGATCGCGGACTTGCCGGGGATCGGTGACAGGATCCGGACGTCGGCGCTCTTGACCGCGTAGGCGATGTTCTTGGACAGCTGGGTGACCCGCTCCACCTTCACCGCGGGCGCGAGCTCGATCTCATACCGCGTCACCGTCGGCCCGCGGGTGAAGCCGGTGACCTGCGCGTCCACCTCGAACTGCTCGAGGACCGCCGACAGCGCCTCGACCACGGTGTCGTTGGCGCGAGTACGCGCCCGCGGCACGGTGCCGGGCTTGAGCAGCGCGACCGGCGGCAGCGTGTAGCTGGCGTCGGTCGAGGCCGCGAGTGTCAGCTGCTCGGGCTTGGCCGGCTGCGCCGGCCCGGCCGCCGCGGCGGGCTCGTGCCCGGATCCCTCCGGCCTGGCCCCGAACCAGTCCTCGTGCCAGCCGGCCTCGGCCGCGGCGTTGCCTGCCGCCGGCGCCGCGCTGCCGGCTCGCGGGAAGATCAGCGCGTCCGCCGCCGCGTCCGCCGCCACGGCGTCCGCCGCCGGGCGCGACTGACCGCCGCCCGGTGCAGGCTGCCCCTTGTGCAGCGTAGTGGCGAGCAGCGGGCTGTCATATGCCCGGTCGCGCGCTCCGCCCTCGATCGCCTCCGCCTTGCGCCGGCCGAGCCTTGGCTGCGTCGGGCCGGGTTCGCCGCCGGCCACGCCGGCGTCCGCGGCGTCGGCACCGGCCTCGTCGCCGCGGACGAACCCGAGCAGCTCGCCCACCCGGTCCGGAACCCGGTGCAGCGGCGTCCCGGTGATCACGAGCAGTCCGAATCCCGACACGAGCGCCAGCACCGGAGTGGCGCCCCACTTCGTCACCAGGTCCACCAGCGGCACGGACGCGCCGTAGCCGATCAGGCCGCCGGCCGACCGGATCGCGGCCATCCCGCCAGCCAGCCGTGGGGTGCCCGATGCGACGTGGGCCAGCCCGAGCGCGCCGACCACGAGCGCCGACCAGCCGATCACCACCCGCGCCGTCGCCGAGTTGTTGTCCGGATGGCGCAGGAACCGCCACGCCAGCAGCGCCAGCAGCAGCGGTACCGTCCACGCGCCGGCGCCGAAGAACGCCACCAGGAACTTGTCGGCCGGCTTGACCGGCCCGGCGACGTGCCACCAGGTCGCGGCCGCCGCGATGATCGCGGCGCAGAGCGCGGTCAGGCCGACGCCGTCGCGCCGGTGCAGCGGGTCGAGGTCCTTCGCGCTCTGGCTGGCCAGCCGCGCCACCGAGCCTACGGTGTGCGCGAGCGCCATCCAGATGCCGGACAGGACCGCGGCTAGCCAGCCCGCGAGAATCACGATCGGGTTGGTCGACCTGGACCGCGGCGCGGGACGCCGGCTCGCCTTCTTGCGCGCGGGCGGGCGCTTGCCGCCTGCCCGGTAGGCGGCGGCAGACGTGCGACCGCCGCGCGTCGCGGTGCCGGACCGGCCGCGCGCGGCACCGGAAGCCTGCCGGGCCCGGCTGGCCGTGCCGCCACGAGGGCGCGCTGCGCCCCTGGGCGCACGAGTCGCCATGGTGCCCACCGTAGCGAGGATGCTCAGGATTACGCCGGAACGGCGCCGGCGTGTCGCCGGCAGATTTCGCCAGCCGTCGCTTGACGCCGGAATCCCGATATCCTATTGTGCTAGGCACCTAGATAAATAGGTAACCCAGCTGGGAGGCTCCGTGATCGAGTTCCACCTGGACACCCGGTCCGGGGTCGCGCCCTACCTGCAGCTGATCCAGCAGGTGCGGCAGGCACTCCGGCTCGGGCTGCTGCAGGAGGGCGACCGGCTGCCGACGGTCAAGGAAGTCTCCGGCGCACTGGCGATCAACCCGAACACCGTGCTCAAGGCCTACCGCGAGCTGGAGTACGAGGGCATCGCCGCGGCCCGGCCCGGCGTCGGGACGTTCGTGACCAAGACCCTGGCCGACGAGTCGGTGGCCGCGCACCAGGCGCTGAGTCGGGAGCTTGCCGGCTGGCTCGGCAAGGCACGGGCAGCGGGCCTGGACGACGAGAGCATCGAGGGACTGTTCAAGCAGGCACTGTTCCAGCGGGCCATGCGGTCCGAAATGCGGGAGGAAGCACTATGACCACCGCCGTAGCAGCTCGCGGCCTGGGCAAGCAGTACGGGCGGCGCTGGGCGCTCACCGACTGCACGCTCACGATCCCCGCCGGGCACGTCGTCGGCCTCGTCGGACCCAACGGGGCCGGCAAGACCACCCTGCTGAACCTGGCGACCGGCATGCTGGAACCCACCACCGGCACGGTCGAGGTGCTGGGCGCCAGGCCCGCCAGCAGCCCGCAGCAGCTCGCCCGCGTCGGCTACGTCGCCCAGGACACGCCTACCTACGCGAACCTCAGCGTCGCAGATCACCTGCGGTTCGGCGCGCACATGAACCCCGGCTGGGATGCGGCGATGGCGCAGAGCCGGATCGAGCAGCTCGGCCTGGACCCGCAGCAGAAGGCGGGCAGGCTGTCGGGCGGCCAGCGGGCCCAGCTCGCGCTGACGCTGGCCATCGCCAAGCGCCCGGAGCTGCTCATCCTCGACGAGCCGATCGCCAGCCTGGACCCGCTGGCCCGACGCGAGTTCCTGCAGATCCTGATGGCCGCCACCGCCGAGCAGGAGCTGAGCGTGATCATGTCTTCGCACCTGGTCGCGGACCTGGAGCGGATTGCCGATTACCTCATCGTGCTGGTGGGCTCGCGCGTGCAGGTGGACGGCGAGACCGAGGACCTGCTGGCCAGCCACCGGGTGCTGACCGGGCCGCGCAGCGCCGCGAGCGCGCTGCCGGCCGGCGCTGCGGTGATCACCGAGAGCCACACCGACCGGCAGAGCACGTTCCTGGTGCGCAGCACCGCGCCGGTGCACGACCCGGCGTGGTCGGCGGACTCGGTCGACCTCGAGGACCTGGTGCTCGCGTACATGGGCAAGGCCGCGTCCGGCGATGCCCGTCCGGCCCTGGAGGAAATCCGATGATCTGGATGAGCTGGCGGCAGTTCCGCCCCCAGGCGATCACGGCCGGCGCGATCCTGGTCGCGGTGGCCATCGTGCTCGGCATCACGGGCGCCGGGCTGATCTCCGACTACAACGGCGCGGGCCTGAGCTCGTGCCACCTCAGCTGCGGGCAGGACGCGACCAACTTCCAGAACAGCCTCGAGGGCAGCGTCTACCTCGTGGTGTTCTTCGCAGGCATCGGGGTGATGTACGCCACGCCGGCGCTCATCGGTCTGTTCTGGGGCGCGCCGCTCATCGCCCGTGAGCTCGAGACCGGCACGTACCGGCTGGCGTGGAACCAGAGTGTGAGCCGCGGCCGCTGGGTCCTGGCGAAGCTCGGCCTCGGCGGGCTGGCGTCAGTCGCGGTCGCCGGGCTGCTCAGCCTGATGGTCACCTGGTGGGCCAGCCCCATCAGCAGCGTCCTGATCTACAGCAAGTCGACGTCAGCGGTCAGTTCCCGGCTGACGCCGATCATGTTCGCGGCCCGCGGAGTGGCGCCGCTGGGATACGCCGCGTTCGCGTTCGCCCTCGGGGTGACGCTCGGCATGCTCCTGCGCCGGACGCTGCCTGCGATGGCGCTGACCCTCGTGCTGTTCGCGGCGGCTCAGCTGGTCATGCCAGCGTTCGTGCGACCGCACCTCGCGTCGCCGCAGCACGCGACCGCGGCCTACGACCCGAATCGCGGCGGCGAGATGATCATCAGCAACGGCGGGCGGATGGTCGTCGTGGAGAGCGCGTCCATTCCCGGTGCCTGGATCCTGTCCGACACCACGATCACCCCGGCCGGGAAGGTCTTCACCGGCCCCGCGACCAGCGCTTGTGCCGGAGCGAGCATCAACTCCTGCGACAGCTGGCTGGCCGGCCGGCACCTGCGCCAGTACGTGACCTACCAGCCGGCCAGCCGGTTCTGGCCGCTGCAGTGGACCGAGCTTGGCATCTACCTCGCTGTGTCCGCCGGCCTTGGCGGGGTCTGCGCCTGGCAGATCCGCCGCAAGCGGGCCTGAGCACACCGAGACGAGGGAAGGACGCACCGATGCTCTGGGTTACCTGGCGGCAGTTCCGGCCGCAGGCGGTAGTGGCCGCGGCCGCCCTGGCCGCGGTGGCCGTCACGCTCGCGGTGACTGGCCCGCACCTGGCGGCGCTGTACCAGGGCAGCGGCCTCGGCGGCTGCACGGCCGACTGCGGCAGCCGCGTCGCCAGCTTCGTCAGCGCCGTCCGGGGCACGCCGAGCGAGGACATCTTCTACGGCGGGGTACTGCTGGTCTACGCGCTACCCGCGCTGATCGGCCTGTTCTGGGGTGCCCCGCTCATCACCAGGGAGATCGAGTCCGGGACGTTCCGGCTGGCCTGGAACCAGAGCGTCACCCGCCGCCGCTGGGTGGCGGCGAAGCTCGGCCTCGTCGGACTCGCGGCGATGCTGACCGCCGGGCTGCTCAGCCTCATGGTGACCTGGTGGGCCAGCCCGCTGTACCAGGCTGCACAGCAGGCGAGCCAGAACTCGCTTAGCATCAACCGCCTTAGCCCGCCGCTGTTCGACGCGACCGGGATCGTACCGGTCGGGTACGCGGCCGCCGCGTTCGCGCTCGGCGTCATGGTCGGGCTGCTCGTCCGGCGGACCATCGTCGCGATGGCGATCACGCTGGCGGTCTTCGCGGCTATCCAGGTCCTCTGGCCCGCGTTCGTCCGGCCGCACCTGCTGCCGCCAGCCCACACCGTGCAGCACCTGGACGCGCTGACCTGGAACGGCGTGGGCGACGTGCACCGCGGCCACCTCATCCTCCAGCCGGGCACGCTCACCGGCTTCTCGCCCGGCACGTGGATCACCGGCAGCCAGGCGGTCACGGTGTCCGGTCAGCCAGCCGTCATGTCACCGCCCGCCTGCGAGTCCGCCATGCAGTTCGTGGCGTGCCTGGACCAGCACGGCATCCGGATGGCAGTCACCTACCAGCCGGCCAGCAGGTACTGGGAGCTCCAGTGGCTGGAAGCCGGCCTGTTCCTGGTGCTTGCGGGCGGTCTCGGCGGCGCCTCCTACTGGCGGGTCCGCCGCCTGGCCTGACTTGTCACCGGACGGACGCCGGCCGGTGACTATCGCGTGCTGTTGACGACCGTCTCATTTCCGCCATAACCTGGCGGCATGCGCATCGCGATCGCCGGCGGCGGGCCTGGCGGCCTCTACCTCGCCGCCCTGGTGCGCCAGCTGCTGCCGGGAACCGAGATCACGGTCTGGGAGCGGAACGCGCCCGACGACACGTTCGGCTTCGGCGTCGTGTTCTCCGACGAGACCCTCGGCGGCATCGAGAACGCCGACCCCGTCATCTACCAGCACATGCAGCGCGAGTTCGCCCGCTGGGACGACATCGACGTGCACTACCGGGGCGAGGTGATCACCAGCGGCGGCCACGGCTTCGCCGCGATGAGCCGGCGGCGGCTGCTGGAGATCCTGCAGCAGCGGTGCCGGGAACTGGACGTCACCGTGCACTTCCGCACCGAGGCACCGGACACCGCCGCGCTCGCCGCCGGCCACGACCTCGTCATCGCCGCCGACGGCGCCAGCTCTTCGATCCGCCGCGACCGCGCGGCCGCGTTCCGGCCCGAGGTCGAGGCCAGGAACTGCAAGTACATGTGGCTCGGCACCGACCTGGTCTTCGACTCGTTCAAGTTCTATATCGAGCAGACGCCGTACGGGATCATGCAGATCCACGGCTATCCCTACGACGCCACCGGCAGCACCTTCATCGCCGAGATGCACGACGAGGTGTGGCAGGCAGCCGGTTTCGGCGCGCTCGCGGCCGCCGGCCTCCCGCCCGGCCAGTCGGACCTGGCCTCGGTGCAGCGAATCGCGGACCTGTTCGCCGGCGTGCTGGACGGTCACCGGCTGCTGGCCAACAACTCGCGCTGGCTCAGCTTCGGCACGCTGCGGTGCGGTAGCTGGCGCGACGGCAACGTCGTGCTGCTCGGCGACGCTGCCCACACCGCGCACTTCTCGATCGGGTCGGGCACCAAGCTGGCGATGGAGGACGCGCTAGCGCTCGCCGCCTGCCTGCACGAGCACAAGACCGCGGGGATCGAGGCGGCGCTCGCCGCGTACGAGGCGGAACGCCGGCCCGTCGTTGCCTCCACGCAGCGGGCCGCGCAGGCCAGCCTCGAGTGGTTCGAGAACCTCGGCCAGTACACCGCCCAGGAGCCAGAGCAGTTCGCGTTCAACATCATGACGCGCAGCCGCCGGGTGACCCACGACAACCTCCGGCTGCGCGACCCGGAGTTCGCGCAGCGCATGGACGCCTGGTTCGCCGGCTACAGCAAGCGCCGCGGGGTCGCGCCCGGCGACCTGATCCCGCCCATGTTCCAGCCGTTCCGGCTGCGGGGGCTGGACCTGGCGAACCGGATCGTGGTGTCCGCCATGGACATGTACTCGGCGCAGGACGGGACTCCGTCGGACTTTCACCTGGTGCACCTCGGCGGGAAGGCGCTCGGCGGGGCCGGGCTGGTGCTGACCGAGATGGTCTGCGTCAGCGCGGACGGCCGGATCACGCCCGGCTGCGCCGGCATGTACGCGCCCGGGCACGAGGCGGCCTGGCGCCGGATCGCCGCGTTCGTGCACGAGCGGTCCGGGGCGAAGATCGGCATCCAGCTCGGCCACTCCGGCCGGAAGGGCTCGACGCGGCTGATGTGGGACGGCATCGACCAGCCGCTGCCCGCGGGCAACTGGGAGGTCTGCGGGCCGTCGCCGCTCCCCTACGCCGACGGCATAAGCCAGGTGCCGCGCGAGCTGGCGCAGCCCGAGATGGAGCAGATCAAGGACCAGTTCGTGGCCGCCGCGGCGGCTGCCGACCGGGCCGGCTTCGACCTGCTCGAGCTGCACTGCGCGCACGGGTACCTGCTGTCCTCGTTCATCTCGCCGGTCAGCAACCACCGCACCGACTGCTACGGCGGCGACCTGGCGGGCCGGCTGCGGTATCCGCTCGAGGTATTCGCCGCGATGCGCGCCGCCTGGCCCCCGGCCAAGCCCATGACCGTGCGCATCTCGGCTGCCGACTGGGTCCCCGGCGGCATCAGCGGCGAGGACGCGGTGCAGATCGCGCGCGCCTTCAAGGCGGCGGGCGCGGAC
>Ga0335077_10001936_pt1 | contig 24689 bp, 29 predicted proteins | sample Lox_Sample_31_FD_207151 | JGI IMG/M metagenome (GOLD analysis project Ga0335077, IMG submission 207151) | Soil microbial communities from Loxahatchee National Wildlife Refuge, Florida, United States - Lox_Sample_3.1 | ecosystem: Environmental > Terrestrial > Soil > Wetlands | place: USA... | reverse complement strand
CCGGCCGCGGCAATCTTCCCCTTCGCGCCATTCGACGGGGGGCGCTGGGATTGACCGGGCGCTCCGCAAATAGGCGGCTACTTCGCCTTGGGAAGCGGCTTCCCTTTCTCGAAGGAAGCGTTCTCGCCAAACTTGGCGACAATCTGCTTTTTCGTCTTCAACCCGGTTTGCTCGATGACGAAATTCGGCACCCGCCGCGCGCGACGGTCGGCCACCCAGCGGCTGATGTCGGCGCGGGCGCGAGCGGAGCGGGCGCTGCGGCCTCGGCGGCCGCGCTTGCCTCCGAGGGCCTTCGCCACCTCTACCTGGACCTGCTCGTCGATGCGCGCCGACAGGATCTCGGCGATGGCGCGAGAGATCGCCGCCGAGGTCCGGCTGGCAACGGATTCGACGGCCTTCAGGATCACTTCTTCGACGGACGCGCTGGAGGCGCGAGGTGCCATTGGTCTCTCCTTCTCAATGTTTGAATAATCTTACCGTCGGAATCATCGCCAGATTGGTCGACTCCTTACATCGAATTTCGACGGTGCGCAAATAAGATCAATCTGTTACCTTCCGCGTCGGGCCCTCTGGCGAAACTGGTAGACGCGCTCGACTCAAAATCGAGTGGGGTCACCCCCCATCCCGGTTCGATTCCGGGGAGGGCCATTTCCCCTTGCGGCGCGCGGCCCGGCACGTGTATCCATGTCGCGGGAACCCCATGTACAACCTCCTCATCAGCCTCGCCGCCGGCCTCGCCATCACCTTGGCGATCGCCTTCGGCACGAACGTGGGCTGGGTGGGCTCGGTCCTGCCGGGCCTCCTCGCCCTCGTGGTCGCCTATTTCCTCCTGGCGCGCCGGTCCTGGAAGAAGCTCGAGGCCCTCTTCGCCGCCGTGCAGAAGGAGCTCATGGCCCAGCGGATCGACAAGGCCATCCAGACCCTGCAGGGCGGGTTCGCCCTTTCACCCTGGCAATTCCTGGTCGCCTCCCAGCTCCATTCCCAGATTGGCGTCCTGCGCTACATCCGCCAGGACTTCGACGGCGCCCTACCCGAGCTCAAGGAGAGCTTCTCGCGGCACGCGGTGGCGCGCGCCATGCTCGCGCTCTGCCTCTACCGGAAGCGCGACCTGGAGGGAATGCGCGAGGTCTTCGAGAGCGCCGTGAAGGAAAACAAGAAGGAGGGCCTCCTCTTCGCCACCTACGCGTGGATCGAGGAGAAGGAGGGGCGCCACGACGCCGCCATCGCCGTGCTCGCCCGGGGCCTCAAGGCGAACCCGGCCGACGAGAAGCTCAAGGCGGCCATGCAGGCGCTCCAGAACAACAAGAAGATGAAGCTCGGCAAGCTCTACGGGGAGCAGTGGTTCCAGTTCCACCTCGAGCGCGTCCCGCCCGAGTTCGCCTCCCCGCCCGGCTCCCGCGGCGGCCGGCGAGTGGTCTTCCAGCGACGCTAGCGCTCCCGACCGGGAGCCCCTAGACGCTTCAGGTCCCGCCGAAGCCGATGGAGGTCTTCCCGCCCTCCTCGATGAGCGGCACTCTCCGCTCTCCTCCCGAGAGCTCGAGGAACCGGCGCATGGCTTCCGGGTCCTTCTGCACGTCTCGGTATTGGACCTCGTAGCCTCGCTTCGCGAAGTCTTGGCGGGCCGCGTTGGTATACGGGCAGGTCGTCTTTCCGTAGATGGCGACGGTCTTCGGCATCTCTCCTCGCCTCCTTCACCTCTCGGCGCAATCCTAAGGCCGCGAAAGCGCGCCGGAAGCCTTGTCCCACGAAAGGGTGCCTGCCCCAAACCCCCGAATCGGGTAGCGTTCCCTCGGGGAGTGAGCCCGCCAGGCCGCGGGCGAGGGGACCTATGTGAGCGAATTCCGGCGCATCGCCGGCGACGGGCACGCACGTCCCCAGGGGGGCGTCCCCCCGGTGCGCAGATATGAATCTTACGAGGGGGACCTGGAGCTCCTCTGCCGGGAGATCTGGGACCGCGCCCGCGACCTCGGGAGCCGGGCGCGCCTCCTCTGCTCGAGCGCGCAGTTCACGGCCGAGCAGGAACAGCTCGCCCGATCCCTGGAGGAGGACGCCCGCTCGCTCTCCGAGCTCGCCGAGGAGGTGCTCGGGACGCGCGAGCGCGCCTCCCCCGGAGTCCCCCCGGGGGCCCCGGCGGCCCCGGACCTCTCCCGCCCGGCGAGCCCGGCGCGCCCGCGCCTCGTCCTCGCCGAGGACGACCCGGACGACCGGTCCCTCCTCGAGTCCACGCTCTCGCGCGACTACGAGGTCTTTGCCGTGGAGAGCGGCGCCCAGGCACTCCTCGCCGCGAGCGCCGAGCCCCCCGACCTCCTTCTCCTCGCCGTCTCGGTGACCGGGCCGGAGGGGCTCGCGGTGCTCGAGGCGCTCCGCACCGACCCCGCCACCGTGGAGGTTCCGGTCATCCTCCTCTCCGCCCTCGCCGACGACGTCACCCGGGTTCGCGCCCTCGACCTGGGCGCCGCCGACTTCCTCCAGAAGCCGGTCTCCCTCGGGGAGCTCCGCGCCCGCATCGACCGCACCCTGCGCCTCACCCGCCGCCAGAGGCGGCTGCGGGCCCTGGCGCAGACCGACGCGCTGACCGGCCTCGCCAACGTCCGGGCCTTCCGCGGACGCCTCGAGGACGAGGTGCGGCGCGCCCGACGCTACGGAACGCCGCTCACCTGCATCATGGCGGACATGGACCACCTGAAGCCGGTGAACGACGAGCTCGGACACGCCGCTGGAGACCGGGCCATCTCGGCGGTGGCCGACGTGATCCGCGCCGAGCTTCGCACCACCGACCTCGGGGCCCGCTACGGAGGGGACGAGTTCGTCCTCCTCCTCCCCCACACCACCGCGGCGGAGGGCCAGGTCCTCGCCGACCGCCTCTGCGCGCGCCTGGCGGCGACCACGCTCGAGGCCTTCGGGCGAGCGATCTCGCTCAAGGCGAGCTTCGGGGTGGCCGAAATCACCCAGGCGGACGAGACCGCGGGCGAGCTGGTGCGCCGGGCCGACGAGGCGCTCTACACCGCCAAGCGGGCCGGGCGCGGGCTCGTCGCCGTCCACGCGAAGCCGCCTACTGCTCCTTGAGGGCGGGCGGGGCCGGCGGGGGAGCCTCCATCTCCCCGTAGCGGTGGAGCTTGTTGTAGAGGGTCTTCTCGCTGATGCCGAGCGCCTCCGCGGTCCGGGCCTTGTTTCCCTGGTGGCGGCGCAGGGAGGCGAGGAGGTACTGGCGCTCCACCTCGTCGAGGGTCTCGCCGAGGGGGATGCGGAGGGTGGCGGCCTCGAGTGCCTTGGGCTCGAGCTCCGGGGGGAGCTGCTCCTCCCGGATGATCTCGCCGTCGCAGAGGATCACGGCTCGCTCCACCACGTTGCGGAGCTCCCGGACGTTTCCCGGCCAGGCGTAGGCCTGGAGGACGCGCATGGCGCCCGGCGAGAAGCCCGCCACGCGCTTGCCGGTCTCCGCCTTGAATCGCTCCACGAAGCGCTGGGCGAAGAGCGGGACGTCCTCCAGGCGCTCGCGGAGCGGGGGGATGTCGATGGTGAAGACCGCCAGCCGGAAGTAGAGATCCTCCCGGAAGAGGCCGCGCCGCACGGCCTCCTTCAGGTCCTCGTGGGTGGCGGAGAGGATCCGGACGTCCACCCCGACCTCGGCCCGCCCGCCGAGCCGCCGCACCTTCCGCTCCTCCAGAACGCGGAGGAACTTCGCCTGGAGCTCGAGCGGCAGCTCGGCCACCTCGTCGAGGAGGAGGGTGCCGCCGCTCGCGAGTTCGAGGAGGCCCGGCCGCCGCTCGCTCGCACCGGTGAAGGCGCCCTTCTCGTGGCCGAAGAGCTCCGACTCGATGAGGGTGCCGGGGATGGCGGAGCAGTTCACCGCCAAGAAGGGAGCGTCGTGGCGCGGGGAGAGCTCGTGGATGGCGCGTCCCAGAACCTCCTTGCCCGAACCGCTCTCCCCCTGCATGACGACGCTCGCTCCGGTGGGGGCCACCCGCCGCGCCAGCTCGAGAGTCCGCTGCATGGCCGGCGACTGGGCCACGAAGGCGCCGCCGGGGGCGAGCGATGCGAGCTTGCGGCGGAGGAGCTCCACCTCCCGCATCGCGGCGTTCTTCTCGAGGGCCCGGTTGAGGACGAGCCGGAGCCGGGAGGCCTCGAGCGGCTTCTCGATGAAGTCGTAGGCCCCCTCCTTGATGGCCTGGACCGCGAGCTGCACCGAGCCGCGCCCGGTGAGGAGCACCACCGGGGCCTCGAGCATCTCCTGGCGGAGGGAGCGGAGCAGCCACAGGCCGTCGGTCCCGGGCATCACCAGGTCGGAGAGGACCGCGTCCGGGTGCCAGGAGAGCGCGGCCTGCAGCGCCTCGGCGCCGTCCCGGGAGCCCTGGACCTCGAGCCCCCAGCTCTCCGCGAGCTCGGCCAGGGCCTCGCGGCTGTCGTCCTCGTCGTCGACGATGAGGAGGCGGTGGGACATCCGCCCTTCTCTCTACCTCGTCCGCGGGCGGGCCCCAAGCTCCCGCCCCCAGAGAACGGCAGGACGGCACCCCTCGGCGGGTGTCCTACCCCTCCCGCACGGAGGTCACTGCTCGCGCCGGGCCGGTGTCGGTAGCCGACAGGTCCGGCCTCGCGGGCACCTTGAGCTCCACGAGCTCGATGCCGAGGAGCCGCGCGTGCTCGAAGATGCGGTCGTCCCGATAGAATTCGCCGAAGACGATGCGCTTGAGCCCCGAGTTGGCGATGAGCTTGAAGCACGGCCAGCAGGGGGAGGCGGTGGTGTAGATGGTGGCCCCGTCCACCCCCACCCCATTCTTCGCCGCCTGGATGATGGCGTTCGCCTCCGCGTGCACGGTGCGCACGCAGTGGTTGTCCTCCATCATGTGCCCGACCTCGTTGCAGTGGGCGAGGCCGCGGATGGAGCCGTTGTATCCGGTGGAGAGGAGCGTGCGGTCCCGGACGACAACGGCCCCCACGTGCTTGCGGTCGCAGGTGGCGCGGCTCGCCACCATTCGGGCGATGTTCATGAAGTACTCGTCCCAGCTGGCGCGTTGGTCCATCCCGTCTCCCTTCCTCCCGCCCCGGGTCCGGCGCGGCGGGGGCGAGAATGCTAGCGCGAGGGTCCGACGCCCTACTCGTAGCGGCGCTGGAGGAGGAAGAGGATGGCCTCCTGGGCGCAGTGCTCGCAGTATCCGTAGCGTCCGCGCATGCGCTCGAGCGTCTCCGCGACCTGGCGGAGGGTTCGGTCGTCGAGGGCGGCGCGGTCGTCGGAGAGGAACTGCAGCAGGTGCTCCTTGGAGCGGCGGAGCTGCCGCTTGCGCTCCTCGTGGTAGTGGTCCCGGAGCCTCCGGAAGAGGTCGGGGAAGATGGCGTGCAGGTCGATCTCGGGGACGTCCGGGTGGTCGAGCCGGAAGGCGCCGATGGCGGAGATGACGGCCCTCCGGAAACTCGCCCGGTCCTCGCCGGCCTGGACCACGATCCCCTCGAACTCCGCCATCCGTTCCTCGCTCGCGGGCTCGTCGACGCCGGTGATGCGGTTGCGGATGCGCTCGCCCTTCACCCAGTGGGACACCTGGGTGACGTAGCGCCCGAAGAGCTCCCGGTACTGGGACTCGGAGACGAGCCCCATGGCGTCGCGGATCTCCTCGTCGAGCACGTCCAGGTACCAGCCCTCGACCTCCCGCACGTAGGCGGCGGGGTCGTGGTAGCCGTCCACGATCTCCTCCCGCATCGCGGGGTGGAGGCTCGCGTCCCGGCAGATGGCGCCAAGCTCCTCCAGGACCGCGAGCGGGGTCAGGCAGCGGTGGTTCGGGCTCTGGGCCGCGTTGTAGAGCGCGGTCTTGATCTCGCGCGCCGAAGCCCCGGTCCTCCCCTCGTACTGGGGGTAGACGTCGGACTCCCGGTAGAGGTCGGGGAGGAGCTTGCGGAGCTCCTTCGCCTGGGAGAGGGTCAGCCGGTCCGGGGCCTCCCCCCGGTCGTAGAGGCGCAGCTTCTCGGCGGGGGAGAGCTCGTCCACCAAGGGGCGGAGCGCGGATGGGTAGCGGTCGCGAACCGCCTTCTTGAGCCGGGTGAGCACCGCCCACCGGGCGGCCACCGCGGTGGCGTGCGGGGCGATGTGCTTGCCCACCGCGGACCGGGAGATCTGGGCGTCGTAGATCTCCCGCTCCTGGGAGAGGCGTCGGAGGTAGGGGACCCGGACGAGCTCGAGGCGTCCCTGGAAGGCGCGGTAGAAGTCCCGCAGCTCCGGGTGCTCCTGGTAGGTCGCGAGCTGCTCCTCGTTCGTCGAGCCCACCAGGACGGCGTCGAGGTCGAGCAGCACGCCGTCGAGGGATACCCGGGCCGACTCGGCGAAGCCGAGGAGGTACTTGAAGGCCTCCGGCGGGCGCTTGAGGAGGTCCGCGAAGTCCAGGATGCCGCGGTTGGCGGAGGCGAGCGGCCCCCAGGCCTCGAAGAGCGCGAGGGACTGGAGCGCCGAAGGCAGCGAGGCGTGGCTGCGGTCGGCGGAGATCTGGCGGACCTCCGCGTCCACGCGGAGCTGGGGCTCCACCGTGGCCGCCGCCTGCTGGTAGCGGCCGGAGACGTAGAGCCTCTCCACCTGCACGTGGCGGAGCACCTGGAGGAGGTCCCCGTGGTAGGCGCCGAGCAGAGCCGAGGAGATCTGCTGGCAGAAGGCGCAGGGCTGGCCCTGGAGAAGGTAGTCGGAGAGGACGAAGTCCCCGTCCCCCCCGGCGGCCCCCGGGAAGCAGGACTTCTCGAGGAGCGAGCGCCGCTCCTCGCGGGGGAGGAGGAGGAGGGGGTGGTCCTTGAGGGGGCAGGCGAGACGGGCCTCGATGGCGTCCCCCTCGAGGTGGGCGAAGCTCCCGGTCTCCGAGCCCACCGCAGAGGGCCCGAAGCCCACCGTCCCGCCGCCCCGTACGCGCTTCTCGCTCGGGAAGACCCAGTGGTAGCGGTAGAGGGCACCTCCGGCGAGATGGGAGTAGGCCTCGGTGGCCCGGGTGAGCACCTGGAGGATGGAGGACTTCGCCGAGCCGTTCGGCCCGTGGAGGAGGATGAGCTTGTTCACCCGGCCGAGCCGCACGAAGTTCGAGAGCGCCCGGTAGATGGACTGCTGCACCTCCTCCTGGCCGGCGACCCGCGAGGCTCGGGCGCCGGGCTCGAACTCGAGGTCGAAGGCGCGCCAGCGGCGGAGCGCGCCCACCGGGGTCTTCTGCTCCTCGGAGCCGAAGTGGTCGAGGGCGTCTCGGAGGTACTGTGCGGCGCTCCGCGCCTGGGCCCGGGGCGCGGAGAGGAACACCTCCAGGTACTCCTCGAAGGAGAGCAGGGACCGCTGCTCCGCGTAGGCGCTCTTCACGGCCCCGCCCACCGAGGCGAGGAAGCGGCGCGCACCCTCCCTGTAGTCGGTCATCGCACCTCCCATAACCGGCCGAAGGGCCCCTCGCCCGCGGGCCATAACTCCCGTCCCATCCGCTCCCGTAGTAATCTCGGCAAAGCGGGCATGATGTCGCCGGACACCATCATCGGGATCGACCTCGGGACCACGAACTCCTGCGCCGCAGTCGCAAGCGGCAACGGGGAGGTGGCCCTCATCCCCTACAAGGGGGGCGACTACATCATCCCGTCGATCTTCGCCATCGACGACAAGGGGAACGAGCTCATTGGCCACGAGGCGAAGCGCCAGTGGCAGCTCAACCCCCGGAACACCCTCTACGCCACGAAGCGCCTCATCGGGCGAGCCCCCGTGGACGACGTGGTGGAGACGGTGCAGCGGTCGGTCCAGTACCGCGTCCACCCCGGCGATCGCAACGACGTGGCGGTGGACTGCCACGGCCGGACTTTCCAGGTCCCCGAGGTGGCCTCCCGCATCCTCGCGAAGATCCGGGACGTCGCCTCCGACCACCTGGGCTTCAAGGTGACCCGGGCGGTGGTCACCGTGCCCGCCTACTTCACCGATCGGCAGCGGCAGGCGGTGAAGGAGGCGGGGCGGCTGGTGGGGCTCGAGGTGGTGCGCATCATCAACGAGCCCACCGCCGCCGCGCTCGCCTACGGCCTCGGCAAGCGCCTGAACGAGCGGGTGCTCGTCTACGACCTCGGCGGCGGGACCTTCGACGTCTCCATCATCGACATCCGCGACCGGGTCTTCGAGGTGAAGGCCACCGGCGGCGACATCTTTCTCGGCGGCATCGACTTCGACAACGCCCTCATCGCCCACGTCCTCGAGGAGTTTCGCGGCCGCCACGGCCTCGACCTCTCCTCGGATCCGGTCGCCATGCAGCGCATCAAGGACCTGGCCGAGCGGACGAAGATCGACCTCTCCTCGCGCACCGAGGCGCCCTTCTCCATCCCCTTCATCACCATGACGCCCCAGGGCCAGCCGCTCAACATCGACATGCGGTTCGACCGGGCGCTCCTCGAGAAGCTCACCCTGCCCTTCGTCGACCGGACCCTCGAGCTCGTGGCCCGGGTGCTCGCCGACGCCGGGGTGGCCGCCCAGGCCATCGACGAGGTGATGCTCGTCGGCGGCCAGACGCGGATGCCGGCCATCCAGGACCGCCTCACCCGCTACTTCGGGAAGCCGCCCTCGAAGGGCGTCCACCCGGACGAGGCGGTGGCCATCGGGGCGGCGCTCTACGGCTGGTCCCTCCAGGACAACAGCGACCTCAAGCTCCAGCTCCTCGACGTCATCCCCATGGCCATCGGCATCGAGCAGGCCGGGGGGCGGATGCACGAGGTGTTCCCCCGCAACGCCCCCATCCCCAACGCGAAGTCGATCTCTGCCACGAACTCCCAGGACGGGCAGCGGGAGCTCATCCTGCGCATGTTCCAGGGGGACCACGCCGAGGCGGCGCGGAACGAGATTCTCGGCGAGTTCACATTCAGCGGCGTGCGCCCCTGCCGGGCGGGGGACGTCCGCCTCGAGGTGGTCTTCGACGTGAACGTGGAGGGGATCCTCGCCATCCGGGCCCGCGACCTCGACAGCGGGCGCGAGATGAAGACCACGGTGCGGGTCACCCAGCGCTGAGGGCCCGACGGGCCTGCCCCCGGAGGCGACGCTCCGTGGGTCTCCGATAGAAGGGGGCCCGGGCCGGGGGCCCGCTCAGGCGGTCTTCTTTTCCTTCTCGAAGGAGAGGAGCGGCGGTTCCTTGTGGAGGATCACGCCCTCGGTGATCTTGCACTCCTTCACGCCTTCCCGGTACGGCACGTCGTACATGATGTCGAGCATGGCCTGCTCCAGGATGGAGCGCAGGCCGCGCGCGCCCGACTTCCGGCGCATCGCCTCGCGGGCGGTGGCCCGGAGCGCCTCCCGGGTGAAGGTGAGCTTCACCTTCTCGAGCTCGAAGAGCTTCTGGTACTGCTTGGTGAGCGCGTTCTTCGGCTGAGTGAGGATGGTGACGAGATCCTCCTCGGTGAGCTCGGAGAGGGTGGCGATGATGGGGATGCGCCCCACGAACTCCGGGATCATCCCGAACCGCACCAGGTCCTGGGGCTCGATGCGGGCGAGGAGCTCGCCGAGGGAGGCCTCCTCGCGCCCCTCGATGCGGGCCCCGAAGCCCAGGCCCTTCACCCCCACGCGCCGGCGGATGGCCTGCTCGATGCCGCAGAAGGCGCCGCCGACGATGAAGAGGACATTGCTCGTGTCGACCTGGATGTACTCCTGCTGGCTGTACTTCTTGCCCCCGCGCGGAGTGACGTTGGCCCGGGTTCCCTCGACGATCTTGAGCAGCGCCTGCTGCACGCCCTCGCCGCCCACGTCGCGGGTGGCGCTCGGGGTGTCGCCCTTGCGCGCGATCTTGTCGATTTCGTCGATGTAGACGATGCCCCGGGCCGCCTTCTCCACGTCGTAGTCGGCGTTGTGGAGGAGGTTCTGGATGATGTTCTCGACGTCCTCGCCCACGTAGCCGGCCTCGGTGAGGCTGGTGGCGTCGGCGATGGTGAAGGGAACGTTGAGGAAGCGGGCGAGCGACTGGGCGAGGAGCGTCTTGCCGGCGCCGGTGGGGCCGACGAGGAGGATGTTCGACTTCTGAAGCTCCACGTCCTCGCCGTTGCGCCCGGCCACGGGCCGCTGCGCCCGCCCGGGCTTGCGCGCGTAGACGCGCTTGTAATGGTTGTAGACGGCGACGGCGAGGACCTTCTTCGCCCGGTCCTGGCCGACCACGTAGTCGTCGAGGAATGTCTTGATCTCGGCCGGGGTGGGCAGGGAGACGGCGGGGCGCCCGTCCTCGCGCTCTCCCTCCTCGGCGATGATGTCGTTGCAGAGGCGGATGCACTCGTCGCAGATGTAGACGGTGGGGCCGGCGATGAGCTTGCGCACGTCGCGCTGGCCCTTCCCGCAGAAGGAGCAGCTCAGGTTGCCGTGGTGTTGCTCTTTCCGGCTCACTTTTTCCCTCTCGGGTGGGATGCTACACCAAACGCCTCACCCCCACAAAAACGTCCGGAGGCCCTCATAACGGGCCTCCCTCCCCGGCGCACCTGGCCCATCACCCCTTCGCGAGCCGGGCGAGGGCCTCGGCGAGTTCTCGGGCGTGGCGCCGAAGTGCCGCCGGCACCTCCCGCTCCTCCTCGCAGGCCTCGGCGAGCCGGTTCGCGGCGGCCGCGAGCCTCGCGAGCCGCTCGGCGGGCGCGGCCGGCGGGGGCCGCGGCGCGGGGCCGAAGCGCTCGTGGAGCCGCTTCGCCACCTCGGTGCGGTCCGCCTCTCCCTCGAGAACGCCCTCCCGCAATTCTGCCCACGCCCGGTCGTCGAGGCGGCCCGCGGCCTCGGCGCGCGAGAGGACCTCGATCACCTCGAAGGGCGGCGCTTCGCGGACCTGCCGGGCTCGCACCATGTCCGGTTCGCGCCTCTCCAAGAAGCCGTAGGAGACGGTGAGCTTCTCGGCGGTCGCCCGGGTGAGGAAGAGCTCCTTCGCGCAGTAGGAGTCGAACCCCTCGTAGCCCCAGTCGCGCCACGACTCCTCGCGGCGGACCTGGGAGAGGAGCCGGCCCAGCTCCACCCAGGAGGACTTGAAGCGCCGAGCGCTCTCGAGCACGTTGCGCCGAAAAGAGCCCTCGGGAAACTCGTTGATGCGCTCCTGCAGCCGCGAGACCACCTTCGTCGGCACGTTCCCCTCCCCTCCCTCACCGCGCTCCGACGCGGAAGGACAGCGAGACGACGGGCCTCTCCCCGGGAAAGGGCTTGAAGCTCCAGCGCTCGAGCGCGGCGAGCAGGCACTTCCTGAGCTCCGGCGCGCTCTTCCTCGGCCCGTCCACCCAGAGCTGCCCCACTCGCCCGTCGTTGCCGATGGCGAACTCGATGGGGACCTCGCCGGAGAAGTCGCGGCTGCGCTCCGCGTCCGCGCGGATGCAGGGGACGAGGGTGTGCTGCTCGCTCGCCACCACCGACTGGATGTGGGCGCCGTCCCAGCTCGATTGCACGAGCCCCTCCCTGGGGCGGGCCGGGGCCGCGCGCGCGGGGAACGAGCCCCGGGGCGTCGCAAGCTCCTGCGCCGGGGGGAGCTCCACCTCCTCGGCCCGAGCCTGCCTCCGCCCCACCCGCGCCGGCACGGCGATGGCGATGCCTCCGCCGAAGTCCTCGAGGAGCGCGCTCTTCGCTTCCCAGGGGCGCTCCCGCGCCAGCCGGGACCCGAGCGAAGCGGCTCCGCCGGCGGCGACGAGAGAGACCCCGGCGAGGAGGAGGGCGCGCTTCATCCGCCGACGCCGGGCGACGAGCCTCGCCCCGGTGACCTCGCGCTCCACCCTCTGGCGCGCCTCGGCCTTGCGCACGTGGACGACGAACTCGGCGACCTCCCCGAGCGGCCGGTAGCTCCCCTCTCCCAGCGCCACCGGCGTCCGCCGGTCCACCTCGCCGCGCGAGAGCAGGTCGAGGAGGACCGAGCCCGCCACCGGCCCGTAGATCCGCCCCTCCTTCTCGAAGAGCCAGTCGCCTGCCGGGGAGGCCTCGAGAGACGGGGCGGAGGGGCTCATGGCGTCGAACGCGGGGGACCCGCTTCCTTCGACAGGGCGGGTATGCTCAAACTTAGCACGACGTGGAACGGCGACGGTACGCGATGAGGCTCGCCTACGACGGCGGCGCCTTTCGCGGCTTCCAGCGGCAGCCCGGGCTTCCCACCGTGGAGGAGGCTCTCCGACAGGCCCTCGCTCCGCTCGGACTCGCGGTCCGCCTGGAGCCGGCCGCCCGCACCGACGCGGGCGTCCACGCCCTCGGCCAGGTCGTCTCCTTCTCGACCCGGACCCACATCGAGGTCTCCGAGCTACGCGCCGCGGTGAACGCCCGGACACCCGAGGCGCTCGTGTGCCTCGACGCCTGGCGGACCTCGCCCGGCTTCCACGCCCGGGCGAGCGCACGCTCGCGCACCTACCTCTACCTCGTCGGCCTCCCGCCTCCTCCCGGGCTCGAGCGCTACGCCTGGAGGCTCCCGGACGAGCGGGCCTTCGCGGGCGCCGCCCGCGAGAGGCTCGACGTCGGGGCGATGTCCGAGGCGCTCGCCGCCGCGGTCGGCGAGCACGACTTCGCCGCCTTCGCGAGGCCCGGCGAGCAGAGGGGAACGGTGCGGACGCTCCTCCGCGCCCAGGTGACCGAGGCGACCTGGGCGCCGCTCTACGCGGTGGAGCTCGAGGGGCGCGGCTTTCTCCGCGCCCAGGTCCGCAACCTGGTGGGGACGGCCGTCGAGGTGGGCCTCGGCATCGCCCCCGCCTCCCGCGTCGCGGAGCTCCTCCGCGCCGGAGAGCGATACCGAGGCGTGCGAGCCCCCGGCTGGGGGCTCACACTGGTCGGCGTCTCCTACCCCGACGGGTAGGTACCCGTCACCTCAGAGGGACCCCGTCAGAACCCTGGATCTCGACTTGGCCGTACTTCGCGAGGAGGTCGGAGACCGCCTCGCGCAGGTAGTCCGACTGCCGGATGCGGGTGGTCCGGGCAAGCTGGCGAAGCCGGCTCGCGAGCTCCGGAGGCAGGCGGACCAGCATCGGCTCGAGCCGAACCGGATTGGGTGAGTTGGGGGAATTTGGGGGGATAGCCGATTCTGTCCGGATGAGCTCGATGGGTCTCATGTAGGTGTGTGCCTCCCTTAACGCACGTTTACCTACACGCTACCACCTGATACCCCACTGTCAAAAAATGAGCTCTTGACAACTACCCGACTTATCCAGGCCAGCGCCACTGGAAACCGAGCGCAAGCCCGATCGTGAAGCCCCGGAACGCCCCCAGGGCCGTCGCCGCCCCGACCGAGGCGAAGGCGCCCGCGGAGCGGCTCGGGTCGTACATGACACCGAAGCCGAGGCGCGGTCCCACCGCCACGCGGGGTGCGACCGGAAGGACGAGCCCGGCGTCGAAGAAGGTCTTCACCTCGTCCGCCCCGAAGAAGCCCCGGTAGCGCCCATCGAGCGCGAAGGTGCTCACCGCCCCGTCGGAGCCCGTGAGCGGGCTAAAGGTCCCGCCGAGGATGAGCTCGTCTCCCTCGCCGGTGACGTCGAACGAGATGCCGAGCGAGAGCGCGGGGAAGTCGTAACCCGAGTGCGAGCTTCCCCCGTAGGTGGCCGCGCCGTAGGTCCCCTCCACCTGGCCGACGATCCCGACCTCGTCCCGGTGGTCGAAGCGCGGCTCGAGCGCCCGGCCCGCCCCCGGGTAGGCGAAGAGCGCGAGCGCCGCGAGGGCGGCCGCGGGCCCGGCGCCGAAGATCTCGAGGTCGCCCCCCCCGCGAGGGCTCAAGCGCCCACCACCGGCAAGGCCGCCCTCCCGAGCTCGGCGAGCCGCCCGGACCGGAAGGGCTCGAGGTCGAGCGCCGCGACCTCGAATCCCGCCTCCTTCACGGCCGCCAGAATCTCTTGGCGGAGGGCGTAGGCCCGGTCCATCTCCTCGCCCGCCACCTCCACCCGCCCCACGGGCCCGTGGTCCCGGACGCGGAACTGCCGGAGCCCGGCCTTGCGCACCCCGGCCTCGGCCGCCTCGATCCGGGCGAGGCGCTCCGGCGTGATGGGGGTCCCGTGGGGGATGCGGGAGGCGAGACAGGCCATCTGCGGCTTGTCCCAGGTGGAGAGCCCGTAGCACTCGCTCAGAGCCCGGATCTCCTCCTTGGTGAGGCCCACCTCGGCGAGGGGGGAGCGCACTCCCCGCTCCTCGGCGGCCCGGTGGCCGGGGCGAAAGTCGCGGCGGTCGTCGGCGTTGTAGCCGTCCACCACTACCGGGAGGCCCTCCACGCGGGACACCTCCTCGCAGATCCGGTAGAGCTCGCTCTTGCAGAAGTAGCAGCGGTCCACCGGGTTCGCGAGGTAGCGCGGGTCCTCCGCCTCGTGGCTCTCCACCTCGAGGTGGCGCACCCCCAGCTGGCGGGCGAGCGCCGTCGCCGCCTCCCGCTCGGAGCGCGGCACGCTCGGGGAGTGCGCGGTGAGCGCCACCGCCCTCGCGCCCAGCACCTCCTTCGCCACCGCGAGGACGAAGGTCGAGTCCACCCCCGCCGAGAAGGCCACGAGCACGCCGTCCCACCCGGCGAAGAGCGCCTTCAGGCGGGCGAGCTTCTCCGCCGAGGCCGCCCGGATCCGTTCCGTCTCGAGCTCCATCTTCCGCCTCCGGGGCCGGGGTTCTCGCGAAGGGCCCCGGGCGGATCCTTATCGGCCGGAGCGCTTCGCCGCTCGCGCCGCCTTGGGCTTCGCCGCGCCCTTCTTCGAGGGCTTTTTCCCGGCGGGCTTCGCCTGGGCGCGCTTCGGGCGCTGGCCTCCGGACAGCTTCGCGAAGTCCGCGGGCTGGATGAGCTTCAAGTCGACGAGCTTTTGAAAGATGCGGCTCGCGGCCGCGTCCGCCTTCTCCTGGTCGGTGCGCACCACCACCTCCGCATGGGAGGGCGGCTCGTAGGGGTCGTCGATGCCGGCGACGTTCGTGAGCTCGTGGGCGAGGGCCTTCTTGTAGAGCCCCTCCGAGTCGCGGGCGAGCAGGGTCTCCATGGGCGCGTCCACGAACACCTCGACGAAGCGCCGCACCTCCCGGCGCACGGCGTCTCGCGCCTCGCGGTAGGGCGAGAGCGACGCGACCACCACCGCCGCGCCGTGGCGGGCGAGCATCCGGGAGACGGCCCCGAGCCTCCGCACGGCCGTGTCGCGGTCCTCCTTCGAGACCCCGAGTCCCCGGGTCAGGATCTCGGAGGCGCTGTCCCCGTCTAGAAACTCCGCCGGACGGCCGGCCCCGGCGAACCGCTTCACGATCTGGTTGCCGAGCGTCGTCTTCCCCGCCCCCGCCATGCCGGTGAGCCAGATGACGAAGCCAGTGACCTGGTGCGCGTCCATGCACTCTCCCCGGGCCCTTCACGGACCGACGAGAGTGCAACATAGCCGAACTCGGAGGAAAGATCGCCCCCTTGCGGGGGGAGCGAGTTTCCTCACGGTGGATGACGCGCTGCGTTCTCCCTCTGGGGAAGCGGGAGGATCGAGCCCTCGAAGTGCTGGCCATTCCAGGAGAATCTCCTGAGTTCACGGGCGGAGCCCGAGCGCACGGAGACCACGAGGTACTCGAGCCCGGGCCAGAGCGGCCCACCGCCGTGCAACGCGAACTCGCGGTCAACCCCGGAGAAGTAGGCGTCGGCCTCGACGTGCGAGTGGTAGGCGGCGAGGAGGAGGCCGCCCTCCTCGCGGAGGCGCTTCGCGAGCCTGAGGTGGCCGACGGGGTCTGCGAGGTACCCCCGCCGCCGGTCCTCCGGCAGGCCGGGCGCGTCCTCCTCCCCGAGGACGTTTCGGAGCGGGACGACGTCGAGCGCCCCGTTCCCCCGCCGGACGACGAAGCCGCACACCTCCTCCTCGGGCTCGGCCTCCGCGAGCCGGCAGAGCCGGAGGAGGAGGTCCGGAGGATAGGGTCCCGGAGTTTTTTCCACGGGCTCGCTCCCTTCCCGGCGGGAGGCGCGGACCGCCGCCCGTCACCTAACGCGGCCCGCGCCGCCCGCCGGGCCTCCGAGTCAGGGCGAGGGCGGCGGGGTGGCGCAGGGGCAGCCCGGCTGGCGGGAGGTGGCGCGGGTGAGCGGCGTCCCCCGGAACACCTCGAGCCTTCGGGCCCTCGGCTCCTGGGCGGCGCCGGCGAGGAGGAGGACGAGTTCGAGGGCCGCGAGCGCGCCCACCGTGGCCGCGCCCGCCGGCGTCGGATCGGCGCCCAGGCCCGGGCGCACCGCGCACGCGTAGCAGGGAGCGCCCACCGGAACCGCGGTGACGGCTCCGCCCTGGCCGTCGAGCTCGGCCACCACGTGGGGCAGGGAGAGGAGGCGCGCCTCCTCGGCCACGGCGCGGCTCACCTCCTGCGAGCCGCCGCAGACGAGCACCCCCGTGGCCCGGGCCCCGGGGCGCTGCACGTCTGCCTGCACGAGCCCGCTCGCCGCGCGCACCGCCTCGGCCGCGGCCACGGCGCGCGAGCGTCCCAGGTCCGCGGCCCCGAACATGAACCCCGCCCCGTCGCCGGCCGCGACCGGATCCGGGTCCTCGACGAAGATCGTCCCCACCCCGGCGGCGGCGAGGTAGAGGAGAGCCGGGGCGGTAGCGGGGCTCCCCCCCACCACCCGCACCCGCGCCGAGCGCAGCCGCTCCTGGCCCTCCTCGCCGAGCCCGGGCAGGATGAGCTGCCTCGCGTAGCGGGCGACCTCGGCCTCGGTCAGGGCCATTCCCCCTCCTCCCTCGAAGCCCCGCGCTCGAGCCACAGCCGGAAGACACCGGCTCCCTCGGCGACGGCGCGCTCCAACCGGAGCGCCCGGTGCCCCTCCGCCTCAGCCGTGGCCGGGACGTTCTCGAGCGGCTCGCCCTCCGCGAGAAGCACCTCGAGCACCTCACCCGGGCGGATCCGCCCCAGCGCGATCCGGGTCCTCACCCAGGTGAGCGGGCAGACCAGGTCGCGGATGTCGATGCGGGCAGCGGGGCTCACGGCGTCCGGCTCGGGCGTGGAGAGAGCGCTCACGCCGAACCTCCGGCGGCGGGGGCTCCGAGCGCGAGCCGTCCCTCGCAGGCGGGGCATCCGGGGCGGATCCGGAGCGGGACGATGCGGGTGCGCCCCGGCCGCGCCTCGAAGACCACGAGTCGCCCCGCGTAGGCGCCCCGCTCGCCGGCGAGGAGCCGCAGCGCCTCGGCCGCGAGGAGAGCGCCCGCGAATCCCGCGAGCGCTCCGAGGATCCCCGCCTGTGCGCAGCTCGGCACCGAACCGGGCGGCGGAGGCTCCTCGAAGAGGCAGCGGAGGCAGCCGGTCTGCCCGGGCATCACCGTGAGGAGCTGCGCGGTGTAGCGGAGGACCCCCCCGTGCACGAGGGGCCGGCGCCCGGCCACGGCGGCGTCGCTCGCCAGGAACTTGGTGGCGAAGTTGTCGGAGCCGTCGACGACCACGTCCGCGGAGCGCACCGCCTCGGCGGCGCACCCCGCGTCGAAGCGCCGGTCGACCCCCTCGACGCGAACCCGGGGGTGGAGGCGGCGGATGCGCTCCTCCGCGGCCTCGGCCTTGCGCCGGCCGAGCTCCGCCTCGCCGAAGAGCGGCTGGCGGTTCAGGTTCGAGGTCTCCACCGCGTCGTCGTCGTAGACGACGAGGCGCCCCACTCCGGCGGCCGCGAGCGCGAGGAGCGCCGGGCCGCCCAGGCCCCCAGCCCCGATGACGAGGACGCTCTTCTCGGACAGCGTTCCGCTCATTCGCTCCCCCGGGCCAGCCGCGCCGGCGCCCGGCGTGTTGTAACCCGGATTCGCCCTCGTTGGGCAGCCTCGCCCCCGAGGCCTCCCTCAGAAGGCGAGGACCCGTCCTCCCTGCTGCCAGATCTGCGGGAGGCTCCTCACCGCGTCGACCCTCGGGCGGACGGCCTCCACCTCGAGACCGGCCACGCGGATGGCGGTGTCGCAAGCGACGACCTCCACCCCGAGGTCTCTCCTCCCCTCCTCGAGGGCCTCGGCGAGGGAGCCGAGCGAGGCGGCGCCTCCGGGCGCCCCCTCGTCGAACCGGCCCGCGATCCAGGCGCGGAGCGCCTCGCCGAAGAGGGCGATCTGCACCCGGTCACCGAGCGCCGCGGCGGTGACGGCGAGGGTGGTCGCCTCGAAGCGCGACTCCCAGTCCGCGGAGCGGAGGAGGATGAGGACGGGCGAGCCCATCTCACCTCCCCCGCGGACCTTCGCCGGGCCCCGCGCCCGTCGAGGGAGGGACGCCGGGGGGTGGGAACGCCCGGGGCGGCGAATTCATCCGCCGATTCTAGCTCCCCGGCGCCCGGGCGAACGGCCGTCCGTCCCTCGCCGGCCGCTTGCGCCGGGCGCAGTCGTCTGCTACAAACCACCCCTCTTTTTGAAGGCCCAGGTGGTGGAACTGGTAGACACACCATCTTGAGGGGGTGGCGCCGTAAGGCGTGCGAGTTCGAATCTCGCCCTGGGCACCAACGCTTCCCACCCGAAGATGCGAGAAGGGACCCGGCGACGGGTCCCTTTCCCTTTCTGCGGGGCTCGAGGCCCCGTCCGGCGCCTACTTCGCCGGGGCCTGCGGGCCCGGAAGCGCCGGCGCCGCTCCGCCGACCGGAGGCGCCGCAGGCGGCGCCTGGGGCGCGGGCGCTGGCATCGTCGGGATGGGCGCTGCGCGCACCACCGAGCCCGTCCGGGTGGCGAGGTAGGAGAGGGTGAGCGAGGTGAGCATGAAGATGCCCGCCGCCGCGCTCGTCACCTTGCCGAGAAAGGTCTGGGCCCCGCGGCCGCCGAAGACCGACTGGGCCCCGCCGCCGAAGGCGGCTCCGAGCCCGCCGCCCTTCCCGGCCTGCAGGAGGATGACGAGGACGAGGACGAACGAGACGACGACGTGGATGACGGTGACGAACGCGGTCAACGCAGGGCTCCCTTCACGATCTGGACGAAATCGGCTGCCTTCAAGCTTGCTCCGCCGACGAGGGCGCCGTCCACGTCCGGCTGGGCCATGAGCTCGGCGGCGTTCTCGGGCTTCACCGACCCGCCGTACTGGATCCGGATCCCGTCCGCCCCGGCGCCGGCGAGCTCGCGGAGGATGGCGCGCACCGCGGCGTGGACCTCCTGGGCCTGGGCCGCGGTGGCGGTGCGGCCGGTGCCGATGGCCCACACCGGCTCGTAGGCGAGGGTCGTCTTCCCCACCTCGGCCGGGGAGAGCCCGGCGAGGCCGGCGCGGACCTGGCGGCTCACCACCTCCAGGGTGCGCCCCGCCTCCCGCTCCGGGAGGGTCTCGCCGACACAGAGGATGGGAGAGAGCCCCGCTGCGAGCGACGCCTTCACCTTCCGGCCCGCACTTTCGTCGGTCTCCCCGAAGAGCTGCCGCCTCTCACTGTGGCCCACGAGCACGAACCGGCAGCCTACCTCGGCGAGCATGGGGGCCGAGACCTCCCCGGTATAGGCGCCCTGCGGCTCGAAGTGGACGTTCTGGGCCGCGAGCCCGATGCGCGAGCCCTGGAGCTCGGCGGCCGCGGCAAAGAGCGCGGTGAAGGGAGGAGCGACGGCCACGTCCACCGTGGCGGCGAGGGCCTCGGCCCCGGCTCGCACCTCTCGCACGAGCGACCGGGCCTCGGCGCCGGTCTTGTGCATCTTCCAGTTGCCGCAGACGAATTTTCGACGGGCCACGGTCACTCCTCGAGCACCTGGACTCCGGGGAGCTCGCGTCCCTCGATGAACTCGAGGCTCGCCCCTCCCCCGGTGGAGACGTGCTTCATCTTGTCCACGAGGCCGGCCTCCTCCACGGCGGCGGCGCTGTCCCCGCCGCCGACCACGGTGACGGCAGCCGACTCGGCCATGGCCCTCGCCACCCCGTAGGTCCCCTCGGCCCAGGGCTTCTGCTCGAAGAGCCCCATGGGGCCGTTCCAGAAGACGGTTTTCGCCCCGAGCACCCGCTGGCGGTACCGGTCGAGAGTCTTCGGGCCGATGTCGAGCCCCATGAGACCGTCGGGGATGGCGGCGCCGTCGACGACCACGCGCGCGGCCGTCTCCTTCGCCTCGGCCGCGCAGACGTGGTCGACGGGCAGCTCGAAGTCGACGCCGCGGGCGGCGGCCTTGTCGAGGATCTGCCGCGCCAGCTCCAGGCGGTCCTCCTCCACGCGGCTCTTGCCCACCGCCACGCCCTTCGCCTTGAGGAAGGTGTAGGCCATGGCCCCGCCGACCAGGACGGAATCGGCCTTGCCGATGAGGTTCTCGAGCACCTTGATCTTGTCGGAGACCTTGGCCCCGCCCAGGATGGCGACGAAAGGCTTCTCCGGCTTCGCGAGCACCCGCCCGAGGTACTCGACCTCCTTCTGGATGAGGAACCCGCCGGCCTTCTCCTTCACGAACTTCGCCATCCCCGCGGTGGAGGCGTGGGCGCGGTGGGCGGTGCCGAAGGCGTCGTTCACCCAGGCGTCAGCGAGGCTCGCGAGTTCGCGGGCGAAGGCCTCGTCGTTCCCCTCCTCCCCCTTGTGGAAGCGGAGGTTCTCGAGGAGGAGCACCCCTCCGTCCCGAAGGTCGGCGACCGCCTTGCGGACGCCGTCCCCCACGCAGTCGTCGGCGAGGATCACGTCCTTGCCGAGGAGCTCGGAGAGCCGCTGCGCCGCGGGCTCGAGCGTGAATTTCTTCCGGTCGGAGGGATCGCCCTTGGGCCGCCCGAGGTGCGAGGCCAGGATCACCTTCGCCCGCCGGTCGATCGCATACCGGATGGTGGGGAGCGCGGCCCGGATGCGGGCGTCGTCCGTCACCCGGCCCCGCTCGTCCAGGGGGACGTTGAAGTCCACGCGGATGAAGACCCGCTTGCCGGCGAGTTCGAGCTCGTCGATGGTCCTGATCTTCCCGGCCATGGGCGCCCCCCGGGTGCGAAGCCTAGGCGGTGAGGTACTTCGCCACGTCGACCATGCGGTGGGAGAAGCCCATCTCGTTGTCGTACCAGGCGAAGACCTTCACGAAGTTCCCGTCCATCACCTGCGTATTCGTGGCGTCGAAGATGGAGGAGGCCGGGTTGCCGTTGTAGTCGATGGAGACGGTGGGTTCCTCCGAGTACTCGAGCACGCCTCGGAGCGCCCCCTCGGCCGCGGCCTTGAAGGCTGCGTTCACCTCCGCCACGGTGGTGGGCCTCCCGAGCTCGGCGGTGAGGTCGACGAGCGAGACGTTCGGGGTGGGGACGCGCACCGCGGTGCCGTTCAGCTTCCCCTTGAGCTCCGGGATCACCTCCGCCACGGCCTTGGCGGCCCCGGTGGTCGACGGGATCATGGACAGGGCGGCGGCCCGAGCCCGGCGGAGGTCCTTGTGAGGCAGGTCGAGGAGGTTCTGGTCGTTCGTGTAGCTGTGGATGGTGGTCATGAGGCCGCGCTTGATGCCGAAGGAGTCGAGCAGGACCTTGGCGACCGGGGTGAGGCAGTTCGTGGTGCAGGAGGCGTTGGAGATGACGAGGTGCTTGGCGCGGTCGATCTTCTGGTGGTTGATACCGTAGGCCACGGTGATGTCGGGGCCCTTGGCGGGCGCGGAGATGAGCACGCGCTTTGCTCCGGCCTTCAGGTGCCCGTCGGCCTTCTCCCGCTCCGTGAAGAGGCCGGTGCACTCGAGGACGAGCTCGACCCGGTTCGCCGCGTGGGGGAGCTCCGCCGGGTTCTTGATGGCGGTGACCTGGATCTCGCGCCCGTCGACGACGATCCCGCGCTCGGTGGCCCTCACTTCGCCCGGGAAGACGCCGTGAACCGAGTCGTACTTGAAGAGGTGGGCGAGGGTCTTCGTGTCGGTGAGGTCGTTGATGGAGACGAAGTCGAGCCCCTTCTCGCCCCGCGACAGTGCAGCCCGGACGAGGCAACGTCCGATGCGGCCGAATCCGTTGATTGCAATGCGCGCCATGGCGGGTCTCTCCCTGCCCCTCGCTGGAGGCGGTTAGGGGTGATTTCGGGGTGGCCTAAGCTACTTCCGGGGGGGTGGGGTGTCAAACGGAAAGCGCGAGTTCAAAAGGCCCGAAAGTCAAGAAACGGCGCCGGGTTCGACCCGGCGCCGCTTCCGTAGTTAGGCCGAAAGGCGGAAGGTTCCCACGCTACACAGCAGCTGCGCGCTCTGCCCGATCCTCGACCACCGCCGTCGTCCCCTGGGACCGCAGGTCCTGGGTGACGAGGTCGATGAGCTCCGTCGAGAGGCTCAGGATTTGGTTCCCGGTGTAGCCGCTCGTGCGGAGCTCCTTGAACAGCGACTTCGCGAGAATTCGAGTGCCCTTCGCGTCGAGCATCGGTGCAAGCATCCTGTTCACCTCGATTGGTTTCCATCGCCCTACCTCGGCGACGCGGTGAAGCTCTAAGCAACTGGCGAGCCACGACTGACCTAAATTAGGATTTGCACTTCATGTACGGCTACTTGACGCACTTCGCCGCGCTGCGCTAAAGCGCGAAAGTGCGTAGCGGACTTCGCGATCTGGGGGCCCGGTCGGCCCGCGTCCGCGAAGGGCGCTTCGCAGGCCCCAAGCGGTGGTAGATCCCCGGCCAAATGCGCTACCGCATCTCCGACCTCCCTTTGTGGCTCGACGAGGAGGGTTCGGCGCTCGCCCGGCGCGCCGCGGAGAGGCTCGGCGTCGCGCCCGGGGCCATCGGACGCCTCGAGGTGGTGCGGCGATCCCTCGACGCCCGCAAGAAGGGACACCCGCGCTGGGTGGTCGACGCGGAGGCGACCGTGGAGGGCGCGCTGCCGTCCCTGCCGAGGGGCGTGGAGCCGGTGGCCCTGCCCGAGCCTCCTCCAAAGCCGGTGCGCGCCCCCGACCAGAAGATCGTCATCGTCGGGGCCGGTCCGGCGGGCCTCTTCTGCGCCTACCGCCTCCTCGAGCGGGGAGTCCCGTCCATAGTCGTGGACCGGGGGAAGCCCGTCGGGCCTCGCCGACGCGACGTGGCCCGCCTCATGCGCGAGGGCGAGCTCGACCCGGAGTCGAACATGAACTTCGGCGAGGGAGGCGCCGGCGCCTACACGGACGGCAAGCTCTCTACCCGCATCCGCCACCCCCACGTCCGCAAGGTGGTGGAGCTCTTCGCCCGCTTCGGGGACGCCGAGCGCATCCTCGTGGAGGGGAAGCCGCACGTCGGCTCGGACGTCCTCCCGGCGGCGGTCTCCGCCATGCGCGAGGACCTCGAGCGGCGGGGCTGCGAGTTCGTGTGGCAGGCGCGCGCCGCGGACCTCCTCGTCCACACGGGAGCGGTGCGGGGACTCGTCCTGGAGGACGGCCGCACCCTCCCCTGCGACCGGCTCGTGCTCGCCCCCGGCAACAGCGCCCGGGAGATCTACGAGCTCTTCGCCCGGCGCTCCTGGGCCGTCGAGGCGAAGCCCTTCGCGGTCGGATTCCGGGCCGAGCACCCTCAGGCGCTCATCGACCAGATCCAGTACGGGCGCGCCGCCGGGGCCCCCGGGCTCCCCCCGGCCGACTACCGTCTCGCCGACAACCCCCGCGTGTCCGGTAAGCCGCGCGGGGTGTTCTCCTTCTGCATGTGCCCGGGGGGAGTGGTGGTACCGACGCCCACCGAGCCCGGGTGCCTCTGCACGAACGGGATGTCGAACTCCACTCGCTCCTCCCCCCTCGCCAACGCCGGCCTGGTGGTGGCGGTCTCCCCGGAAGACTTCGCCGCCGAGGGCTTCGAGGGACCGCTCGCCGGCCTCGCCTGGCAACGAAAGTGGGAGCGGGCGGCTTTCGACCTCGGGGGCGGGGGCTATCGGGCCCCGGCCCAGCGCCTCTCCGACTGGCTCGCCGGCCGCCCCGGGGCGCCGCCGGGGCCGACCTCGTACCGCCCCGGGCTCTCCGCCGCCGACCTCTCGAGCCTCTATCCGAAGGCGGTGCAGGAGGCGCTCCGCCAGGCCGTCCGATCCTTCGGGCGCCGCATGCGCGGGTACGTCACCTCTGAGTCGGTGCTCATCGGCGTCGAGTCCCGCACCAGCGCGCCCTGCCGGCTCGTCCGCGGCGACGACCTCCAGGCCCCGGGGCTCCGCGGTCTATACCCGGCCGGCGAGGGCGCGGGTTACGCGGGCGGAATCGTCTCCTCCGCGGTCGACGGCGTGAAGGTGGCGGAGGCCATCTGCCGGGAGCTCGGGGGGTAGCGGTGCGCTACCGGGTGCGAAACGAGAAGGGCGAGGAGCTCGTCTGCCCCACCCTCGGAGACCTCCACTCCCTCTACCGCCAGGGGTTCCTCTCCGACGACGACCTCGTCCGCTCCGATCGATCCGAGCGATGGGAGCGACTCGGGGACTTCGCCGCCTTCGAGGGCGAGCGGGGGAGAAGGCGCGAGCCGCGCCGCGTCCTCCTCCTCGTGCTCCTCGGGCTCGCCTTCGCCGCGCTCGCCGCCTGGCTCCTGGGGCGGAGGCGCTAGGGCACCTTCCCGGCCCGGCCATAGGCGTCGTCGAGGCGCACGACGTCGTCCACCTCCGGGGTGGAGACCTCGAGGACGTCGCAGTCGGTGATGGCCACCATGCGGTGCTTCGTGAACGGCTTCACGTGGTAGCTCTCCCCGGGCTTCATCCGGTGGGGCTCGAGCCCGCTCCCCTCGTCGAGGACGAGCTCCATGTCGCCGCGGAAGAGGTGGATGGTCTCGTCCTTCCGCTCGTGGTACTGGAGCGAGAGCTTATGACCGGCCTTCACGTGCAGGAGCTTCCCCACGTAGCGTTCGGTCTGGGCCCACCAGAGCTCGTACCCCCAGGGCTTCTCCACCCGCTTCGGCTGGTCGAAGGTCTTCATGGCGACTCCTCTGCTCGATTGGTGCTCGTGACGAACCCCTTCGACCCCGTGTCCCGCTCCAGGTCGCGGAGGTAGCGCTCGGCCTCGTCGCGGCTGTCGA
>Ga0335077_10001933_pt1 | contig 24710 bp, 25 predicted proteins | sample Lox_Sample_31_FD_207151 | JGI IMG/M metagenome (GOLD analysis project Ga0335077, IMG submission 207151) | Soil microbial communities from Loxahatchee National Wildlife Refuge, Florida, United States - Lox_Sample_3.1 | ecosystem: Environmental > Terrestrial > Soil > Wetlands | place: USA... | reverse complement strand
TGTCGGCTTGAAAGTCAATCAGCTTCAGCCGGTGGTCAAGATATCTCTTGTCCAACTGCTGGATCTGCTGGTCGGTGAGCTTCAGCTTCTGGGCGACATCGGAGTTCTTCCACCACTGGCCCATGGTTCCATGCCGAGCGCCCGGGCCCATATGATCCTTGTCCATCATCATGTGGTGTTCCTCCATCATCATGTGATGGGCAGGCGGATCAGGAGGTGCCGGCGGCGTTTGCGCCGCCAGGCTCACCGGCAACAGTAACGCCGGCAATATTAAATAACGGCTCATTTTGATCATTGCTGTTCTCCGTTTTGCTGTGAATGCGAACTCGCAGAGCTGGAAAAGTCCTGGGGACTGATTTCCCGCGCCAGGATTGTGGCCGGCTGCAGGGCCTCGGGTCCGTCTTGTGAAAGCGACTGCTCCACCCGGATTAGAAGCGCATGGTCCTGATCCGGCCGCAGTTGAGCACTCGGGGCAGGCGAGACTGCGCGGGGAGAGCCATGCCGGGGCACGATCGCGGCGATCATCAAAGCCGCGCTCGCGGCGGCGACGGCTACCCACAACAACTTCCGGCGAGCAGGAAGCTGCCGCCGCATTTGCCAACGCAGGATTTTTGCGGCGATGCCTTCTTCCTGGGCCTTCCAGAAATCCTCCGTTTTTTCTTCCCCTACGCGAAGGCCACGTACCGCCTCGCGCAAGCGGCTGGTTTCATCGAGGCAGGAATCGCATACCTCCAGGTGGGTATCCACCCCTGATGCCGGAGTGGCGAGAAACTCGGCCATTTGGGCGTCGCTCAAATGTGGTGTCATCTCCATTGCTGCTCCTTCATCGTCTGCCGCACGCTGCCCAAAGCACGAAACAGTTGCGCCTTCACGCTGCCGACCCGGAGTCCCAGCACACCGGCAATCTCAGCCAAGGACATCTCTTCCACGAACCGCAGCAGAAACACCGCCCGTTGTTGCGGCGAAAGCAGCTCCGTCGCCGCCAGGACCGCCTGCACTTCCGCCCGCGCCAGAGCAGCCCGCTCGGGCGAGGGATGTGGCGCAGCAATCGGCGAAACGGTGTCCGCATCTTCCAACCCAACCAGCCTTCTCCAGAACGAGGCCCGCCGGTTCTTCACGTGATCGCGCACCAGGTTCACCGCGATCCGCAAGAGCCAGGTCTCGACCCGGCATTCCCCGCGAAAGGTGCCAAGGTGCTGATAGGCGCGCAGGAAGCATTCCTGGGTAAGCGTATCGGCGACGTCTCCGTCTTTTACCAGCAGGGAGATCACACGATAGACGCGCCGCTGATGCTGGCGTACCAACACGCCGAAATCCTCGAATGTCGCGACGGCCGCCGTTTGTGCTGGGGCCTGCAATGCTGTCGTCAGGGCCGTTTCCACACGTCCTTTCCCTGCTACTAGTATGGACGAATTTGGGGGCGCTGGGTTTACAGTTCTGGGGAATTTGATTGCCGGGGTCCCAAAATGCAGAATTGAAGCTGCTGTTCCAGAGGGTGATTGAGGCAGGCGCCGCCTCTCGCCCGAAATGAGTCAAGCGCGACTTCCTTAGCTGGAGTATCGGCCCGGCGCTATCATCAACCCGGTCGACAGGGGCAGCATCCTAGAAACAAGATGGACCTGAGTGGACACGTTCGCATCACCGGAGGGGCGCTCCGGAACTGGCTTGTTGCGCAACTGCAGGATTCGTTCGCCGCCGCCGTCATCTGGTTGATCGGACTCTACGTGATCAAGGTCCCGTGGGCGCCACTATGGGCGATTCTTGCGGGCGCGCTCCATTTCGTGCCTCACATCGGCCCTGTGCTGGCTCTGATCGGTCCGCTGCTTGCGGCAGTGTTCCACTGGGGAGATTGGCAACATCCGCTTCACGTACTGATGCTGTACGCGATCGTCGCGGTAGTGGACGGCTTCCTGCTACAGCCCTACATCATGAAGCGTACCGCCAAGGTGCCGATGTGGGCTTCGATTCTTGCGCCCATCGTGCTGGGAATCGCGATTCCGTTCTGGGGAGTGCTGCTGGCGCCTCCTCTGCTGGCGGTGATTTATGCCTACGTGCAAAGACACCGGCAACAGCCGGGATAGAGCAGCACTTGGCTTTTGGCACTTGACATTTAGCCGTAAGCAGTCACCACTAGTGCGCCCAAGTACTGTGCTGTTGCGTGCCAAGTGCCGAGTGCCAAGTGCACACCTGCCGCAGACACTTTGAATTCCCTCAGGGTGCGAGTAAGATTCCAGCGGAGGTTCGATCATGAGCCTTTCCCGACGTTCGTTTCTAGCTCTTTCTGCCATGCTTCCGTGGGCGCTGCGAGCTGGAGCATCCTCCTCTCTACCGGTGGGCCTTGAACTTTACTCCGTGCGCGATGCGCTGAAGCAGGATCCGGAGGGCACTCTGCGCGCTGTCGCCAAGATGGGATACCAGTGCGTGGAGTTCTACGCGCCATACTTCGAATGGACCGAGGGCCAGACGAAGCAGACGCGCAAGCTGCTCGACGATCTCGGCGTACGCTGCTATTCCACACACAACAGTTTCGAATACTTCAACAAAGACAATCTCGCCCGCGCCCGCGACAAGAACCTGATACTGGGCTGCAAGTACATGGTGATGGCCAGTTCGCCACAGCAGTCGAGCCTGGATGGATGGAAGTCGGTGGCCGACGTGCTGAACTCGGCCGCGGAGCAACTGGAGCCTGCGGGTCTGAAACCGGGCTATCACAATCATCAGCCAGAATTCACACCTGTAGAGGGGAAGCGCCCGATTGAGGTTCTGGCCAAGAACACAAAACCTTCCGTCATGTTGCAGCTGGACGTGGGCACCTGCCTGCAGGCGGGCTCAGATCCGGTCGCCTGGATTCAAGCCAATCCTGGGCGGATCCGCTCCATGCACTGCAAAGACTGGTCTGCTGACCCGGCCAAGGGCTATTCGGTTCTGTTCGGCGAAGGTGTGGCGGACTGGAAGAAGATCATTGCGGCTGCGGAACATGGCGGAGGACTGGAGTATTTCCTGATCGAGCAGGAGGGCAGCCGTTATTCCGAACTCGAGACGGCGGATAAATGCCTGCAGGCCTTTCGCGGCATGCACGCATGATAGCGGTATCGCCGGGTCCTTAGCGTGCCCTGTGGTTCACGCTCCAGCCTGAACCACTGAGCACGCGGAGGACAGGGGAAATACTTCGCGTGCTATACTTTAACTTCGCCTGCGTCTGGTTCGAGGCAATCACGTGATCTCCTCTACGGGCGATTCCTGCTGTTTGATCATCGAAATTCTAGTTCTCTAAACGCGAGGTATTTCCATGTCTGGCCATTCAAAATGGGCCACAATCAAGCACAAGAAGGGGGCGCTGGACGCCAAGCGCGGCAAGATATTTACGCGCCTCATCAAAGAAATCAGCATTGCCGCCAAGAGCGGCGGCGATCCTGATACCAACCCGCGCCTGCGCACCGCCATCGCCGCGGCCAAGGCCGAGAACATGCCGGCCGACAACATCAAGCGCGCCATCCAGCGCGGAACCGGCGAATTGCCCGGCGCAACCTATGAAGAATTCGCCCTGGAAGGCTACGGTCCGGGCGGCGTGGCTCTTCTGCTCGATATCAACACCGACAACCGCAACCGCACCGTGAGCGAGATTCGCCACGTCTTCGGCAAGAACGGCGGCAACATGGCCGAAGCCGGCGCGGTTTCATGGATGTTCCACAAGAAGGGCGACATTGTAGTTCCGAAGTCATCGGCAAAGGAAGACGACCTGATGGGCATCGTCCTCGATGCCGGCGCGGAAGACCTCCGCGACGACGGCGACAACTGGGAAGTGCTGACCGATCCTGGCTCGTACGAAAGTGTGTTGGGAGCTTTGAAGAAAGCGGGAATTGTGCCGGTATCGTCGAGCGTAGCGATGATTCCGCAAAACTACATCAAGCTGGAAGGCCAGGCGGCAACCACCATGATTCGCCTGATGGAAGCTCTAGAAGAGCACGACGACGTGCAGAATGTGCATTCGAATTTTGACATCGACCAGAAGCTGCTGGAGGAAGTTGCCAGCTAGCTGAGAATCGACCGGTGCGAAGCAGCCGCCCGTTCTTGGGGCGGCTTTTTTTGCGGTGACTCAAGCTCATGTTGGCCCATTCAGCGACGCGTGCGCTGCAAGGCGAAAAAAATATTTTTCAACAGCAACGTGGATAATCGTGTGGAAAAAGTCAACAACGTTTTGCTAAGTAACGTTGCTACAGGTGTTTCTACAATATGCACACGGGGATGTGCTGCACCTCCGGCGCGCTTGACGAAGAGAGAGATTTGTGAAGGTGCGCATCGACAGATTGTTGCTCGATCGTGGGCTCGCTTCCTCGCGCGCGCGCGCCCAGGCCCTGATTCTCGCCGGAAAGGTTCTGGTGGACGGGCAGAAGGTCGAGAAAGCGGGAACGGCAGTGAATCCGGCCGCAGAGATCCGGCTGCTCGGTGAGAACCTGAAATACGTCAGCCGGGGCGGGCTCAAGCTGGAGAAGGCGCTAACGCATTGGCACATCAAGATCGCCGGAAAAACCTGTCTCGACGTGGGTGCCTCCACCGGCGGTTTCACCGACTGCCTGCTGCAGAATGGTGCCGCGCGAGTGGTTGCCGTCGACACCGGGCAGGGCCAGATAGACTTTCGTTTGCGCCAGGACCCGCGAGTACGTCTGTTGGAGAAAACCAACGCTCGCTATCTCACTCGCGAACAACTCGGCGAAACCGCTGACCTCATTGTGATGGATGTTTCCTTCATTTCAGCGAGTCTGGTGCTGCCTGCAGTCATCGCGGCTGCATTTCCGCCGCTCGCGGAAGATCGGCGGGGCCGGGAGGCCGTGGTGCTGGTCAAGCCGCAATTCGAAGCCGGCCGCGATCAGGTCGCAAAAGGCGGCATCGTCCGCGACGACGCGGTGCAGGCGAAGGCGGTGGAACGGGTTCGACAAGAGCTCGTGGCATTGCACTGTACCCAAACCGATGTGATCGAATCGCCGATCCGGGGGGCCGAAGGCAATCGTGAGTTTCTGCTGTATGCGCGTTTCTGAACCAATTCAGTCCTGCGCTCCTCTGGCTGTACAATTCTTCCACTCATGGAAACGAGAAAGGCTTTAACTGGGGTCAAGGCTGCGGGGGTGGTCTCCAAGCCTGGAAAACCTGAACTGGCGGAAATTCTTCCGCCCCTGGTGGCCTGGCTGCGCCAGCACGGATATCAGGTGGTCGTAGACACCGAAACCGCGCCGTATGCCTCGGGGGTGGAGGTTCTCACTCGTGACAATCTGGCCTCGCGCCCGCTTGAGTTCGTGATCGTGCTGGGAGGAGACGGCACCCTGCTCTCGGCGGCGCGCTCGGTGGCCAAAGCTGGCATCCCGGTGGTCGGCGTCAACCTCGGTTCACTGGGATTCCTCACCGAAGTTCCTCTCGAGGGGCTCTATCCCACGCTGCAGGCCATCGAGGAGCAATGCTGCGGGGTGCAGGTGCGCGCCATGGTGCACTGCGAAGTCATTCGCGGCAGCTCGCGCATTGCTGGTTTCGACGCGCTCAACGACGTGGTAGTGGGCAAGAGCACCATCGCCCGCCTGAACCACTGCGACGTTTACATTGATGGCGCCTTCGTCTCCAGCTATCAGGCGGACAGCCTCATCGTTTCCACGCCCACCGGCTCCACGGCATATTCTCTGGCGGCCGGCGGACCGATTGTCATGCCTTCGGTGGAGGCACTCGTCATCACGCCGGTTTCGGCGCACTCTCTCACTCACCGTCCGCTGGTGGTTCGCGATACTTCGGAGATCGAAATCGTCGCCCGCACCGGAACGGACGAAGCCTACTTGAGCATCGACGGACAAGTGGGGATGCCGATACTCGATGGCGACCGGATGACGTGCCGCAAATCGCAACATAAAGTACGACTGCTGCAGTTCAAGGGGACATTTTTCGATGTGCTGCGGGCGAAACTGAAGTGGGGGCAACGCTGAGCACAGAAAGTTCCTTTGCGGAAATTCCACTACAGATCTTGCATTGCTTTCACACTGCTGGTCACCCTGGGGCATAGTACTTTAGGACTTGTACTTCTGCGTGTTGACTTCATTACGAGATAAACCTACATTCCCGTTAACCAGATTAGCCATTTCTAACCTTTCAGGCCTGCGATAGGGCAAAAGCACGATCGGGGAGTTTGCCACTGTCCCTCAAAAGCTGACGGCTTCTTTGCGGCGCGTTCAATTCCGCTCTTGGCCCGCGCCGCTGAGGCACAGCTATCCTTGCGCGCCACCGCTGCGAACTAGCAAGCCAACAAACCAATAACTTACAAGGCCGCAAGTGTGTCTTGCTCATGCATGGAGGTGCGGAAAATGAAAGCTTGGAAGGTACTTGTCGCAGCATCATGTTTCGGTCTGTTTATGCTGATGCCTGGGGTAACCCAGGCCCAACAGCGTGGCAACGGCCAACGTTCGGCCACCGATCCGGGTCCGCGAGGAGGTTCGCCGGGTGCGGGCGAGCCCTATAGCAGCCTCGATACGAATACGTCCACATTCTTCACCAATGCAGCCGATGTCTTCCAGGAAGTGGATTCAGTCTCCGGCACAATAGAGGGGGGAACGGGATTGGGGCCGACGTTTAACGGCAACAGTTGCGCCCAGTGTCACGCCGAGCCCGCAGTGGGGGGCAGCAGCCCGGGCATGAACAGCAGGCTCAACCCGGTCCCGAACCCGCAGGTCGCATTGGCCACCCTTGATGGCGCCAGCAACAGCGTGCCGTCGTTTATTACTCCGAATGGCCCGGTGCGCGAAGCGCGGTTCGTGCGCAATGCGGATGGTTCGGCGGATGGCGGGGTCCATGGCCTGTTCACCATCGCTGGCCGCACTGATGCTCCCGGCTGCAGCCTGACACAGCCTAACTTCGAGCAACAGGTGGCGCAGCACAACGTGATTTTCCGCATCCCAACCCCGCTGTTCGGCCTGGGACTGGTGGAAAACACTCCAGATTCTGTCCTGCAAGCCAACCTGGCCGGCAACCGGCGCGCCAAGGCAGCCCTGGGAATCAGCGGGCATTTTAATACCAGCGGAAATGACGGCACGATCACCCGCTTCGGCTGGAAAGCGCAAAACAAGTCCCTGATGGTTTTTTCCGGAGAAGCCTATAACGTAGAGGTGGGAGTATCCAACGAGAACTTTCCCAATGAACGCTCCGCTGTCGCGGGGTGCGTCTTCAACGGATCCCCGGAAGATGGCACCAACCCCGACGACTCCGGACCTGAAGGGACATCGGACGTAGTGAACTTCACTGCCTTCATGCGCTTCCTGGCGCCTCCCACGCCAGCTCCTGCAACTCCTTCGACACAGAATGGTCAGAGCGTCTTCAACAACGTCGGTTGCGCTCTGTGTCACTCCACCACACTTACCACAGGTCCCGCGAAGTACAATCCATTGGGAAACCTGACCTACAATCCCTTTTCCGATTTCGCCCTTCACAGTATGGGGTCAGCATTGGCGGACGGAGTGAGCCAAGGAGACGCGGGTCCCGATGAATTCCGCACCGCGCCGCTGTGGGGCGTCGGTCAACGCCTGTTCTTCCTGCATGACGGACGTACCTCGGACCTGGTTCAGGCCATTCAGGCCCACGCCAGCCGTGGCTCAGAGGCGAACGGCGTCATCAACCGCTTCAACCGACTCAGCAACTCACAGGTACAGGACCTGTTGAATTTCCTGCGGTCGTTGTAAGACTGCTGTTAGCGATTTGTCTGGAGGAGCCCCGAGGCTCCTCTGGACGTTTTCACTTTATGGGTTGGACGCGTTACCAGTCAGCTCTCCTTCTCGTTCTAAGTTCGGTAGCGGCAGGGGCTTCTACTCCCCCAGTCTGCAGGCCAAGTCCTGCAATCGCCGAGGAGTTGAAACGGGCCGGCAGCAGCCAGTTAGTTGGGGCTGCGTACTTCGAGCAGAACGTTGCTCCTTTCCGCGCGCTCCGTGATCGACATCCTGACAACCTGTTTGCCCACGAGGCCTATCAGGATGCTGTGCAACGGTTCGGAATCGAAGGCTGGCTCAGGGCCCTCATCGAGGAATACCTCGATTTCTCCATCCAGCACTCCGGGAACGTGATATACAGGTACCTCTACAACCGAAGCCTAATCGGCCGGAACACCGCCTCTGCCATCAGAGGAATGAATGAGGTTTTGACCGAGCAGCCGGATTTCGCGCCCGCCCACCGATCCCTGGCCGAAATCTACGCCATGGAAGCCTTCCGCGACGAAGAGAAAGAGGCCATCGAGCGGAAGAAATTTGCGGGGCTTTGCCCGGGATCGGCGCCAGCCCTACGCCCCCCGCCTCTGCCGGAACCAAGTCCGCTGTTAGAGCATGCTGAACAGTTGCTGGCTGAGAATGGGGATCCCGAACACGCTGCAGCGATGGCCCTGCAGGGCGTTCGGGACGACGAATGGAGGCTGCAGCGGATTCGACCCTTTGACTGGTACAGCGCGGACTTCAAACGCCGCAGCCAGGCTGAACTGCAAGCCAAGTATTGGAGGCTGTGGAGTCTGCAGGTGCGCTGCTACCGCAAGGCAGGCCAGGCGGGGAAGGCTTCAGATCTGCTGGCAACCATGGAGCAGCGTGCTGTCTTGCTGCGCAGCCGCGCTGACGCAGCTTACTGGGACGCGCTCGCGGCACTCGTTCGCTTGTACGCCGAGGGGAACGAGAAGGAACGGGCGAGAGAGAAGCTCAACTCGATGCAACAACTACTCGCTCTCCGCCCCGATCCGCAGCGCACATCCGAGTTCGAGAAGCTGCGCGGGCTGATCCAGGGACCAGAGCGGTAGTTATCGCAGGCTGCTCTCTGTTGCGAGCATGTCCGGCATCGTCTCACGTCTGCGAACGAGCCGGGCTGATTCTCCTTCTACCAGCACCTCGGCAGGCCGCGGCCGCGTGTTGTAGTTGGATGCCAGGGCCATTCCATAAGCACCCGCGTCCAGCACCGCCAGGAGATCTCCCTCGCGGGTAGTTGGCAGCTCCCTGGCGCGCGCCAGGAAGTCTCCGCTCTCGCACACCGGCCCAACCACGTCAACGGTTTCAGTCTCGCGGGAACGACGATCTATCTCCACCACGGCGATCTCGTGATACGCGTCATACAAAGAAGGCCGCAGCAGATCGGTCATGGCGGCATCCACGACGACGAATTTCTTCCGGCCATTGGTCTTTCTATACAACACGCGCGTGAGTAGCACTCCCGCGGGACCGGCAATGGATCGGCCCGGTTCCAACAGCAGGTGCACCTTCAGATGCCGAAGAGGGCCGATCACGGAATTGGCGTAGGCCGCAACCTTCTGGGCAAACTCCGGTTCAGCTTTGTGCTTCGCGCTTTGCCGCTTTTCCTGGTAGGTGATGCCCAACCCGCCGCCGGCGTCCACGTAGCGGATGGCGTGCCCGTCCCGTCTGAGGTCGGTGACCAGCGCGGCCACGAGTTCCATCGCCTCAGCAAATGTGGTTACATCAGTGATCTGCGATCCGATATGAACGCTCACTCCCGCGACCTGGAGAGACTTGGCCTGGTTTGCCGCGCGGTAGAGTGATCGCGATTGCGGCACCGGAATCCCGAACTTATGTTGATGCAGACCGGTAGAGATGTAAGGATGAGTCTCTGCCGGCACATCCGGATTTACGCGCAGAGCCACCGGTGCAATCTTCTTCAGTTTCGCGGCGCACTCAGCCAGGGTCATGAGTTCCGATTCGCTCTCCACGTTGAAGAGCAGGATTCCGGCTTTCAGTGCAGCCTGCATCTCTTCGCGACTTTTACCGACCCCGGAGAACACCACTCTGCCGGCTGCTGACCGGTTGGCAATGAGGACGCGTTCCAATTCTCCCCCCGAGACTACGTCGAAACCACAGCCCATCCGGCTGAGCAACCGCAGAATGCTGAGATTGGAGTTCGCTTTAACGGAGTAGCAGAGTGTGTGAGGCACGGCGCGGAAGGCACGGTCGAAGGCGGTTGCCCTCTGCCGGAGCATGGCGGCGGAGTAGACGTAGAGCGGCGTTCCGTAGCGCTTCGCGAGACGAGTCAGCAGCGACTGCTCGCAATACATGGCGTATTTCGAGGATTTGTTCGACCCTGACGTGGAGGCAGGATGATAGGAAAAAGCCGGCGGCCGCTCCGGCTGGGTGCGTACCGGGCGGATCACGGGGTCTGCGCCGCCTCGCCCTTCACCCTGATCGCGACCACGGTCTGGTCGTCGAAGGTTTCCACACCGGCAGCGTGCTCGGTGACCGCTCGGAAGAGCGAGTCCACGACGCAAGCGGCGGCCTTGCCGGAGCACTTCGCTATGATTTCCTCTGTACGACCGCGCCCGAACAAATCACCGGCCTGATTGCGTGCGTCGAGAATGCCGTCGCTGAAGAACACGAACAAGTCGCCGGGCTTCGCCTGGAATTTGAACTCATCGTAATCGGCGTCGTCGAACAGCCCCAACGGGAGGCCCGTGGCTTCGATGATTTCTACTTTGCCATCGTGACAGTAAACCGGACGCGGCAGGCCGGAGTTGGCCACCTGCAGAGTGCGGTTTTCATCGTCCCACACGGCATAGATCAGGGAAACAAACTGGCCGTCAATCCGGCGCTCTCCCAGGGAATAGTTAATCGCGGAGAGCATCTCGGAAGGAGAAGGCTCAATCGGGGCGTGGGAGCGAAGAATGCCGGCGACCAGCGCAGCATAGATCGCGGCAGGCGCCCCTTTGCCACTCACGTCGCCAATGACAATGGCATTGCGCGACAGGGAATAGCTGAGAAAATCGTACAAATCGCCGCCAATGGCCCGCGCCGGAGCAAACTTGGCCGCGATTTCCAGATTTTCCAGTTTGGGAGGAGACGGCGGAAGCAGGCGAAACTGCAACTCGCGCGCCATGGCCAGATCACGTTCCAGCCGCTTCTCTTGCCGGGCGATTTCCTCGTACAGCCGGGCGTTCTCTATAGCAATCGCGACTTGTGCCGCCAGAGTCGTGACCGTGCGCTTGTGATCTTCCGTGAAGAAGTTCTTCCGCGTGTGTTCCAGGTCGAGCACGCCGATTACTTTGTCTTTGTAAATCAGCGGTACCGCCAGTTCGGAACGGGTCTCCGGGTTGAGCTTTATGTAGCGCGCATCCTTGCTCACGTCGGGTACCAGCACTGCATGGCGGTGCTGGGCCGCCTGGCCCACGAGTCCATGTCCCAGGGCCACGTCGTGTTTGAGCTGGATATTCTCGTGAAAGCGCAGCGAGAAGCGATGCTGCAGCTTCTCCCCTGTGGAATCAAGAAGCAGAATACTGAAGATCTGGTAATCAATCAGCCGGCTGAGCAGCTCGGCGATGTGCTTCAGCAACTCGTCCAGATTGAGAATCGACGTCAGTTCGCGGGCAATTTCATTCAGCAGCAGCAGGGTCTTGGCCTGTCGGCTGGTGCGGGTGTGCAGGCGGGCGTTTTCAATGCCCACTGCCATCCGGGAAGCGATCAGGGTCAGCAGCCGTTTATGTTCTTCCTGAAAATAATCGGGCTGCTCCGACTCGATATTGATGACCCCAATGACACGGTTCTTGATGATGAGCGGTACTGCCAGCTCCGAGCGTACGCTGGGCACGGCTCCGATATAGCGACTCTCGCTGGTGACGTCGTTTACCAGCATCGCCTCCCGCCGCTGTGCCGCGAGCCCGGTGACGCCTTCGCCCACTTTGATTCGCATGCGATCCGCTATCTCGCGCGGATAGCCGATCTGGAAGCGCATGTGCAATTCCTGGGTCTTCTCGTTGAGCAGAAGGATGGCGAAGATCTGATAATCAATGACTTTACGCACCAGTTCGGCCACGCGCCGCAGCGTGGTATCCAGGTCGAGCGTGGTATTCACCACATCCGCTACTTCAAGAAGTAGAGGGTCGACCTTCGGGTGGATGTCAGGAGTCGTGACTGCCATGGCCACAATGCTCTATGATACCAGTCGGCGGAGAGCGTTTCTGTACAAGAGCTGAATCGACGTATGACTCAATGTCCTTCGACGATCTTACATCGCTGCAGAGCTGTTCTTGCCGGCTAGGTTGCGGCCGCAGCGGGACGCGGCATTACGTAGATCGCCGGCAGATTGCGGTACATCTCGGCAAAATCCAAACCGTAACCCACCACAAATTCATCGGGGATGCTGAACCCCACGTAATCCGCGTGAATCGGCTTTATCCGCCGTGAAGGTTTGTCGAGGAGTGCGGCGATGCGCAGGGCCTTCGGTTGGCGCGCCATCAGCAGCTTCTTCAAGTATGTCAAAGTCAGGCCGGTGTCGAGAATATCTTCGACCACGATTACGTTGCGATCGCGGATGGACTGGTCCAGATCTTTGGTCAGTTTCACTTCGCCGGTGGAATCCCACCCACTGCGCAACTCCTGCTCCGGACTCGGCCGTGCTCCATAGCTGGAGACGCCGATGAAATCAAAAGTCGCATCCAGGTGCACATGGCGTGCCAGATCACTCAGGAAAATGGTTGCGCCCTTGAGCACGCCCAGAAAAATAATCGTCTCTCCGGCAAAATCGCGGCTGATCTCCGCGCCCATGGCAGCAACCCGCTGGGCGATCTGCTCCTCTGAAATCAGGACCTTGAGCTCATCCATGGCGAATCATATTAAACTAGCTGGTGGCTTTTAGCTCTTAGCTTCTCGCTGGAAGCCGGCAGGAGCCGACAGAATGGTCAATTTGCAAGGCATTCGACTCACGTGGCTCGGTCACGCGACCTTCCGCATCGAAACTCCGGGCGGTAAGACGGTGATTGTGGATCCGTGGATCATGGGCAATCCCATGTGTCCGGACACGGAGAAGAGGGTCAGACATGTGGATTTCCTGCTCTGTACCCATGGCCATGGCGACCACATCGGCGACGCCGTCGAAATTGCCAGAAAGCACAATCCCCTGGCGGTGGGCATATTCGAACTTTGCACCTGGCTGCAGAAAAAGGGGGCAAAGCAGATCTCGCCGATGAACAAAGGCGGAACCCAGACGGTCGGCGATGTCAAAGTCACCATGGTGCACGCCGTCCACTCCTGCGGCATTCTTGACGGCGACCAGTTTGTGTACGGCGGCGAAGCGTGCGGTTATGTCATGGAATTCTCTAATGGCCTGAAAATTTACCACGCTGGCGATACCAACGTGTTCGGCGATATGGCGATCATTCGCGAGCTTTACGCGCCCGATCTCGCGATGCTGCCCATCGGCGACCACTTCACCATGGGCCCCCGCGAGGCCGCATACGCGACCAATCTGCTCAAACCGAAGGCGGTAATTCCCATGCACTTCGGCACCTTCCCACTGTTAACGGGGACACCGGAGGCGTTGCAGAAACTGGTACCCGGCGTAGAAGTGGCGGAACTCAAACCCGGTGTCACCGTCTCATAAACGAGCCGTGGAAGGACGGAGCTTGGTCCGTCCCGGCGAGCGCAGCGAACTGACCAGGTAGCGTCGGCCTGACAGGAGTCATCTTTGGCTAAATCCAGCGATCCCCGCCCTCAGTGGCGCCACGAAGGCATCACCAGTGGCGCAGTCGATGATTACCTCTATTCGCTGTTACCTCCGCGCGATGCGGTTCTCGCCGAGATGGAGCAGGAGGCGACCAGGCGCAAGATTCCCATCGTTGGTCCGGCAGTGGGGCGCGTCTTGTGCCAGTTGGCCGTGATCAGCAACGCCAAGTCGGTGTTTGAATTGGGGTCGGCCATCGGCTACTCGACAATCTGGTGGGCGCGTGCCGTGGGTGAGGGTGGCCGGGTGTTCTATACCGACGGCGATTCGAACAATGCCAAAGAAGCAGGCGGCTACTTCCAACGCGCGGGGGTTGCGAAGCAGATCGCCGTCGAAGTGGGTGACGCGCTGGAGTTGCTTTCCGAGCAGAAGGATCAGTTCGACATCATCTTCAATGACGTGGACAAGGAAGACTATCCCCGCGTGCTTCGGCTGGCGATTCCCAGGTTGCGCAAGGGTGGCTTGTTCGTCACCGACAATGTTCTGTGGAGTGGGAGAGTGGTGCAGAAGGATCCCGATGCTGAAACCAAGGCAATCCTGGAATTCAATCGCATGCTCTATGCGTCGGAGGAATTGTTCACCACCATCCTGCCTATTCGCGACGGCCTGGCGGTCGCGGTGAAGAGGTAATCGGCCGTGTGAATAGTGAATGAGCAGGGAACTGATTCTGAGGAAAAGGCGGAGTTCGCTTATCGTCGATAGGGCGGGGAATTACAGCATCCAGATGCTTAACGTGCGCGAAGCTCAGATCGACTTCACCGGGATCATCATCAGGTCATCCACCAAGCCCACTTCTTTCTGCAGAAAGGGCTCTGCGTAGGTGACGCCCGCCAGCATGCCGTAAAAGCGCGCCATGGCCTCGATGCGTGCACGGATCTCGGCCTGAGCCGGAAAAATGCCCTTGCCGGCTTCCTGGTCCGTAAACTGCGATTTGTAGGCCATGAGCGACTGCAGACGGGCTTCGAACTGCTCCGTGATGTCCACGACGAACGTGGGGCGGACGTCATAGTAGAGCGTGGCATAGATGAGCTTGAAGGGACGGTGGGGAGTAGCGCCGGTGTCGCCCTGGCTGGAGTTGGATGGGTTCTTGACCTGAGGGGGTGCTGGGCCATCGGCAGTCGCGGGCGAGGGCGCCCGCGCCACACCAGCCGGTTTCACATCAAGCTTTGCCAGCCCCGCCAGAAAGCACGCTTCGTATCCCAGCACCGACGCGGTGTAGTGGTCGGGATGGCGGCCTTTCCAGTAGGGGAGTATCACCAGGTGCGGACGCTGCTGGCGGATCACGCGCGCCACCTTGAGCCGGTTTTCCCAGGTGTTTTCCACCCGGCCATCGGGGATGTCCAGCGCGTGCCGCCAGCTCACCCGCAGAATTTCGGCGGCAGCGGCCGCCTCGCGGGCGCGGTCTTCGGCGGTTCCGCGAGTTCCCATCTCGCCCTGGGTAAGGTCGAGAATGCCGGTGCGGTGCCCACACTGCGCCATCTTCAGCAGAGTTCCACCACAGGTTTGCTCCACATCGTCGCGGTGAGCCGCAATGGCAAGGATATCGAGAGATGGAGGGGACATCGTTAGTCCAGGCTTCCCTGCTCAATCACCACATTTTCCCGCACGATGAGGCGATGGGCCGCCATCTCCTTTAACTTGGGCATGACGCGGCTCACGTGCTCATCGGTGTCCACGAAGATGATGATCACCGGCAACTGGCCGCCAGCGTCCACCAGGTGGGCAGTGTGAACTCGCTGACGGCCAAGAAATCCGGCCACTGCATGGAGCGCCGTCGCGGCATAGGCGCTTTCCCCCCGCAGGTAGTTCAGGATTTCCAGATGCAGAGGCTTGCTGTGCCACTTGTCGGATTCGTTCAGATAGATCGTGACCTGTACCGCCATAGCGTTTGGCATTTTATCTCACCCTCGCCAGCGCCATACCTGCCAGCGCCCCCGCGAGACACAGCAGGTTGTTCGTGGCGAAGTTGGCGAGCATCAAGGCCCACTGGCCCTGTTCGAAGTACGCCATAGTCTCGTAGGCGTAGCTGGAGAAGGTAGTAAATGCGCCGCAGAAGCCGACCACCACAAGCAATCGCCATCGCGGATCGAGAAGCACACGCTCCGAGGCCCAAATCATGAAGAATCCCACAATCACGCTGCCGGTCACGTTGATCACGAGGGTGCCGTAGGGGAACACCGGGCCCATGAGCTTTGCGGCCCAGCGGCTGATGAGATAGCGGGCGTTGGCGCCGAAGATGGCACCAATAGAAATAATCAGGACGTCGAGCACGATAGAGTTCTCCCTGCACAGATTGTAGGAGTTATCAGCCTGGCAGGCGGTTATGGCGAACTCCATCGCCGTCTCTATTCTTGTAGCATGAAAGCGGCTGCAGGAGTAGCCGGAAGGCACAAGGCAGGAGCGGCGTGACCTCGCGTCTGTCCTTGCGCTCTTTGCGCCAGCAGCGTTTGGAAGGACAAAATGCGGGCTGGCGTCAGAGCTGCAACCCCGCGAGAATTGCGAACGGCGGACAGAAGACTACCACGTCCCGTACCTCTGCCGTTGTGGACGCTGGGGCAGAACCTTCACCATAATCAGCCCGGCGATAAAACCTCCCACATGGGCCCAGAAGGCTACACCGCCACTCTGGCTGGCATAGGTCACGGAGCTTTCCCGGGCGCTGAAGAACTGCACCAGGAACCAGTAACCCAGCATCGCCCACGCCGGAATATAAAAAGGAAGAACAAGCCAGGTGAGCACGCGCGCCCTCGGATACAGGATGAAGTAGGCGCCCAGCACCCCGGCAATCGCCCCGCTTGCTCCGACTGTGGGAACTCGCATGTCGGGAGTGAGCACAACCTGGGTGAACGCGGCTGCTACTCCACTCAGCAGGTAGAACGTAAGATACTTGAAATGTCCAAGGTAATCTTCGATGTTGTCGCCGAAAATCCACAGGAACCACATGTTGCCGATCACGTGCGGCCACGATCCATGCAGAAACATCGAGGTCAGAAACGGCATGAGCACGGCGACTGGGTTTAGCACATGCGTCCCCGTCAGCGCGGCAGTCACATGGGAAGGAATCAGTCCAAACTGGTAAATCAGCAACTTCCAGCTTTCCGGCGGAAGGATAGCCTCAAAAAGATAGATGAGGAGATTCAGGCCGATCAGGAAATAGTTCACCACCGGTGGCGTAAAGTGCGGCTGATCGTCACGAATAGGAATCATGGCGGATTTGGTAATTTAGTAATTGGCAAATTGGGTAACTTGAGGCCAGGCGCAGTAGTTCGCGAAGCGCCGAAGATTTCACATTACCCAATTACCCGATTACAGAATCCATGAACGGCGTTCTCATCATCGACAAACCCCCGGGTCTCACCTCGCACGATGTGGTCAATCGTGTGCGGCATGCCCTGCAGCAACGATCGGTTGGGCACCTGGGGACGCTGGACCCGTTGGCCACCGGGGTGTTGCCTCTGGTTACCGGCAGCCTGACCCGGCTTTCCCAATTCTATACGTCTTCAGAAAAAACCTACGAGGGAATCATCCACCTTGGCTTCGCTACCGATACCTACGACGCCGAAGGAGAGCCCACCGGCCCGGCGCAAGAGGTCACCGTGTCCGTGGAAGAAGTAAGAGGCGCCGCGGCGCGCTTTCGGGGGATGATCGAGCAGATGCCTCCGCCTTTCTCCGCCAAGAAAATCCACGGCGTGCCGGCTTACAAACTGGCCCGCCGGCAGAAAGAGGTGTCCCTCAGGCCGGTGCAGGTGGAGATCAAGGAATTTGAAATCGCGGGCCTGGAGGACAACCGGGTTCGTTTCCGTGCGCGAGTCGCGTCCGGCACCTACATGCGGTCGGTAGCCCACGAAATGGGCCGCCAATTGGGATGCGGTGCCCACCTGGAAGCGCTGCGCCGGATCGCCGTGGCTGAGTTTCAATTGGCGGACGCTCACACTCTGGACGAACTGCAGGAAGCCGCGGCTATGGGGCGCGCAGCAGAACTCTTCGTGCATCCGCGCAAGCTGCTCCCTCAATTTCCGGCGGTCACTGCAACCGACGAGGCGGCAGCCCACATCCGCAGCGGGCGCGCCGTGAACCTGCTGGAACTCACCCGTGCGCCCCAGGTCAAGGTCTTTCACGGGCAAAGGGAGTTGATTGCAATCGCCACTCGCGTCGCGGGGACGCTATTCCACCCCAAGATCGTGCTGTGCAGTGAGCTCCCCTTGGAGAAGGCAAGCCGCCATGACTGAGGTTGCGAAACGGTCTTGTCGTGCCGCGGGTCGATCTGAACCAGCCTACGGCCGGGCTCGAGCGATACTCCCGCTATACTGAATCCGCTGCATGGAAACGCGCGAATACACCACCCACTCGGCGGAGGAGACCATCGCGCTCGGGGGCACTCTCGCCCGCGTGCTTGCTCCGCCCAAGGTGGTGGTTCTGCGAGGCGGCCTGGGAGCCGGAAAGACGACGCTGGTCAAGGGCATTGCGCGAGCCTTCGACGCTGCCTCAGAGGAGGACGTCACCAGTCCCACGTTTACACTGGTGCATGAGTATCGGGGGCCGAGGGCTATTGTTTACCATGTTGACCTCTACCGAGTGGATACAGCGCGTGAGCTCGAAACCCTCGGACTGGATGACCTGATGACGGAAAACAGCATTTTACTGATCGAGTGGGGAGACAAGTTTGCTCGCTTCGAACGCGGCTGCGATGTTGAGATTACCCTGGAACGCGTCGGGGAGCAGGAGCGGCGCATTCGCGTCACCCTTGCCGGAAATACGACTCAACAACTAGCCCGGGGGCCACGCGCGTGAGGCGTTACTCTATCCTGCTGGCGTGTGTGGTGCTTGCGGCGTCCTCCGGTGCGGCCCAGTCGCCTCCCGGCCAGTCCGAACCTTCTTCTGCGGCGCCGGTTAGCGCGAACCCCCCAGCCCAAGCATCTGTTCCGGGCAACAGCAGCCAGAAGGAAAAAGAACTTGAGAGGCAGGAGCAATCGCAGCGTACCCTGGGAGTTCTTCCCCAATTCCTGGTTACCAGCCGCCAGAATGCGCCGCCGCTCACCAGCCATCAGAAGTTCCATCTCTTCGTGAAGCAGGCATTTGATCCTGTGGAGTTCGCCGTTACCGCGGCTCAGGCGGGCATCAGTCAGGCGCAAGACGAATTCCACGGCTACGGCCAAGGGGCGGAAGGTTACGCCAAGCGCTATGGAGCTGCTTTCGGCGACGCAACTTCAAGCGGCTTTTGGAGCAACTTCTTTTATCCGACCTTGTTCAAGCAAGACCCGCGCTACTTCCGCCTGGGGCAAGGCAGTTTCAAACATCGCGTTGTGCACAGCATGAAGGAGGAGTTCGTCTGCCACACCGATAAAGGCGGACGTTCCTTCAGCTACAGCAATGTGTTGGGTGCCCTCACCGCGGGCGGAATCTCCAATGCCTACTACCCCAGAGACGACCGCGGCCTTGGCCTTACCATGAGCCGCGTAGGCATTGCCCTGGCCTACGGCACGCTGGGCGGCCTGTTCGACGAGTTCGGTCCCGACATTCACCACAAGCTGCTGCACAGACATCAAAAGAACAGTCAGAAACCGTGATGGTCTAAAGTGTTGGTAGGTAAGAATTTCCTGGAATAACCTAAATGCTGTAGTTCACAGCGCGAAGAGCGTCTTTGTAGGCTTCGCGCGCTTCTGTTGCTTTGGTGTGGGCGTCGTGTTCCTTGAAGTGGGCGGCGTCCCAATGCTCCATGGCGACCATGGAGTGGTCGGGAGTAGCTAAAGCTTCTTCCGCGCGGATAGTTTCTACCCATTCATCGATGGCTTGCTTGTAGGCGAGGCGCAATTGATCAAGGTCGCTTCTCATTGCCATCGCAGCTTAATGCCGGCCCGCAAGTGGGTCAATTGAGCGGCAGCAGATTTAACCGAATATTAACGCGCCTCCTTTTATTCACTTTGGCGCAAGTGGCGGTACAACCTGGCATTCTCCTCCAGCGACAACGTCTCCGCCCGTACCCCCGGTTTGACGCCTGCTCTGCCAAACGCCTTCTTGAGCGCATCCGGCTGAAATTTCCCCTTCAAGTTATTCCACAGGGTCTTCCGCTTCTGGCCAAATGAGAGTTTCAGAAACTCGATGAAGCCCGCCTCCGGCACCTGCAGCGCCTCGATTCGCGGCTCCATCGTGAGTCGCACCACCGCCGAATGCACTTTAGGGGGTGGCGAAAACGCCGCTGGCGGCAAGGCGAACAACTTTTCTACCCGCGCGTACAGCTGTGTCGTTGCCGAGAGCAACCCATACTCGCTGCCGCCCGGCGTTGCCGCCAGCCGGTCGGCGACCTCCCTTTGCACCATCAGCACCATGCTTTCAAAATACTGGCGATGCTGGAACAGGCGCAGCAGCAAGTCAGAGGTGATGTAGTAGGGAATGTTTCCCACGACCCGTACCTGCTGAGGCGTGAGTGGAAGACCCGGCCGCGTGGTTCCCGGTTTGGGCGCAAACAAGCTGGGAAGATCAACCGCCAGCACGTCGGCCTCAATAATTTCCACATTCGGTAGCGGGGCAAACCTCATACGCAACTGCGCTGCCAGCACCCGGTCGAGTTCGATAGCAATCAGCCGCCGGGCGCGCGCGGCCAGCAGGGAAGTGAGGGCTCCGCGTCCGGGGCCGATTTCGAGCACGGTTGGTTGCTGTGAAAGATCGCCCAGCGCCTCCACGATGCGGGAGGCAGCCGCGGAGTCGCTCAGGAAATGTTGTCCCAACTTCGGTTTGGGGCGGCGCGTCGGCGCACCCGAGACTCTTGTCACGTTGACCCTCTTTCTTTCCCGTGATTAAACTTGGAACACCCGTGCCATCCCGGCGCGGCAGTGTCTGCGGGCACAGGCTGATCATAGCCTGCGCGATGCCGGGCCGTTGGAGGATTCTCATGCATGTTGCTTTCGTTGCCTCCGAATGCGTTCCCTTTTCCAAGACTGGCGGCTTGGCGGATGTCGTCGGCGCCCTGCCTCGTGCCCTGGCCTCCGCGGGCCACCAGGTAAGCGTCTATCTCCCGCGCTATCGTCAGACGAAGCTGATCGGGGGAGGCCAGGCCGTAGTTCGCAGCATCACCATTCCCTTTGATGATCGCTACCGCTTCTGCTCGGTCGTGACCGATGGCAACCACTCCGGCGTGAGCTATTACTTCATCGAATACCCGCCGTTTTTCGACCGCGACGCCCTCTATGGCACCTCCGCCGGCGACTATACCGATAATGCCGAACGCTTCGCCATGTTCTGCCGGGGCGCCCTGGAAGCTTCCAAGATTCTGGGCGTGCCTGATGTTTTCCACTGCCACGACTGGCAATCGGCACTGGTTCCAGTTTTGCTCCATACGCAATACACTGAAGATCCTGCCTTCGCCGACGTGGCCACCGTTTTCACCATTCACAACATCGGATACCAAGGGTTGTTTCCCCCTGATACTCTCCCCCTCCTAACCTTGCCCTGGGACCTGTTCACCATCAGCAAGATGGAATTTTTCGGCCAGGTGAACTTTCTCAAAGGCGCACTGGTGTATTCGGACTTCGTCACCACGGTCAGCAGGAAATACAGCCAGGAGATCCAGACGGCGGAATTTGGCTTCGGGCTGGAAGGCGTACTGCGCGACCGGTCGGCCACCGTGGCGGGGATCGTCAACGGTGTCGACTACGACGAATGGAGCCCGCAGAACGACAAGTACATCGCCGCCAAATATTCGTCGCAGGATTTGAGCGGCAAAGCCAAGTGCAAGCAGGATCTGCTTGCGACGTTTGGAATGACCGGCGCTGATTTGAGGCTCCCGCTAATCGGCATCGTTTCCCGCTTTGCTGCACAAAAAGGTTTCGATCTGATTGCCCAGACCATGGATCGGCTGGCCCGGGAAGAAATGATCGTGATTGCTCTCGGTGCCGGTGACAAACCTTTCGAAGAGATGTTTCTGCGATTGAATAAGCAGTTCCCGCAGAAAATCGCGGTGAAGGTCGCTTATGACAACGCCGTCGCCCATAAGATCGAAGCCGGCAGCGACATGTTTCTAATGCCCTCCAGATATGAACCTTGCGGACTAAACCAAATCTATAGCTTGAAGTATGGAACGGTGCCGGTGGTGCGCGCCACGGGCGGCCTCGACGATACCATCGAGCCATGGAATCCACGAACCGCCAAGGGCACCGGCTTTAAATTCACGGACTACACCGGCGAGGCTCTTCTGCTCACAATCAAAGAAGCCTTGCGCGCCTTCCGCGATCAACCTGCATGGCAGACCTTGATGCGCAACGGGATGAGTAAGGATTTCTCCTGGAACGCTTCCGCCCGCGAATACGTGCGCATCTACGAGCGTGCGCGCGAACTCCGGGAAACTCCGCTGCTTTCGGTGTGACCCTCAAATTCCCTTCAGGCGCAAAGCCTGGGCCGAAAGCACGCCGCTAGTGCGAAGCATGTTCTGCTGTGGTCAACTCGACCCACATGGATGCATTGGAGAGGGGCACGACGTAAGCGTCTCGCTCCACTGTGAGAGCCTTTGCCGGGTGGTAGGTACCACCTTTCACCAGCTGGGCAGGCTGTTCGATGCGCAGTCGGGCAGTGGGCGTGAAAGCAGTAGCAGGTTTCAGTCTAAGTCTCACATTTCCCGTCCTCGAATTGAGTTCCACCGCGTCAAACGTGCCTGAGTCGAGCATCAGCCAAAGGCCGAGCGGAGCCAGATAGATTCTGGCATGGTAAGAATCAAGCGGGGTGACCGTTGTCACATCGCCCTCGCTCTTGATGTTCCCTCCAAATGCCAGCCAACCGAACTCAGAGTCGTGAACGACATAGGTTGCTGTATTCCAGGCATGGCCAAAAAAGTTTGGACCGTAGTCTCCCGAGAGTGGATCGAGCTTAAGCATGTCGGGAAAGCTGTGGAACGCGGCAGAGGCGAAGCCCTCCTGGTCGATATCCGTAAGTGCGCCCATGGTTCCTCCGTATCCGACACGCAGCAGGTAAAGGTCATCCGGATGCTCTCGGTATTCGGTCAACAACGGAATCGCGTTGAGACCGGAACCGTAGTGATGAAGCTGGCGCTCCAGGCGGCGGTCTTTGGCGGCGAAAATCATGTCCCAATACCGGCGAGCACTGCCGTTGTATCCCCAGTGCGGGATAGCCGGGTCGTAACCCAGAATCGCATTGAGCGTGACCTCGGCCTTCGGGGTGTCTCCGAAAAACTTGGTCCAGGCATAGACCTCTTCCTGGCCGGTTGAGTCCCAGGGCATTTCGCTGCCGAAGGGGTAAGCTTCTTTGCGCCAACGGTCAGCACGGGTCCGCATTTTGGTTTCGAGATCGGCCGCTTGGTCTTTCATTCCCTCACGTTTGAGATCTTCCAGAACCTGCAGGAAGATGGTGCCCTCCATCTGGCCAAACACTGCGTACTCGCCCGCGAACTTTGTCATCGCGATGGACGTTTCGTACGCGTGGTTCAAGTACCACTCCCACGGATGGTTCGTGACCAGACCCTTATGATTGCGCGCCAGGCGATACAGCACCCAGTACGCCGCGACCACGTGCGGGTAGTCGTAGGAGCGGTCCACACGCTCAGAGTGCTGCTTGTTCCAGCTGGTCCAGGTGCCCCAATCGAAGTCAGCGCGGTAGTAGCCGGCGGGCATCTGGTCGGGCTGGTGATAGAACAGACTCTTGCGCACGCCGTATTGGTTGGGCCCCTCTTTATACTGCAGCCTACCCCACAGGACATGGTCCACGAACTGCTGCAGTTTTTCGAGCTCGTTTCTGTCCGGCTGAACCAGTTCTTTCAGCATGGCCGAGATCCACGCCCCGCCGCCGCCCTCGTCGCCGAGACCGGCGATCCAGACGCGGCTGTCCTGCATCACGATCTGATTCAGTTCGCGGTCGTAGGTCATCACGGACGGGCTGCGATGGAAGGGATCGTTAGAATCGGTGTACCACTGCCTGGTAGTGAGGAAGTGGCCCATGTCGGCCACGACCTGCGGCTCGGGCTTCATCACGAAATAGTGGATCGTCTGGATGAGGCCGTCGTCATAGATCACGGTGAGGCGCGAGCGTCCCCAGGTCTTGCCCTGAAGCGTGTATTTCTTCCACCCACTGCGCGTGGGCGAGTCTTTGCTGACGGTCAATGCTCCAGCGGGTTCAACTGCCATCGACTTCATGTTCTGCGGATAGCTTAGAAAAAGCCGCGCTTTGATGTCCGTCGGTAGGACGTAACCCGGGACGCCAACAGCCACCGGCCGCCGGTTTGCGGAAAGAGTTTTCTCAATGCCGCGAATGGAATCGGACAGCAGGAATCTGAGCCCATAGGTTTTCGATTCTCCCGGCGCAATCGATAACGCCGTCGGTGGGTTCCATGGCTGGACATTCCTCCATTCACTCTCGGCATAGGCCTGGCTGTGGACCATCCATTCGTAGAAACCTTCGAAGGTGATGCCGCGTGGTGTGGGATCCGTGAAGATCGGCTTTGCGCCCCAGGCTCCAGGCCTGTCGAGAATCGGGTTGTAGGCTTCAAAAGGAGTTCTGCCGTCCGGCACGACGAGGAGAGCTGGGCCGTGGCCGCTTAGCCGTGTGACCTGAAGATAGCCTGCGTCCTCGCCGATGTAGGGATCGTAGAACGAGCACTTGGCGTGGGCTTCTTGGAGAGAGCGATCGTTGAGGACGTTGTTAAAGATCAGCGGAATCCCAAGCGCACCGATCTGCACAGGATTTGCGGACTTGTTCTTCAACGTGAAGCGAAGGACAAGCTTGCCATCATTCAGCCCCCAGGTGCGCGTGACCTGCAATGGGATATCGGCAGGCAGAGTGGGGGCGAGGTCGGCTTCGGCCAGAATGTTGGCCGAGGCCGGCAATGCAGTTACAGGCCGGCGGGAGGCGGCCGTCGAATAGTTTTTCCATTCTCCCGAAGTTCCGCTACGCAGGCGGAAATCAATATCACCCAGATGGAAGTAGCCGTCCCTGGAACGTGCTATGAGCAAATCGCCCGGAGTGAAGTCGAAACCGTCGGCGGCTTTTGGTTTGAGAGCGGCGACCGTCTGCGAGGAGCGCACCAAAGTCAGGGTGAAATCGGGAGTATCGAGGTCGAATGTGCCCTGATCCAACATGGGACCCGGAGTGGGCGGCGTCTTGTCCTTTTCCTGCGCGGCTGCACGCAAAGCAAAGCAGAGCGCCAGACAGATCACCGATAGAACGGACCGCCCGAAACGATACTTGTTCATTGGGCATCCTCGAACACACCGCGATTA
>Ga0335077_10001931_pt1 | contig 24724 bp, 22 predicted proteins | sample Lox_Sample_31_FD_207151 | JGI IMG/M metagenome (GOLD analysis project Ga0335077, IMG submission 207151) | Soil microbial communities from Loxahatchee National Wildlife Refuge, Florida, United States - Lox_Sample_3.1 | ecosystem: Environmental > Terrestrial > Soil > Wetlands | place: USA... | reverse complement strand
GCGATGCTGTCGCGCGCAACCGCGATGCATCTCAGGGCGTCGTCGAGTACTGGTTGCCGTTGCCTGGTCCGTACCAGCGGCCGTGGTTCAGATCGTACTGGAATCCGACCGAGGTGAACGGCACGCGGATGTTGTCGAGGATGACGTGCAGCCCGTAACCCCACCACGTATCCCGCCGCGCTCCCAGCGAGTTCAGGATCTCCTCGAAGTTCAGGCCGATCTCGAAGCCCACCTGCCGCTCCCTCAGGTTCACGGCGCCGCTCGGATAGAACTTGGACCCGTAGGTCACGGAAAAGAACAGGTAGCGCAGCGGGCCGATGTCCAGACCGAGGCGGCGGCTCGCGCCGGCCAGCTTCAGGTCCGCGGTGTAGATCTTGTACGAGTAGTCACCACCCTTGCCCGGGACCGCGCAGCACGTGACCGTGCTCTTGGGGAACAGGAATCCAGTGCGAAAACCGATCAGATCCTCGTTCCTGGTCGCCATGAGCACGCCGGAGATCGCGGATCCGAGCGTATCCATCGTCGCGTCCTGCGGCGAGAAGCCGTAGCGGTTGAAGCCGTCGCCGAACTCGTTCGCGAGGCCTTCGAGCAAGCCCATGCTGGCGCCGAGCCAGACCGACGCCTGTTCCGAGTACCCGAGCTTCTGGTACAGGTAGATCATCTCTCGCGAGAGGATCGTGTAGTTCACGAAGTGCGCTGCCTTGTCGGCGCCTCCAGCATAGGTGTTCTGGCCGAACCAGCCCTCGTTGGTGAAGCGAAAGGAGCGAAGCGGGCTATCGGTGAGCGCGGTGATGAGGCCGGCCCCGATCATGCCGATCGGGATCGCGTACGGAAGCGCGGTGTAGTACCAGGGCTTCCGGAGCTCGGTCACCGCCGCGGCACCCTGCGCCCGCTCCGTGCCGGCCGGCTCATCCAGAGCGGCGGCCGGGCGTGGGCAGTCAGCCGGCCGCTCGTCGGCCAGGAAGAGCGTGAAGCCCGCGCACGGATCCGCCAACGAGTCGTGTCCGAGGTCCGACTGCGCGACGGTGGATGACGGCGCGAGCGTGAACGGCTGTGTCTCTGGGGACTCGCTGGCCGCAAGCCGTGGGAATGACACGAGCAGCGCGAGCGCGACGACGCTCAGCAGCCGTGCCCGAGTCGATGCCCGCGTCGCGGGATGGCGTCCGCCGTGCCGCATCACGTTGCCTGGTTTCAATCCTTCGCGCAGGCGCGCGTCAGCGACCCGCTCGCCGCCCTGCTGTCCAGAGGCAGAACATCGGGGCGCCGACACCGGCCGCCACGAGGAAGACATCGAGGCCGCCGAGCCACGTCAGCGGAGCGATGAGGTAGAGCACGTCGCCGAGGTCGAATCCGGCCGCGCTCGGCTGGTCCAGCGCCCGGGCCACTTCGCGCCGTGCGAGCTCGCTGCGAAGGGCGAACGTGATGACGAACGTGGCGGCCGCCGACACACCGGCGATGATAGACCAGTGACCCAGCGGGCCTGCGCGCAGGCCCAGCCCCATGCCGATGAACAGCGACGCCCGCACCACCAGGTCGCTGAGCCGATCGAAGGCGCCGCCCGCGACGGAGGTTTTTCCGGCCAGCCGGGCCAGTTCCCCGTCAGCGTGATCAAGGAGGTTGGTGAGCACGTACACCCCTGCGCCCCAGTTCGCCGCCTGCCGGTCCGCCGTGCCGTAGAGCGCCGCGGCGGCGAGACCCGTGAGCAGGGAGAGCGTGGTGACGTGATTGGGATGGACCCGCGTGCGTATCAGCGGACGCACCAGCAGGGCGGCGAGCCGTGCATCCCAGGGCTTGATCGGGGGTGTCTGGCCGTCGGTCTCCTCCGCGTGCGGAGAAGCAGCGGTCTGGCGAGCCGGGCGATTGTTCACGGCTTCCATGTCATGTGTCCGAGTGATCTCCGCTCAGCTCTGACAGGTCGGTCGGATGAACCAGTGGCGACGCGCCAAGGGACCTCGAGCGGGTGACACCGCCAGGCCACGCGCTAGCGCCGCGCGGGCGCCTCCGGCACCACGCCGAAGTAATCGCAGTAGGCCTTGAACCGGCAAGCCAGGTCCTGAGCGTCGAGTCCGAAGTCGTCCAGGGCGTAGTGATGCCGGCCGTGCTTGTTCTGGTAGTTCTCGGCCAGGAAGGCCCGCATGCGCTGCTCAGCCGCCGCGGTCAACGGCATCGCGAAATGCGCGTAGATGCCCCGGACGGCGGCCATGGGATCCCGGGACAGTTCGTGGTACCGCACGTCCACTGTCCGCTCTGAAGAGACGCGTCCGCTCCGACGCAGCTCCAGGCTGCGATCAAGACCCTCCGTCCACCGGCTGGTGACCTCCTGCCCGAACCGGGTCGGCTCTCGTCGTCGGCTGAACGCCTGATGAAGCACGGAGCTCAGGCTGGCCACCGAGGCCATCACGGTCACCGGATCGCGGTGTGTCTGCACGAGCCTCGCGTCCGGATAGGTGTCGAGCAGCGCGTCGAGGGAGAACACGTGGGAGGGGGCCTTCAGCACCCAGCGCGCGCCAGGCGCCCGCCACTGCAGCTGCTGGAGAAAACGCCGGTGGAACGCGTACGAGGGGCGCATGTCCTGCCGGTTCAGCCACGCCTCGTACATCGGCACGTTGTAGGTGGTCTGAAACCGCGTCGCCCGGAAGGACGCGCTCATGATCGCGATGCATTCGAGCGGCAGCTGCGCGCCGACCGGGTGGATCGCCTTGAAATCCGGCGCCATCCAGTCCAGCCACTGGAGTTGCTTCCGTGCGCGCGCGATGCGGGGGTCGGTCGCGTACGAGGCGCGCTCCGGCGGTGGGGAGGGATACATGATCTCCCAGGCCTGGGCGGCTCGCGTGTCGGGATCCTGAGCGAGCAGATGATGCAGCAGCGTGCTGCCGGTGCGGGGAAGGCCGACGATGAAGATCGGCGCGACGATCCGCTCGGCCGCGATCTCCGGATGCGTCTTCCGGTCGGCCTCGATCCGGAGCCGTGTGATCAACAGGCCGACGAGGTCGCGGCGGGCGGCGATGCGCCCGACCAGCGTCAGATCCGCCTCGTGCTCGAGGCAGAAGAGCAGCCGGCGGAGCGGTTCACGGAAATCGTCATCGCCGAAGTCGTCGAGGCCGGTGGCCCGACGGGCGGCGTCGAGCAGGTCGCCCTCCTCGAGGGAAACCAGCCGCACGCCGGCCCGATCCAACAGCGAACCCAGCCCGTTGGCGGCGCGAATACCCGCGCTCAGGATGTTCAACGCCACTTCAGCACGACCGTGGCCTGCTGGTCTCGGTGCTGCGCCACTTCGCGGGCTTCGCGCTCGGCACGCTTGAGATCTATCTGGTGGTCAGGCTTCTCGACATCCCGATCTCGATCCCGGAGGCTTTCACCATCGGTGCCTCCAGCACCGCGGTGAAGTTCTTCACCTTCATGGTCCCGGAGAGCCTGGTGGTCCTCCAGGGAGGCCACCTGGCGATCTTCTCCGCGTTCGAGCTGGGAGGCTCGTCGTCTCGAGCGTCGCCTCGTTGCCGGTGCCCACGGCACCGGAGCCCGTTGAGCCTGGCCCGGCCACGGAGCCTGGGACGCCGCCCTAGTCCCCAACGCCCATCCGGGTGGTCTCGACGAACTGCTCGGTCGCGTTGTCGATCTCCCGCCCACGGCGGCCCTGGCCCCGGTGGACGTAGAGCGCGACCGGATCGACCTTGACCTTCGGCGCGGGCGGCAGCGACATCTCGTACTGGACGGGCCGCGCGTGGTCCTTGAGCTGTAGCTTGGGATTGTAGACGCTGTTGAACTTGAAGAGCATCTTGAGGAAGTTCGTCTGGCCCCTGGCGAGCAGGCTCCCGACCTTCCTCGTCATGCCCCAGAGCTGCTTCGCGCCCAGATGCTTCGTATTCAGCACCTGCTGCGTCTTGACCAGCTCCGCGTAGAACTCGGGCAGCGGCAGCTCGGTGGGCAGCACGGCGTGCTGGATGTCGAACAGCCGATAGTCGCGCGTCGTGAGCTTGCGAGATTCGGTGGCCCAGGTCTCGGTGCCCGGATACGGCGTGTTGACGGAGATGTTCACGATTTCGGGGATCTCCTGGCACCACTCGCGCACGACGCGAAAACGCTCGCGGTCCCAGGCGGGGTCCGCGATGATGTTGATGGCGACGTTGATGCCCATCTTCCGTGCGAACTCGAGCGCCTCGAAGTTCTGCGAGAAGCTCACGCGCTTCCTGAACTTCTTGAGCCCTTCCTCGTCGATGGCCTCGATGCCGATGAACATGATCTCCAGCCCGATGCGGGACCAGAGCTGGAAGACCTCCTTGTTGCGGAGCAGCACGTCGGCGCGCGTCTCGAGCCAGTATTTCTTCCGGATGCCCTTCCGGGCGATGGCCTCTCCGATCGCCATGCCGTGCTCGGCCTGGATGAAGGCCACATCGTCGAGGATGAAGAGGCCCGGCTCGCGGATCTGCTCGATCTCCTCAACCGCTCGCTCCGGCGTCTTCTTCCGGTAACTGCGGCCGTAGAAGGTCCACGCGCTGCAGAAGGTGCAGTCCCAGGGACAGCCCCGGCTCAGCTCGATCGAGGCGCACGGGTCGAGCTGGCCGATGTAGTAGCGGCGCCGATGACGCAGGAGATCGCGCGCGGGCAAGAGATCGTCCAGGTGCTTGACGAACACCGGAGGCGGCCCCTGGCCGTCGAGCGTCACCGCGCCGGGTACGGCCTCGAGCGCGCGCGGACCGCTCCGCGAGGCATCCAGGAGCGCCGCGATCGATGCCTCTCCCTCGCCGCGCAGCACGCAGTCGAGCGCCCCCTCGCCGTGGCGCAGCAGCTCCTCCGCCGTGAACGATCCGCTGTGGCCGCCGATGAAGATGAAACAGTCCGGCAAGCGCTCGCGGGTGGCCTTGGCCAGGTCGAGGACCTCGGGCACGTTGGCGAGGTAGTTGAGAGAGAAGGCGACCGCATCGGGGCGAAAGCGACCGAGCCGGCGGAAGTAGTCCGCGTGCGTCTCGACCTGGAGATCGAGGAGCTGGACCTCGTGCCCGGCGCGACGTGCGGCCGCGGCCGCCAATTCGAGCCCGAGCGGCTCCAGGCGGAGATAGATCCTGGAGTACATCAAGCAGCTGGGATGAACGGCAAGCAACCGCATGGCGATGCTCCTCTCCTCGCTCTCTCCGCCGCGATGACGACCGGACCATTGTACGCCCTCGGGTCGAGACCCGACAAAAGCCCGGGGACGGCTCCAGCGAGTGTAGCGAGCGCTGGCGGCTTTGGCAACGACGGCGGACCGGTTGCCAAGCCTCGGGCCGTCGAGATATGGTCGTGGCCATGGACGCCACCCCGACGCTCGCCCTGATGAAAGAGATCAACGCTGCGTTCAACAGTCGTGACGTGGACCGCATCCTGACCTTCTTCGCGGACGATTGCACCTTCCTGATGGCGCGCGGGCCCGAGGCCGACGGCCGCCGCGTGCACGGCAAGGAGGCGGTGCGCCGCGTCCTCGCCGACCGCTTCAAGGTCATCCCCGACATGCGGTGGGATCACCTCGACGTCTTCGTCTGCGGTCAGCGAGCGGTGTCCGTCTGGATGGTCAAAGGTCAGGGCAAGGACGGGGAGCAGCTCAGCTACCGCGGCTGTGACATCTACGAGTTCCGCGGCGACAAGATCCTCAACAAGGACACGTACTGGAAGCTCGTGGAGCAGGCCGACCGGCTGTAGGAATCGTCCTCCCGCGCGACGATCACGCGATCCACCAGCACGTCACCACGACCGCCACCGCCGAGATCGCCAGCAGCCACTCGACCGGGGGCGCGAAGGCGTGGGGCCTGACGAGACCGATCAGGAGCCCGAGAACCGCGCCCACCCCTAGGCCGAAGACGTGGGCGAGGACGTCGGCGCCCTGAGCGGTGCCGAGCATGGTGAGCAGCACCAGGCTGGCGACGATGACCACCCAGGGACGTCGTCGCGTCGTGGGCGCGCGCCACCGCGCGACGAGCGCCTGCGCCGCCAGGAGACCGATCGCCCCGAAGGTCAACGTCGAGGCGCCGACCGAGTCGTGGGGCGCGCCGTGGGCGAGCGCCGTGAGCCAGTTCCCGATCGCCCCCGACAGCACCAGCAGCCAGATCCCGGTCCCAGGCCCGAGCGCCTGGCACACCGGAGGGATCAGGACGGCGCAGAAGACGGCGTTGCCGAGCACGTGCGCCAGATCGGCGTGCAGCGTGAGCGCCGTGATGGTGCGCCACACGTCGCCATGCAGGATGCGCGCGGCCGAGGCGCTGCCGCGCTCGAACCACGCGCTGTCGGCCGACCGGGATCCGGTGATGGCGAAGAATCCGACGAGGGCGGCGGCCACCACGACGCCGACACCGATCGCGTCTCGACCGATCCGCGGGGTATCGGCCTCGACCTCGGGCTGATTTTCCCGATCGTAGGCCGCGAGGGCCACCATCGCCCGGACGTCATCGTGTCCGGCGACGACGACGGCCCACCCGCGTTCGGTCGGGGCGAGACGGTGGCGAATCCCGCTGGCCGCCAGGACCGTCGCCCACTCCTCGGCCCGGCGCGCGCTCGGCGTGATCCGAACGGCGGTCTCTCCCGATTCCTCGCCCATTCCCCTTGAACAGCCCCGCGGGCGATTGTATACAAGGGCCGAGATACCCGGCCCGCAACGAATGGAGGTTCCGATCCCATGAGTCTCTCCGACATCATCTGGCGGCCCGATGCCGCAGCCGCCGAGCGCACCCGCATCGGTCGCTTCATGCGGCGACACGGTCTGTCCACCCTCGAGGCGCTGCAGCGTCGGTCGGTCGAGGACCTCGAGTGGTACTGGAGCGAGGTCTCGCGCGACCTGGACTGGCGCTGGTCGACGCCCTACGAGAAGGTGGCGGACCTCTCTCGCGGCATCCCGTGGCCGCGATGGTTCCCCGGCGGCCGCATGAACCTCACCGCCAACTGCATCGACAAGCACCTGGCCCGGCGCGCCGCGGAGCCCGCGATCATCTCCGAGGCCGAGAACGGCGAGAGCCGGACGCTCACCTACCGGCAGCTTGCGGACGAGGTGGGGCGGCTGGCGAACACCTTGAAGCGGCTCGGCGTGAAGGCGGGCGACACCGTGGGCATCTTCCTCCCGATGAGTCAGGAAGCGGCGATCGCCATCCTCGCCTGCACCAGGATCGGCGCCATCTACGCGCCGTGCTTCTCCGGCTTCGGCGCGACCGCAGTGGCGACGCGTCTCTCGAGCTGCGAGGCTCGGGTCCTGATCACCGCGGACGCCTTCTCTCGCCGCGGCAACACGATTCCCATGAAACAGACGGCGGACGAGGCGGTCGCGGAGTGCCCGACCATCCGCCACGTCATCGTGCACCGGCGAAGCGGCGCGGCCGTGGCGTGGACGACGGGCCGCGATCTCTGGTGGCACGAGGCCGTGGCCTCGGAGTCGTCGTCCTGCGAGGCGCTCCCCGTCGAGGCCGATCACCCGGCCCTCATCATCTACACGTCCGGCACGACCGGAACGCCCAAGGGCACCGTGCTGAGCCATGGCGGCTTCGGGATGAAGAACGCCCACGACTGGGCCTACGTGTTCGACATGGACGAGGGGGCCCGGATGTTCTGGGTCACGGATCTCGGCTGGCTGATGGGGCCGATGCTGATCACGGGCACGCTCCTCATGGGCGGCACCGTCGTTCTCTTCGAGGGCACCCCCGATTATCCGAAGCCCGACCGACTCTGGCAGATCTGCGCGCGTCATTCGGTCACCCACCTCGGCATCTCGCCGACGGCGGTGCGCGCCCTCATGCCCTACGGAGCGGACTGGATCGCGCCGCACGACCTGTCCGCGCTCCGCATCATCGGCTCTACCGGCGAGCCATGGAATCCCGAGCCCTACCGCTGGCTCTTCGATCACGTCGGCAAGGCACGCGTGCCCATCCTCAACTACACCGGCGGCACCGAGATCTCGGGGGGCATCCTCGCGTGCTTCCCCATCTGCCCGATCAAGCCGTGCTCCTTCAACGGGGCCATCCCCGGGATGGCCGCCGATTGCTACGGCGAGGACGGCAAGCCGGTCCGGGGCGAGGTCGGCGAGCTCGTGGTCACGAGGCCGTGGCCCGGGATGACCAACGGGTTCTGGCACGATCCCGACCGCTATCTGGAGACGTACTGGTCGCGCTGGCCCGACGTGTGGGTCCATGGCGACTGGGCCTACGTGGACGAGGACGGGTACTGGTTCATCCACGGCCGCTCGGACGACACGCTCAAGATCGCCGGCAAGCGCGTGGGTCCGGCCGAGATCGAGTCCGTCCTCGTGGGCCATCCCGCCGTCAACGAGGCGGCGGCCATCGGCGTGCCGCACGACATCAAGGGGGAGACGGTGGTCTGCTTCGCGGTGCTCCGCCCGGGCTTCGCGCCGACCGACGTGCTCCGCGGCGAGTTGCAGCAGCACGTGGCCACGGCGATGGGCAAGGCCCTCCGGCCCGACCGCGTGCTCTTCGCGGGCGAGCTGCCGAAGACACGGAGCGCCAAGATCATGCGTCGGGTCATCCGGGCGACGTACCTCGGAAAGGAGCCCGGCGACCTGTCCTCGCTCGACAACGCAGGCGGCATCAACGCCATCAGGGAGGCCGTGTGACAATGCGAGTGCCTGCCGAGAAGATCAGGAGTCACCTCACGGCCGTGTTCTCGGCGTGGGGCATGTCGGAGGACCACGCTCGGACCACCGCCCTCATGATGACGGAGACCGACCTGCGCGGCGTCGATTCGCACGGCATCTCGATGCTCCCCACCTACGACAAGGAGTTTCGACTCGGCCGGCTCAACATGCGCCCGAACTGGAAGGCGGTGCGGGAGGGGCCGGCCACGGCGCTGATCGACGCCGATGCCTCGCTGGGCCATCCGGTCTCGGCCTACGCGATGAACCTCGCGGTCGACAAGTGCCGCGAGATCGGCGTGGCCATCGTGTCGGTGTTCAACTCGCATCACTTCGGCGCGGCCGGCTGCTACTCGAAGATCGCCGCGGACCGCGGCGCGATCGGTCTGGTCACCTCGGGCACACGAGGCGTCACGATGGTGCCGACCTTCGGCGCCGAACCCGTGATGGGCACCAACCCGATCGCGTTCGCCGCGCCGGCTCGACGCAATCCGCCGTTTCAGCTCGACATGGCGACGACCACCGTCGCGGCGGGCAAGGTCAAGGTGCACAAGCTGAATCACAAGCCGCTGCCCACCGGATGGGTGGTCGACGGCGACGGGCGACCGGTGACCGATGAGACGGACGCCTTCTCGTACGTGTTTGACCGGAGCGAGGGAGGCATCACGCCGCTCGGGGGCACGCGCGACGTGGGCAGCCACAAGGGCTACGGTCTGGCCGTGATGGTCCACATCCTGGGCGCCACGCTGGGCGGCGCCTCGTTCTCCCCGATCCGCAACCGAACGCAGCGCCCGTCGGACCCGCACAACATCGGCCACTTCTTCCTGGCGATCGACCCGAGGGCGTTCCGCGCGGACGGCCTGTTCGAAGACGACCTCGACCGGGTCATCGACACGCTCCACGCGGCAAAGCCGGCCGATCCAAATCAACCGGTGCTGGTCGCCGGCGACCCGGAGATGGCGACCCGAGCGGAGCGGCTCGAGCACGGCGTGCCGATCCCCGACGACCTGATGGTCCAGCTTCGAGAGGTCGCGCAGAAAGCCGGCGTGCCGTTCGATCTGGGCGGCTAGGGCGCGACCCCCCGCCGGACCTTGACCTTCCGCGTCGGCGGCGGTAGCGTGATGGCGAGACCGACCGGAACCCGCAGTCACAGCACTCCAAGAGGAGACCTGATATGCCAAGCCTGAGCAGCGTGGACAAGTTGTTCAGCCAGGCCGTCGACTCGAAGGCGATGCCGGGCATCGTCGCGGTGGCCGCGACCGACAAGGGCATGCTCTACGAGGGCGCGTTCGGCAAGCGCGAGCTCGGCAAGGACGCGCCGATGAGCCTCGACACCGTCGTGTGGATCGCGTCGATGACGAAGGCCATCACGGCCACCGCCGCGATGCAGCTCGTCGAGAGCGGCAAGCTCTCCCTCGACCGTCCCGCCGCCGACGTGGTCCCGGAGGTCGGCGCCGCCAAGGTCCTCGAAGGCTTCGACGGCGGCGGCAAGCCGCGCTTGCGGGCGCCGAAACGGCCCATGACGCTCCGCCACCTGCTGACCCATACCGCGGGATACGCCTACGAGATCTGGAGGACGGAAGTCGCGCAGTATCAGGCCGCCACCGGCACACCCGGCATCACGACATGCACGAACGCGGCGCTGACCACGCCGCTGCTGTTCGACCCCGGAGATCAGTGGGAATACGGGATCAACATCGACTGGGCCGGCAAGATGGTCGAGAAGGCGAGCGGCCAGAAGCTCGACCGCTACTTCCAGGACCACATCTTCGGTCCGCTCGGCATGAAGGACACGTCGTTCAAGCTCTCGGCGTCCCAGCGCGCACGGCTCGCCAGCGTGCACCAGCGGGATGCCAAGGGCGCGCTCGCGCCGATCGAGTTCGGCCTGCCGGAGGACCCGGAATTCCTGATGGGCGGCGGCGGGCTCTACGGCACGGCTCGCGACTACCTGACGTTCGCGCAGATGATCATGGGCGACGGCAGCCTCAAGGGCGCCAGGGTGCTCAAGCCCGAAACCGTCGCCCTGATGGCGCAGAACCACATCGGCGCGCTCGAGGTCGGTGTCATGAAGACGGCGGCGCCGGGGCTGTCCAACGACGTCGAGTTATTCCCGGGCATGAGCAAGAAGTGGGGCTTGAGCTTCCTGATCAACACGCAGCCAGCGTCGACCGGCCGCTCCGCGGGCAGCCTCGCGTGGGCGGGGCTCGCGAACACGTACTTCTGGATCGACCGGAACCGGCAGGTCGCGGGCGTCTTCCTCTCGCAGGTGCTCCCGTTCTACGACACCACTGCGATCGACTTGCTCGTCAAGTTCGAGACCGAAGTATATCGAGCGCTCTGAAAGAGCTCACTGGCCATGCGACAGTCGTGGGCTCTCGTCGCGATGCTGCTCGTGCTGGCGGGCCCGTCGGTCGTTCTCGCCGAGAACGTCACGATCGTCACGTTGGACGCGAGCCTGCTCCGGCCAGAATTCAAGGTCGAGCGGACGCGGACGGGGCAGGCTCGCCTCGTGGGCTACCTCTACAACCACAACGAATTGAGAAACGCCGCCAATGTCCTGCTGCGGGTGGAGCAGGTCTCTCCTGCGGGTTCGGTGATCAACTCGTACCAGAGCCGGATCGTTGGCGATGTCCTCTCGCGCGGGCGGATGCCATTCACCGTGCAGATGGCCGAGGCGGAGGGGGCGACCTACCGAATCGTCGTCGAGACCGTCGACTGGGTCATGGAGTGCCGGTGACCGGTCCCGTCGATAGGGCGCGCGCCGGATCCCACGGACGTCACGCGCGGCGGGCGCGCTCGATCTCCTCCGGGTTGTAGCGGAAGGCGCGGAAGACCCAGTTGTTGTCGCCGGGGCGGCCCGGCGCCACCGCGAAGTACGGATTGACGTATTCCCAGACGACCTGCCCCTCGGCGGTCACCTCGAAGATCCGGCCATCGCAGCCCTCGCAGATCAGGGTGTTGCCGTTCGGCAGCCGCTGGGCGCCGGAGATGTAGGGGCTGAAGAAATCGAACAGTGACTGGTCGTGGTATTCCCACACGATCGCGTTCGTGCGCGGGTCGACCTCGATCACGCGCGAGTACGGCGCCGGGTGATCCAGCCGGTGAGAGCCGTTGTCGAAGATCAGCAGGTTCCCGTTCGGGAGCGGACGCGGATCGTGCTGCTGGGCGAGCGGCGGCGCGCCGAGCTTCCAGGGGATCGCGCCGGTTCGCCGGTCGACGATCGCGACCGTCGAGATGTTGCGGAAGCTGACCACGAGGTTGCCGTCCGGCAGCTCCGCGACCGTGTTGCCATGCGTCCACTCCTCGCGGCGATCCTGGAGCGTGATCACCGCGGTCTCGACGTCGAGATGCTCCCAGCTTCGCCACTCCCAGACGATCTCGCCGCGGGTCGTCATCTCGAGCAGGTAGTCCGCGTAGATCGCGCCGCGGACTTCGGACCCTCGCAGTCCGCCCTTGACCTTCTCGTGGAGGGCCGCCGGGATCGGACGCAGGCAGAGCAGGATCACGTTGCCGTTCCGGAGCTTCCGGGCATCGTGGTGGTGATCCGGGTGCGTGACTTCCCAGACGATCTTGCCGTTCCAGTCGACCTCGAGGGCCGCGCCGGCCTTGAAGCGGGCCCAGGCCTCGAAGCGCTCGAGGTCGGTCATGACCTTGCCCGAGTAGAAGAGACGGCCATTGTCGAGGAGGTAGCCGTAGAGGCCGGGACGGTACGGCATCGCCCACGTGTGGACGACCTCCCCGCGCATGTCGACGAGGTAGACGGTGCCGGTGCCCAGCATGGGCGTGAAGAGCGTGTAGCCCTCGAAGGCCCGGCTCGGGTCGTGGGCGATGAGGCCCGTCCGGGTGCGACGGACGCGCTGCTGATCGAGGCTCGACATGGCGAGACTCACCGCGCCCCGGTCGGGCGGTTGCGGCGCACGGCCTCGGGGTTGGTCGAGTCGGCGCCCATGTAGATGCCCTTCTCCCAGGTGCGCTTCAGCGGGTCGCGCACGGACAGTTGCATGCGCCCGATGCCCTGGATCTCGAAGTCCACGACCTCGCCGTCCTGGAGCGGGCCCAGCCCCTCGTGGTTGGTGCCGCAGGCGATGACGTCGCCCGAGTTGAGCGTCATGATGCGGGTCGCGAACTCGACCAGCTCCGGGACCAGGTGCTCCATATCGTCCGTGTTGTAGTTGTGGCGGAGCTGACCGTCGACCCAGAACTTGATGTGGACGTCGTTGGGGTTGGCGATCTCGTCGGCGGTGGCGATACAGGGGCCGATCGGGGCGAACGTGTCGAAGGATTTCCCGAGCCAGCTCCCGGTCTTCCAGGTGCGCCGGCCTTCGCCTCGCGCGGAGACGTCGATCAGGCCGGTGTAGCCGAAGACCGCGCAGCGCCAGTCCTGGGCCGGGACCATCTTGGCCGGGCCCTTGATGACGAGGGCCAGCTCCGCCTCGTGCATGAAGATCCACGGCTCGGTGAACTCCGGCAACACGATCGTATCGCCGGGGCCGATCACCGCGTCCGAGCTCTTCAGGAACATGTTGAGCGGCCGGGCCTCCAGCGCGCCGTGCTCCCAGTAGTTGGCGATGCACGCGAGGATCTTCCCCGGTCTCGGCAGCGGCGCGCGCAGCCGGACGTCGGACAGTGGCGCCGCCCGGCCGTCCCGCGCTCGCGCCAGGAGCGCGGGCCCCAACCGCTCGAACTGGTCGATGATGTTGACCATCGTCGCCTGAGGCGAGTGCCCGGCGGGCACGATGTCGGTGATGTCGACCACGCCTCGCTCGGCAAGGAGTCCCGGCCGGACGTCCCCACCTGCTCCCGTCTGGAACAGCACGAGTTTCACGACGACCCTCCCCGGCTCGGCGCGCTTCCCGGCTTCAGATCAAGAACGACAGGTTCGGGAGCGGCTCGGCCGCATTCACCAGCACGACCTTCTTGCGACTCATCCTGAGCTCGCCGTCGACGTGCCGCAGCCGGTGCGTGGTCCGGCCGGCCCACCAGTGCAGCTCGTGGCCGACCTGCAGGGACAGCTCGGCCAGGATGAAGTTCGACTCCGCGACGAGCTCGCCGTCCTCGGCCCGCGTCACCTCGACGTTGGACAGGAGCCGGCGCATACGTGATGGCGGCTCCTGGCTGTCGCGGTGGCCCGATTGTAAAAGCCTTACACGGGTCTCGATGCGCGCGCGGTTGTCGTAGATGTGCGAGATGTGTCGATCGGGCTCGACGTCAGGGTCGGCGGTCGCGGGCACCCAGTAGACGCCGTCGTCGGTCCACAGGGCGAGCCACTCGGCGTAGCGCGCCTCGTCGGCGAGCCGCGCTTCCCGGTAGAGCCACTCCACGACGGTCCTGTACTCGGCGTCCGACACCATCGAGGAGACCCGGCGCGGCCTACGCGCTCGTCATCACCGTGCGGTAGTGCCGCCACAGGGCGCGATTCGTCGTCTCGTCGGTCACGTGGGAGACCGCCCGGCCTTCGCCATCGATCCACTCGCGGTTCAGACCTCGCCCGAGCACGAGCCAGTCGACCGAGCGGGCGTGGAGCCCGAGCTGATTGCGGGCGGCCACGTTCAGATCCTCCGGCATGAGGAACGACGCGGGGCCCATCCCGGCCTCGGCCATCCGCAGGAGGCGCCGGTTGAATTGCGGCACGCCGGCAAGGAACATCGGCGTGTGCCAGTGCACGCACTCGTCCACGCGCACCGGCTCGACGATCGCCACGTTGGTCTCGCCGAGGAACAGGTTGGGAAAGATCAGCGCGTGGGCGGGGCCCTCGAGGATGCGGCGGCGCGTGACCTCCGGTCCGTCGCGCGCTTCCAGCGCGGCCACGTACTCGGCTACCGCCGATCCCGAAACCCCGCCGAGCCACTCGAAGGGCGTCTGGTAGCCCGGCGACCAGTCGATCTCGATGTGGCCGTTGCCCCAGTCGCGCACGACCGCCTTGATGGCCTTCTCGTCGCCCACGACCCGCTGGTACTGCGTGCTGACGGTCCCGAACAGCGCCCGGTGCACGAAGCCGAGATGGTAGCCGTCGCTGTCGTTCTCGGGGAGCATCTTCCAGTTGGCGGCGCAGCGGTGCTTCACCCAGCCTGCCGTGAGCTCGACGCGCCCCTCGGGCGAGAGGTCGCACGAACGGTCGATGAGCCGCGTGGCGCGCCCGAGGTGCTCGTCGAGCGACGGGCCATGGGCGGCGAGGCTGGCGAACACGAACCCGCGATAGCTCGCCACCCGGGGCGGGCGGGCCAGGCCGTGCGCGCTCTTGTCGAACGACCCGTAGCCGCCCGGATAGGGGACGCCGAGCAGCGCGCCGTGCAGGTCGTACGTCCACCCGTGATAGGGACAGGTGAAGGTCCGCGCGCTGCCACGGTCGGCCGCGCACACGAGCGTCCCGCGGTGACGGCAGCGATTGACGAGGACCGCCACAGCCCCCTCCGGCTCGCGCACCATGATGACCGGCTCTCCACCGATGGCGCGGGTGACGAAGTCGCCCGGCCGCGGGATCTCGCTGTCGTGGCCGACGAAGACCCAGCCCTGCCGGAAGATCCGCTCCATCTCGTCGGCGAAGATCCGAGGGTCCGTGTAGAGCGAAGCATGAATGCGGTCCTCCTGCACGAGGGCCTTGTAATCGAGGGCCGGCGGCGTCTGGGAGAGCATGCGCGCTACTGTACGGACTTCGTCCGATCCTGGCAAGGTCGCTCGCTCGCGAAGGATCTCGTCGGAACTAGTAGCGGGCAAGTAACATTTGATACTTCATCGACTATCAGTTACAATCCACCACGGGCGTCGCACCGCCGACGCGGCGCCGCCGGACCTCTCAGCGAGAGCGTCCCGGATCTCCGGCCGCGACGGCTCCCATGAAGCCGCGCGCGCCCCGGCGTCGTACGATGACTCCCATGCGCCACGTTCTCCGTGCGATGCGTCCGTATTTCCGGCAGGTCGCCGGGCAGCTCGTGCTGGGCTCTCTGGCCGGGATCGTCATGAATACGGCCGTCGTGCTGCCCGCGATCCTCCTCGGGCGCGCCATCGATCGCGCGCTGGCTCTGGAACGGGGCGACGCGACCCCGACCGCGGTGGCCTGGGCGGCGCTGGCATTCGTCGCCGGCACCGTGTTGACGGAAGGCCCGCGCGTCGCGAAGCGCTGGTGGCTCATGACCGCCAACGCGAGGATCCGGGCCAACCTCCGGGCGGACGCCCTCCGAGGGGTGCTGGCGTGGCCGATGGCTCGCCTGCACACGACGCCACTGGGCGACCTGATGGCGCGCATCGTCGGCGACGTGGACGTGGTCGGCGTCGGCGCGCGAGAACTCACCACCGAGGCCTGGGACACGGTGCTCTTCTCCCTGTCCCTGATCGTGGCCATGCTCGTCTACGACCCGCGCTTGACGCTGCTGGCGCTGATCCCCGTTCCGCTCGCGCTACTCCTCGCGCACGCCACGGGTCGCTGGGTCGCCGCTCGCACGACCCGGGTCCGGCAAGCGAACGCCGAACTCACCTCGGCGCTCCAGGAATTCCTGACCGGTCTTCGTGTGCTGCGCCTGTTCGGGCGCCGCGGGGCGACGGTGGAACGGGTCGCCGACCAGTCTCGTCGCTTCGCCACACGGAATCTGAGCATGGTCCGACTGAAGGGCGGCCTGGAGCCCGTCTATGTCTCGCTCATGACGGCCGGCGTCCTCCTGATCGTCTGGCAAGGAGGCGAGCGCGTCATCTCGGGGGCGATGACGGTCGGCTCGTTCGTCGCCTACCTCGATCTCTTCTTCCGGTTCATCAATCGCGGGCACCGGATCCCCCAACTCCTGAACTCGCTGCAGAGCGGCGCCGCCGCGTTCGCGCGGCTCGAACCGCTGCTCGCGCCCGCCCTGTCCGTCGCCGGCGAACCCCCGCGCGCCTCGTTTCACCCCGGGCACGTGGCGGGGATCGAGCGTCCCCTGGCCCGCCCGCGCTCCGGGCGCGTGGGACCAGCGGCCCTGTCGCTGCGCGATGTGACCTTCCGGTATCCCGGGGCGGCGGCACAAGTCCTGCGTCATCTGCATCTCGAGGTACCCGCTGGCGCGCTCGTCGGCGTCACCGGCCCCGTTGGATCGGGGAAGACCGCGCTCACGCAGGCGATTCTCGGCATCTATCCCGTCGAGTCCGGCACCGTGTCGATCGATGGCCGACCGCTCGCCCTGCTGACCGGCACCGAACGAACGAGAGTGATCGGGTACCTGCCTCAAGATCCCTTTCTCTTCTCGGGCACCGTTCGCGAGAACATTCTGCTCGCGCCTGGTGCGCCGCTCGACCTCAGCGAGGGGATCCTCACGCGAGCCGTCCGGCTGGCCGCGCTCGAGGAGGATGTGCGCGCGTTCCCTCACGGCCTCGACACCGACGTCGGAGAACTGGGCATCCGCATCTCCGGGGGCCAACGGCAGCGCATCGGCCTGGCGCGCGCCATCGCGGCCGCGGCCCCCGGCTATCCGGGAGTGCTCGTCCTCGATGATCCGTTCGCCGCCGTCGACGTCGCCACCGAGGCGGCCATCGTGCAATTCCTGCGGGATGCGTTCGGTCCGGAGGCGCCTCCCGAGCAGCGCGCCACGATCGTCCTGTGCTCGCACCGTCTCGCGGCGTTCCCGCGCGCCGACACGGTCATCGTCCTGCGGGACGGGCAGATCGAGGAGCAAGGCACACACGCTAGCCTGTTGGAGGCCCAGGGCTTGTACGCGCGTATCCATCGAGCCCAGCACGCCGCCGAGATGACGGCCGGAGGGTCCCCCGTCACATGCTGACGCTTACCCTCAGGAACGAGCGGGGCCGGCCAATGCGGGGATACCTCCTCGATCTTCTTCGGCCGTGGCGGGCTCGACTCGGCCTCGTGGCCGTCGCCGTGCTCGCGGCGGCGAGCGTGGAGGTGGTACCGCCGCTCGTCATCCGCGCCATCGTCGACGCTCACCTGATCGCTCGAGAGCCACGTGGCTTGCTGGGGCTCGCCCTGCTCTACCTCGGCGCGTCCGCGGCGGTCCAGGTCATCACCTTCGTCTACAGCTATCTCGCCGCGACGGTGGCCCAGGATGCCCTGAGCACGCTCCGCACGCGCCTGTTCGCCCACATCCAGCGCCTGCCGACGACCTACTTCGATCGGGTAGCCATCGGCGACGTCATCAGTCGGTGCACGGCGGACATCGACACCCTCGACACCGTCTTCTCGTCGAGCATCGTCCGCGTGCTGGCCAATCTCGTCCGATTGGTGACGATCGCCGTGGCGATGTGCGCCCTCAGCGTCGCGCTGAGCGTGGTGGCTGCCCTGATCGTGCCGCCGCTTCTTCTGATTACCCGACTCTTCCAGGTGCGCGTCAGGCGGGCCGAGCGCGAGTACCGCGCCGCGGTGGGAGCGATCAACGCGCGCCTCCACGAGAATCTGCGCGGCGCCGAGGTGATCCGGGCCTTCGGGCGCGAACCCGAGTTCGTGGCTGGCTTTCGTCAGGTTCTGCGCCAGGGTCTGATCGTGTCCAACCGTTCCTCCTTCTTCTCGGCCTTCTACAGCCCGACGACGGCGATCCTCTCCGCGCTCGCGCTCGCCTCCTTGCTGTGGATGGGCACCCAGCATGCGCTGGCCGCATTCGGCATCTCGCTCGGCACCCTCACCGCATTCCTTCTGCTCATGCAGCGCTTCTTCCAGCCGATCGTCGCGCTGGGTGAGGAGTGGCAGACGGTGCAAGGGGCCATGGCCGGCGCCGAGCGGGTCTTTGGCACGCTTGCGCTCGTGCCGGACGGTGCGCCGGCGGCTGCTCCCACGAGCCCCGACGGGCTGGGGCGGATCGCGATCGGGCTCGAGCGCGTCGAGTTCGGCTACACCGAGGGACAGCTCATCCTGCGCGACATGTCCCTCGACGTCCGCCAGGGTGAGCATGTCGCCCTGGTGGGACGGACCGGCGCCGGCAAGACCAGCACGATCCACCTCGTGGCCGGCCTGTACCGCCCCTGGAGCGGCAGCATCCGCGTCGGAGGGCACGATCCAGCGGCGCTCGACGAATCCGAGCGCTGCCGGGTGCTGGGGGTCGTGCCGCAGGTCGGGTACCTGTTTTCCGGCACGATCATGGAGAACGTGACGCTCGGTGATCGATCCCTCTCGGACGAGGCGGTCTACGAAGCATGCCGCATCGCTGGGGCCGATGCCTTCATACGGGCATTGCCCGAAGGATACGGCACGCACCTGAGCGGTAGTGGTCGCGGCGAGGGAACGTCCCTGTCCGCCGGGCAGCAGCAGCTGCTGGCGCTGGCTCGCGCCCTCGTCCACCGGCCCGCGGTGTTGCTCTTCGACGAGGCCACGGCGGCGATCGATAGCGCGAGCGACGCCGCCTTCAGACGGGCCCTGCGATCCTCGCGGCTCTCCGGCGGATGCGGGGTGTTGACGGTCGCGCATCGGCTCTCGACAGCGCTCGAGAGCGACCGGATCGTCGTGCTCGACAAGGGACGCGTCGTCGAAGAGGGTCCGCCCGCCGACCTCGTCGCCCGCGGCGGACGCTTCGCCGCTTGGCTGGAGCTGGAGGAGGCCGGGTGGGACTGGCGCATCGACTCCTGATCGCCTGTCGGACCGGAGCGACGCGCCGGTCCGGGACCGAGCGGGCGCGCCGCCGGTCGGTTCACCCGAATCTGCCTTACCGTGACGGATCGTCCCGGGTGACATCCAGGGACAGCGCGATTCTCTCGCCTTCCGCCGCGGTCCGCGCGCGGAGGAATTCGCAGGGAATGTACGTCCGAAGCTTCCTCGACCTGGGAGACCACAGGGACTCGGCGGTGTCGACGTGGACGGAGATCGTCGCAGGCAGGACATCCCGCAGGCAGGCGGCGATCCGGCGAAGATCCGTCCCTTGATCGTGCGGCAGCACCACCCTGACCCGAAAGGCGTCCCGCTGCTCCTGGATTACCTGGAACTGACGGACGGCAACACCGGACCGCTCGATCGCGCTGCTGAAGGTATAGGGATGGATCACGCTGCCATCGGCCAGGAAGAACCGCTCCATGGTACGGCCCTCGATCGAGCCCAGCATCGTGTAGCAGGTCGAGTGTGGCCCCGCCGCGTCGGCGAGCCTGACCTCGTCACCGAGTCGATAGCGAATGAAGGGCATCGCGTAGAGATGGAGCGCCGTCAGCACGATCTCGCCCGATTCGCCCGCCCGAACAGGCTGGCCGTCTCGCAGGACCTCGACGACGACCGCATCCTCGCACACCCGGTATCCCCCGCCCCGTGGGGACCGCACGGCGATGTACACGAACTCGTGGCTGCCATACCGTTCAACCAGCGGCGCGCCGTACGCCGTCTCGATGACCCGTCGCGTCGCAGGAGTGACCGTCTCCCCGCCGGTCGTGATGAGCTCCACGCGAATGCGGCGGCGATCCTCCTCCGTCAGCTCGCCCCCGATCCACGAGAGGATGGACGGAGGACCACTGAGCACGTGGGGGCGGAACCGCTCGATCTGGTCGATCATCTCGCGCTTCGGCGTTTGCCAGTCGATCAGCAGCCGTGGATGAAGACCCAGGCGTTCATGGAAGCGCCGGCGCCCTTCGCGTTTCAGAGTCTCCGCACTAAAGTAGTCGATCTGGACGCGTCGCATCGTCGGTCTGAGTCCAAATTCGGTCGCCGCCCGAAATCGAAAGGTGAGCAGCAACCGCTCCTCGACGGCAGTCCGCCGGACCGTGAGCGGCGCACCCGTCGACCCGCTGGTGCGTACGACGAGGAGGGAATCGATGCGAGCGCCCGCGTCACAGATCTCATCCGGCCGCAGTCGCTGGATGTCCTCGCGCGAGCTGATGGGAATGCGGGCGAGATCCTCGATGGTACGGATCCGCGCCGGATCGACACCGGCGTCGTCGAACAGACGACGGTAGTAGGGCACCCGAGCGTAGGCGTGGGGGATCAACTGGCGGAGGCAGCGCTCCTGATACGAGACGAGATCCTCTCGCGACATCCGGGGCGCGCGAAGGACCCCCGCCCATCCCCGCAGCAACGCGCGAGGCCCCACGGCGACGGCCTCAGGATCGGAGCACGTGCTCGATCTCGTCGAGGTGCTCGCGGCGATGCGTGGCGCGCACGGGGTTGATCGGCATGCCCGCCTTCGCGTTGTGCTCCAGGAGGCTGTCCGACAGCATCGCGACCTTCCGGTCCACCTCCACCGCGATGGCGAGGGTGAGCTCGGCGGCCCGGCGGGGATCGAGGGCGAGAAACAGTGGCTTGGTGGCGTCGTTGATCCAGTCCACATGCTGCTCCTCGAAGGTCGGCGGCACAGCAGCGGACGAGCCCTCCCAGCGCTCGAGCAACGAGAGCACCCGCTGGTCCCAGAAGGCCAGATGGGCCAGCACGGACGCGACGGTCCAGCCGGCGGGCATGGGGTGTCCGAGCTGCACGTCGCTGAGCCGGCCGATGAGCGCCTGGAGCCGAGCACGCGCGGCATCGTTCTGGGCAACGTAGCTTCGATCGACGGCCATCGGTTTCCTCCCCTGAGTATGAACGTTCGGCAGCGCCGCTCGTGGGCTCTTCGCGGGACGAGGCGGGGGCCCGGGACTCGAGCCCCGGACTCCACGCCTCGAGCGGAGCGCCCCGATCTGACCGGCCTACTCGATCACAGATGTTGGCGCTCCGCAAACCGGGCGACGGCTACGTCTGCCGCCGCAGGCGCGGGTCGAGCAGATCCCGCAGCCCGTCGCCCAGGAAGTTGATGCCGAGCACGGTGAGCAAGATCGCGAGCCCGGGGAAGATCGCGATCCAGCCGGCCACCGTCAGATAGTCGCGGCCCTCGGCCAGCATTCGCCCCCACGTCGGCGTTGGCGGCGGCACGCCCAGGCCCAGGAAGGAGAGCGCCGACTCCATCAGGATGATGCGCGCGACCTCGAGCGTCCAGATCACGATCACCGGCGCGAGGACGTTGGGCAGGACGTGACGCGCGATGATGCGCGCGTCGTGGGCGCCGAGCGCCCGCGCCGCCTGGACGAACTCGCGCTCGCGCAGCCCGAGGCTCAGCCCGCGTACCACGCGCGCGTAGATCATCCACGTCGTGATCGCCATCACGATCACCAGATTTCGAAGGTTGGCGCCGAGCAGCGCCACCACGGCCAGGGCCAGCAGGATCAGGGGGAACGCCAGGTTCAGATCAGCCAGACGCATGATGACGGTGTCCACGCGGCCGCCCAGGTATCCCGCCATCAGCCCGGCCGCCACGCCGACCAGAGCGCCGAGGAACGCCGCGAGGACGCCGATCAAGAGGGAGATCTGGGCGCCGTAGATCAGCCGAGAGTAGACATCCCGGCCGAGATGGTCGGTGCCCAGCGGGTGGTGGAGCGAGCCGTCCGGTCGCCAGAAGGGCGGCTGGAGCGCGGCCGTCAGATCCTGATCGATCGGATCGGTGGTGGCCAGCAGCGGCGCGGCCAGGGCCGCCACGATGACCAGGCCGACGATCAGCGCGCCCGCGCCGGCCAGCGGGCTGCGGCGCGCCAGGTGGATCACGTCACCCGGATGCGCGGATCGAGCCACACGTACAAGAGGTCCACGGTCAGGTTGATCACCACGACGGCGGTGGCCAGGATGAACACCGCGGCCTGCACCACCGGGTAGTCGCGGTTGAGGATCGCCTGGATCGTGAAGAGGCCGACTCCGGGCCAGGTGAAGATGGTCTCGATCACCACCGCCCCGCCGAGGATGTACCCGAACTGCAGTCCGATCACGGTGACCAGCGGGATCAGCGCGTTGGGCAACGCGTGGCGGCTCGTCACGAAAAGCTCGCGCAGCCCCTTCGCGCGGGCCGTGCGGACGTAGTCCTCGGCGAGCATCTCGATCATCGTCGAGCGCACCAGGCGGGTCAGGAGCGCCATCAGGTTGATCGCGATGGCGGCGGCGGGCATCACGACGTGAGCGACGCCGCCACGCCCCGAGGTCGGCAAGAGGCCCCAGGAGACGGCGAAGAGCAGGATCATCATGATCGCCAGCCAGAAGTTCGGCACGGACTGGCCGACCAGCGCCACGCCCATCGCCAGGACATCGATGGGACCGCCGCGATGTGTGGCCGCGAGCACGCCCAGCGGCACCGCCAGCCCGATGGCCAGCAGCATCGCTGTGACGGTCAGCTCGAAGGTCGCGGGCAGCCGCGCGGCGATCAGCGGCAGCGAGGACTGGCCGTGCCGCAGCGAGATCCCGAAGTCCCCGTGGACCGCGCGCTTCAGGAACCGCCAGTACTGGATGACCAGCGGATCATCGAAACCCCACTCGGCCCGGAACTTCGCGATCTGCGCCGCCGTCGCTCCCGGCGGCAGCATGATCTCGGCGGGATCCCCGGTGAGGAACGTGAGGAAGAACGAGACGATGGATACCCCGAGGATCACCAGGACCGCGGTGGCCAGACGGCCCGCGATGTAGGCGCGCACGTCGGGACGTTGTCACCCCTTGAGCGTCATCGGGTACAGCCACTGGGTTTCGTCGGGGCGCGGCGTGTAGTCCACCCGTGCGCTCATGCCGAACGCCGCATCGGCCTGGTAGAGGAAGATGAACGGCGCCTCGTCCTTGATCAGCTTCTGGACCTCGCTGTATTGGGGCACCCGCTTCTTCGGATCATCGGTCGCCTCGATCCTGGCCAGCATCTCGTCGAGCTTGGGGTTCTTGTAGTGCATGCCGAGGCCCCCCTGCGTCAACCAGCGAATCACCCAGGAGGGCTCGAGGTAGGCGTCGCCGATGCTGTAGATGAACAGCGGCGCCGTCTTGTTCTGGACCCGCCGGGGACCGAAGGTGGAGAACTCGAACACGTTGGCCTTGGCCCTGATCCCGACCTTCTGCAGGTAGCCCACGATCGCCTCGGCCGGCTTACTGTGATCCGCGATGCTGCCGGTGAAGCTGTCGAACTCGACCTCGAAGCCGTTCGGGTAGCCGGCCTCGGCGAGCAGCGCCTTCGCCTTGCCCGGATCGTACGGGTACGGAGGGATGCTCGGGTCGTATCCCAGCGCCCCTTTGTCCACGACGGTCGCGAGACGCGTGCCATGGCCGAAGTACAGGGTCTTGAGGATGGCGTTGACGTCCACCGCGTAGTTGAGCGCCTGGCGCACCTTGACGTTGTCGAAGGGCGGCTTCCGCACGTCGATCGTGACGTGGAAGATGCGCGGCGCGGCGATCGTCTTGACCACCAGCTTGTCGTTTCGTTGCAGCTCGGCGATACGCACCGGGGGGACCGGCGCGATCAGGTCGACCTCGCCGGCCTGAAGCGCGGCGATCCGTGCCGCGTCCTCGAGGATCGGCCGCACGACGATCGTCTTCACCTTCGGCGCGCCGCGCCAGTAGGTCTCGTTGGCCTCGAGCACCAGCCGCTCGTTCTTCGTCCACGCGACGAGCTTGAACGGGCCGGTCCCGTTCGGCTTCACGGCGATGGCCTCCTTGCCCGCGGCGATGGTGTGCTTCGGCGAGAGCATCAGCCCATAGAGCTCGCCCAGGCGCACCGGGAGCAGGAAGTCCGGCGTCTTGGTGACGACGTTCACGGTGAAGGCGTCCACGATCTCGGTGCCAGCGATCGTGCTCATCTCGGAGCTGACGGTGGCCTTGGTCTCGGGATTGATCGCGCGGTCGAGCGTGAACTTGACCGAGTCGGCGTTGAAGTCATCGCCGTTGTGGAACTTGACGCCCTTGCGGAGGCCGAACTGCCAGGTGGTCGGGTTCAGCCGTTTCCAGGACTCGGAGAGGGCGGGCGCCAGGTGGCCCTGCCCATCGCGGGCCGTCAGCCCGTCGTAGACGTTGACGATGAAGATCTGCGTGTTGCGCCCGACGACCAGGTGCGGGTCGAAGGTGTTCGGCTCGGCCGCGAGGCCGATCTTGACCTCACCAGTTGGCGCGGCCGCAGCGCGTGCGCCGGTGGGGAGACCCGCCACCGCGGCGGTCAGGCCGAGCACGCGCAGCGCATCGCGCCGGGTCATCATTCGCTGCTGCGGATTCACGCTGGCCATGAACGCTCCTTTCCGCCCTTCAGGCGCCGATCCGCCGTCCCTTGAGCTCGACGATCACGTTGCGGAACGTCTTCGTCCCGACATTTTTGAGCGCGTGCCGCAGGCTACCCTGGTTCCAGCGCATGATCGCCCCCGGCGTCACCTCGATCCGGTCCACCGTGCCGTCGTCGTTCGGCCGCTCGACGACGTCGCCCTCGA
>Ga0335077_10001930_pt1 | contig 24731 bp, 24 predicted proteins | sample Lox_Sample_31_FD_207151 | JGI IMG/M metagenome (GOLD analysis project Ga0335077, IMG submission 207151) | Soil microbial communities from Loxahatchee National Wildlife Refuge, Florida, United States - Lox_Sample_3.1 | ecosystem: Environmental > Terrestrial > Soil > Wetlands | place: USA... | reverse complement strand
CTCGCGCTCGTCGTGGCCGCCGCCGAGGCCCGCGCCGCGATGCCGGCCGACCGCGTCGATCTCGTCGATAAAGATGATGCAGGGCGCGTGCTTCTTGGCCTGCTCGAACATGTCGCGCACGCGCGAGGCGCCCACGCCGACGAACATCTCGACGAAATCGGAGCCGGAGATGGTGAAGAAGGGCACCTTGGCCTCACCCGCAATGGCACGCGCCAGCAGCGTCTTGCCGGTACCGGGCGAGCCGACCATGAGCACGCCCTTGGGGATCTTGCCGCCGAGCTTCTGGAACTTGCCCGGGTCCTTGAGGAAGTCGACGATCTCGGCGACCTCCTGCTTGGCCTCATCGACCCCGGCGACGTCGGCGAAGGTGACGTTGACCTGGTCCTCGCCCAGCAGGCGCGCCCGGCTCTTGCCGAAGGACATCGCGCCGCGGCCGCCGGAGGCGCCCTGCATCTGCCGCAGCATGTACAGGAACACCACGATCAACAGCAGCGCCGGTGCCATGTTCATCAGCAGCTGGCCGACAAAGTTCGGCTGCTTCGGCTCGCGCGCCTCGATTTTGACGTGGGCCTTGGAGAGGCTGCCGATGAGGGCGGTGTAGTCGGTCTCGGGGTTGCGCGTCTTGAACGTCGACTTATCCTTCATGGTCCCGTAGATCATCTCCGCCTGCATGACGACGGCCTCGACGCGCTCGGACCTCACGTCATCGAGGAACTGCGAGTACGGGATCTCCTGGGGCTGCCCGACGGCTGGCATGTAGCGGGAAAAAACCAGCAGCAGGACGAATACGATAACGACCCACAGCAGGATATTTTTTGTCAAATCATTCAAAGGGTTGCGTCCTTATTGCCGTGCACGGCGTCCTCCAGGCATCGATTGAACCTACACCAAGCGAAACTGCATGGCCAGTAAATACATCTCCGGACTGCGTGAGCGGGAAGCGCTGGGTTTTACCAGCTTCACCTTGCCGAAGCGTTGCCGGGCCGCGGTCACCAGATCCTCGAACCCGGAGCCCTGAAACACCTTGATCAGGGCATCGCCGCCCCCCTTCAAGACGTCCCCGGCAAGATCCAGCGCCAGTTCCGCCAGGTACATGGCCCGGGGGTGGTCGATCACGTCCACCCCGGAGAGATTCGGGGCCATGTCCGAGAGCAGGACATCCACCACGCGCCCCGGCGCAAGTGCGGTGAGTTCCTCGAGGACCGCGGCCTCGCGGAAGTCCCCCTGCACGAACTCGACCCCCGCGAGCGGCTCCATGGGCAGGATGTCGCTCGCGATCACGCGCCCGCCCGCACCGACGCGCTGCCTCGCGTACTGGCTCCAGGCCCCGGGGGCGGCGCCCAGGTCGAGGACGACCCGGCCCGGGCGCAGCAGCCGCTCGCGCCGGTCGATCTCCTCGAGCTTGAAGACGGCGCGCGAGCGGTAGCCGGCGGCACGGGCGCGCTGCACGTAAGGATCGGCAAAGTGCTCCTTCAGCCAGCGGTCACTGCTCTTGGAACGGCGACTCATCCTTTTAGAAGCCCAAGCCCCCGCACAAGTTCCGGCGTCCTACAATGCCTGCATGAGCACACCCGCCACCAGCAGCACGGCGCCGCGCCTGAGCGAGCGCCAGAAGCGCCACCTGCGCGGGCTGGCGCACGCCCTCGGGCCCATCGTGCGCATCGGGCACGCCGGCGCGAGCGCGGCGGTGGTGAGTGAGCTGGCCCGTGCGCTGCACGATCACGAGCTCGTCAAGGTGAAGGTGCCCGGCGGTGACCGCGAGGGGCGCGCGCAGCTCATCGCGCAGCTGGCCGAGGGCAGCGGCAGTGCCCTGGTGCAGCGCATCGGCAACGTCGCGCTCTTCTACCGGCCGCGCGAGGACTCACCGCGCATCCTCATCCCCGAGGCCTGAGGCGGCCGCCTCACTCGAGGCGCACCACCAGGATCTCGAACGAGCGCACCCCGCCGGGGGCCTGCACGTCGACCACTTCGCCTGTGAGCTTGCCGACCAGCGCGCGCGCGATCGGCGAGGTCACCGAGATGCGCCCGGCACGGATGTCGGCCTCGTCCTCGCCCACCACCTGGTAGATGACGCGCTCGCCGCTGTCCTGGTCCTCCAGCTCCACGACCGCCCCGAAGATGACGCGCCCGGTGTTGGGGAGCCGGTCGGGCTCGATGACCTCGGCATTGGCGAGCTTGTTCTCGATCTCGGCGATCCGTCCCTCGATGAAGCCCTGCTGCTCGCGCGCTGCGTGGTACTCGGCATTCTCGGACAGGTCGCCGTGGCCGCGCGCCTCGGCGATCGCCTTGATGATCGTGGGACGGTCGTGGCTCTTGAGCTTCTTCAGCTCGGCGCGCAGCGCCTCCGCCCCGCGCGCGGTCATGGGCGTGCGCTTCATGCCGAGGCGGCCTCGCGGTGCAGGTCCTGCAGGCGGTTGACCTCCACCTCATCGACGTGGTCGAGCGCCTCGCAGGTCGCAAGTCCGGCGGCGATCGTGGTGTAGTAGGTGACGCGCCGGTGCACCGCCTCGCGGCGGATCGAGTGCGACTCGCGGATGGCCTGCTTGCCCTCGGTGGTGTTGACCACCAGGTCGATCTCGTCGTTCTTGATCATGTCGACGATATGCGGCCGCCCCTCGCGCACCTTGTTGACGCGCCGGCAGCTGACGCCCGCCTCACCGAGCGCCCGTGCCGTGCCCTCGGTGGCGACCAGCTCGAAGCCGCGCTCGATGAGCTTCTTCGCCAGCAGCACCGCGGCGCCCTTGTCGCGGTCACGCACGCTGATGAAGGCCACCCCCTGGCGCGGCAGCGTCACGCCCGAGGCGGTCTGCGCCTTGGCGTAGGCCTCGCCGAAGGTGCGCCCGGTGCCCATGACCTCGCCGGTGGACTTCATCTCCGGGCCGAGGATCGGGTCGGCCTCCGGGAACTTCACGAACGGGAACACCGACTCCTTCACCGAGAAGTACGGCGGCACGCGCTCGATCGCCCCCACCAGCTGCTTCAGCTTGCGCCCCGTCATGACGCGCGCGGCGATCTTGGCCAGCGGCAAGCCGGTCGCCTTGGAGACGAACGGCACGGTGCGCGAGGCGCGCGGGTTCACCTCCAGCACGTAGATGACGCCGGCCTGGATGGCGAACTGGATGTTCATGAGCCCGACCACGTTCAGAGCGCGCGCGAGCTTGCGGGTCTGCTCGCGCAGCTCGCGCTGCGTCTCGCGCGTCAGGCTGTTCGGCGGCAGCGAGCAGGAGGAGTCTCCGGAGTGCACGCCGGCCTGCTCGATGTGCTCCATGATGCCGCCGATCAGCACGTCCTCGCCGTCGCATACCGCATCGACGTCCACCTCGATCGCCACGTCGAGGAAGCGGTCGAGCAGCACCGGGCTGTCGTTGCTCACCTGCACGGCGTGCGTCATGTAGGTGCGCAGGTCCTCCTCCGTGAACACCACCTCCATGGCGCGCCCGCCGAGCACGTACGAGGGGCGCACCACCAGCGGGAAGCCGACCTCGCGCGCCAGCTGCACGCCCTGCTCCTCGGTGCGCGCGGTGGCATTGGCCGGCTGTTTCAGTGCGAGCTTGCGCACCAGCGCCTGGAAGCGCTCGCGGTCCTCGGCGATGTCGATGGAGTCGGGCGAGGTGCCGATGATCGGGGCGCCGGCGGCCTCGAGCGCGCGCGACAGCTTCAGCGGCGTCTGCCCGCCGAACTGCACGATCACGCCCTCGGGCTTCTCGACCGCGAGCACCTCGAGCACGTCCTCGAGCGTGAGGGGCTCGAAGTACAGGCGGTCGGAGGTGTCGTAGTCGGTCGAGACGGTCTCGGGGTTGCAGTTGACCATGATGGTCTCGAACCCGTCCTCGCGCAGCTGCAGCGCCGCATGCACGCAGCAGTAGTCGAACTCGATCCCCTGGCCGATGCGGTTCGGGCCGCCGCCGAGGATCATGACCTTGCGCCGCGTGGTCGGCTGCGCCTCGCACTCCTCCTCGTAGGTGGAATACAGGTAGGCGGTCGAGGTGGCGAACTCGGCGGCGCAGGTGTCGACGCGCTTGTACACCGGGCGCACGTTGAGCTCGTGGCGCTTGTCGCGGATCGCCTTCTCGGGCATGTCCACCAGCTTCGCCAGGCGCGCATCGGCGAAGCCGCGGCGCTTGAGCAAGCGCAGACGCTCGGCCGCGAGCGCCCCCAGGCCCTGCTCGCGCACTTGCGCCTCCTCGGCGATGAGCTCGGCGATCTGGCCGAGGAACCACGGGTCGATGCGCGTCAGCTCGTGGATGCGCTCGCGCGTCCAGCCGGCGCGGAAGGCATCGGCCACGTACAGCAGGCGGTTGGCGCCCGGGGCGCGCAGCTCGTGCGCCAGGCGGTCAGCCTGCTCATCGGTGAGGGGCAGCGGCAGCTGCGGCGTCAGGCCGTCCAGTCCGGTCTCCAGCCCGCGCAGCGCCTTCTGCAGCGACTCCTGGAAGGTGCGGCCGATGGCCATGACCTCGCCGACGGACTTCATCTGCGTCGTGAGCCGGTCGTTGGCGGCGGGGAACTTCTCGAAGGTGAAGCGCGGCACCTTGGTGACCACGTAGTCGATCGAGGGTTCGAAGGAGGCCGGCGTCGCCCCGCCGGTGATGTCGTTCTTGAGCTCATCCAGGGTGTAGCCGACGGCGAGCTTGGCGGCGATCTTGGCGATCGGGAAGCCGGTCGCCTTGGAGGCGAGCGCCGAGGAGCGCGACACGCGCGGGTTCATCTCGATCACGAGCAGCCGCCCGTCCTCGGGGCTCACCGCGAACTGCACGTTGGAGCCGCCGGTGTCGACCCCGATCTTGCGCAGCACCGCGATCGAGGCGTCGCGCATGCGCTGGTATTCCTTGTCGGTGAGGGTCAGCGCCGGGGCGATGGTGATGGAGTCGCCGGTGTGCACGCCCATCGGATCGAGGTTCTCGATCGAGCAGACGATGATGCAGTTGTCCTTGTGGTCGCGCACCACCTCCATCTCGAACTCTTTCCAGCCGATCACCGACTCTTCCAGCAGCACCTCACCGGTGGGCGAGGCATCCAGGCCGCGCGCCACGATCTCCTCGAGTTCCTCGCGGTTGTAGGCGATGCCCCCGCCCGAGCCGCCGAGGGTGAAGGAGGGACGGATGACCACCGGGTAGCCGATTTCGCCTGCGATCGCGAGCGCCTCCTCCATGCTGCGCGCGATCTGCGACTGCGGGGTCGCAAGCCCGATCTCACGCATGGCGTTGCGGAACAGCTCGCGGTCCTCGGCCATGTCGATGGCGGCGCGGGAAGCGGCGATCAGCTCGACGTCGTACTTCTCCAGCACGCCCTCGCGCACCAGGTCGAGTGCCGTGTTGAGCGCGGTCTGCCCGCCCATGGTCGGCAGCAGCGCATCCGGGCGCTCCTTCTCGATGATGCGCGCGACGCTCTTGGCGTTGACCGGCTCGATGTAGATGGCATCGGCCATCTCCGGGTCGGTCATGATGGTGGCGGGGTTGGAGTTCACCAGGATCACCCGGTAACCCTCCTCGCGCAGCGCCTTGCAGGCCTGCGCCCCCGAGTAGTCGAATTCGCACGCCTGGCCGATGACGATCGGGCCGGCCCCGATGATGAGGATGCTGTGCAGGTCGGTGCGCTTGGGCATGGCGCCGTCAGCGTCCGCCGGCACGCTGCCGCAGGTTTTCCTCGGCCAGCTTCAGCTGCGCCTGCAGGCGCCGCAGCATCAGGTGGTTGAAGCGCTCGAACAGGGGCTTCAGGTCGTGCGGACCGGGGCTGGCCTCGGGGTGTCCCTGGAAGCTGAAGGCGGGGCGGTCGATGAGGGCCAGGCCCTGGAGCGAGCCGTCGAAGAGCGAGCGGTGCGTCGCCTTGACGTGCTTCGGCAGCGTGTCCTCATCGACGGCGAAGCCGTGATTCTGGCTGGTGATGAAGACGCGGCCGCTCTCCAGGTCCTGCACCGGGTGGTTGGCGCCGTGGTGGCCGAACTTCATTTTCACGGTGCTGGCACCGACGGCGAGGCCGAGCAGCTGATGCCCGAGGCAGATGCCGAACAGCGGCAGGTCAGTCTCGAGGAAGCGCTGCGTCGCCTTGATGGCGTAGTCGCACGGCTCGGGGTCGCCCGGGCCGTTGGAGAGGAAGATGCCGTCGGGCTCGAGCGCCAGCACCTCCTCGGCGGGAGTCTGCGCCGGCACCACCGTCATGCGGCAGCCGCCGTCGGCGAGCAGGCGCAGGATGTTGCGCTTGATGCCGTAGTCGTAGGCCACCACGTGCAGGCGCTGGTTGGCGCGGATGGGCACGCGCGTCGGCTCCGGCCAGGTGGTGCCCTCGTTCCACTGGTAGCTCTTCTTGGTCGAGACCACCTTCGCCAGGTCCATGCCCTTGAGGCCGGGGAACTTGCGCGCCAGGCGCACCGCGGCCGCCTCGTCCACCTGCTCGCCGGTCATGATGCAGCCGGCCTGCGCGCCCTTCTCGCGCAGGATGCGGGTCAGCTTGCGCGTGTCGATGCCGGCGATGGCCACTACGCGCCCGCGCTCGAGGAACTCCCCGAGGCTCTCGTTGGCGCGCCAGTTGCTCGGCACCGCCGGCAGGTCGCGGACGATCAGCCCGGCGCAGAAGATCTGCTGGGACTCGAGGTCTTCGGGCGTGGTGCCGGTGTTGCCGATGTGCGGGCAGGTGAGCGTCACCAGCTGCCGCGCGTAGGAGGGGTCGGTGAGAATTTCCTGGTACCCGGTGAGCGCGGTGTTGAAAACGACTTCGCCTGTGGTGTTGCCTTTGGCTCCGATCGACTGGCCGCGGAAGATCGTTCCGTCGGCCAGCGCGAGCACCGCAGGAAAGCTCACGTGATCAATTCTCCCTGACGCAGATACACAAAAGCGGGAGGAGTTCCTTCGAACATCCTCCCGCCTTTGCTTGGACTAACCCGTACACGGATTAGGCGGAAAGTTTACGGGCTTTAAGGCTTTTGTGTCCACGAAAATTCCCCCGCATTTGGGGCACTTTCGCACCTCATGCCCTCTCACGGAGAGCCGTGTAAGTGCCTGTTTTCAGGAGAGCACGTCGCGCATCGCGTAACGTCCGGGGGGCCGTGACGCAAGCCAGAGCGCGGCCGCAAGCGCCCCCCGGGCGAACACCGCCCGATCCTGTGCGCGATGGGTCAGCTCGAGGCTCTCCGCGGGCCCGAAAAAGCTCACCCTATGCTCCCCGACTACCTCGCCGGTGCGCCTCGATTCCACCTCCACCACCGCCTGCGGCGCGTGGCTGCGGATCACCGCCTCGAGCGCCAGCGCGGTGCCCGAGGGCGCATCGCGCTTGCCGGCGTGGTGGGTCTCGCAGATGCGCGGCCGGAACGTAGGCAGCGCCGCGGCGGCGCGCGCCGCGAGCTCCAGCAGCAGCGTCACCCCGAGGCTCGTGTTGGGTGCGACCAGGAGCGCGATGCGGCGCGCCGCCTCCGCGAACTGCGCCTCGAGCGCCGGCGGATAGCCGGTGGTGCCGAGGAGCAGGGCGCACCCGGCGGCGCGGCAGGCCGCGAGCGTCGCGGCGCTGGCCTGCGGCTGACTGAAGTCAACGACCACCTCGGCCGCGCTCAGCACGGCGGCGAGCTCGGCGCTGAGTGCCACCCCGTTGGCGGTGAGTCCCGCGGCCGTGCCGCTGTCCTGTCCGAGCTGCTGGCTGCCGGGGGCGATGATGGCGCCCGCCAGCTGCACTTGCGGGAATTGTGGCGCCAGCCCGAGGAGCGTACGTCCCATGCGCCCGAGGGCGCCGACCAGCACCACCCGCGTGGGCCGCGCCGCGCCCGGGGCGCTCATCGGGAGTGCTTGAAGTCTTCGTCGGAGCCGGAAAAGAAGCGCCGCACGCCCTCGAGGAAGCCCTTCTCGCGCGGGGCGTGCTTGGCGGGGTGCGTCTGCAGCGACTCCTCGAGCCTGCGGATGAGCTCGCGCTGCTCGGCCGAGAGGTGCACCGGGGTCTCCACCACGACGCGGCAGAACAGGTCGCCGCGGCCGCCGCCGCGCACCGGCTTGACGCCCTTCTCGCGCAGGCGGAACACGCGCCCCGACTGCGTCTCCGCGGGGATCTTCAGGGTGACGTCGCCCTCGAGGGTGGGCACGGCGACGCTGCCGCCGAGCGCTGCGGTCGCAAAGCTCACCGGGACCTCGCAGCTGAGGTGCTCGCCGTCGCGCTCGAAGATGGCGTGCTCGCGCACGTGGATCTCGACGTACAGGTCCCCGGGGGGACCGCCGTTGCGGCCGGCCTCGCCCTCACCGGAGAGGCGCACGCGATCACCCGTGTCCACCCCGGCCGGCACTTTGACCGAGAGCTTGCGCGTGCGGCGCACGCGCCCCTGCCCGAGGCAGGTGTCGCAGGGATTGCGCACCATGGTGCCCGCGCCACGGCAGCGTGGGCAGGTCTGCTGCAGCTGGAAGAACCCCTGCGAGACGCGCACCTGGCCGGCGCCGCCACAGGTCTCGCAGGTCACCGGGCTCGAGCCCTTGGCGGCACCGCTGCCGTGGCAGGTCTCGCACTCGGACAGGCGCGGCACCTCGATCTCGACCTGGTGGCCGAACACCGCCTGCGGCAGCTGCAGCTCCAGCTCGTAGCGCAAATCCGCGCCGCGGTAGACCTGGCTGCGCCCGCCACGGCGGCCGCCGCCGAAGATATCGCCGAAGACATCCCCGAAAATGTCGCTGAAGGTGTCGGCGGAGAAGCCGCCGCGGCCGCCGCCGCGCGCGGCCGCCTCCAGGCCCGCGTGCCCGTACTGATCGTAGGTGGCGCGCTTGTGGGCGTCGCTGAGCACCTCGCAGGCCTCCTTGGCCTCCTTGAAGTTCTCCTCCGCCTCCTGATCGCCGGGATTGCGATCAGGATGGTATTTCATCGCCAGGCGACGGTAGGCCTTCTTGATCTCAGCTTCAGTGGCGGTCTTCGGTACGTCGAGGACCTTGTAGTAATCGCGCTTCGCCATGCCCTACCGCTTTGCTCACCGCCCTCAGGAGGCCTTGCGGTTCGGATCCTTCACCTCTTCGAACTCCGCGTCCACGACGTCGTCGCGCTTTCCGCCACCGGGCTGCCCGCCCGCGCCAGGGGCTGCACCGGCGGCCGCCTCCGGGCCTGCGCCGGCACCGGCGCCCTGCTCGGCCTGGTAGGCGCGCTGGGCGACCGCCGCGGAGGCCTGGGCGAGCGCCTCGGCCTTCTTGTCGATCGCGCCCTTGTCATCGCCCTTCAGCGCCGTGCGCAGATCCGAGACCGCGCTCTCGATGCGGGCGCGCTCGGCCCCGTCGGCCTTGTCGCCCAGGCTCTGCAGTGACTTCTCCACCGCATGGATCAGCCCGTCGGCCTTGTTGCGCGACTCGACCAGCTCGCGGAAGCGCTTGTCATCGGCAGCGTGCGCCTCGGCATCGCGCACCATGCGCTTGATCTCATCCTCGTTGAGGCCGCTCGAGGCCTTGATGATGATCTTCTGCTCCTTGCCGGTCGCCTTGTCCTTGGCGGACACGTTGAGGATGCCGTTGGCGTCGATGTCGAAGGACACCTCCACCTGCGGCATGCCGCGCGGTGCCGGCGGGATGTCGGTCAGGTCGAACTTGCCGAGGGACTTGTTGTCCGCGGCGCGGTCGCGCTCGCCCTGCAGCACGTGAATGGTCACGGCCGTCTGGTTGTCATCCGCAGTCGAGAAGGTGTTGGAGGCCTTGGTCGGGATGGTCGTGTTCTTCTCGATCAGCTTGGTCATGATGCCGCCGAGGGTCTCGATGCCGAGCGACAGCGGCGTCACATCCAGCAGCAGCACGTCCTTCACCTCACCGGCGAGCACGCCGGCCTGGATGGCCGCGCCGACCGCGACCGCCTCGTCCGGGTTCACGTCCTTGCGCGGCTCTTTGCCGAAGAAGTCCTTGACGTACTTCTGCACCAGCGGCATGCGCGTCTGCCCGCCGACCAGGATCACCTCGGCCACGTCCTTGTCGGAGAGGCCGGCGTCCTTGAGCGCGGTGCGGCACGGGCCGATGGTCTTCTGCACCAGGTCCTCCACCAGCGACTCGAGCTTGGCACGCGTCAGCTTGATGTTCAGGTGCTTCGGGCCCGAGGCATCGGCGGTAATGTAGGGCAGGTTGATGTCGGTCTGCTGCGTCGAGGAGAGCTCGATCTTCGCCTTCTCGGCCGCCTCCTTCAGGCGCTGCATGGCGAGCGGGTCCTGGCGCACGTCGACGCCGGACTCCTTCTGGAACTGCTCGGCGAGGAAATTGATGATGCGCAGGTCGAAGTCCTCGCCGCCGAGGAAGGTGTCGCCGTTGGTGGAGAGCACCTCGAACTGGCGCTCGCCGTCGACTTCGGCGATCTCGATGATGGAGATGTCGAAGGTGCCCCCGCCCAGGTCATAGACCGCGATCTTGCGGTCGCCACCGGACTTGTCGAGGCCGTAGGCGAGCGCCGCGGCGGTCGGCTCGTTGATGATGCGCTTGACGGTGAGGCCGGCGATGCGCCCGGCGTCCTTGGTCGCCTGGCGCTGCGAGTCGTTGAAGTAGGCCGGCACGGTGATGACGGCCTCGGTGACCGCCTCGCCCAGGTAGTCCTCGGCGGTCTTCTTCATCTTCATGAGCACGCGCGCCGAGACTTCCGGCGGGGCCATCTTCTTGCCCTGCACCTCGACCCAGGCATCGCCGTTGTCGGCCTTGGCGATCCGGTAGGGCACCATCTTGATGTCGCGCTGCACCACCTCGTCGTCGAACTTGCGGCCGATGAGGCGCTTGATGGCGAACAGCGTGTTCTGCGGGTTGGTGACCGCCTGGCGCTTGGCCGGCTGGCCGACCAGCCACTCCCCGTCCTTGGTCAGGGCGACGATCGAGGGGGTGGTGCGGTCGCCCTCGCTGTTCTCGATGACCCGGGGCTTACCGCCCTCCATGATGGCCACGCACGAATTGGTCGTGCCGAGGTCGATTCCGATTACCTTTGCCATGAGTACTCTCCGCGCCGCTGCTCTCTAAAAGGGGACATTCTAGGGCCACTTGGTAGGGGTCGCCGGCGGGGTTTCAAGCCCGCGAAGGCTCTTTGGCCACGATCACCCGCGCCGGGCGCAGCAACCGCCCATTGAGCTCGTACCCCGGCTGCACCACCTGCAGGACCGAGTTCGGCTCGGCGGTGGCGGACTCCTGCGCCATCATCGCCTCGTGCCGGGCCGGATCGAAGGGCTCGCCCGCAGGCTCGATCACCTGCACGCCGAACTTCTCGAGCGCCTTGGTCAGCAGCGCCAGCGTGGCCTCGGAGCCGGCCTTGAGGCTCGCCGCATCGGCCCGCGAGGCGTTCTGGACCGCAAGCTCCAGGCTGTCCTTCACCGGCAGCAGCTCCTGGGCCAGCTTCTCCAGCCCGTAGCGGTTGGCGGACTCGATGTCGCGCTGCGCGCGCTTGCGCACGTTGTCCAGCTCCGCCACGGCGCGCAGGTACTGCTCCCAGTGGCTCTTGGCACGCTCCTCGGACTCCTGCAGCGCCTGCTGCAGGCGCTCGAGCTCGACCAGCTGGGCGGCCGTCTCCGGCAGCACCGTCGTGGGCTCGGCGGCCGGGTCGTGCCGCTCTCCTTCGTTGGCCGTCATCGCTGTAACCGACTCCCGGATGGCTGGTTGGAAGGCGCCGCCCACGGCCGCGCCTGCGGCACTCTTCACGGGCCGCGTGCCTCCCCTGTGGGGGTCAGCGGCGGGAATTCAAGGCGGCGCCGAGCAGTTTAGCCGTCATGTCGACGATCGGTATGACCCGCTCGTAGGCCATGCGGGTCGGGCCGATGACCCCCAGCACCCCCACGACCCCGTCCTCGTCGGCATAGGGGGCGGTGACCACGCTGCAGTCATCCAGGATCTGGTAGCCGGACTCATGGCCGATGAAGATCTGCACGCGCTCGGCCTTCATGCTGTGGTCGAGCAGGTGCAGGAAGTCGCGCTTCTCGTTGAAGGCCTCGAACAGGCGCCGCAGCTTCTCGACGCTGGTGAGCTCGGCGACCCCCATGAGGTTGGTCTCGCCCTTGATCACGTACTCGAGCTTGTCCTCGCCGCTGTCGAACACCTGCTGCGCCACGGCGATGGCATCGAGCATGATCTGGTTCAGGTGCGCGCGCGCCTCGGACAGCTGGCGCAGGATCTCCTGGCGCACCTCCTGGAGCGTGCGGCCGCGGAACTGCTCGTTGAGGAAGCTCGAGGCGCGCTTGAGCTCATCGGGCGAGAAGCGCCGCTCGGTCTGGATGATGCGGTTCTGCACCTCGCGGTCGTTGTAGACCAGCACCACCAGCACGCGGTTCTCGCTGAGCGTTACGAACTCCAGCTGGCTCACCTGCGCGGCGCGCGGGCGCGGCACGGTGACCACCCCGGCCAGCTGCGTGGCGCTCGAGAGCAGCTGCGAGACGCTGGCGATCAGGTCGGTCGGGGCCTCGCGGCTGGCCTCCAGCTGGCGGCGGATCTGCTCGCTGAGGGCCGCATCCAGGGGCCGCAGCTGCAGCAGCGTGTCGACGAAGAAGCGGTAGCCCTTGTCGGTGGGCACGCGGCCGGCGGAGGTATGCGGCGAGGCGACGAAGCCGAGCTCCTCGAGGTCGGCCATGACGTTGCGCACCGTGGCCGAGGAGAGCTGCAGCCCGGACTCGCGCGAAAGCGCGCGCGAGCCGACCGGCTGCCCGTCGCGGATGTAGCTCTCGACCAGGATGCGCAGCAGATGCTGCGCCCGCTCGCCGAGGGGTTCGTCCCGGGACTCTTGCGTCATACACCTCATCAGCCGGCAGCGACCCGTGCTGCCCGGCCCAAAACCTAGCTTCGCCCCGCGCCGACCGACGCGCAAGGGTGGCGGGGGCGCCACGGGGGCCGCGGGATGTGACTTGGGCCATTGGCCCCTACCGCATACCGCGTGCTACAAAGGCGCCGCCTCGCCTGTCGCGGGCTTAAGTCAAGGGCGGTCATGGCCTTTCCGGTGCGCACCTGCGCGTTAGTGGGCAGATTCTCCGATGCGCGCATCGCCGAGAGCGTGGGCGCGCTGCTGCCGCACCTGGCCGCCGCCGGGGTCAGCGTGCTGGTGAGCGAGGAGGCCGAGCTCGGCTCGCCGCTGGCGCAGCGCGTTCCCGAGGCCGAGTTCGGGACGCGGGCCGACCTGGTGATCGCCGTCGGGGGCGACGGGACGCTCCTGTACGCGGCGCGCCTGGTGGCCCGGCACGGCGTGCCGCTGCTCGGGGTCAACCGCGGCCGCGTGGGCTTCCTCACCGATGTCATGCCCCAGGACATGCTCGAGTCGGTCGACGCGGCCCTGAAGGGGGCGCTGCAGGCCGACGAGCGCCCGCTCCTCGGGGCGCGGCTGCGCCACGCGAGCGGCGCGGTCGAGGAGGCGCTGGCGCTGAACGACGTGGTGATGCAGAAGCACGACACCGGGCGCACGCTGGACTTCGAGACCCGCATCAACGGGCAGTTCGTCAACTCCCACGGGGGCGACGGCATCATCGTCGCCACCGGCACCGGCTCGACCGCGTACGCGCTCTCCTGCGGCGGACCGATCGTCGAGCCGCACCTGCCGGCGCTCATCATCGCGCCGATCTGCCCGCACACCCTCTCGGACCGGCCGATCGTGATTTCGGCCAGCTCCACCGTCGAGGTCGTGCTCGCCGAGCGCGCCGACACCCAGGCGCACGTCATCTGCGACGGCGCGATGCTCGGGGACTTCGCCGCCGGGGATCGCCTGCAGGTGCGCACGGCGAGCGAGCGCGTGACGCTGCTGCACCCGCCGGGCCATGACTACTTCGGCCTGCTGCGCTCCAAGCTGCACTGGGGCCGCGGCAGCTTCGAGCGCTGAGCGGCATGCTCACGCACCTGCAGATCCGCGATTTCGCCATCATCGATGCCATCGAGCTCGAGCTGCGCCCCGGGCTCACCGTGCTCACCGGGGAAACGGGCGCGGGCAAGTCGATCCTGGTGGATGCGCTGCAGCTGCTCGCCGGCGGGCGCGCCGGCGCGGAGGTGGTGCGCCACGGCGCCGAGCGCGCCGAGATCGCCGGCACCTTCGACCTGACGCGCGCCCCGCGCACGCTCAAGCAGTGGCTCGAGGAACAGGCGGTGAGCGCCGAGGGCGAGCTGCAGGTGCGGCGCGTGGTGGGCGCCGACGGGCGCTCGCGTGCCTACCTCAACGGGCAGGCAGTCGCCGTGCAGCTGCTGCGCGAGGCCGGCAGCATCCTCATCGATATCCACGGGCAGCACGAGTTCCAGTCGCTCACGCGCGCCCCCGCGCAGCGCGAGCTGCTCGACACGTACGCGGGCCTGGAGGCCCTCACCGGGCAGGTGGGCATCGCGCACCGCGTGTGGCTCGAGCTGCTCAACCGCACCCTCGAGCTCGAGACCCGCGCGCGCGATCGCGACGCCAAGCTCGAACTGCTGCGCTACCAGGCCCAGGAGCTCGCCGCACTTAAGCTCGGCGGCGGCGAACTCGAGGCGCTGCACGAGGAGCACGCGCGGCTGAGCAACCGCGGCCGCCTCGCGGAAGGGGCGCAGGCCGCGCTGGCCGCGCTCTACGAGAGCGAGGGCGCGAGCGCGCACGCCGCCCTCAGCCGTGCGCTCGGCGCCCTCAAGGGGCTCGCGGCCCTGGACGCCAAGCTCGCCCCGGTGCTGCCGCTGCTCGAGGAGGCGCAGATCCAGGTGCGCGAAGCGGCGCGCGAGCTCGAGCATTACCGCGACGGGCTCGACCTGGATGCCGCGCGCCAGGAGCAGGTCGAGCGGCGCTTGGCGGCGATCGAGGAGCTGGCGCGCAAGCACCGCGTACCCGCGGAACAGCTGAGCGAGCGCGGCGCGGCGCTCGGCGCCGAGCTCGGCACGCTCGAGCGCGCCGAGGAGGACCTGGCGCAGCTGCGCCGCGAGCTCTCGCAGGCGCTGGAGGACTTCCGCACCCGCGCGCTCGAGCTCTCCGGCAAGCGCATGGCCGCGGCGCGCGCGCTGGCCCGCGACATCTCCGCCCGCATGCAGACGCTGGGCATGGCCGGCGGGCGCTTCGAGGCCGACGTTACGCAGAACGGCAACGCCGAGCCCGCACAGCACGGCCTAGACCAGATCGAGTTTCGCGTCAGCGCCAACCCCGGCTCACCCCCGCGCGCGCTCGCCAAGGTCGCCTCCGGCGGCGAGCTGGCGCGCCTGTCACTCGCCGTGCAGGTGTGCTGCGCGCAGGAGGAGTCGCGCTCCATGGTGTTCGACGAGGTCGACTCCGGCATCGGCGGCGCGGTCGCCGAGATCGTCGGTCGCGAGCTGCGCGCCCTGGGCACGCGCAGCCAGGTGCTGTGCGTCACGCACCTGCCGCAGGTGGCCTCCCAGGCGCATCATCACCTGCGGGTCAGCAAGCTCACCGACGGGCGCAGCACCCGCACCACACTGAGCGAGCTCGCCCAGGATGAGCGCATCGAGGAGCTGGCACGCATGCTCGGCGGCATCGAGGTGTCCACCAAGGCGCGCGAGCATGCGCGCGAGATGCTCGGCGCGGCGCGCGCTACCGAGGCCTCGGGCGACACGGTGCGCGCGGCGCGCCCGCCGGCGGCCAAGAAACGCTGAACCCGCCCGTTACAGCCGCCGGCTGGACAGCAGCCGCTCGAGCAGATGGCGGTGGCAGTGCGGCTCGCGGGCCGCGCAGTGGCACAGCAGCGTCACGGTGCGCTCGCCGCTCAAGTGCCGCAGCAGGCGCAGCAGGAACTTCTGCCCATGATTCTTCACCGTGCGGTTGCGCGCATCGACGCCCTGATCGCTGAAGAGTTCCTCCCGGTAGGCGCGCGCGAACTGCGCCCAGCTGAGCCGCCCGCGCTGCCAGCGACGCAGCAGCCGCTCGCTCGGTCCGAGCGCCGGCAGCCACAGGTCATAGGCGCTGCGCGCCAGGCCGCGGCCGCGAAAGCGGCTCACCAGCACGCGCAGCCCGTCGGCCCGCGACGGCGGGCTCCTCACGCTTTTGGTCCTGAGCATGCTGGCGGCGCGCGACGCCTCAGCTGCTCTTGCGGTTGCGGAAGCTGCAGTTGTGGCGGCGGCAGTGGCCGTAGAGGATCAGGGAATGGTCGCGCATGGAGAAGCCCAGCTTCTGCGCCACCGCGGTCTGGCGCTCCTCGATGCCGGAGTCGATGAACTCCTCCACCCGCCCGCAGTCCAGGCAGACGATGTGATCGTGGTGCGTGCCCTGGTTGAGCTCGAAGACCGCCATGCCGTCCTCGAAGTGGTGGCGCGTCACCAGGCCCGCGGCCTCGAACTGGGTGAGCACGCGGTACACGGTGGCCAGCCCGATGTCCTCGTTCGACTCCAGCAGCGTGCGGTAGATGTCCTCGGCCGACAGATGCCGGGTGTTGCTGCCCTCGAGGATCTCCAGGATCTTCAGGCGCGGCAGCGTGACCTTCAAACCGGCCTTGCGCAGGTCCTTGCCTTCCACGGCGCTACTCCGGCGGCCTGCCGGGCAGCCTGCGTGGGGTCGCTGCGGCGCGGTCGCGTTCAGGTATGATGTGCGGATCATTATCCCCCATCGGTCAAGCATGCACCTAATGTTTCCCCGGCGGCTGGTGCTCGGCGCGCTTGCGTTGCTCGCCAGCGGCTGCGTCTACCGCATGGACGTGCAGCAGGGCAACTACCTCGACGGCCGCACCGTCGACCAGCTGAGCGTGGGCATGACGCGCTCGCAGGTGCGTTACCTGCTCGGCACGCCGATGGTCCCGGACCTGTTCGACAAGGACCGCTGGGACTACTTCTACTACTTCCAGCGCGGGCGCCTGCGGCGCCCCGAACAGCGTCACGTGATCGTGTTCTTCAAGGAAGACAAGGTCAGCTCCTTCGAGCGTGACAGTGTGCCGGAGAGCGCCCCGCGCGCACCCGAGCAGGGCGCGCCGATCGAGAAGTTCCCCAAGATCTAGCGCGCGCCACGGGCGCGCGCCACGCGCTGGCGGCGCTGCGTGCGTGGATCCGCGCTCAGCGCCCGGTACAGCTCGATGCGGTCGCCCTCGGCACACGCGGCGCTGCGCGGGCGCGGCTCCCCGAAGACCCCGACCGGGGCGTCGTCCCAGGGTATGGCGATGCCCGCCACGCTCTCGCCGACGCGTGCGCGGCAGGCCGCGAGCGCCTGCGCGATCGTGGCCGCGGGCGCCAGCTCGAGCGACCACAGGAACTGCCGCTGCGGCGTGGCGTAGGCGATGAGGACGCGCATCATGCGGTGGTGCGCGCGCGCTGCACGAAGGCATCGACCAGCGAGGCGACCGTGTTCGCGAACAGCGACTCGAACAGCATGCCGGAGAGGCGGCTCTTGAACTCGAAGCGCACGTCGAGCTCGACGCGGCAGCCGTGCGGGGCGATCGGGCTCAGCTGCCAGGCGCCCTCGAGGAGGCGGAATGGCCCGCTCACCAGCTGCATGTGCACGGCGCTCTCGGGCGTGAGCGTGTTGCGCGTGGTGAACTCACCGCTCAGGGCCCCCTGGCGCACGTGCAGCGCGGCGACGATCTCGGCGGGGCTGCGGCTGAGCACCCGCGCCTGCGTGCACCAGGGCACGAACTCCGGGTAGCGTTCGACGTCGTTGATGAGCGCGTAGATGCGCGCCGGTGGCTGGCTCACCAGTGCCGAACGCTTGACCTCTCGCATGTTGACATTGTCCCATTACCCGCAAGCCATGACCAAAGAAGCCGCCGCCCGCCCGCGCCTGATCGCCGAGAACCGCAAGGCGCGCTTTGATTACTTCATCGAGGAGCGCTACGAGGCGGGCCTCGCCCTCGAGGGTTGGGAGGTCAAGGCGCTGCGCGCCGGGCGCGCACAGCTGAAGGAGGCATACGTGTATCTGCGCGGCGTCGAGGCATTCCTCATCGGCGCGCACTTCTCGCCCCTGCCCTCGGCCTCGAGCCACGTCACGCCCGACCCGGTGCGCACCCGCAAGCTCCTGCTCCACCGCAGCGAGCTCAACGGGCTGATCGGCGCGGTCGAGCGGCGCGGCTACACGCTGGTGCCGCTCGAGCTGTACTGGAAGAGCGGCCGCGCCAAGCTCGCCCTGGGGCTGGCCAAGGGCAAGAAGCAGCACGACAAGCGCGCGGTGGAGAAGGAGCGTGACTGGGCGCGCGACAAGGCGCGGCTGCTGCGCCGTCGCTGATAGGCTTTATTCGGGGGCGAGCTTGGGGTTCTTCAGCTCGTAGACGAGGTTGAGGGTGCTCAGGGTGTCGGTCGGCACCGCGCCCTGGGGCGGCTGTGAGTTGCGCGTCACCTGCACGCCGGCAGCCAGCGCCAGTACCTGCGTCATCTTCACCTGCAGCGAGATGGCAGCCTTGGTCTGGGTGTTGTCCGCACCCGACTCGACCGCGGCGCTGGCGAGCAGCTTGGTGTTGGCGTTGAAGGCATGCTCGTAGTTGAGCGCGGCGTCCAGCACCGCATCGGTGCTGGACTCGAGCGGCGTGCGGCTGATGACGCCGCCGACCGAGTCCTTCTCCAGGATCTCCGGCCGCAGCCAGCGCGCGCCGGCGCCGACCTGGACACTGAACTGCGTGGCGTCGGTCTTGACGATCTGGTAGCCGGCACCCGTGGAGAGCGTGCCCTGGTAGGAGAAGCCCGAGAAGCGGTCGTCCTGGTAGCGCGCGCTGACGAACCAGAAGAAGCGCTGGCTGATGTTGTAGTTGGCCTGGCCGTAGGCCTCCCAGGCCTGAGATGTGGTCTCCCCCTGGGTCGAGCCGTAGTGGCCGTCCGCGCCCATGAGGAACTTCCACTTGTCGCCCACGGTGTGCGCGGCGTGGATGAGGAGGTTGCCGGTCGAGGTATCGGTGTTGCCGGTGGTCTTGGCAAAGCCCACCTGGCCACGCGAGGCCCAGTCGGGCGGGCCGCTGTAAGGGGCGTCCTCGGCATGCGCCGCCGTAATTAGGCCAGCCGTGGCGAGCGCGGCATAAAGTCGCATGCAGATGACCGTCCCTGGTGCTGGAGGGTGCGAACCATACCTGAACGGCGCGCCGCATGCAGGGCCGCGCCGAGGCTCAAGGCCAACACTGGCCGCATGCGGTATGCTTGTCAGGCATACCTGGAAAGGGGGCGACCGGTTTCGACGTGGGTTGCGAACCTTCAGGGGCGTACCGAGGTGCAGTGCCCTCGTAAAACCTGCTGCAACTTATAGTTGCCAACGACGACAACTACGCTCTAGCTGCCTAGTCGCAGCTGACCTCTGACCAGCTCGTGCCTGTGCGACTGAATCAGGGGACGCGCTCACAGGATCGCGCTGCGGCGTGCGACAGGCCGGTAGCGTTAAGAGTCACTGTCCGCTGGCACCGCGTCTTCCCTGCTCCTCGGGTAGCGCGGTGTGAGAACTAAAGAGAGAGCTACGTACGTAGAGCCTGAAGTCTAGGACTTACGGACGGGGGTTCGATTCCCCCCGCCTCCACCAACACGCGGTTTCCGGCCGTAGCGGGCCGGAATCGGTGTCTCGCGGCGCACGCCGGCTATCGGCGGGCCGGCAGTGCTCCCTCATAGGAAGTCAGCGCACCGTACAGGTCCGGCCGGCGATCGCGGAACACAAACCAGTTGTTGCGCAGCTGCGCGATTGCCTCGAGGTCGAAGGCCTGCGTCAGCACTGCCTCACCCTCCTCGGGCGCCTCCGCGAGCTTCTCGCCCATGGGATCGGCGATGAACGACGAGCCGTAGAAGCGGATATACAGGTGCTGCGGATCCTGCAGCGAACGCTCCAGCCCGTAACGGTTGGAAGCCACCAGCGGCGTGAGGTTGGCGGCCGCATGCCCCTGCTGCGTGCGCTGCCAGTGCTCGCGCGAGTTGACCGGCGGGGCCGGCGGTGGCTCGCTGCCAATCGCGGTTGGAAACAGCAGCAGCTCCGCGCCCATGAGCGCCATGACGCGCGCCGTCTCGGGGAACCACTGGTCCCAGCAGATACCGACCCCGAGGCGCGCAAAGCGGGTGTCCCAGACGCGAAAGCCGGTGTCTCCCGGGGCGAAGTAACTCTTCTCCTGGTAGCCCGGGCCGTTCGGGATGTGCGACTTGCGATAGATCCCGAGGTTCGTGCCGTCGGCATCGAGGATCGCGACGGAGTTGAAGTGGGCACGCCCGGCGCGCTCAAAGAAGCTGATCGGCAGCACCACCTGCAGCTCGCGCGCCAGCGCACTGAAGTGGCGCACCGCCAGGTTTTCCGCGAGCGGGGTGGCGAGGTTCAGGTGCCGCGCGTCCTGCTCGATGCAGAAGTACGGTGTCTCGAAGAGCTCCGGCAGGAGAATCACCTGGGCCCCGGCCGCGGCGGCGCGGCGCACCAGGGCTTCCGCACGCGCGATGTTCTCCGTCGCGCTCCAGGAACAGGCCATCTGGATGGCGGCCACCGTGACCGGGCGTGGCGGACGCTGCAGGTGCTGGGGTTCGTGTGCCATCAGGCTGCCTCGGCTGCTAATTTCTCATCGGGACATACCGCCGCCTCAGCCGCGGCGCTGCGCCAGGGCTGCCTCGACCTGCGCGGTGATGCGGGTCGCGGTCTCGAGTGCCCGCAGCCCGGCCTCCCCGGGCACCACCGGCGGACGGCCCTCGCGCACGCAGCGCAGGAACGAGTCGATTTCTGCCTTGAGCGCATCGCCCTGCTCGAGACTCTGCTCCTCGATGCTCACCGGCAGTGCGCCGGCCTCCGCCTGGGAACGCTTGCGGATCAGCGTGAGGATCTTCTGCTGCAGGTCGAGCGAGAGGTAGGCGTCGTCCTCGAAGATGCGCAGCTTGCGCTCGGTCTTCAGGCTCACGCGCGAAGCGGTGGCGTTGGCGACGCAGCCATTGGCGAAGCGGATGCGCGCATTGGCGATGTCGATCTCCGTGGAGAACACCGGCGTGCCCACCGCATCGATGCTCGCGATCGGCGAATCGACGATGGTCTGCACGATGTCCAGGTCGTGGATCATCAGGTCGAGCACCACGTTCACGTCCGTGCCACGCTCGCGGTAGGGGGCCAGACGGTGGCACTCGATGAAGCGCGGCGCCTTCAGATAGGGCTCGGCCGCCAGGATGGCCGCGTTGAAACGCTCCAGGTGACCGACCTGCAGGATGCGCCGCGCTTTCGCTGCGAGCCCGATCAGCTCGCGCGCCTGCGCCTCGTCCTCGGTGATCGGCTTCTCCACCAGCACGTGGATGCCGTGCTCGAGGCAGTCGCGCGCGATCGGAAAGTGCAGCGGCGTGGGCGTGACGACGCTCACCACGTCCACCGCCCCGAGCAGCTCGCGGTAATCGCTCAGTGCCCGGGTGGCGAGCTCGGCGGCCACCGCCGCGCGCGCCTCGGCGCGCGCATCCACCACGGCCACGAGCTCGCATCCCTCGGCCTGCGCATACTTCTGCGCGTGGAAGCGCCCCAGATAGCCCACGCCGATGACGGCGGCTCTGATTTTCTGCATGGGGAAGCTATTATGCGCGCCCGCACGGCGCCGCTCGACCTGTTAGTGTTGCGCCGGCAAGGAACCGCACACGCATGCCAGACACGTCCACTTCCCAGGATCCCGCGCCGCAGCGCCACGGGCCGCTGGCGCGCCTGCGCGCGCTGTCGCGCACGCAGCGCGAGCTCATGGGCCTGGCGCTGGCGCTCCTGTGCGGCGTGCTGGTGATGCCGCTACTGATCTGGCTCGTCGGCAATCGCGTGCTGGGACCCTACACGCACGGCCAGGACCAGCGCGCCGGCCCCTTTGCGCTGCTGCAGGACTTCTTCCTCGGCCTGGTGCACGGCTCGGCCGTCTTCTGGGCGGTGGCGCTCGGGCCGGCGGCGCTCATTCTGCTGCTGCGGCTGTTCTTGCGCGGCATGCGCCGAGGGTAGTGCGCGCCGCGCCGCTAGCGCGGCCAGTACGCCCAGACCGCCACCGCGAACATGCCGAGCGTGGCGGCGTGGGCACCGAGCCGCCAGCTGCGCTCGCGCAGCTCCCCGTACAGGCTCGCGCCTGCGATCGTGGCGAAAATCCCGAACACGGCGATCGCCTTGAGCAGTGCCGCGTGCTCGGGGGCGAACCGGGCCTCCTGCGCCGGCAGGAACAGGATCGTGACCCAGGTGAGCAGCAATCCGACGGTCAGGGCGACCGCTGAGCCGGTCAGGATCGCCAGGAGTGCTGCCAGGGGACGCATGGTGTGAGAACCGCACTTGCTAAAAGCGAACGGCCCGCTCTAGCCTTGCTCTTAAGAGTGTACCGAATCAGGACCCCCCAGAAGATGTCACCTGCCCTGCGCCGCTCCTCCGGGTGGATAACGGCCGCCGTCCTCGTTATGACCGCCCTGGTGCTGGCGGGCTCGGTGCAGGCCCCGGCCAGCACCACACCCCTGCCGGCCGGCGCGATCGCCCCGAGCGAGCCGCAGCGCGCCACGGCGCGCAAGGTCGGACGCATTCTCGAGGAGGCACACTACAGCCGCGCCGCCCTCGATGACCGCATGTCGGAGGTCATCTACCAGCGTTACCTCGAGTCGCTCGACGGGCAGAAGAGCTACTTCCTGCAGAGCGACATCAACGACTTCAATGCCTACCGCTTCCTGTTCGACGACATGATCCGCACCGGGGACATCGACCCCGCCTACCTGATCTTCGCGCGCTTCCAGCAACGCAACCGCGAACGCATCGGCTACGCCATCTCGCTGCTCAACACCGAGCCGGACTGGACGCTCAACGAGAGCTTCGAGTTCGACCGCAGCAAGGCCGGCTGGGTCGGCGAGCAGGCGGCGATGGACGAGCTGTGGAGAAAGCGCGTCAAGAACGATGCGCTGTCGCTGATGCTCACCGGCAAGCAATGGCCGGAGGTGGCCGATCTGCTGCGCAAGCGCTACGAGCGGGTGCTCAAGCGCGTCGACCAGGTGAGCGCGGATGACGTGTTCGAGAACCTGATGAACGCCTACGCGCGCGCCTTCGACCCGCACTCGAGCTACTTTTCGCCGCGCTCCTCCGAGGAATATCGCATCCAGATGAGCCTCAACTACGAGGGCATCGGCGCCTCGCTGCAGCTGGTGGATGACTACGTCACCATCATGAGCGTGCTCGAGGGCGGCCCGGCCGCGGTCGCCGGCACGCTGAACATCAACGACCGCATCACCGCGGTGGGCCAGGGCAAGGACGGGGCCTTCCAGGACGTCATCGGCTGGCGCCTGGACGATGTGGTGCAGCTGATCCGCGGCAAGGCCGGCACGCTGGTGCGCCTGCAGGTACTGCCCTCGGGCGCCGCCCCCGGCTCCGCCGAGAAGGTGCTGGAGTTCACCCGTAACCAGGTGACGCTGGAAGCGCAGGCGGCGCACAAGGAAGTAAAGACCGTGGCGCGCAACGGCAAGCAGCTGAAGATCGGGGTGATCACGGTGCCCGGCTTCTACCGCGACGTGCAGGCCGAGAGCGCCGGCGACAAGAACTACCGCAGCACCACGCGAGACGTGGCGAAGCTGCTGAAGGAGCTCAAGTCCGAGAACATCGACGGCCTGGTGCTCGATCTGCGCAACGACGGCGGCGGCTACCTGCCCGAGGCCACCGAGCTCACCGGCCTGTTCATCGAGCACGGGCCGGTGGTGCAGGTGCGCGATACCACCGGCCGCCTCGAGGTACTCGACGATCCGGAGACCCAGGCCACCTACGACGGGCCGCTCGCGGTGCTGGTCGACCGGCTGAGCGCCTCCGCTTCCGAGATCTTCGCCGGTGCCATCCAGGACTATCACCGCGGGCTGATCCTCGGCCAGACGACCTTCGGCAAGGGCACGGTGCAGAGCCTGATGCCGCTCGACAGCCGCTTCGCCGCCAAGCCGACCAGCGGGCAGCTGACGGTCACCATCGGCAAGTTCTACCGCGTCACCGGCGAGAGCACGCAGCACCGCGGCGTGGAGCCGGACGTCCCGCTGGTCTCGGCGATCGATGCCAAGGAAGTGGGCGAGAGCGCGCTCGAGTCCGCGCTCCCCTGGGACCGCATCGCCGGGGTGCCCTTCAAGACCAGTGCCGCGCTGCCCGCCTCGGCGCCTTCGCTCGCCACGCTCACCAGCGAGGAGGACTCGCGCGCGCAGCACGACCCGGACTACCGCTGGCTGGTCTCCGACATCGCCGCACTCGATGAGGTGCGCGAGCAGAAGACCGTGTCGCTCAACCTGAAGGCGCGCCGCGAGGAGCGTACGCGCCTGGACAAGGAGCGCCTGGAGCGCGAGAACAGCCGGCGGGCGGCCAAGAACCTGCCGCCCTTCAAGAGCGTCGAGGAGCTCGACAAGGCCAAGGACACCACCGACGTGGTGCTCGATCAGGCGACGCAGGTGATGGCCGACGTGGTGGGCGGACACGCACCGCCCGTGCAGCAGAAGACCGCGCGCAGCGGCTGAGCGCGCCGCCGCCTCCCTCAGCGCAGCAGGACCCGGAACAGGTCCCAGGTATCCTCGGCGAGCACGTTGGGCAGGCGCTTGGCGTCCGCGCCGAGCGGCGCCAGCTGCATGATGTCCCCTTCCGAAAGTGCGATCGAGTCGGGGAGCGGCCCCGCATCGTTCGGGGTGCGGAAGCGCGCCACGCGCTGCACGCGCTCGGTGCGCGCGCGGATCTGGGGTGAGAGGCCGGCGCGATCGGCGATCAGCTTCAGCGCGCGGGTGATCTGGCCCATGAGCAGCACGCAGTCCTGCGGGCTGCCGTAATCGTCGGTGACTTCACGCTGCGCGGTGGCGATGCGCGCCAGCTCCACGAGCGGCGCCTTGAGCGTCGCCACCCGCAGGCACAGCACCTCGGCATAGGCGATTGCCGCCGCGTTGATCGAGCGCCGCGCCTGCAGCGACAGCCCCGGAAACTCCGGCGTGGGCTCGCGCTCGATCTCGTCCAGACTCGCCTGCGCCTGGCCACGCAGGAGCGCGCGC